>Ga0114931_10007927_pt1 | contig 12920 bp, 9 predicted proteins | sample 2SBtaG_FD_89579 | JGI IMG/M metagenome (GOLD analysis project Ga0114931, IMG submission 89579) | Deep subsurface microbial communities from Kolumbo volcano to uncover new lineages of life (NeLLi) - 2SBTROV14_V59a metaG | ecosystem: Environmental > Aquatic > Marine > Volcanic | place: Kolumbo...
CAGTATCCCGCCAGCTGGGACGCCAGATCAGCGTCGATCAGGCCCGCAACCTGAAGCTGGATCAACGGGCGCTGGAGCAACTCTTCAACGAGGCCGCCCTCGACGATCTGGTGCGCCAGCTCGATCTCGCCATGCCACTCAAGGTGATTGCGGACGATGTCGTCAAGAATCCGGTGTTCCGTGATGCCTCGGGCGCCTTCAGCAAAGCCCGCTTCGAGCAGTTGCTGGCGTCAAACGGCTTTACCGAGGCGAGCTACATAAACGCCGAGCGTTTCAACAGACTGCGCCGGATGGTGTCCGAGACCGCCACCGAAGAAATCACCGTGCCTGATGTAATCAAAAAAGCCATTTTTCAGCACCAGAACGAGCGCCGGCGGGCGAAGTATTTCGTTCTCCCCGTCGAAAAGGTGGCGAACGTCGGAGAACCGGACGAGAGTGCCCTCAAGGCTTATTACGACGCCAACAAGTCGCTGTTCCGCGCGCCCGAATATCGCGAACTGACCCTGCTTCGTCTGGAACCCGAGGACCTTGCGAGCACTATATCTGTATCGTCCGATGCCATCGCGGCCGCTTACAAGGAAAGCCTGGCCGACTACACCACGCCGGAAAAGCGCCGCGCCGAGCAAATTGTGTTTGCCACGCTGAAGGAAGCTGAAGCGGCCCACAAGAAGATTACCGGCGGAGCCGACTTCCTCCAGGTCGCGAAGGATCGCGGGTTCACTGAAGAAGATATCGATCTTGGCGAAGTGACCCGCAAATCGGTGCCCGACAAGATCGTCGCGAAAGCAATATTTTCCCTGAAAAAGGGTGCCGTGAGCAAACCGATCGCCGGTTCGTTGTCAGTGGTGCTGTTGCGTGTGACCAAAATCACGCCGAAAAAAGTGAAGTCCTTTGCCCAGGTCAAGGAAGCGGTCAAAACCAAGATCATTCACGAAAAAGCGCTGGAAGAAATTCTCAACATCCATGATGCCGTCGAGGATGAACGCGCCGGTGGTGCCAGTTTCCGCGAGATTTCAAAAAAGCTGAACCTGCCGATCTTCAAGATAGCCGCGGTCGACCGCAATGGGCTCGGACCCGACGGCAAGAAGGTCAAGGACCTGACCAATCCCGACGCCGTGCTGCCGATCGTGTTCGAGGCCGGGGTCGGCACTGAAAATGATCCGGTAGACACCGATCACGATGGCTTCGTCTGGTTCGAGGTTGATGCGGTAACACCGGCCAGCACATGGCCGCTCGCCAAAGTCCGCGACAAGGTTGTCAAGCTTTGGCAGCAGCAGCGGCGCCGTGAACTCCTGAGCGACCGCGCAAAGGAATTTGCCAAGCGCATTGAAGGCGGCGAAGCGCTGGAAGCGGTTGCGGCCACCGTGCCCGCAAAAGTCGTCAGTTCGAGCCTGCTGAAACGTCAGGATAATGACGAAGTCCTGACCCGCAGCGCACTCACCAAGCTGTTTTCGGTACCGCCTGACGGTCTGGCGACCGAAATTGCGGCCGATGGCACAAATGCCCTGATCATGCAGCTCCAGGAAGTGTCGGTCCCGACCTACGACCCCTCTTCCGAGGAAAGCAAAGCACTGGCGGGCTTCTTGAAACAGGGATTAAGTGAGGATCTGATCCAGCAATTTCTGGTAAGCATGCGCACCAAGGCGGGCGTATCGATCAATCAGGCGGTCTGGCGCATTTTGACCGGGCAGTCTTCTTGATCCAACAGCTTCCGCAGCCGAGCGAACATGCAAATCCTGCCCAAAACCGGTATCTTCCGTGCCGCTTATGAAAGTGCGATGCCACAGGTGATCTGGACGCGGCTGGTGGCCGACCTGGAAACACCGGTGTCGGCGATGTTCAAACTTGCGCGCGATCAGGAAAACAGTTTCCTGCTGGAATCAGTCGAAGGCGGCGCGGTGCGGGGCCGCTATTCAATCATCGGTCTTGCTCCCGATATCATATGGCGCGCGAATGGCGCACACGCGGAAATCAACCGCACCGCACACCTCGATCCTGACGGGCCATTTGTACCCTGCAAGGGTGATGCACTGAGTGCGTTGCGCGCCTTGATCGAGGGCTCGCACATCGATCTGCCCGAAGAATTGCCCCCCATGGCCGCCGGCGTATTTGGCTATATCGGCTACGATATGGTGCGGCTGATGGAAAAGCTGCCAGAACGAAAAAGAGATCCGGACGATTTGCCCGATGCAATCATGATCCGTCCGTCGATCATTGCCATTTTCGACTCGGTCAGGGATGAGGTCACGGTCGTGACACCGGTATGGCCGGATCCCGAGTGCTCCGCCCAAGCCGCCCATGACCATGCCTGCACGCGGCTGCAAAGCGCCGTCAATCGTCTCAATCAGCCCCTTGACCGCACGGTTCCAGATCGTACCGCGGAGGCGATCGCGGGCCCGCCCGCATCCAACACGACGCCCGAGGCCTATATGGAAATGGTCGAGCGCGCCAAGGAATATATCTCCGCCGGCGACATATTTCAGGTCGTGCTGAGCCAGCGGTTTTCCCAGGCCTTCACGCTGCCGCCGTTTGCGCTCTATCGCGCCCTGCGCCGGACCAACCCGTCGCCATTTCTCTATTACCTCAATTTCTCGGGTTTTTCGGTTGTCGGGTCGAGCCCGGAGATCCTGGTGCGGGTTCGCGACGAGACGGTCACGATCCGCCCGATTGCCGGGACCCGCCCGCGTGGCGCGACGCGGGCAGAGGATCAGGCTTTTGCCGAGGAACTGCTCGCCGATCCGAAAGAATGCGCCGAACATCTGATGCTGCTGGATCTCGGACGTAATGACGTCGGCCGTGTCGCCAGGATCGGCTCCGTCGAAGTGACCGACCGGTTCGGCCTGGAATATTACAGCCAGGTCATGCACATCGTCTCCAATGTCGAAGGTCGGCTTGCCGACAACCACGATACCATTTCCGCATTGATCGCCGGGTTTCCCGCAGGCACCGTATCGGGCGCGCCGAAAGTGCGTGCGATGGAAATCATAGACGAGCTGGAACCCGACCGGCGCGGCATTTATGCCGGATGTGTCGGCTATTTTTCAGCCGACGGCGAGATGGATACCTGCATCGTGCTGAGAACGGCCATTGTCAGGAATGGCGTCATGTACGTTCAGGCCGGCGCCGGAATAGTTGCCGATTCTGTACCGGAAAAAGAACATCTCGAATGCCTCAACAAGGCCAAGGCGCTGTTTCATGCCGCTGAAGAAGCGGTAAGATTCGCCGGCCAGTCGTCATGAAAAACAGCTGCCGGAACGCCGCGCCATGATCATCCTGATCGATAATTACGACAGCTTCACCTACAATCTTGTTCACTACCTGGGAGAACTCGGCGCGCAGACAACGGTCCACCGCAACGACACCCTCAGCGCTGCCGACGTCATCGCTGCCGAGCCGGGCGCCATTGTCCTTTCTCCCGGCCCTTTGACACCTGACAAGGCGGGCATCTGTATCGAACTCGTGCGCGCGGCAGCGGGCAGGATACCACTCCTCGGGATCTGCCTTGGCCATCAGGCCATTGGCGCTGCGTTCGGCGCAAAGGTAGTGCGGGCGGACAAATTGATGCACGGCAAGCTGAGCCCGATTCATCACCGCGGCACCGGACTGTTTGAGGGGATCGCCGACGGCTTTCAGGCAACCCGCTATCATTCACTTGTCCTTGAACCTGCCAGCATGCCGGAATGCCTTGAAACCACCGCCACCAGCGACCGGGAAACCATTATGGGAATTGCCCATCGCAAATTCCCGATCCACGGCGTACAGTTTCATCCCGAAAGTATTGCATCTGAACAGGGCAAGGTAATTTTGCGGAATTTTATCAATCTCGCACGACTTTGACCGACACCAACGGTCCGGAAGAACTGGGTTCATTTGATCGGGTAAACGTCCATGGCAGACCTCAAATCCCACATCGCCACCGTCGCCACCGGGCGATCGCTTGATCTCGAGGAGGCCGAAGCCGCCTTCGACATCATCATGTCCGGCGAGGCCACCCCATCGCAGATCGGCGGCTTTCTGATGACGCTCAGGACGCGCGGCGAGACTGTCGATGAAATATCTGGAGCAGTGCGCACGATGCGCGCAAAAATGCTCAAGGTGAATGCCCCCGATGATGCGATCGACATTGTCGGCACTGGCGGAGACAACGCCGGAACCTACAATATCTCGACCTGCGCGGCACTGGTCGCGGCCGGCTGCGGTGTGCCGGTCGCCAAGCACGGTAACCGCGCATTGTCCTCCAGGTCGGGTGCCGCCGACGCCCTGATAGCACTTCGCGTCAATATCGACATTGGTCCGGAAAGGATCAGCCGGTGCATCCAACAGGCTGGCGTCGGATTTATGTTCGCCCCGGCTCATCATTCGGCGATGAAACATGTCGGTCCGACCCGCGTCGAACTCGGCACCCGGACCATTTTCAACCTGCTCGGGCCGTTGTCCAATCCTGCAGGTGTCAGCCGCCAGGTCGTTGGCGTATTCGCGCGCGAATGGGTCGAGCCCCTTGCTCATGTCCTCAACCAGCTCGGCTCCGAACGGGTCTGGGTCGTCCATGGCGCCGACGGTCTGGATGAGCTGACCACGACCGGGCCAAGCCATGTGGCGGAACTGAAGGACGGCAAGGTCACGACGTTCGATATCGAACCCGCGGATGCCGGTCTGGACGTTGCGGCGCCGGAAACGCTCAAAGGTGGCGACGCGGCGGTGAACGCCGGAGCCATTCGCGCCCTGCTCAGCGGTGCGCCCGGCGCCTATCGCGACATCGTTGTCCTCAACACGGCCGCCGCCCTGGTGGTCGCCGGCAAGGCCGATGACCTGAAAGCTGGTGCAGAACAGGCCGCCACCTCGATCGACAGCGGCGCGGCCAAGGCACGCCTCGAAAAACTGATTGAAGTTTCCAACGCATGAATAATCCCGGCGCATGACCGACATCCTGCAGAAAATCGCGACCTACAAGCGCGAGGAAGTCGCCGCCGCCAAGGCCGAGCGCCCTGCCGCATTTTATGAAGGCATGGCCGCTCAGGCGCTCGAACCGCGCGGGTTTTGCGATGCCATTGAAGCCTGCATTGCGCAAGGCAGCCCGGCGCTTATCGGCGAAATCAAGCGTGCCAGCCCGTCGCGCGGCCTGATCCGCGAGGACTTCGACCCACAGAGCCTCGCCCAGGCCTATGCCGGCGGCGGTGCGACCTGCCTGTCGGTACTGACCGACGAACCTTCGTTTCAGGGTCGTTTGCTGTTTCTGGAAGATGTGCGGGCCTCGTGTCGTCTGCCGGTATTGAGGAAAGACTTCCTGCTCGATCCCTATCAGGTCGCGGAATCGCGTGCCTGGGGTGCGGATTGCATCCTCGTGATCATGGCGATGGTGGATGATGGAATGGCAGAAACACTGGTCACTGAAGCCATGCGGTTCGACATGGACGTGTTGGTTGAGGTCCATGATGAGCTTGAACTCGCGCGCGCCCTCAACCTGCCTGCCCGCCTGATCGGCATCAACAACCGTGACCTGAAGACCTTCGTCACAGATCTCGCGACCACCGAACGGTTGGCTCCGCTGGTGCCGGATGACCGGATCGTCGTCGCTGAGAGCGGGCTTGCCACGCCGGATGATCTGGCGCGGCTGTCCGCGGTCGGCGTCAATACTTTTCTGATTGGTGAGAGCCTGATGCGTCATCGCGACGTCGAAGCCGCAACCCGCGCAATTCTGGCCCCGGCCACCGCCGGCGAGGACATGTCATCACCTCAAGAGGTGAACCATGACCGGTGACAAGCTGACCCATATCGATGCTGACGGCAACGCCCGCATGGTGGATGTATCGGACAAGCCGGCGACTGAGCGCATCGCCGTTGCCGCCGGGCGGGTCGTGATGAAACCTGAAACGCTTGTACTGGCGCGCGAAGGCCGCGCCGCCAAGGGTGACGTATTCGCCGTGGCGCGCGTTGCCGGCATCATGGCCGCAAAACGCACCCACGAACTGATTCCGCTGTGCCATCCGCTGGCGATCAACAGTGTCGTGGTCGACCTCACGCCCGATGTCAAATCCAGCGCCATCGCGGTCAGCGCCACTGTCAAGGTCGGCGGCAAGACCGGCGTCGAAATGGAGGCACTGACGGCCGTCAGCGTCGCCTGCCTGACCATCTATGACATGCTGAAAGCCGTCGACCGGGCGATGGAAATCATCGATATCCGGCTGATCGAAAAAACCGGCGGCAAGTCGGGCACCTACCGTGCGTCAGACAAATGAGGTCAAAGATGGCTCTATTGCCGGTTGATGAGGCGATCACGCGCGTAACCGGGGGCTTGAGCCCGCTTGGCGTGGAAACTGTTTCGCTGGACGACGCTCTTGGCCGCGTTCTGGCCGGTGATCTGGTGGCGGCCCGCGACCAGCCGCCATTTTCAGCCAGCGCGATGGATGGCTACGCGGTGCGCAAGAGCGATGTCGCAACCATTCCGGCTTCCCTTACCGTTATCGGCGAGGTGCCGGCTGGCCGGCCGTTTGACCGCAAAGTCGGGGCCGGTGAAGCAGTCCGCATCTTTACCGGCGGCGTCGTCCCCGACGGCGCGGACCTGATCGTCATACAGGAAAATACGCGGCGCGATGGCGATACGGTGATCGTGGAAGCCGCCGCCGGGGCCAAGTCATATATCCGGCCGAAGGGTTTTGACTTCACGGTCGGCGAGCGGGTTCTGGAGCCGGGATGCAGGCTGACGCCGCAGGACCTTGCTCTTGCCGCTTCTCTCAACATGCCGGACCTCACCGTGCGCCAGCAACCCGTTGTTGCGATCATGGCAACGGGCAACGAACTCGTTGAACCGGGCGGCACACCGGGACCTGGTCAGATCATCTCCTCCAACACTATCGGCATCGCAAGCATGGTGAAAGCTCTCGGCGCGATACCGCTTGATGTCGGCATCGCGCGCGACACCATGGCGGATTTGCGTCAAACGGCAGGCAAGGCAAAAGGCGCCGAAATACTGGTCACGCTCGGTGGTGCTTCGGTCGGCGATCATGACCTCGTCAAACCGGCGCTTGAGGAATTGGGCCTCGCGGTTGATTTCTGGCGCATCGCCATGCGCCCCGGCAAGCCCTTGATGTTTGGCACGATGGCGGACATGAAAGTGCTCGGCCTGCCCGGCAATCCGGTATCGGCGCTGGTCTGCGCCCGTATTTTTCTGCGCCCGATGATCGCCCGCCTGCTCGGCCAGAGCGTGGAAACCGGCCGTACAGCCACGGCTGTTCTCGGTACCGCGCTGCCGGAAAATGACCAGCGCCAGGACTATTTGCGCGCCCGCCTTGATTATGACGGCGGCGGACTGCCGCGCGTCCTGCCTTTCGCGAAACAGGATTCCAGCCTGCTCAAGACCCTGGCGCGCGCCGACTGCCTCGTCATACGCCCGCCCTTTGCACCTGCGGCAAAAGAAGGCGACCATGTGCCTTATCTGACGCTGGATATCTGACCGGCGGTAGGGCGGAAAATCCCACCGCGCTGCGACACCGCAGGTCCGGCGCCGTTAACTCAACCAACACCATTTTTTTCCTCCGTAGCCTCGCCAACCCCATATTTAGGGTTTCTTAAGGGGTTGCAGAACACATATAGAACATGTATAGATGTTTTTGCTTTGTTCCTGTTTCCGACTCGCTTTGATCCGGTCACCACACGACTGAGGGAGCGACGGGCAGAGCAATGGCAGGGACCGGACCAGTCGCCGCGAGCGCGCGGCATGGTATTCACTTTGAGGGACAAACGAGGCACGCATGCTGACGCGCAAACAACATGAACTCCTGATGTTCATTCATGAACGGTTGAAGGAAAGCGGCATTCCGCCATCGTTTGACGAGATGAAAGTCGCCCTCGATCTGAGGTCGAAATCCGGCATTCATCGATTGATCACGGCCCTTGAGGAGCGCGGGTTTTTGCGCCGCCTGCCTCATCGCGCCCGTGCGCTCGAGATAATCCGGCTGCCTGAATCGATGACACCGAGCCTTGCCTCCCCTGCCCGTGGATTCTCGCCCGATGTGATTGAGGGTGGTCTCGGCCGCGTTCAAAAGGCGGCTGGTGGCGAAAAATCGAATGACAGCACGCTGGTGCCGGTAATGGGGCGAATTGCCGCCGGCACGCCGATTGAAGCGATACAGGAACACAGTCACAACATCGCGGTGCCCGCCGAACTGCTGCGGACCGGCGAACATTTTGCGCTCGAAATCCGCGGTGATTCGATGATCGAGGCCGGCATTCTCGACGGTGACACGGTGCTGCTGCAACGCTGCGATACGGCCGGCAACGGCGATATCGTGGTGGCTCTGGTTGACGACGACGAGGCCACCCTCAAACGCCTGCGCCGCAAGGGAGAATCAATTGCTCTCGAGGCCGCTAATCCGGCCTATGAAACCCGGATACTCGGCTCTGACCGCGTCAAGGTCCAGGGCAAGCTTGTTGGCCTGATGCGTCAGTATTAGGTTCGTCCCCGGTCCTCAGGCTTTCATGATCCGGTAGTCTGTCGGGTGCCGCGACGCGATGTTGAGTTTTTCCGCGACCGCTGTTCGACGGCTTTGCTCCAGGGCCGGTTGCCCCGGACAGAGGCCACGCTTTCCAGCCGGTACGCCGCGCCGGTCCACGTCAGTGCATGAGCACCCTTCCTGAAGAGATCGCGGCCGGTCACGATCAGTTTTGGTGCCGGACAGGAGCCACGCGGCGTGATCCTCGTGATCAAGACCGTTGCGGTCAGGCATTCATCGCGCAGAATCGCTGGGTGATTCACGATGGCGAGGGTGCCGGCCAATGCCAGGTCCGCGACGCAGCCGCGCGCGTCACAGCGAAAACCGGAACGGCGGGCGGCCTCGGCCACCGGTACCCTGTCACCATCCATGGCGAGCCATCGTCCGGCGCTGTACCGGCCACGGCGGGTCGGTGTCAGCGCCAGCTGTCCCTGTTCGTTGCGCATCGCCACAACGGCGAGTTGCCGATCTACCAGAATATCGTAGTTGTATTGACGACCCGAAAGGCCGGTCGCGGCAAGACCCGTGATCAGCCCAATAAGGCCGAAATACCGCCATCGGCGCTGCCACAGGCAAAACCACAGACCGCCGGTAACAAACAGCACCACCGGCCAGGCCGGTCCCTGCGCGATAACTGCTACCGCACCCGGCAACTGGCTGACCGTGCGCGCCGTTGCGATTACGGCATCGATGCCCTGTCCCATGACGAACAGAAACGGTGCCTCCGCGCCGAATGGCATGGCGGCCAGTGCCAGGCCGGCCATCGGCATGATCAGCAGGCCCATCAGCGGTATGGCGATGAGGTTCGCAGCCAGACCATAAAGTGCGATGCGATTGAAATGATAGGCCGCGATCGGCCCGGTCACCAGCGTCGCGACAAGTGTCGTCAGCAGAATGCCACCAAGGTAGGTGACACTTCGCCGCAGATACCGGGTCACCGCGAAGCCGTTGCCGAAATCGTAACGGCGGTCGAACAACAGGGACCGGGCGTCAAACAGCGCGATCAGTCCTGTGACAGTCGCGAATGACATCTGAAAACCGACATCAAGGACGCTTTCAGGCCGCAACAGGAGCACGACGATGGCGGCGGTGGCGACGTTGCGAAGCGAAATCGCCGGGCGATCAATCAGAACCGCAACAAACATCACCGCAAGCATGATAAAGGCCCGCTGTGTCGAAACCGCCGCCCCCGACAACAGCAGGTAGCCAAACCCACCGGCAAGTGCGGTTGCGGCAGACCACTTCTTGATCGGAAAGTTGAGAGAAAGCCGCGGCACCAGCGCCAGCAGTGCGCGGATAAGCCAGAACAGCGAACCCGCCATCAGCACCATGTGCAACCCCGAGATTGCCAGAAGATGTCCGAGACCGGCATCACGTATGGCTTTCAACGCATCAGCGGGAATTGTACCGCGCTTGCCGGTGATCAGCGCAACGGCGACCGCCCCGGCGGCCCCTGACAGCTCACCATGCACGCGCCCGGCAATAGTGCGACGCAAAGTTTCAAGCGACGACAGCATCGCGATGAAAAATGGTTGTGGTGGCGCATCCGCAATCTTCTCGACGGCGGAAACCGAAAACCCGAAACCACCAATGCGGGCGAACCAGGCGCGCCGCGCAAAATCGAAACCGCCCGGATAGGCCGGTTCAGAAGGACCGCGCAGCCGGGCGCGCACCCTGATCAGACCGCCCGGCGCGACGGCACTGCCGTACCGGTTTGGCAAAGAGAGTCGAACACGGTACGGTCGCCTGGTATCTGCCAAATCGTCAAGGGCCGTCACACGAACACGCGCACGCCAGCGTCCACCGGCACGCTGCTCGATGTCTTCCACCCACCCAGACAAACCGTAAATCTTCGCCGCCTGCGGCAGCACTTGTGCGGCGACGAGGAATGTTCGGGTCTTGGCCAGCACAAAACCTGCAGCAAGCAACAGCACAGCAATACCGGCGACAATGGCCTGGCTGCGGCGAGCCGCCAGCGCCGCGCCAATCCCGAGTGCGGCCACAATGGCAACACTCCACACGTCCGGCTCATCGTAGAGCTGGAAATAGACGGCGGCACCTGTCGCAAGCAGGACCGGGCTCCATAGATACCATCGTGCGCGTTCGTCCAGCACCGCACTCCCGCAGGCCCGGACGACGGCCTCCACAAACTCCACAGCGGAACGCCGCGCGCCGGATGTCGCCCTGTCGGCATTCATCGGTGATCGCTTTAGCAGGCCGTTCCTCCCTTCGATTCAACTCCCGACACCGAGACTGCAAAATCCACGTTCGCGCCGGCATCGGCTCTACCGCACAGGCCACATTTCATGCTAGAATCCATACCCGTTCATTCGACCCGGTCCGGGCCACTCACTTCGAAGCGAAAGGCGTGCCGTCCCGCTCATGTCGTCGCCTGTAATCACCCGATTTCCCCCCTCGCCAACCGGATTTTTGCATATCGGTGGTGCCCGCACGGCCCTGTTCAACTGGGCCTTTGCCAGACATCATGGCGGCAAGATGCTGTTGCGCATCGAGGATACCGATCGCAAGCGTTCAACGGAAGATGCTGTCGCTGCAATTTTCGCAGGATTGAAATGGCTCGGTCTGGACTGGGATGGCGAGCCGGTCTTCCAGCACACCCGTATCGACTATCATATTTCTGTCGCCAACGAGCTGCTTGAGCGGGGTCTGGCCTACAAGTGCTATTGCACGGCGTCGGAATTGCAGGATATGCGCGACAGGGCAAGTGCGGCCGGATTGCCGCCGCGCTATGATGGCACCTGCCGTAACGGTCCCCCCGCCGACAAACCGGCGGATGCGCCTTTTGCCGTGCGTTTCAAGGCACCAGTCGGCGGAGCGACGGTTATCGACGATCAGGTGCAGGGCACGGTTACAATCGCCCATGAGCAACTTGATGACCTTGTCATTCTGCGCAGCGACGGCACGCCGACCTATATGCTCTCCGTGGTTGCGGATGATCACGACATGGGCATCACCCATGTGATCCGCGGCGATGACCATGTCACCAACACCGCCCGCCAAATTCAGATCTACAAGGCACTCGGATGGGACTTGCCGGTATTTGCCCACATTCCGCTCATTCACGGAGCTGATGGTGCAAAGCTGTCAAAACGTCACGGTGCGCTAAGTGTGACCGCCTATCGCGACCTGGGGTATCTGCCGGAAGCGATGCGTAATTATCTGGCACGCCTTGGCTGGAGTCATGGCGATGACGAGGTATTCTCGACCGAACAGCTTGTCGAGTGGTTTGACCTTGGCGCCATCGGCAGGGCACCGGCTCGATTTGATTTTGCAAAACTGGAAAGTCTGAACGCGCACTATATGCGTGCAATGGATGATTCTCGCCTGCTCGACGAGATGCTGGCGCTGTTGCCGGACATTGATTTTGCCAAAGATTGGCCGGCCGATCCCGGGCCGGAACTTCGCCAACGCCTGTTGCTCGCCATGCCCGCACTGAAGCAACGCGCCAAGACCCTCGTAGAATTGGCCAATGTGGCAGCATTTTTATTTGCCAACAGACCCCTGAGAATTGACGACAGGGCAGCGACTCTGCTTGACGCTGAAGCCCGGGTTCTGCTTGGCAGGCTTGCCGCGGCGCTTGGCACTGTGGGCTCATGGAAACGCGAGGAACTTGAGGCCTCTCTGCGTGACTTCTGTGCAGACCAGGAGGTCAAGCTGGGCAAGGTAGCGCAACCTCTACGCGCTGCGCTGACAGGCACAACGGTTTCCCCCGGTATCTTTGATGTGCTATGGGTACTGGGGTGCGATGAAGCCATCGCGCGAATCCAGGATCAGGCGGCGGCGTAATCTTGGAGCTACTTTCGGCATCGCAACCGCCGTGCGGGTTGGCATCCCGAGCCGACCCGTTGCCGCGAATACCGCTCTGACGGTATTGTAAATGCGGCTGGATATTTGCACTTGGTACGGTCGCATGGCCGGTTTCGAACCTTTCAGGTTTGCTCACCGGCGCGGCTGAAATTCAACCAGAAAAGAGGACCAGGAATGGACAGCACAAGTCTCAAGCAAAAAGACAAAGCCATTCTGAAAACACCATCGGGCGAATTCGAATTCCCGATCTATGGCGGCACCGAAGGTCCCGATGTTATCGACATCAACACGCTGTACCGCGATACCGGCTATTTCACCTACGATCCGGGTTACACGTCAACCGCCAGCTGTTACTCGAAAATCACCTTTATCGATGGCGACAAGGGGATCCTGCAATATCGCGGATATCCGATCGAGGAACTCGCAGAACACGGTGATTTTCTGGAGACCTGTTACCTGCTGCTGTTCGGCGATCTTCCCAATGAGCAGCAGTACAAGGATTTCGAGTACGCGATCACCCATCACACGATGATCCACGAGCAGATGAGTCGATCAGTCGCCGGCTTCAGGCGCGATGCCCATCCGATGGCGATCATGTGCGGC
>Ga0114931_10007928_pt1 | contig 12919 bp, 8 predicted proteins | sample 2SBtaG_FD_89579 | JGI IMG/M metagenome (GOLD analysis project Ga0114931, IMG submission 89579) | Deep subsurface microbial communities from Kolumbo volcano to uncover new lineages of life (NeLLi) - 2SBTROV14_V59a metaG | ecosystem: Environmental > Aquatic > Marine > Volcanic | place: Kolumbo...
GCGCGCAAGCCAATGACTTCATTGATAATAAAAGTCTCCGAAAGCACCGGAAATGCGTTCAGGATAAAAGCAATTTTGGGCTTTTCTGCTGTTTTTAATTCCATTTTATTTTAAATAGTCATTCCAGCGGTTTTGATAATAATTCACTGTTTCCCGCACACCGGTTTCGAGATCGATTTTCGGCTCCCAGCCTGTTGCTTTTTGAAACTTTTCGTACGTCACAACAAATTTGCGAATATCAATGCTCTCTCTTTGCGGAGGAAAGGGAATGTGAATATATTCTCCCTTGCCGACCGCCTTGATCACCTCTTTGACCATGTCCAGAAAAATTGTTTCCACGCCGGATCCGATAAAAAAAATATCGTGATCCGCTTCGGGTGCAAGTGCTGCCCGGACAAATGCATCGACAACATCGTCCACATAAACATAATCGCGGGTTTGCAGGCCGTCGCCGTAAACTGTGATGGGTTTCTCCTGCGTGGCATTAGTGATGAACCAGTTCAGGATACCGTAAAATCCATGATGCATCTGGCAGCGGGGGCCATAAACATTATTCAGACGCAGGGTCACGGCGGGAAAACCGTAAATCTTGCTGTAGAGCATCAGGTATTTTTCTGCGGCCAGTTTGTTGATTCCGTACACATCGGTCGGATTTGTCGGATGCGCTTCATCCACCGGCAGATAAACCGGCTCACCGATTTCTCCGCGACTTCCGGCGTACACAACTTTTACTTCATTATCCATTTCAGCACAAGCTTGGCATAAATTAAGAGTACCCTGGCAATTTATGTCGGTGTCGAGATCAGGGTGCTCCATGGAAACTTCGCGGCCCACCTGCGCTGCCAGATGAAAAACAATGTCTTTCCCTGCCAGATGTTTTTTCAAAGTCGCTGCATCGCGTATATCGGCTAGCGTAACTTGCACGTCCTTTTTAATCTCGCGAATGTTGGCGTAATTCCAGCCATAAGGTTCGAGGCAGGCGTCGTAAATCTCAACTTCAGCGCCTTCTTTAACCAGACGATGGGCAAGATTGCTGCCGATGAATCCCAAGCCGCCGGTAATGAGCACTTTTTTGCCGTTCAGTTTTTGAAAATCAATGTCCATTTTTTTTCATTTCCCTTATTATTTCAGCAAACCCTTGTCCCAATTTTTCAAGTGTACAGTTCTCTTTAAAAACCCGGTATCCTCCCTGTGCAATTTTTTCCCGCAGTTCGCTGTCCTCTTTCAGTTTCAGAATCGCATCGGCCAGTGCCCGGGGATTGGCGCGCTCGACCAGATAGGCGCTTTCGCCATGTGTGAGCAATTCCTGTACCGGATCATTTCTTCCTGTGATTAACGGTTTTGCCATTGCAATCGATTCAATGACTTTGTTGGTGGTAACCCGCAGCATGCGTTCATTATCGCCAAAAATGCCAAGACAAACATCGGCGCGCGCCATCAGGTTTGCCAGGTCTTGGTACGGTACAGGATCAATAAAATTTACGTTTTGCAAATCAAGGTCTTTCCCCAGTTGCCGGTCTTTATTATAAGTAATTCCTTTGCCGACAATTTGAAATTGTACGTCTTGATCGCGCAATAAATCTGCGGCCTGCAAAATAAACTTGACGCCGTGGAACGGCGCATATTCTCCATGAAAATGAACGAGGAATTTTGATGATTTTACCGGTTGCGGCCGGGGATAAATCGTTTTGTCATCAACAGCAAGAAAAACACGACGAAATTTATTCTCATCCACATTGAACTTTTTGGCAAAATCCTGAATATGATCATTGGTCTCCAAAACCAGGCGCTTTGACAATTTGCAGGCGACGATGTCGCTGAGTTTGTACAAATGTGCTTTCCAGCTTTTTTCATCTGCTTTGCCTCGATCGTGCACCATCGTATCAAAAGTAGCAATGTACATATCGAAAAGAATCGGTTTCCATGTCAGCAGTTTGATCAACGGAAGAATAATCTGGCCGTAAAAGCCGACCACAACAATATCACAGCCCCGCGCTTTGCGGATGGCTTTTAATAAAAGTCCGGGGTAGTGCTTGAAAGATTTGTCAGGAGGAAAGCATCCGACGACGTCGAATCCTTGTGACTGCAGTGCCTGGTAGACAATTCGAGTTCGAGAGTATTCGAGTTCCCTTCCCGCGACATATAATATCTTCATCACCACTAATGTTCAGGTTTTGCATTTTCGTTTAATGTGCTCAACTCAATTTTTCGCACGCGATAGAGCACATTTTCAATCAATTGCCTGTTGGAGCCGATGAGATCGGCTAATAGTCCCATTACAAAAACTTGAAAACCAACGATTAAAAGAATTGCCGCCAGTATCAGCGACTGGATATGTCCGGCACCGCCGGATGTGAAATAAAAATAGACGAAACGCAGTCCGATAAGAATGCCGCCGATAAAAAAACCGCCGCCGATATAGGAAAACATTTTCATCGGTTCGTACATTGTATAAATTCTGGCAATTGTCGCAACGGATCGTTTGATGTATGCCCAGGTACTGGAGAATAAACGTGAGTCGCGCAGCTTTTCATTTGTTTTGATGGGGACATGAGTCACCGCCAGATTCTTTTTCCCGGCCTGGATAATCGTTTCCAGAGTATATGTAAATTTGGAGACAACGTTCATTTGCAGCGCCGCTTCCCGCGATAAAGCGCGAAAACCGCTGGTCGAGTCCGGCACATTTGTGTCCGATACCTGGCGCACAACCCAACTGCCGAGAGATTGCAGCCTTTTTTTGCTCCAGGAAAAATGTTCGATGCCGTTGGTATTACGATCACCAATGACAACTTCGGCTTCACCGCGTAAAATGGGTGCTACGAGATGCGCGATGTACTCTCCCTTGTACTGATTATCCGCATCTGTATTAACGATGATATCGGCGCCGAGGCGGAGGCAGGCATCCAAGCCGGCCGTGAATCCCCTGGCCAGGCCTTTATTTTTAGTAAAGCGAACAATATGGTTTACGCCGTGTTCGCGTGCTACTTTAATCGTATCATCCGTGCTGCCGTCGTCAATAATCAAGACTTCAATATTATCAATTCCCTCGATCTTTTTGGGAAGATCAGCCAGGGTAACCGGCAGCGTTTGCGCTTCATTGTAGCAGGGAATTTGAATTATAAGCTTCAAATTTATTCTATAATCTCCTCGATATTGTATTCACGGATATTCTTGGCGTGAGTGAAAATAATCATCTCACCCAAAAGGCCGATGGAAATCATCTGAATGCCGATGACCAAAAGCACGGTGCCCAGCAAAAGCATGGGGCGGCCGGCAATGCCGCCAAAGCCAAGAATACGGTAAATGAAAAGATAAATATCAATGACGGCTCCCAAGATCGCAAAAATCGCCCCGGCAAAGCCGAGAAAATGCAGCGGTTTTTTGGAATAATTACTTAGAAAAATAACGCTGATGAGGTCCAGGAATCTGCGAATGTAGTTTGTCGGGTACATGGACTGGGCAAAGTTACCGGGCAGTTGTTCGATTTTTTGCTCCGTTACCTTGTAGCCCTGGCGTTGAGCCAATACGGGCATGAATGCATTGAAAACGCCATAAATGGGCAAGTTGTCGAGGACCTCTTTTTTTGTCGCCAGAATACCGGAGTTAATATCATGCAAATGCAGCTTGGTCATTTTATTGGTTATGTAATTAAAAAGCCGGGACACTGCGCGATTTAACGCCGAGTCACGGCGCGGGTAACGGACGCCGAGAACGAGGTCAAAGCCTTCATCCAGTTTGGCAAAAAACTGTGTCAGATCCATGGGGTTGATGCGTACGCGGCAGGTAAAATAAAGAATCTTTCGACCCTTTGCCGATTTCAAGCCGGCATCCAGGGCAGAGGACTCGCCGAATTTTGTACGCAGACGAACGAGTTTGACAAAGGGGAAATCCAGTGCAATATCTTTTAAAATGCCCCAGGAACCGTCGACACTGCCGTCATCGACGTAAACGATTTCAAAAGTTTGATTGTATTTTTTTAAAATATCGTGCAGTTCCTGATTTATTGCTGTTAGTTCATCTTTTTGATCCTGAACCGCAACGACAACCGAAATCTCAGTCCCGGCCTGGGGCATCGTTTTTTTCTCCGGTTTTTCTATTTCTTTGATTTGAAAATCTGCTATCGACATTGCTATCCTTTTCGGGAAATAAATGGAATTTAGAATTTGCAAAAACTAATCCAAAATCGCTAATTTATTTTTATAAACACCGCTTATATTAAGCAGAAGAGTAAACGATTAATTCTTAAAGTGTTCCAGATGAATTATTTTTCGCGAGCCGTGATCAACAACAAGCTTTCCGACCAATCCAAGGCACAGGAACTGAAATGAAGTGGCCCAAAGTAATACAGTGAGTGTAACCAGAACATTCAACTCGGGCGGATCAATTGGCGGCGACAAGAGCTTGGTTAAAATTGCAACAAAACTAATGGCCCCGCCTATGGCGGCCAGCAATGTAAAATTGAAAAAGAAACCAAGTGGGTTGGGAAGGTGTTTCATTAACAAACGAATGGTCGTCAGGTCCATGATGACACGAAAAGTTCGGGTGATGTTATACTTGGATGTGCCGTACTTTCGCGCATGATGGCGGACCGGAATTTCTGTGATATCTGCACCTTCCATGCGCAGCAGCGCCGGAATAAAGCGGTGAAATTCGCCGTATAAAGAAATTTTTCGCAAAAGATCACCGCGGAAGGCTTTAAGTGAGCAGCCGGTATCGTGAAGTTTAACATCCGTAACAGAACAAATAATTTTGTTTGCGATTTTGGATGGTATCTTTCGCGCCACCAGTTTATCTTTACGGTTCTTTCTCCAGCCGCTGACGACGTCGTAGCCTTCGTTGAGCTTGTTGACAATCACCGGAATGTCCCGCGGGTCATTTTGCATATCGCCATCCATTGCAATGACGATCTCGCCGCGCGTGGCCTCAAAACCGGCAGCCATGGCTGCGGACTGACCAAAGTTTGCACGGAAAAGGATGACACGAAGCGGAGCAAATTCTTTTGCCATTTTTCGTAATTTGTCTCTGGTTCCGTCTTTACTGCCGTCATCAACAAAAATGACTTCATAGCTTCTGCCGAACTCGTCGAGGGCCTCGCGCAGCTTGTGCCATAGTCTTTCCACATTCTCCACCTCATTGTAAAAGGGGACGACGACGGAAAGGTAGGGAGGTTTGGTATTATCCTTCATTATTTTCTTTCCATGAATCAAAAAGGTACTGGACACTGGATTCTCGATACTGGATATCAGCGAACAAATTTTAAAACTGTTATCATCATAAAGACATGCATTCTTCCGGCGGAATTTGCTCTAGTCTGCTTTCTTTTTATGGCGTTTGATCAACCTAAGAAAAATTGCAGCGGGCGTTAAAATGCCGATCTCCAAAATAATTGTTTTCAAATTGTGAAAGTTCAGCATACTTTTAAAAAAGAGGCCGGAATCCGAAGCGCGGTGCACGTCGGAAAATATTTGCACCGGCGATATAAAATATTTATTCCAGAACGGCCAGAAAACAGGTTCACCGAATGGCGCGCTGGTATCTACCGCAAGGAGATCCAGTAAAATATGACTGAATCCCGCTGCAATTAACAGTACCGCAGAAGCGCGAAATTGCATAAGTTTGGTTTTTTTACACAGCCAGGTACCGATCAGGCCTGCAAGGATGACAAAGAAAAAGCTGTGTGTAAATTGGTGATGATATTTATTCGGATTGCCGACAAAAAAGCCAAAGAGAAAGTCGATATCCGGAAGTTCGGCAAAAAAAAGAACAAGTAAAGCCGTAAGCCATTTTTTCTTTTTATCCGAATCTGAAAAGGGATAAACGATCGCGCCGCCAAGCGCATGTCCAATGGGTGTGGGCATAGGTTAAAAGTGCCTCAAGTTAAAAGTGGTTAAAGTTTTAAATATTTAATAATAATTAACCTATTTGTTCATTAGATAATTAAACGATCGATTTACGGACAAGGATTTACGATTGTTGATTCATAAAGGAATACAGTGTGGAAAACATAAATCATAAATGCCTGAAACTTCAAGAGTCCGGCATTCGATCTCAATTTCCGTTATCCGGAATTTGTCATCCGCAATCCGATTCCAGTTCTCCGGCTCGGGGCAGAAATTAACGACAATAATTTTAAAAAGCGACTTAATTTAGGTGCATTGCGAATCTTTTGCCGAAAATTAATTCGATCCAATGCTCAAACTTAATCCGGAAGGAGGGGACGGCGGTGTCAAATCACGCAAAGGATCGATAAGGATGAGGTACATACTTGAAGAATTATCACCGGTATTTGCGCCCAAAGTTACTGTGGAGGCAGGAAATACTTTACGATAGCATAAAAAGAACGTATCATCTGATTTTATAAAAAGTTCCGTTCTTTTCCATTGCTTCAGCCATTGAGGTACGGCATTGGCCGAAACCTGTTCATAATCGTAAGCAATGTAAATTGTGGTTTTTTTATTAATATCAAACGACAGGAAATTATCTCCGGTCGCGGTTTTATCATCATTCGCCGTAAGAATCCAGTCAAAGCCGCTGAGAGATTGAGGGATTTCGGTAATTTTATATTCTCTGTCGCTATAAAGGTTATCGCCGGGTTTATTATATTTTTCAGCATAATTACTTTTGGAGATATTGGTCACTAAAAGCCGGCTGACGAATTGATAGTGTATGGGTTCATGAGGCAAAATGATGTTGTGTCTTTTGGAATCATCGGCAACGTTGGCAATTGAGATACTATAATCCACACCCTCAGCATGAGCAGAAGTCGTAAGAAATACCTTTTCCCCGGTTGCAGAGAGTTCTGCACCTAAAACATTTATGCCGGATGCGATCGAATAGTTACCAATATTCAAGGCGGAATTTTTCTCCAGTGACTCGGAGAATATCAATTGCAGGCTCGTTGCATCAGCTACAATCAACGACTCGATTTCCGGAGGCGTGGTATCGCTTTGCGTGGAAAAACTTGCTGCTGCAGGCTGACTTTCATTGCCCGCTTTATCCACTCCCACAATACGATAACGGTATTCGGTCTCCTCTGCAAGACCATCATCAATAAAGTTCAGCGAATCCTGAAAACCGATCCTGACGCCATCGCGATAAATGAGGTAATACCTCGGCGTATCACCGTCTTCTGCGGCTGCAGGCTGAGCCCACTGAAAATGGATGGATTTATCCGTGGCTGCGATCAAATGCATATCCGCAGGAGGAAGCGGCGGAATGGTATCCTGATCAAAAGTATACAGACCGACCTCTACTGTTTGCCCGGCAGGGACGTTTACGGTTGCGAGGTTGAACTGGAAATCGGAAACGGGCTGGCCGTCAACGGTAACATGAGTTAATTCCGCAGGAATAAAATTCGCCTGCAATTTAACGATTTTGTCCTGTGAATTTGTATTGCTCAATAAAACCACTTTAACAGAATCATTACCTTTTTTGATGAGAGCGGCGACACCCTCCTCAAGACCCAAAGAACCGTCGGCTTTGTAATATTTTGCTTCGGTCCACGGCATCTCACCTCTGGTTGCCAGCACGCCGCCAAAGGCTGTCAGTGATAATCCTGCAATTTCGCTGATTTTCGGAAAATCATCTGCCTGATCCGGCAAAGTCTCCATGCTTTGTAGTTCGGACAGCGTTCTGTTTGCATCCCTCACCGCTTCATCAAGAACAGCGCGAATATCGCCGACATCGCCGTTGTAACGATAGTCCCACATGCGATAGTCTTCCTGCCGATAATTCCAATTATCGAGGAGATGATCAAATTCCGAATCTTGTTGAGGATCGAATAAATCCGCCTGAATGCACATTCTTGCCGTTACTTTATCGGATTGGGCGATCCAGGAGTCGCCGTCAAAAAGCAAAGCAGGAATATTCCCTGAACCGTTTTCAAACAGAGTTAGCAAATGCTTTTTAAACGCATCCAGATATTTGCGATCTTTTGTGATTGCAAAATAATCCAGAAACGCACCACGAGCATCACGATTTGCATTATTGCCTTTTTCCTGGTACCCCCAGCCCGGTTGAAAAGCAGGCATGTACCATACACCACTGCACGGTCCCAAAGCACCGGTCTCGGGATCAACCTCGGACGGCAGAACATAAAAACCGTTCTCGCGCTCATTTCTTTCCATAGATGCAATCCAGCCATCCAGATAATCTCCCACCCAGTCCAGATAGCGCTGGTTTTGGGTGGCGTAATAAGCTGCCAAAGCCAGCTTGGCAAAGTCAAAATTGAATACCCAGTCTACGCCGGCATCACACCCGCTGTCGATTTCCCTTGTGCCGGGGCGCAAGCTTTTTAGATGCTTGGTATTTGGGTCGAACCATTCGGCATAGCCCGGCACCCAATTGCCGACATGCTCAACGAGATCTTCCAAGTGGGCAATTATTTCCGTATCGGAAGGCTTGGCAAAAGCGAGAGCACCCAGCATATTCAAACCTTCAAGCGTATGCTCGGTATCAAAAAACGGTGTGGCATAATAACCGTGATCAAAATCATTTTCCGCACGGGACAAATATTTCAAAGCTACACCACGGGCGCTCTGGTAAACGCTCTCATCTCCGCTTAACATATAATAGATTGTCCATCCGTAAAAAATCTCAACTTCATCATCCCATTTATACGTGGGCAAGTAAGAATAAATAGAGCCATCATCATTTTGCCATTTTTGTGTTTCTGCGACACATTGTTTGATGGCTTTACGCAGTTGAATTTGTTTGTTTGCCCAGGAAGGAATATTGCTTGTCTTGGCCAGAACGGAACTTGTGAGGATAAGAAAAAAAAGATAAACAGGAAAGATGGTCCATTTAAAAATGTGCCGGCTTTTCATATTCAAAACAACTCCATGCTTTTCAGGATGGTCAATCATCAAAAGATGCTTTCTAATTCTTGTAATTTCTTGGTATTTGCTAAAATCATGCCACTGCCATTTTACTTGCGGCAGTGTACGGAATATGCTTCTCTGCCACATAATTCCCGACAGATCAAACGCTTATTCCTGTCCCTAAATTCTTAATTCAAGATTTGTTCTATGCAGGTTTTGTCCGTTTTAAGACACATAACCCGCAAAAAGGACAGGAGTGTATTTGGAGATCGAGAAAAATTGAGGATTACATCTTGTCTTTTAAACAAACTACGAAACCGTATTTCAAAACATTTTAGAAATTCGATGAGTAACGTTTTGGAATTTACTTTTTCGCATCAAAAAGAAAAATCATTATTTGCCGGTAGTTTGAACTTTATTCCGGGCCAATGACTGGGTACAGACTCAATTCAGGCATTTTATCATGGTGATACACCAATTTCTATCCCGGTGGCGACTTTGTGCCACAGCTCCAATTAAATTATTTACAATGATTTGGAGAAACAGGTGCTTTTAAGCAACAGTCACGGTATAACTGCAAAAGGGTATAGTAAACTATGTATGGTCTAATCCTATAATAAACAAGAATACCTGAAATATGGACGCCTTTGTCGCATGGCATGATGTTTGAAGAATAGAGGACTACGAATAGATGTGGTAATTCAGGCCTTATTGAGTACACAAGACTGGAGATCAAAATGGCAACAATAGTTAAAATTCTCACAACGAACAAGCTTCGATGGCTTACCATTATTCTTCTGTTTCCCCAATTTGCCTTTTCAGCCGGCATACTGGAAATTGACGAGCCGCTTACCAATGGTACGGCATCGGGTGATGTGCACGGAGGTGTTTTTACGGAAAACGGCTGGAAAACACAAACACGTGAAGACTATATCCAATACGATATTGCAACATGCTCTTATGGCAAGATCGAATTTGATGTTGTCGGACTTTATGCAAGCAATGAAGTTTTCCAGAACATTGGCTATAATAAATCAGGCGAAGAACAGGAGGATGTCCATTACACTCTTTTTAATATGTGGGACAGAGACGACAGCAATCTTTGGTATGGCCAGACTATGCCCAGCGGCGTCAAGCAATGGCACAATCCATACAAATGCTCCCTGCATCTTTTTGGTTATGTTCAGGGGGATGTCTATAAATGGAAACACGGTCGCTTTCGTCTGAATGTGTCTGCCTATGAAGGCGGTTATGAAGATGATCCTCACGCTTTTGAAGTCGAATACGGACCTGTTGACTGGCAAAAGGATCATGTTTATCATGTCGAGCTGGACTGGGGGCAGGGTGCGATGAGTTATTATATTGACGGAGAATTACAAGTTAAATGTGATTACAGCTCATTTGGTGAAGAATATGCTCCCCCTGACCACAGTTTGCGTATTGGTTCGGCGATCGGCTGCAAAGGGTTGAGCTTTCAGGTTCCGCGCTTTATCACTTATTCCAATTTCAAATTTTATCGGTTTGAGGATCATACGCCGCCGGAAATTACGGATTTCAGTCCGGCAGACGGTACTTCGGATGCAGAGGTAAATCCTTACATTGCGGTGGTTTTTAATGAATCGATCGACCTTAACAGCGCCAAAGCGGCATTCAGTATTTCTCCCAGTGTTCCCGGCGAGTTAAAATCCGCAGGCAGTTCAATTTATTATGAGCCGGATGGGCTGCTGGATCCCCTTACAACCTATACCGTAAATCTTACGACAGAGTTGACCGACAAGTCCGGCAACCATTTACAGAGTCCGCTGCAATTTCAGTTCACAACAAAAACAGCAATTCCTGTCACAGTCGGAAGATACCAAATTTTTGACCTGCCCATCGTGGCGCCGGACATTTCCGGGAACAAATATAAAGATGTGACATTACACGGTGTATTCCAGGGGCCAACGAAGACGATTGAAATTGACGGTTTTTGGGACGGCGGAAATATTTGGCGTGTACGAATGGCACCAACGGAAATCGGGCAATGGCAATACACAATCACATCATCCCGCTCTGAATTGAATACGTCAGGGAGCTTTGAGTGTGTTGCCTCCGACAGTAAGGGATTCATTCATAAAAACCCCGATCATCCTTACACTTTTATGTATGATGACGGGACACCGTGGATGTGGAAAGGAGAAACGTCCTGGCGGGCGACAACTTCTGTTATTCCCTTTGAAGCACGCTGGAAGCCCTACATAGATTTGCGAGCTTCTCAAGGTTATGATGCGGTGCAATTCATTCTGGTGAGCTACATTAATGGGGATGCATTTTGGAAAAATGAAGGCGGCCCCGTGTTTGAATTGACATCGGACGGTAAAGATTATGATCACTTAAACCCGGCCTATTTTAAATGGGTTGACAAACGTCTCGATTATGCGTTGTCCAAAGGTGTTGTGCCGGTCATGTTATTTACCTGGGCACAGTAATTTGCAAAGTTCAGTACCGAACAATTTGAAAAGTATGAAAAATATCTCGTTGCACGATATGCGGCATACAATATTTTTTGGGTTCTATGTGGAGAATATGATGAGGTGTATGAGGATTATGGCATGAGTTCGGAAGTTTGGAAAGATCACGGCGAGCTTGTGTATCGCTCCGATCCTTACAAACATCCCATCAGCTTACATCCAACCGGGCGCTCCAGTAGCCGTGAATTCGGTGACGAAGAGTGGCTTGGCTTTGTGATGGAACAAAGTCCTTATTGGCATCGGGATATACAGCGTGATCGCTCTTTTAATAAACCGGTTGTGAATGGCGAGTATGGTTACGCCGGATATAATCCGGACGATGATATTCGCATTGGTGCGTGGGAAATTGTCACGGCGGGTGGTTTTTTCACAGCCGGTTTTTTCTCCACCTTTGCTCCCGACAAAGGTGGATGGGATTTAGATGCAAATCCGCAGCAGCAAAAGGAGCTAAAATGGCTTTTCAGTTTTATGGACAACACTGAATGGTGGAAAATGGAACCCCACGACGAGCTGGTGAACAACGGGTATTGCATTGCGATTCCTGGTCAGGAGTACCTCGCATACTCCAGGGACGGAGGAAGTGTTTCGGTTGATCTTTCGGGAGCTTCCGGAACCTTGCCAATGGAATGGTTTAATCCACGCGAAGGTACTTATAGTGCGAAACTCCAGGTGAACGGTGGATCGTCGGTCAATCTCGATCCTCCGTTTGCAGGAGATTGGGTGCTTCACATCGGGAGGACGAATAACCAGGACCTGACAGCGCCCGCTGCTCCCACAGGACTGGTGCTGGAGCAAAATTAGCAATCTTTTCAATAGTTGTTTGGACTTGATGCCTCCCCAAAATAATAAAGCCCGGTTGATTTCTCAATCGGGCTTTTTTTTGAGATGGTTTTTAAAAGTATTTTGTATCTATTCAGGTGTTGCGAAAAAAAGCAAAACGATTATGGGCAAAACGATTAAAACCATCATCTGGGTATTGCTTTTCATTACCACAGAAACACTGAGTATTGGGGATTCACTGGATAATGAATTTATTGTCTTTGCAAATCCTTGCGCGACGCCTTTACTTTTGCAGGCGTCCCCAAAGCAATAGAGTATGGCGGAATATCCTTCGTCACAATCGATCCTGCACCGATAACAGAGCCGGTACCGACCCGCACACCATCGAGAATCTTGACGTCCGTGCCAAGCCAGACATCGTCTTCGATGACCACGCCGCCTTTGCTTTCGTAACCCTGTCTCATAATGGGAACGTCCAGCCGGTCAAAACGATGCTGGGCACCGCCGATGTAACAATTGGCTGCAAGCAGGACATGCTTTCCAAATTTTATTCTTGACGTCGTACCCAGTCGGCAATTGGCGCCAATATTAGAAAAATCGCCAATCTCAATCGTCCCGTTCCTGGTGCCGAGCACTGTTCCCCGGCCGAGCAACACTTCGTTCCCTAGGTTAATTCCGCTGGTCTCATCGCCCTGGGCGCTCAGCATACAATATTCGTCAATCACACACGATCGACCAATGCTGATTTTATGGGTGTGCCGCAAGGTCATGCTGCGGCCAAACACCGTTCCCTTGCCTACTTTTTTGAAA
>Ga0114931_10007929_pt1 | contig 12918 bp, 7 predicted proteins | sample 2SBtaG_FD_89579 | JGI IMG/M metagenome (GOLD analysis project Ga0114931, IMG submission 89579) | Deep subsurface microbial communities from Kolumbo volcano to uncover new lineages of life (NeLLi) - 2SBTROV14_V59a metaG | ecosystem: Environmental > Aquatic > Marine > Volcanic | place: Kolumbo...
ATAGGAGCAGGATGATAATAAAACCCAATGGGGAAATCCACCCATACAAAATTTCAATCCGAAGATTGGCCAAACGCTCCCCCTCCAGGTGAGTGAATCGTGAGTGTGTCTCCCGGGTCGACACTGATCGAAAAACATCCGCCGAGATTTTGGGGTTCACTTGCCTCAGCTCTTAACAGCAAATTTTCTCCTGACTTTCCAGAATCTCCACCTTGCAAGCCAAAAGGAGTGAATTGACCGCGTCGCTGCGACAACATGGAAACTGTCAGTGGCTTTAGAAATTCGATCGTTCTCACGATACCATCACCACCACAAAATCGTCCTTTGCCTCCGGAACCTTTTCGAATGGAAAATTCTTTGATGAGCACCGGATAGCGGCGTTCAAGAATCTCCACGTCTGTCAAACGAGTATTGGTCATGTGAGTGTGCACGGAATCGGTTCCCGGATGAAATATGGGATTGCCAAACTCGTCTTTTCGATTCCGTTCCACACTTGCTCCCGAACCGCCGCAAATGGTTTCGTAATACCCAAATGTCGAATCGCCGAAAGTGAGATTGTTCATGGTTCCCTGGCTGGCCGCAGCAATTCCCAGGGCACCCAGTAGAGTATCGACAACACGCTGAGAAGTTTCGACATTGCCTCCTACGATGGCGGCACAATCTTCGGGCGAATCTTTTTCGGTAGGATTGAGCAGGCATTGGGGCAGGACGATTTCGATCGGTTCTAAAACCCCACTATTCAACGGGATGTCTTCCTGAATCAGACAGCGGAAGACGTAAAGAACCGCAGCAGAAACAATCGCGGAGTTGGCATTAAGATTGGTCTTCAGGACCGGGCCGGTCCCTGTAAAATCAACCTTGGCTCGTTCTCCGGCAACGGTAATCTTCACACGAATTGCAGACCCATCATCGAGGAAATCTTCGAAACGGTATTCGCCGTCTGTCATGGCATCGAGTGCCATCCGCATTTTCTGAGAAGCAGCCCGCTGGATGAATCCCATGTAAGCAAGAACGACACGAAGCGAAAAATGTTCGATCATTTCCTGTAGCAGCGACGTACCGAGCCGATTCGCCGCAACCTGAGCCGAGATATCCGCCAAATTATCCTCAACCGATCGCGTGGGATATTTTCCCGAGAGTAGCAACATCCGCAACTCTTTTTCCCGAGAAACACCGCGATCGACCAGTTTGAAGTTGCGAATCAACACACCTTCTTCGGCAAGATTTTTCGAGAACGGTGGCATGCTTCCTGGAACGATCCCGCCTATTTCGGCATGGTGTGCACGGCTGGCAGTGAAGAAAACGATTTCACCTGCGGGTCCGTGAACCGGACTGATGACAGTAATATCGGGGAGGTGCGATCCGCCTCGATAGGGGTCGTTCGTGACGATCACGTCATCGCAAGAAATCTCGCGGTTTTCGACAATCACTCTTTTGACGGTTTCGCTCATCGCTCCCAGATGAACGGGAATGTGCGGTGCATTCACGACGAGATCACCCTGTCGATCAAAAATGGCACAACTGAAATCGAGACGTTCTTTGATGTTTGTGGAAATCGATGTCTTCTGTAATGTCACCCCCATCTGTTCGGCGACCGAGGCAAACAGATTGTTAAAAACTTCCAGCCGAATAGGATCGGCTGTGAGTTTTTCGTTCGCAGGCTTGTTGGATGTGTGTTGTGCGTTCGGGAGACCGGACGTGATTAAAAATTCGCCACGCGAAAGAATTTTGGCTTCGTAACCGGGTTCGATCACAATCGTCGATGTTTCTTCGCAGACGATTGCCGGTCCGGTGAGTCGATCTCCCGGTTGCAGGTCCGCTCCGAAAAAAACGTCAGTTTCAAACCACCGATCTTCGAACCAGGTTTTTGTGAACGAACTCCTGTTGGGGAATCGTTCCGTCATCGGTTGTTTGGGGAATTCGATCGGTTCTATTTTTCCCACAACTTCCACGCGCAAGGCGACAATTTCCACCTCCCTCCCATCATGAGTGTATCCGAATTGTTGCCGGTGTAATTCTTCGTAGTAGTCGATGACCGACGGGTTCCCTTTCACCAAATCTTCGGACAAAACGACATTCAGACTGGAATCGACACCTCGATAACGCAGGTCTAAAGAGCGGATCGACTTGTCGATGTGTGATTCCGCGACGCCTTCTTCAATCACTTCCTCAATCGCTTGTTTTTCCAATTGACGAAACGATTCCTCCATTTCGCTTAAAGTACGATCTTCCAAAATTTCAAGAACGGACTTTTGACCGAAGCGTCGAACATCCGCCATGCCTATTCCATAGGCACTCAGAATTCCCGCATAAGGATGAACGAGTATCGAACCAATCCCCAGAGATTCTGCGACAGCGCAGGCATGTTGCGCTGCGGCACCGCCGAAACAGGTCAGGACGTACTCCGACGGGTGATATCCTTTGGAGAGCGAAATTTTGCGAATGGCTCGAACCATGTTCGCATTCGCAATTTGTAGATATCCGGCAGCCAACTCCTCGGGGCGATACCGTTTTCCCATCGGTGAAAGAGCGATTTCTTCGCATTGCGTTCGAAGTTTTTTTTCGACGGTTTCACGATCGAGCGGAAAAGGAAACCGTTCGGCAACGATTTTTCCCAGAAACAAATTCATATCGGTGACGGTCAGCGGACCACCTCTGCCATAGCAGGCCGGTCCGGGTTGGGCCCCTGCGCTATCCGGACCGACCTGTAATTTCACGCCGTCGAACTGACAGAGAGATCCTCCTCCTGCTGCGACGGTTTCGATCGACATCATCGGAGAAACAATGCGTACGCCGTCTTTTTTGGTTTCGAATTCCAGCTCGTATTTTCCATCGAACCTGGAGACATCAGTACTCGTTCCCCCCATATCGAATCCGATTGACTTCTTGAAGCCCGCAGCTTTGGCAATCGACGAAAACCCCACCACACCACCTGCCGGACCCGAAAGAATACTGTCTTTTCCCACGAAAGAATCCCCATCGACCAATCCCCCTGCCGAGGTCATGATTTTAAGAGTGCCGCCAGGAATCGATTTTCTCAAGTCGTCCACATAACTCCTCAGAATCGGATTCAGGTAGGCATCCATGACGGTGGTATCGCCACGCGAGACAATCTTGATAAGTGGGGCGAGTTTGCTGGAAGTGCTGATTTCCTCGAATCCAAGTTCCCGAGCGATCTCCTCAACCATAAATTCGTGGCGATCGTTCGCAAACGAGTGAAGCAGGCAAATGGCGACCGATTCAATATTCATTTCTCGAAGCGGCAAAAGGGACTTGCGAATCTGTTTCGGACTGGGGGCTTCCAGAGGGCGACCGCGCGCATCCATTCGTTCGTCGATTTCCACGACCTTCTCGAAAAGTGCGTCTGGTTTTTGGATAAAAAGATCGAACAACCGGGGACGATCCTGATTTCCGATGAGTAATACGTCTCGAAATCCTCGCGTTGTGACAAATGCGGTCCTGGCACCCGTTCGAGTCAACAATGCATTTGTCCCTTTGGTGGTGCCTAGTTTGACCACGACTTCGGGGATGGGGTCGCCGAGCTTTAATCGCAGAATTTTTCGGATCGCCAGAACTGGGGCTTCCTCTTCCGAGAAAAGTTCGTAGGGACTACGCACAGAAATTTTCTCCGAAACGGAATGCTCTAAGGCGATGACTTTTTTTTCGGGATCGAACGATTGGACGCGGTTTTCTTCTAAAACCTCTCCGTCGGAGTCCATAAATCGGAGACGATAGCCATTCCAGAAATCGACGGGATCGCCAAGACGAGAGGCATCGAAAAACGACATCTTGGAATGAAGCGAATCGATTTTTCCTTTGACAACACCGCTACTCAACATTTTGCAAGTCTCGAAACGACCACCGGGTGAGATAGCGATGCAGTCGGCAAAGGTTCCACCCACATCGATCCAGAATTCCCAACGAGCATCTGTCATCGGTTGTCACTCTTCCCAAGTACGAGAGATTGCGGAATATCGATTCATCCGATTGAGTCAATCGAGTGATACTGACATTGTGAAACGATCATAACGATTATTCGGCAACGAATTGAACTTTCTCGGGAGGATATCCGACCTGGAAACCGTTTAAGACAAAATAGCCACCGAATTCGAATGACACACGAAAATCTCGTTTGACGCGGCCAGTTTTAGAACCTATATCCCGAAGGGTAATTCTAATCAAGTAAAGAGAAATTACCTTGACGCGATATTTGTGCATTTACCTCAGTAAATTGTAAAAATCCGGATCGAAGCACGTTGAACAATGAATAACGACCCTGTCATTCAAGAAAAAAAGTCATTCGAATCTTCCCAACCGTCGGATCGCGCATTGATCTTACATCCTGTCGACTGTGTCGACTTCGAATCGATTGTCACCATCGATTGCAACGAATCGACGCTGGGATCGTCCGAAAAATGCGATGTGCTTCTACCATTTCCTGAAATTGCAGCACATCATGTGACGATTCTCGACTGCGAAGACGAATGGACTCTCAGAGCGAACGACAAAAAAACATGGATTAACGGTAACATGGTGCAGATCAGCGATCTTAAACAAGGAGACCGCTTGAAAATCGGCACTCTCGAATTTGAAATCGAGTTGATATCTCAGGTAGACGAAGAAACACCGGCAACGCGATGGGCAGCCAAAAAAAAATCCGTTCCCAGGAAACGCACAAAAAAAAACACAAGAAAAAAGAAAACCGGGTTCTCGAGCACCAAAACTCGCAGTCGAGGCGTCGATCATAAAAGCAATAGTTCCCTCAACAAAATCATCGCATCCAGTTTTTCTGAATTGGACAATATTACACACGACGAAATTGCCGAGTGCCTGACAATTCTAAAGGCTTTGCAGGAAGAATTGGAAAATGATACTGAAGAGATGAGCAAGCTCAAGCAGGATCTCGAAGAGGATCGAGAACAACTGTTGGCGGAACGAGAGAATCTTACGGTCGAACGAAATCAACTACGAGACGGATTCGCTGCGCTGACCCAGGCCAGAGAAGCCATGAAAGCTCGCGAGAATCACTTGGAAGAACGTGAGCACTTATTCGGTCAGCAGTCCCGTCCACACGCCGATTCTGACTTGAGTTCTTTGTATCGGAAATCGGAAGAAGAGAAGATTCATGATCTCCGATCCGAATTGGCAGACCAATTTGAATTAGAATTGGACGGCGAAAAGCACGCTTCAGGGAAAACAGATTTCTGCAATCTTATGCCGGTGTTCAGCGATGAAGAACTTGAGGAACTGGAATCGACGGAATCTCTTTGTGAGCGTGAGGGATTCATTCAGAACGAGAAACGACAAGTGGGAGAAGTCGATTCAGAAAATAAAAATGAAGAAGTCTCCGTCCAGGAATACATGCAGAATCTCTTGCAAAGATCCCGCCATGGTTCACCTGACGACGATGCGAGAAATTCCCAAGTATCCGATCGGATTCAGGAATCTGGTAAGAAAACCGCTCACGAGAACCCGACCGAACTTTCGAAATCCGAACCGGTCATCGTCGATGAAAGTGAAATTCAGGCCAAACACCAAATCGACAAGCAATCGGTTCGAGCCGATTTGCAATCCATGAGAGAATTAGCGAACATCTCCGCTCGTTCGGCGATCGCGCAACATTCGACGAAACGGTTAAAACTATCGATTTGCCTGAAGCTTATACTCACGACTTCATCATTTTTTCTCGGTGTGGCGATTCTCTTCTTGACGAGTGAAGGGTTTCATATTTCTGCCATACTGCAAGCTGGAGCAGTTTCGATAGGGACAATTGCATTGTTAGAACTGTTAAGAACAATTACAAAAGCTCATCGAGCTTTCCTCAGCAATAGTGATCAACCGAGTGAAGATGAAGACGACGAAACCCAGAACATCGAATTTGAAATCAACGATTCCGCGATCTTCAATAACCCGGATTTCATAACGGAAGAATACCGGTCCGAGTTTTTGGTCTCAAAGAACGAATTCACAACTCCGAGTGATACATTCGGCGCAGAAGATGGAACCGAAGAGAACGATTGGAATGACCTTGAAGAAGCACAGACGGATTGCGACCCATGCTTAAGTGACCAAATCGAAGCGATTTCCAGTAAGGATGTGATAATGGAGATTCCTGTCGAGCCGGAATACGAAGATGAATCGTCGCAATGATAACACGGTTCGAGTTCTTCGTTCTCCAGATAAAATTGCTAACGTAATCCGCCTTTCATAAAAACGTGGCGGTCGGCGTTGTCGCTCTTATGTCGCAGATGTTATGAGACAGAGCGGTTTCATTGGCCTCATCTGTGAAAAAGTCGTTCGATTTTCTAGTGGTCCATTTCGCGTTGTCGTTCAATCCATCGACGACGCCGACTGAATTCGCACGCTTCGCTCGAAGCCAGTTCATAAGCAGCCTCAGATCGACGATCGATTGTGTTTTCGATTCGATTGATAATTGTTCGGAATAGTAAGAAGGCGGGATCCCGGAAAGTTAATGCGTGAAAAAACAATCCCTCACCGAAAATCTTTCATCCATGAACCTGTTTGCGAGCGATTGAAACCGCTAGACTCACCGTTGCTTTTCGAAACGGAGCGGTGTTCTGTTGGGAAGCGGTCGCTGCCCGAGGAGTAACCCGACACGGGAAAGCGTAGTCGTGGGTGGGGATAATCCCGCAAGACTTGATGCTGTCTCGCGCGGGAGAATATACTCCTTCAAACAAGTATCGTTTCTTTTATGCTGTCCTGCTCCAGAAAAATCAATTCTCAATTCAGAAAATCCGCTTCAATTCACTCGCAGATCCTGTTGGAGAGCCGCTTTTTGAACCTTCCAACGGAAAACTGCACCGCAAGTTCTCGATTCCGGAAAAACCGAAAACCTGGCAAAAGAGTGATGCCCAATCAACCGGAAAAAGAAAGAACCGTCGTGAAGAAAACCGCATGGAGGAAGAAAGCATTCGCAGTTTGTCTTTCGACGCTGTTCGGGTTGACAATGGGGGAATTGGCGATTCGGATGATGGGTGAAACCGACGAGGACGGAAACTTTCTGCTGAGAGGACAAATCGTTGGACAACAATATCCGCACGTCGAATGGGTCAAACGTGTCAATCGTGAGTACATCGAGGACACATCGAAGCGGATGATTTACGATCAACAAACCGGATGGAGTCCTCGCCCCAATGCAACTTCTCACGGCGGAATGTATCGTTACAACTCCCGGGGAATTCGTTCCGCTCCCACAGAATATGCTGAACAGCCTGCGAGCGACGTTTTTCGAATCGCACTCTTCGGAGATTCCTTCACCCATGGAGACGATGTTTCCTGGGAAAATACCTGGGCCGCACAGTTGGAACGGAGTTTACACCTTAAAGGAAAAACGATCGAAGTTCTAAACTTTGGTGTCTCGGCATACGGTATGGATCAGGCGTTTCTTCGCTGGAAATCGCTCGGGAAAAACTATCGACCTCATCTGGTCATTTTCGGATTCCAACCGGAAAACATCGCGCGAAATGTCAACCTGCTGCGTGGTTTTTACGTCGGACAAACCGGCATTCCGTTTTCCAAACCCCGATTCCTCGTTCTGGACGATGGTCACCTCGAGCCCATCAATCTTCCCTGTTTGCGACCGGAAAACGTCCCCGATGCGATGGCAAATATGTCTCGATGGAAATTCGCGAAACACGAATTCTTTTATTCACCGAAGAAATACCGTCACAGATTTTGGAACTTTAGCCGCTTGATGTCGCTGACGATGGATCGTATTTTTGGTTCGACTGACGAAGACGGAATTGCCAAAAGCGATCTCTTCGACCCCAATGCCGAGCCTGTGGTTGTCTCTTTGAAAATCATCGAAGAGTTCCGCAAAGACGTCGAAGCGACCGGAAGTCAGTATTTTGTGATTCACCTTCCAAGAAAACAGGACATCAAAAAAAAAATGTCGGGCGAGAAACTTCCCTACGAGGTCGTCCTTAAGGAAATACAGAAAAATTATTTCGTCCTCGATCCCTTGCCAGCATTCCTGAATCACGTCCAAAGCCAATTATTAGACGACTTGTTCGTCGCCGGAAAACGTCATTATTCTTCTCGAGGAAATGGTATTGTCGCACATCTTGTCGCAAAGCAATTGAATCTTCGAGCGAAAAACCGATAATAGATGCCAGCAGTTTTAGATCGTACTGTGCATGACAAAAAACAGAGCCGCGACCCATAGGAAGAAACTCATACCCTTCGAAGATTCAAGGCGTTCCGCTCCAAACACGAAACGCTGGCCGAGTCAATGACGAATTTGGAGCCTGGCATGACAGAAGAACTCGATCCCAGACACGCTGTTTATGTGGGAAGTTTCGATCCTCTCACACTGGGGCATCACGACATCATCACCCGGGGATCGAGAATATTTTCGAAACTGACTGTGGGAATTGGCATCAACCCCGAAAAGAAACCGCTCTTCTCACCCGACGAACGTTTATCGATCATTACCGAACTGGTCACGGGATTGCACAATGTCGAGGTTGTTTGTTTCGAAGGTCTGGCTGTCGGTTTCACTAGAAAATGTGGCGCGGCTGTGATGTTACGCGGTATTCGCACGCTGACCGATATCGACGCGGAATTCACAATGTCTCTTGCAAACCGGGCCATGGCGACGGATATCGAAACGGTGTTTCTCATGGCGAACGAGAAATTCTCGCACATCTCCAGCACACTGATTAAACAAATCGCCCAAATGAGCGAGACACATCCCACCGAAAAACTCCGTGCCTTCATACCCGAATATTTTATCGCACCGATGCTGAAAAAATACCGCGATGAATAGAGACCGGTTCGGCTAAGGAAAAACGATCTGTTGTAAGTGCTTCGGTATGTTCCACACATAACAGAGCGGGTTTTTCGATCGTTTGTATCCCTGCAATTCTTTCGAAGTGCTGTAACGACGACCGCTCGTACCATTTTTGAGAAACTCGAAAAGTGGAATCGTCTGCGGCGGATTTTTGATCGTCTCAGGAGAAATCGCATAGAATAGCGGAGTATCGCTGCGTTTTTTCATTTCATCGGCATCCGATTCGGCACGAACCAAATCATCGCCGTTCTTGTCCACGAAAGAAAAATAAGCGACGACATCTTTTGAAGGTCGATCCATCGCAAAGAAGAGAACTTTTCCCGATTGGTTTGCGTACTTTCTGCCTGTTCGTGTCTGTATTGTCTTTGAACCCTCGCTCCGATTCTCCATGTCCACTTCGTAAAAGGCTACCGGTAGAACCAGTCGCGAATCGGCGAGGTCGAGTCGATACATTATTTGGTTATAGTTGTATCGAGGAGTGGCAACTTTCGCCGCAGAAAACATGTTTGTGTAGGTTCCCTCGAAGAAAATGATGCGACCATGTTTCTCGGCGAGCACGGGATGTTGTTTCGGATTATAAAAACTGTATTTGTGATGGGTGACAATTTTTCTCGCAAACGCCCAGGGACCGGTCGGAGAATCTCCTTCGGCATACCAGACTTCGCCTAAAAAAGACGGTTTACCGAACGTCTCGAGGCACACCATCACCCAGCGATTGCGGTACTCGTTCCAGTAAATCGAGCCTCGATGTACGATGACGCGCTGACCGGTTTCGATATCGACGAGTACCCAGGGAAATTCGTCTGCTGCGAGATGTTTCGCCCTCACAAGCTTTCTTGCCAACGGCATCGTCAGCAGTGAGGAATTTTTTCGCCAGCGGAAGACTAGCTTTCCCTGCGAATTACGATCGAGATCCGGCAGGTTTTCTTTTTTGTGTGAGAGAATCGGAGTGAGGACTTCGTATTCTGCAGGATCGAGAATCGCTTCAACATTTGCCGGAACGCGCACCTGCGGAAACGGGTCCGCAAAAAAGAGATAATCGATTCCGTTTTCGCGGTAACGAACAGGATGTCCGCCGGGAACAAGTTGCGATTCAACGTCGAAAACTTTTCGTTTGACGAAAACTTTTTTTTCATCGTTGAATTCGACCAACCCCTGTTCGTAGACGACCATCGGTTTTTTGACTTTAACATATTTCGCGAACATCCTTTCTCTCCCGGATTTGTCTTTCAAGACGAACAAGCCGCTAATCCACGTTGGCCCTGGTCCCGGCATGTTCGCGGTGCGTTTCGCAAAACCGTTGGCCCCCTCGAAGTACTTCAGGTCAATCCCCGTTGACGGATCGAGACCACCATGCCTTGGAAGCATTGAAGTTGCGCCGGGGACATGGAAATTTCCCAGAGGGTAAGATGGGCGATTAGTATCTCCCCAAAACCAGTAAATACGGTTTTTGTAAACAGCATTCACAACACTATCGCTGCCGAAAACCAGACCGTTTAGCAGTGGTTTCCCAATCGGTGGCTTCTCGCCGAGCAGCATACTATCGCGGTAAATTCCCGCCCCGGTGATGCGGTAAAGTCTTTCGGCGATGTTTTTTCGTTCGATTTTTATCGTGACCGATTTACCAGCCTTGACTAAAAACGTTCTACCCCGATAACCGAATCGGTCTTTGGGGAATTCGTAACCGTGTCCAGAGATATGAAAATAAACCCTCTTTCCCATCAATCCCGGTTCGAGGAACGCTACAATTCCGGCAGAATCTGTGACATGGAGAATTTTGTTGACGGTTTGCAACTCGATCAACGGCACTCCGCGACCGGTTCGAGAGTCGACGACTCGGATCTTGAAGTATTCACTTCTTTCAGGATTTGAATTCCCTGTCGAAACGATAGCCAGAAATAGTGCGAGAATTTTCATTGTTCGGACTCGCTCCGGTTCGATAGAAACTTCCATTGCATGAGGGGACGTCAGGTTAATCATAACCACAGAAGGCCGTCGAAGCAGGGCGTTGGCAGGACGAAGCGGATTAATCGAAGTTTTTTTTAGCAAGCGAAAAAAAAGGTGGCAACTTGTCGCAGGCGATCCAGCTTGGGGTCGATCCAATCCGGCAGTTGGACAAAGTTGCCACCATCGAGTGGTTCCATTCATAGACACTGGTCTAATCCGCGGCTATGAGTATCTTCTTGGGGCTACCGTTATTAACGAAAGAACCTTACACAAAATTTTTTGAGGGATGGACGCCATCATTATGACAACGTTCTGACAAGAAACCTGAGTCAAATTGAGTTATCCAAGTGCGGATTTTTAACTCTTGATTCTGCAATAAACGGGCGGATGAGGAATTATCGAAACGATACACTGAATGGAGAATCTCTAAGTAACAAATATAAAAATTGCATGTCACGCTTGAGCCAAGTGGTCGCCGGGTTCGCAAGATTTCGGAAATCCCGCGTCTTCGCTTCAATCGACTGAATTTTTGCAAATTCAACTTCCAAAACAGGCACTCTCCCATCGGGCTGAATCGTTACGAGAATGTTCTGTATTTACGGAGGAAATTGGGTGGAATCGACAATTCCTGGCGATGGCATCAGGCTGACTGAATTCTCGATCCATCTTGACCTAAATTGCGGAATCTGAGAGAAAACGCCTTCATTTCACCTCACCCTCTCTCGAATTCCTTTCATCTTTGCATCGTTCTCGCCCAAATTGTTGGTGAACACGATCCCTTCAGGATGGAGATTATGTCGCGAACTCTTTCGCCAATCACGGTCCTTGCAGCCGGAGTATCCTCGTTCGTCTTGCTTTCGGGTTGTGCAAATTTTCAGGAAAGCCGTACTGTCAATCGGTTTCAATCCGCTTGGAACGAGCAGGACTTAGGTAGGCTTCGTAGTCAATCCTCGGAAAAATTCCAAAGAATCGCACTCTACCGCAACGATATTCAGAATGATCTCAAGCAATTGAATTTACCCAAAGAAAAATTATCGGTGACTAGCGTCGAGAAGACGAACGGTAACCGAAAGAAAGTCCGTGTCAGCATAGATGGCAGTAAGAGAGAAATGCAATTTATTCTTCTCAAGGAGAAAACCACGGGTAAATGGGTCGTGGACGACGTTCTGATGAAACAACGCCGAAGTCGTGGCTTGAAAGTCGTTCGTAGCGTTTCAGAGCAGATGAACCTCTTGCAGAGTGTTCGAGATTTCCGTGAAGCATGGAGTCAAGGCAATCGACATCGAATGTTATCAATGTTGTCTCCCGATCTACGAAATAATCTTTCCTCGCTTCCACGTGGATATTTCCAAAAACTGTCGAAGAGTGTTTCGGAAAAAATGAAGAACACAAACACTCGAAAACCGAAAGCCGAATTGAACGGTGAAGCTGCCCTTGTTTCGATTCGAGGTGTGAAGGGAAAAGTGATTTTGCAGATGAAATCAAACCGGGATCATTGGCAAATTGAAGACTTCGCGCTTGAAGGGAATAACCGAGAAGACCATATTCCTTCGATGAAGAAACTCACTCAGGTGCTGGATACGACAGTAAAATTTCTCGACGCCTATGCTCGTAGCGATCTGCAAACATTGGAACGAGTGAGTCAGCGCGATCTCTACGGCGGAGGTCTCTCCGCCGCGGATCTCCGATCGGTGCCGTTACCGACATCGTCCGAGGCGCAAAAAAATTACAACGTGATCCTGAAAAAACACCGAGCGGAGTTTGTTATCGATACGAAAGACAATGTCGTCAAATTAAGTTTACTCAAAGACATCGCCCCAACCGAAAAGTCTTCCATGAAAGATTTTGTCGTCTCTGAGGTTACTATCTACGACAAACATAGCCCCCAAAAAACAGAATTGACTTCCGCGTTTACAAGTCATGCAATCGTAGAGGTCTTCCAGCGAAAATTGGCACAGAAGGATATCCGTTATCTGAAGAATCTTTCGACGAAAGATTTTAACAATCGCGTTTGGAACGAACTGGACGCATCGCTAATCGACCAACTGCCATTCGATGCTACGATTTCAGCCTCGCTCCAAATCGTGAAAAGCGATTATCAGGGTGCACTCTCGCGAATTCATGTGCTGCAAGGTATTCACCCGATGGTTTACATTTTA
>Ga0114931_10007930_pt1 | contig 12917 bp, 10 predicted proteins | sample 2SBtaG_FD_89579 | JGI IMG/M metagenome (GOLD analysis project Ga0114931, IMG submission 89579) | Deep subsurface microbial communities from Kolumbo volcano to uncover new lineages of life (NeLLi) - 2SBTROV14_V59a metaG | ecosystem: Environmental > Aquatic > Marine > Volcanic | place: Kolumbo...
ACCAACAACGAGTTCGGCTTCGACTATCTGCGCGACAACATGAAGTTCTCGCTCGACGCCATGGTCCAGCGCCCGTTCAACTTCGCGATCGTCGACGAGGTCGATTCGATCCTGATCGACGAGGCGCGCACGCCGCTGATCATCTCGGGCCCGACCGAGGAGAACTCGGACCTCTACCGCCAGGTCGACAAGCTGATCCCCAAGCTCGGCGAGGACGACTACGAGAAGGACGAGAAGGCGCGCACCGTGACGCTCACCGACCAGGGCGCCGAGCGGATCGAGGAATTGCTGCGCGAGGCCGGGCTGCTGCGTTCCGACAATCTCTACGACATCCAGAACGTCTCGATCGTCCACCACGTCAACCAGGCGCTGCGCGCCCACAAGCTGTTCGCCCGCGACACTGACTACATCGTCAAGGACGACAAGGTCATCATCATCGACGAGTTCACCGGCCGCATGATGGAGGGCCGGCGCTACTCGGAGGGGCTGCACCAGGCGCTCGAGGCCAAGGAAGGGGTCTCGATCCAGAACGAGAATCAGACGCTCGCCTCGATCACCTTCCAGAACTACTTCCGGCTCTACCCCAAGCTCGCCGGCATGACCGGCACGGCGGCGACCGAGGCCGGCGAGTTCGCCGACATCTACAAGCTCGACGTGATCGAGATTCCGACCAACCTGCCCTGCATCCGCGAGGACCACGACGACGAGGTCTACCGCACCGTGCGCGAGAAGCTCGTCGCGGTGGTCGAGCTGATCGAGGATTGCCAGAAGCGCGGCCAACCGGCTCTGGTGGGCACGGTCAGCATCGAGAAGTCGGAGGAGCTCTCGGCGCTTCTCACCAAGCGCAAGATCAGGCACAGCGTGCTGAACGCGCGCCACCACGAGCAGGAAGCGACCATCATTTCCCAGGCGGGGCGGTTCGGCGCCGTCACCATCGCCACCAACATGGCCGGGCGCGGCACCGACATTCAGCTCGGCGGCAACCTCGACATGCGCCTCAGGCTCGACCTCGCGGGCGTCGAGGACGAGGACGAGCGCAAGCGCCGCGCCGAGGCGATCGCCGCCGAGATCGCGGCCGAGCGCGAAAAGGTGCGCGCCGCCGGCGGGCTCTACGTCATCGGCACCGAGCGCCACGAGAGCCGGCGCATCGACAACCAGCTTCGCGGCCGTTCGGGCCGCCAGGGCGATCCCGGCACGTCGAAGTTCTTCCTCTCGCTCGAGGACGACCTGATGCGCATCTTCGGGTCCGAGCGCATGGACGGCATGCTGCGCAAGCTCGGCCTTCAGGAGGGCGAGGCGATCGTCCACCCCTGGATCAACAAGGCAATCGAGAAGGCCCAGCAGAAGGTCGAGGCGCGCAACTTCGAGATCCGCAAGAACCTGCTGAAGTTCGACGACGTGATGAACGATCAGCGCAAGGTGATCTACGAGCAGCGGATCGAGTTGATGCGCACCTAGGACGTCTCGACCACCGTGACCGACATGCGTCACGAGGTGATCGACGACATGGTCGCGCGCTTCATTCCCGAGAAGGCCTATGCCGAACAGTGGGAAGTCGACGCGCTGCACGCCGAGGCCCTGCGCGTCCTCGGCCTCGACCTGCCGATCGCCGACTGGGCCAGGGAGGAGGGGATCGCCGACGAGGAGATTCGCGCGCGCATCACCGAGGCCTCGGACCGCATGATGGCCGAGAAGGGCGCGCGTTTCGGCCCCGAGCTCATGCGGATGGCGGAAAAGAGCCTGCTTCTCCAGCTTCTCGACCAGAGCTGGAAGGACCATCTCCTGTCGCTCGACCACCTGCGCCAGGGGATCGGGCTGCGCGCCTACGGCCAGCGCGACCCGCTGAACGAGTACAAGCGCGAGGCGTTCAACCTGTTCGAGCGCATGCTCGACAACCTGCGCGAGCAAGTCACCGCCGTGCTGTCCCATGTCGAGATCCGGGTCGCCGATCCCGAGACCGAGCTCGCGCCCGAGGCCCCGCGGGGCTTGCGCGAGCACCGCCCGGGCGCCAACGGCGAGGACCCCTCGCCGCTTCCCCCGCCGGGGCATGGTAGCAGCGGCGGGCGCGGCCGGGCGGCGGTGGCCGTCGATCCCAAGGACAGCGCGACCTGGGGCAAGGTCGGGCGCAACGCGCCCTGCCCCTGCGGTTCGGGACGCAAGTACAAGCACTGCCACGGCCGCGTCTCGTAACGGCCAGGCACCCGGGGCAAGAAAGACAGGCAAGGAAGACACGGCGGGGAAACGGATGACCGGACCCGCCACCCCGCTCGATCGCCCGTTCCGCTTCTTCGACAACCGCGAGAAATACCTCTTGTTCGTCAACACCTGCTCCGAGAAGCAGGTGATCGCGGCGCGCGTCGGGCGCGAGCTCGACCTGGTCGAGCCCCGGCCGCCGGCCATGCGCCTGTTCGACGCCGGCATGGGCGACGCGACGGTGCTGTCCATGGTGCTGCGCGACATGCACCACCGCTGGCCGACGGTGCCGTTCCTGGTGGTCGCCAAGGAAATCAGCCGCGAGGACGTGCGCATCAGCCTCGCCAAGTTCGCCGACCGCCTCCACGAGCACCCGCAAATGGTGATCGTGATCACCAATCTCTACTATACCGAGGCCCCGGGGCTGCGCCCCGGCCGGCCCGAGGGACAGGCGCGGCTCAACTGGCGCGAGGTGGCGCTCGACGGAACGACGGCGCATGAGTTCGCGGTCCAGATCGACGCCCAGATCGACTTCGTGCGCGAGGGCTGGCGGACCGTGGCGAGCCCTCGTACCGGCAACCCGCAATACGTCGAGCCCTCGGTCCTGGTGCTCTACCGCGCCGACCAGCGCTTCGTGCTCGACGCGGTGATCCCGCCGCGCGCGCGCGCCCCAATGGGCGCCTACGACCTCGCCATCGTCTCCCAGCCCTACCGGGCGCGCAGCCCGGCGGCGACCAAGGTCGCGCGCGTGCTCGCCCCGCTCGTCCGCGCGCTCGCCCCCGGCGGTCGCCTGATCGCGATCCAATCGGCCGGCCGCGATCCCGGGATGGAGATCATTCGCGCCGTCTGGCCCGACGAGGACCCATTCCAGACCCCGCGCGACGTGCTGATCGAGACGCTCGGCGACCATCTCGGCGACGCGGCGCGGGACTTCGAGATCATCGACCCGCCCGACGCCGAGTTCCGTTTCCACCTTCAGCTCGCGCCCGACGAGATCGGCGCCGCGGCGGGCGGGATCGGAACCTCGACCCTGCTCGCGGCCTGGAACGCAGCGGTCTATGTCGCCCAGATCGAGGATAGCCGCCTGACCGAGGCGATGACCGCCGGCGATTATCTCAACGCGACCCGCGCGGTCCTTGCCCGCCACGACGGGCTGTGGTTCAAGAACGAGTGTTTCATCGTCGCGCGCCGGAAGGACGGCCGATAGGCTCCGCCGGCGCGCAAGACCTTTCGGGAGGAAACGGCCCATGAGTGGCGCGGCAACGCTCGACGTCGATTTCGTGCGCGATCAATTCCCCGGGCTCGGCGACTGGGTGTTTTGCGAGAACGCGGGGGGCACGATGGTGCCCGACCAGGTCATCGACCGGGTGCGCGCCTACATGACCGAGACCCAGGTCCAGCCCGGCGGCGCCTACCCCGTCTCGGCGCGCGCCGCCGAGAAGATGGCCGAGAGCCAGCGCCTGATGGCCGCGATGATCAACGCGGATGCGGACGAGGTCGTCATCGGCCCCTCGACCACCATGAACGTCTACGTGCTCTCGCACGCGATCCGCCCCTGGTTGCGGCCCGGCGACGAGGTGGTCGTGACCAACCTCGACCACGAGGCCAACAACGGCGCCTGGCGGCGGCTCGAGGAGATCGGCGTCGTCATCCGCGAGTGGCGAATCGACCCCGAGACCGCCGAGCTCGAACCGGAGGCGCTCGCGCGCCTCTTGAACGCGCGCACGCGGCTGGTCTGCTTCACCCATTGCTCGAACATCACCGGCGGCATTCACGACGTGGCCGCGCTGGTGCGCATGATCCACGACGCGGGCGCGCTCGCCTGCGTCGACGCGGTCGCCTACGCGCCCCACCGGGCGCTGGACGTGCGCGCGCTCGACGTCGATTTCTACCTGTGCAGCCTGTACAAGCTCTACGGCCCGCATGTGGCGATGCTCTACGGCAAGCGCGAACATCTCCTGCGCGCCCAGGCCCAGAACCACTATTTCATCGGCGACGAGAACCTGCCGCTCAAGCTCAACCCGGGCGGGCCGAACCACGAGTTCTGGGCTTCGCTGTCGGGGATCGCGGCCTATTTCGACGACCTCCACGCCCATCACTTCCCGGGCGCGAACGTGGGTCTGCACGCGCGCTTCGCCGCTTGCTTCGACCTCGTCGCCGCCCATGAGGGCAGGCTCGCCCGGCGCTTCATGGACTTCCTCGCCGCGCGCAAGGGCATCCGCGTGGTCGGCCGCGCGACGGGCGATCCCGCGCGCCGGGTGCCGACCTTCTCCTTCGTCGTCGCGGGCCGCGACGCGGGCGAGATCGCGGCCGAGGCGGGCAAGCGCGGCGTCGGCATCGGCGCCGGCGACTTCCACGCCGCCCGGATCATCGACGCGCTGGGCCTGCGCGCGCGCGGCGGCGTCGTCCGCGTCTCGATGGTGCACTACAACACCGAGGCCGAGGTCGACCGCGTGATCCGGGTGCTCGACGAGGTGATTTAGGCCGGGATTTCCTTAATGATCTGCGCAACTTGCGCCTCCGGCCACACCCCCACCCATCCCTCCCCCGCTATATGGACCGGGGACATGGCCGACAGGTGTACGGAGACATGGTTGACAGTCTTTCGGCTTGGTTGGGATGCCGGAGGACGGTGGGATCATGGCTTGGATGGAGGTTTCGGTAAGGGATCAGCGTCGGGAGTTCGTGCGGCTGGCGATGGTGGAGGGGGCGGCGGCGCCGGGCACCTCATGCGCTGGGGCAAGGGGATCGGGCGGCCTCAATCCAGCATCAGCTTACCGGGAACGCGGCCGGGGAGCGGCTCGGCGCCGGCGATCTTGCAGACCCGGTCGCCGGCGCGGGCGAACTTCATGGCCTCGCGGCCGAACAGAATGCCCGAGGCGCGGCTCTTGAGCGGGATGCGCGCCCGGGTCGGATCGGCGGCGGCGGGATCGACGAGCTCGGCCACCACCTCGCCGGCGGCGACCCGATCGCCCGGCTCCTTGCAATACGCCACCACGCCCGCGCGCGGCACCGCGACGTGATCGACGCCGGTCAGCGGCGTGGCCGCGCATTTCGCCTCGGGCAGCGGCCCGGGATCGCCCGCCACCAGCCCGCGCCGCTGGAGGAAGCGGAAGAGGTTCTCGGCGTCGGGCGCGGCGAAGCGGTCGGCGACGTCGGCGGTGCCGCGCAGCTCGACCGTCGCCGCGAGGCAGCCGGCGGGGACGGGGAAGCGGTCGCCGTAGTGCTTGGCGAGCGCCCACCAGGGCCGGCTGCACGCCTCGTCGAACGGATCGCCGCCCGAATCGACCGCGAGGATCGTCACCTCCGCCCCGAGCTGGGCCGAGAGATCGGCCGCGTCGGGCCACAGGTGATCGCCCAGGAACAGGTGCAGCACCGCCTCGAGGTCGCAATGGAGGTCGAGCACGATGTCGGCGTCGACCGCGTTGCGCATCAGGAACAGGCGCTGGGCCTGGATCTCGGTCTCGGCCTCCCTCTCGTCGAGGAGCGTCAGCAGGGCCGCGCGGATGGTGGCGACGTTGGCCTCGGCGTCGGCCCCCAGCTTGCCCTCGACGCGCGCGATCACGGCCGCGTCGAGGTTGGGAAAACCGCGGTTGAAGTTCCGGTGGCCGTCGAACTCGTAGCGCCCGAGCAGCGTGCTCGCGAAGCGCTGGGAAAGCCCGATCGGATTGGCATAGGGCGCGATCACGATCTCGCCCCGGATCGCGCCCGCGCGGTCGGCCTCGATCAACAGGCGGAGAAGGTGGTGAAGCACCAGGAGGCCGGGGATTTCGTCGGCGTGCAGCGCCGCCTGGAGATAGGCCTTGGGCCGCGCGCCCGGTTCGCCGAAGCGGTGCAGCATGTGGCGCCGCGCGTTGCCCGGCGCGATCGCCATGAGCGGCGATTCCTCGATCCTGTGGCTCATTCCCGGCCCTCCCTCGGGGGATTGACTGTTTCGTGGCGCGGCGCGCGGTCAGGCGATCCCCGCGCCGCCGATTTCGAGAAACTTCTCGCGCCGGCGGGTGTGCAGCTCGCCTCCGGGCAGCTTGACGAGCTCGTCGAGCGTCGCCTCGATCGCGTCGCCCATCGCGTCGATCGCCACCGTCGGGTCGCGATGCGCGCCCCCCATGGGCTCGGGCACGATCCGGTCGATGACGCCGAACTTGAGGAGATCCTCGGCGGTGAGCTTGAGCGCGTCCGCCGCGTCCTCGGCGCGCTCGCCGCTGCGCCACAGGATCGAGGCGCAGCCCTCGGGCGAGATCACCGAATAGATCGCGTGCTCGAGCATCAGCACGCTGTTCGCGGCGGCGAGCGCGATGGCGCCGCCCGAGCCGCCCTCGCCAATGATCGCGCTGATCAGGGCGACGCGAAGATCGAGGCAGGTTTCGGTCGAGCGCGCGATGGCCTCGGCCTGGCCGCGCTCCTCGGCGCCGATGCCGGGATAGGCGCCCGGCGTGTCGACCAGCGTGATCACGGGGATTTGGAACCGCTCGGCGAGCCGCATCAGACGCGCCGCCTTGCGGTAGCCCTCGGGTCGGGCCATGCCGAAGTTGTGCGCGATGCGCTCGTCGGTGTCGGCGCCCTTCTCGTGGCCCATGATCATCACCGAGCGGCCGCGAAACCGCCCCAGCCCGCCAATGATCGCCGGGTCCTCGGCAAACGTGCGGTCGCCCGCGAGCGGCGTGAAGTCGTCGACCAGGCGGGCGACGTGATCGCTGAAATGGGGCCGGTCGGGATGGCGCGCGACCTGGGTCTTCTGCCACGGCGTGAGCTTGCCGTAGGTCTGGCGCAGAAGCCGGTCGACCTTGCCCTGAAGCCGCGTGATCTCGTCGACGATGTTGACGCCGCCGCCGTCCGAGAGGTGCCGGAGCTCCTTGATCTTGCCTTCAAGCTCGGCGATCGGCTTTTCGAAGTCGAGATAGGTGTTCATGCGCCGTTCAAAGCGGTCCCTCGATCGGCCGGCCGACCTGACGGCCCGGGCGGCGGACCCTAGTTACCACAGGGGTCGCGCGCGCGCATCGGCAAAAGGGGGGCGCGACGGCAAGCCGCGTCCCCCGAATGCCGTCGGTCGATCATGCGCTATCGCGCGGCGATCTGCTCGGCCTTCTTGACCAGCACCTCGGCCTGGCGGATCGAGGCGATGTCGATCAACCGCCCGTCGAGCGAGACCGCGCCCTTGCCCTCCTTGGCCGCCTGTTCCATGGCCTCGATGATGCGCCTGGCCTTGGTCACCTCCTCGTCCGAGGGGCTGAACACCTCGTTGGCGAGCGCGATCTGCGAGGGGTGGATCGCCCATTTGCCCTCGCAGCCGAGCACCGCCGCGCGGCGCGCCGCGGCGCGGTATCCGTCGGGGTCGCCGAAGTCGCCGAACGGGCCGTCGATCGGCCGCAGCCCGGCGGCGCGCGCCGCGACCACCATGCGCGCGATCGCGTAATGCCACATGTCGCCCCAATGGACGGCGCGCGCGCCGTTCTCGTCCGGGTCGGTGAGCACCGAGTAGTCGGGATTGACGCCGCCGATGTTGGTGGTCCGCGCCTTGGTCGAGGCGGCGTAGTCGGCGACCCCGAAATGCAGCGCCTCGTTGCGCGGGCTCGCCTTGGCGATCTCCTCGACGTTGGCCATGCCGAGCGCGGTCTCGATCAGGAGCGAGAAGCCGACCCGCTTGTCGTAGCCCATCGCGTCCTCGATCTGGGTCGCCAGCATGTCGACCGCATAGACGTCGGCCGCGGTGCCGACCTTGGGGATCATGATCATGTCGACCCGGCCGCCGCCCTGTTCCATCACGTCGACCACATCGCGGTACATGTAATGGGTGTCGAGGCCGTTGATCCGCACGGTCACGGTCTTGGCGCCCCAGTCGACGTCATTGAGCGCCGCGATCACGTTCTTGCGCGCCTGGACCTTGTCGTCGGGCGCGACCGCGTCCTCGAGGTCGAGGAACACGACGTCGGCCTCCGAGGCCGCCGCCTTCTCGAACAGCTTGACCTGGCTGCCGGGCACGGCGAGCTCGCTGCGGTGAAGGCGGGGCGTCGCCTGTTCGACGATGTGAAAACTCATCTCAACTCTCCGGGCTTGCTTGGATGGGGCTGGATCGGACGGGGCGCGCGCCCCCGAATGGAAGACGCCTTAATTGTGCGCCCGCCCGGGCGATGTCAAGTCGGATCGGCGGAACGCTCGGGCGCGGCGCCGGTGGCGAGGGGATGGTGCTCGTTGACCAGCGCCTTGAGGCGCGCATCCAGGACATGAGTGTAGATTTCGGTGGTTGCGATGTCGGCGTGGCCGAGCATCTTCTGGAGCGCCCTGAGATCGGCGCCGTGGTCGAGAAGATGGGTCGCGAAGGCATGGCGCAGCACATGGGGCGAGACCCGCTCGGGCGCGATCTCGGCGCGCGAGGCGATCTCCTTGAGCATCTGGGCGAGGCGGCGCCGGGTGAGATGCCCGGCCGAGGCGCGCGAGGGGAACAGCCAGGGCGAGCGCGCGCCCTCGGCCATGAAGCGCGGGCGCGCGGGCAGATAGGCTTCGAGCGCCCGCGTCGCCGCCTCGCCGAGCGGCACCAGCCGCTCCTTGTCGCCCTTGCCGCGCACCACCAGGAAACGCGCGCCCGGACGCGCCGCGGCGAGCGGCAGCGACACGAGCTCCGAGACCCGAAGCCCGGTCGCGTAAAGAACCTCGACCAGCGCCGCGCGGCGCAAGCCGTCGGCGCCTGGCCAGGAGCGCGCCGCGTCCAGCAGCCGCTCGACCTCGGCCTCGCTCAACACCTTGGGCAAGGGCCGCGCGCGGCGCGGGCTTTCGATCGTCGCGGTGGGGTCGTCGGCGCGGATTCCCTCGCCATGGAGAAAGCGGTGGAACTGGCGCAGGCAAGACAGCCGCCTCGCCGTGGTCGCCGGCGCCAGCCGCTCGGCGAGATGGGCGAGATAGGCGCGGATATCCTCGCGCCCGGCCGCCTCGGGCGCGATTCCGCGCCGGGCGAGGAAGGCCGTGAAATCGGCGAGATCGCGCGCGTAGGCCTCGATCGTCAGCCGCGCCGCGCCGCGCTCGGCGACCAGCATTTCGAGAAACGCCTCGACGTGGCGGCCGTCGCTCCGCGACGCGGACGGTCGCGCCGGGTCGCCCCTAGAGGTCACGCGCCAGCACCGCCTCGAGCGCGATCGCGCGGGCGTCGTCGCCGAGGCCCGCGCGCGCGAGCGCCGCCACCGTCTGGGCGAGCGCGAGCGGCCCGGTCTCGCCGGCCCGCGCCGGGTCGATCGCGACCAGCGCGAGCAGCGCGGTCTCGCCCAACCGCCCGGCGGCCGACGCGCGATCGAGTCGCAGCCACAGGGCCGGCACCAGGGTTCTCGCCCATTGCTCGATCTGGTCGTCGAACACCGCCGCCTCGGCGGCGGCCGGCACCGGCTCGCCGAGCGCCGCGAGCAGCGCGTAGAGAAGCGTCGCGTCGCGTCGCCGGTCGGTCTCGGGCACGCCTTCCTGGGCTTGCCACCAGGCTTCGAGGCGAGCGTCGTCCCAGGGGATCGCGCCGCTCGCGTCGGCGATCTTGACGAGCGGCCAGAGCGCGGCGCTGGTCGCCGCCGCCTCGGCGTTCACGCTCGCCTGTGAGCGAGCGAGCTCGTACCAGCCAAGCGCCGCGGCCGGCTCGCCGGCGGCGAGCAGCGCGCGGGTCGCGTCGCCGGCGATCCAGACCAGCTCGGGCGCGGGCGCGAGCGACGCGAGCGCGGCGAGCGAAACCCGGGCCGCGGTCGCGAAGCCCCGCCAGCCGTCGCTCGCCCGGCCCGCCTCCCACAGGGCGCGCAGCACCTCGGCGCGGGCCGCCGGCACGACTTGGCGATCGAGCGACTGAAAAAGAAGCGCGCGGGCGAGCGGTCCCGGGGTGGCCTTGGCGCGGCTCAGGGGGCTGGCGAGGTCCTCGGCGGTGAAGGCCGCGCTGCGGTAGAGATCGGCGAGCATGGAGACCGGCAGCACGCCCATGGCCTCGGCGCGCTCGGCGGCGCGCAGGCGGCGGTCGAGCGGGGTCGCCGCCGACAGCGCGATCGCCCGCGCCAGCGTCGGGCCTGCGGCGTCGATCATCGCCTCGGGCACCGGCAGGCGCGCGGCCGCCAGCATGGAAAGATGCAATGCCGTCGGCGCGCGCGGCGCGGGGATCTCGATATCGGTTTCCCCCGCCATGGCGCGAAGCAGGGCCAGGAAGGTTCCGTCGGGCTCGGTGCCGCGCTCGCGCAGCAGGTCGACCCCGAGCGCGGCGGCGTCGTGGCGGCCCGAAAGCGCCTGGCAGAAAATCAGCACCATGTCCCAATAGGGCTCGTCGCCGCGCCGGACGAGGTCGCGGGCGAGCGCGCAGGCACCCACGTTGTCGGCGGTCAGCAGCAGACCGTCGAGCCGCACCCGGGCGAGCGCCCGATCGTCCACGTCGCCGGGCGCGCGCCCGAGAAGCCGGTTGGCCTCGGCCCCCGCGCCCATCGCCCAAAGGCGCTCGATCCGGAGCGAGACGAGATTACGCCCGCGCGGCCCCTCGGGAGGCGCGGCGGACGACAGCAGAAGGCGGCGCGCGAGGCGATTGATCGCCGGCGCGGCGACGCCCGCGGGTAGCCGTGGCAGCAGGGTCTCGACCAGAACGCGCGGCGTGCCGCGCCACATGTCGTAGGGGAAGCCGCCGTCGGCCTCCTCGATCAGGCCGATCGCCTCGGGATCGGGCGCCGCGACCCGGGCGATCTCGACCGTCGGCTTCGCGCCGGCGGGCGCGGCCGGACCGGGCGTCGAAGCCCCGGGCTCGGCGGTTGGCGCGGCGCTCTCGGAGGTCTTGGGCTTGAGACGGTCGGGAAGCTTCAGGAACGACGGACCGGGCGCCGGCTGGACCGGCGCCGGCGCCTCGGGCGTGGCCTCGGTGGCGGCGGGTGGCTCGGCGGGCGCTGGGGCGGGAATCGGGGCCGGCTGCGCCGACGGCAGGATGTCGAGCGGCGCCGTGGTCTGCGCCCCGGCCGCGCCCGACACCGCGAAAAGCGCCGGGACGAGGGCCAGGACCAAAACCGAAATACGCACCACGACGCGGTCGCCGCTATTGCGGGAACGTGTCATTCGGGATCACCCTCTCGATCTGCGCGGTCGGAGGCGGGATGTCCCAGGTCATCAGAAAGATGGCTCCGCCTGCGACGGCGACGAGGATCAGGATGGCCAGCGCTCGGGACAGTCGCGACATCAATGCAGGTCTCGTTTAAGAAAGGGTCAATGGCGGGGCGGCGGTGGAAACGACGGCGGGTCCGCCAAAGTTCACGGAACCGCTGGGGATGCGTCGTCTATACGCTTTATGCTAAGCTGAATTAATGGCGATTTCGCGGCAGTTTATCGGCTCGACGGCGGGGATTCAACGGCCACGCGCGGCGCCCTGCTTCGGCGTTTGCGGCGGGGACCGCGCGGGACCGCGCATCCGCGCCCGGCGGCGCGTGCGAAGGTGAGCGTCAAGCCTCCCCTGATCGACCGCCCGGTGGTGCTCGTCGGGCTGATGGGCGCCGGCAAGTCCTCGATCGGCCGGCGCTTGGCCGCGCGCCTCGGGGTCAAGTTCGTCGACGCCGACGGCGAGATCTAGGCCGCCGCCGGCTGCTCGATCCCCGAGATCTTCGAGCGCCACGGCGAGGCCGCCTTCCGCGACGGCGAGCGCCGGGTGATCTCCCGCCTGCTCGACGGCGGACCGCAGGTGCTGGCGACCGGCGGCGGCGCCTTCATGGACGCCGAAACTCGCGCCCGGATCGCCGAATGCGCGGTGTCGGTCTGGCTGCGCGCCGATCTCGACGTGCTCGTCGAGCGCTGCTCGCGCAAGCGCAACCGCCCGCTGCTCGAAGGCGGCGACCCCCGCGCCATCCTGTCCGCCCTGATCGAGGAGCGCTACCCGACCTATGCCGAGGCCGATATCGTGGTCGAGAGCGTGAACGGCCCCCACGAGGAGGTCGTCGGGCGCATCGTCGCGGCGCTCGCCGCCCTGCCCGCGCGCGAAAGCGCCCGGCCCGGCCCGTGACCGCGCCCGCGAGACCCGCAGCCCCCCCGGACGCCCCCGCCCGGGTCCGCGTCGAGCTTGGCGCGCGCGGCTACGACATCGTCGTCGGCGCGGGCGCGGTCGCGGCCGCGGGCGCCGAGATCGCGGCCGTCCTGCCCAACCGCCGGGTCGCCGTCGTCAGCGACGAAACCGTCGCCGCGCGCCATTTGCCGGCGCTGGTCGCGGCGCTCGACGCCGCCGAGATCGGCCATTGCGAGATCCTGGTGCCGCCCGGCGAGGCGAGCAAGTCCTTCGCCGGGCTCGAACGGTTGGTGGACGCGCTTCTCGATGCCCGGATCGAGCGCGGCGACGCGGTGATCGCGCTCGGCGGCGGAGTGGTCGGCGATCTCGCCGGCTTCGCCGCCAGCATCCTGCGACGTGGCGTCGCCTGCGTGCAGGTTCCGACCACCCTGCTCGCCCAGGTCGACAGCGCGGTCGGCGGCAAGACCGGCATCAACACCCGCCACGGCAAGAACCTGGTCGGCAGCTTTCACCAGCCGCGCCTGGTGCTCGCCGATATCGGGGTGCTCGAAACCCTGCCCCGGCGCGAGCTTCTCGCGGGCTACGCCGAGGTCGTGAAATACGGCGCGATCGACGATCCCGCCTTCTTCGACTGGCTGGAGCGGAACGGCGCGGCGGTCGTGGCCGGCGACCGCGCGGCGCGGACCCACGCGGTGATGACGAGCTGCGCGGCCAAGGCCCGGATCGTCGCCGCCGACGAACGCGA
>Ga0114931_10007931_pt1 | contig 12916 bp, 6 predicted proteins | sample 2SBtaG_FD_89579 | JGI IMG/M metagenome (GOLD analysis project Ga0114931, IMG submission 89579) | Deep subsurface microbial communities from Kolumbo volcano to uncover new lineages of life (NeLLi) - 2SBTROV14_V59a metaG | ecosystem: Environmental > Aquatic > Marine > Volcanic | place: Kolumbo...
CCGCCCTTGCGGACCACGGCACCTGCGCGGATCAGGCCGCTGTTGTTGATACTTTTGCTGAACACGTCCTGAGCGACTTTGGCGCTCAACAGTACCTGGCCGCCCGCGGCCTTGATGTCACCGCTGTTGCTGACCGCGGCTTCGGCACCATCCGGATTTGTGAGGATGTTTTCATCGACCTGGAATCGGATCAGCCCGTCGCCATCGAAATCGAGGGTAGCTTTGCGGCCCGCGGCCAGGTTGACATGGCCGAGATCGGCAATGATGGTGCCTTCATTACGCACTTCACCGCCCACCAGGCTCACCGAACCGCCGCTGGCGGCCTGAATCAGGCCCCGGTTGGCCACCGATCCCGGCGTTTCGCCATCGCGGGCGAAGAAGGCGTATTTACCCTGCATGAAGTCTTCGGGTTTGATATCCAGACTGGAGGCGAACAGGCCACCGACATTTACCCGCGCGGTCTTCCCAATCACCACCCCCCGGGCATTCAAAATGAACACCTGGCCGTTGGCCTGCACGGAACCAAATATCTGAGTCGGACGTTGGTTGAGTACCCGGTTGAGGACCACGGCGGAGGTCGAAGGCTGGTTGAACTTCACCAGTTCATTGGCACTGACGTTGAAACTTTGCCAATTGATAGCGAGAGAATGGGTTTGTTGCTGAATCAGCGTGGAGGTTGAATCCGGCTTGCTGATCAGCCCCTGCCCACCCACGACATTGCCACCCTGGGGTCCGGCGACTGCCGCTTCCAGCAGCAGCCCCTGGCTCACCAGCACTCCGGCGGAGATAAACAGGGCCTGTTTGACCAGACCACAGATCGGACGCATGCGGAATCGGTTGCTGAGTTGGGATTTTGCGCCTTGAATCGTGTTCATGGGTATCAAACCTCGTTCATCCAGCGGTTCAAAATGTCCGATCAGTGGCCGCTCATCAGACATCACGCGGCAAATTTTATCGTGGTTTTCCAATCACTCTTCCTGTTGCGTTGCAGCAACAAGTAACAGCGGTCTCAAATTCTTTAGAATTCGGCTGATTGAAGCTTAAATCACCCGAATCAGCCGTGCTCAAATTCACATTCGTGGAACCCTGAGCGGATCGCAACAGCTGGCCTATCCCGGCCAGCGTGATTCCGATCACAGTTCCGTCAATTGGATCTCCACGAACCGGGCTGCCATCAGAACTGGTAAGTGACGTCAGCCCACCAGCGGCCAGTGCTCCGGTCGCCCGGATCCCCCGGCACCCGTACGCCGACGGGATAAGCCCATTGCAAGCGGCCCAGGGTCTGCCCCGGCAGATTGATATTGACACCCGCACCGACGCCACCGACGTTCAGGTTGGAGATATCCGTAGGAGTCGGATCGTTGAGCCGTCCCCAGGCATAATCCGCGAAGAAGGACACCCTGAGTACATTGCCCCAGGTGGTACCTTCGGTAAACTGGGCATCCGCGAAACCCGGCGCCTTCATGCTCAGTTCCATGGATCCGAAGAAGGCGGTGTCGACCAGGAATTCCGAGACGTTATAGGCACGCACGTTGGTCGGTCCGCCGATGCTGTACTGTTCCGGTGAGGCGAGACGGGAATTGCTGAACTGGCCTTCGAAGCGGGCCAGGAACGATACATCGTTGGTAATTTTCTGCAGGCGGGAGAAATTGCCCTGGAATAACCAGAAATCATTGCTGGCGAAATTACCGGAACCACCCTGGCGCGAAGGTGCAATCGCCTGCCCGGCGGCCTGGCTTCGACCGTTACCGCCAAATTTGTTACCCAGACCATAAGCAAACCCGAGTGTGCCGGCATCGATGGCACGCGCTTCTGCATTGATGGACTCATAACGCATTTCACCATACAGGAACGACAGGTTGTCCTGAGCGGTCCTGCGTTTGTCCACTGCCGTGACAGAACGCTCACGCCGGTAGCCGAGTTTTCCGTAAACACTGAGCTCCCGGCTGCGGATCATGGATTTGTCGAAGAACACATCCGCGGCGGTGGTGGATCCACTGATCCCGGCCGCCTTGACCTCGGCGCCCACGTTAAAGGGGTTGCGTTCGAAACTGGCACCAGCGCTCAGGCCGGGCACCCAGAAGGGCCGCTGATATTTGATCTGGCCGAAGAATGCATTGGCCGGGTTGTACTGGCGCAGCACGGTACCGGAAAGCATATCCCCGGCTCCGGACGGATTATTCAGGCTGCCCTCAATCACCAGGCGGTTCTTGCCGGTAAAACGAGTGCCGTGATTGTCCGCCCGGACACTGAGGTCCCAGGGACGCTCATCCTGAACCCGGACCACCAGATCCGTATCTCCGACATTCTCGCCGGGGCGAAAGACTCCAAAGACGCTGAGCCCGGGGTAGTCCCCGGCGGTCAGGATGGCGGACTCCACATCCGAGGCGGTAACCGGCGCACCAATCAGATCCGCGAAGGGTTTGGCCAGCACCTCGCTGGAATAGTTTTTGTTGCCTTCCACCAGCACATTGCCGAGGTTACCCTCAAGTATGGCAATCTGAACGACGCCGTCATCAACCTCCTGGGCCGGGATATAAGCCTGCGCAAGAATATAGCCGGCGCTGCGATAATACTCGGTAATGGCATTGGCGACCTGCTGCATCTGACCAACGGTCATCCCGGCATCACGCTCCGCTTTCATCTCCCGCAAGCGGTCGATCAGGGCCTCGTACTCCGGGCCGAGGTAATCCAGGTCCGGATTACTGACGACTTCCTGCATGAAGGTGGCGATTTCATGGCGGTCTTCCTCGGTGAAACCGTCTTCGTCGATCTTGTCCAGACCCTGGCGCTGAACACGCAACTCTTCCACCAGCGAGGCAAGCTGTTTCTTGTCGATACCGCTTTTAGGCTTGGCGGTGATACCTGTGAGCTTGAATTTCTTTACAAACAGCCGATCCCCCTCGTCTTCTTCGAGGGGCCGCTCTACCGCGGAGGGAATTGGAAACAGCGGCTCCTGGAGCTTCTGTTCCTGCAAAGGCTTTTCAATTTTCGGCAGGGCTCCACCGGGGGTAGCGCCCGCGGGAGTCTGGGCCACACTGGGAATACTCAGTGTTGCCAGAAGCGGTAAGGTCAGAAGAACGGGAGTGCGTGCAGAGAAAATCACTGCCGTGTTAATTAGCTGGGCTAGCCGCGTCATAAACCTGGATATTCCTACCAAAAAAATCAAAATTCTTTATTATTCAATGGGTTATACGTGGCGCCGCGAATGCCGTTATATTCCGCCGAAATGATAAAACATTCCCAGTCAACATACTAGACGCGTACACCGGTCAAACTTAACCATTGTTTTTAATAAATTCAAATGTTTATTACAATCTGTGAAAGAAAATTCTGAGTAATATTTGTGATATTTTGCTATTGAAACTCTAAAATACACTGAAAACTAGTATTTTACTCATGGGATTGCCGTAACCGGGGGGTTCCTGAGATAGTCCCGGCACCGTTGTGAGTACACTGCACGACTGTCAGCTTACCCGGCCGGCATGATAATCGGGCTCAACATTCACCCGTTAAGTCCATACAATTAGGCAAGCGCTGAACATTCCATGCGGGAATGATCAGCGCACTAAAAACTCTAAAGTGCGATAGTTGTTTTGCTTCGAAATCAATCCATTGCACTGACCGATTTTGGCGGCACTTCCCGGTGCCACGGGAACCCCTGAATCAATCAGGGTTTCCTACAGTATTTTGGAGGATAAGGCGCTGGACTGGGTTTCCACAGCTCGAACCGATGTCGGCAAGGTTCGTGATCACAATGAAGATTCCATGCTGGAACGGCCCGAAATTGGTTTGTGGGTGGTTGCCGATGGAATGGGCGGGCATTCCGCCGGGGATCTGGCCAGCGGTATGATTGTTGAGCGCCTGAATGCCCTCGGCTCACCCGCGGATCTGAACCAGTTTCTGGATGCCACTGAAAACACCGTACTGGAGGTCAATACCGAGCTGCGCAAAATTGCCCGCGAACGGGAAGCCCATATGATCGGCAGTACCGTCGTTGCTCTGCTCGCCCTGGATCAGTTCGCCATTTGCATGTGGGCTGGAGACAGTCGGATGTACCGGTTGCGCGGTAACCGGTTGGAACAGGTCAGCCAGGATCATGCCCTGGTCGCCGAGCTCACTGAACGCGGCGTGATCACTCCCGAACAGGCGGTCAACCATCCTCAGGGAAATCTCGTCACCCGTGCGGTAGGCGCCAGCGATACGTTGCATCTGGATTTGGAAATTGTTCAGCTGCGACCCGCAGATCGATTTTTACTGTGCAGTGACGGCCTCGATAAAGAAGTCTCCGATGCTGATATTCAGCAGGCCATGGAGGAATATCCGGATGCCGGGTTCAGTGAACCGCTGGTGGAATTGGCCCTGCAACGTGGTTCACGCGACAATGTGACCGTTATCGGTGTGGAAATCAGTGGTCGTGTGGATGATTACGGGAATGAAAACACGCTTCAAAAACCCGCGGACAAAGATGAAACCGTACCGGGATTCACCACCCGCCGTGGAGGTTAGGCAACCGGCACGGGGAAGGGGACAGCGGGTGTCCGCCGGGCAACGAACGAACATTTAAACGCAACCTTGTGCGTCAACTTTAAGTGGAATACGTGAGCGAACTCAAACAACTTATCGCCGGCCTGATTAAAGGTGATCGATCCTATGAAGACGTCAGCCGGGCACTGGACAACGCGGTTTCAAACTCACCGGCACAGGCCGGAGAAATTGTCAGTATTCTGAAAGAAGCCCGGCAGAACGGTCTCCCACACCATATGTATGTGGCGCTCAGCGGCCAGATGGGGAAACAGGTGGTACCCGCCGCCAGCGCGGAACCGGATGCCACGGTATTCGCCCCGGAAGGTCAGGATGCAACCGTTTATGCCCCCGAGGATCCCGAGGCGACGGTCTATGCCGGTGATGAGAGCGATTCCACCCGCCTGGAGCCCTCACCGGACAACACCCCTGGCGAAGATCAGACCATCGACTTCGAAGCCACTGATGAACAGCAACTGGATGAAGAATTCGCCGACCTGTTTGGCGAAGACGACGAAGAAGAAGTCTTCGATCCCTTTAGTGCCGACTCTGGCGCCACACCGGATCAGACCCGTAACCAGTCACCTGGCCCGGATCACACCGTTGTGGAACCTGAACCGAACCACAATTCCACCACCGGGCAAACTGCCGGCGCCACCGCCGGCACGGCCCCCACTGGCGCGGACTGGCCCACCTCGACCAGTCCGGTAGCAGGCGACCGAGCCGGAATCGATCGGGAATTCCAGGAAGGGGACATCCTGCGTGGGCGTTTTGAGCTCATGTCAAAACTGGGCGAAGGCGGCATGGGTGCGGTCTGGAAGGGCAAAGACAAGCTGAAGGAAGAAGCCCGGGACCGCAATCCCTACGTCGCCATCAAGCTCCTGCAGGGCGATTTTAAAAGCCATCCTGAAGCGTTTATCGCGTTGCAGCGCGAAACCGCCAAGCAGCAGCGCCTGGCGCACCCGAATATCGCCACGGTGTTCGATTTCGACCGTGACGATTCCACCGGCACCGTGTTCATGACCATGGAGGTCATGGTCGGGCAACCCATGGATGCCTATATGCGCAAGCTGCCTGCCGACGGCTTGCCTGAAGAGGAGGCCATGCCGCTCATTGAGCAACTGTGCCAGGGGCTGGCCTATGCGCATCACAACGGCCTGGTGCACTCGGATTTAAAACCCGGAAACTGTTTCCTGACCCGGGATGACACCATCAAGCTGCTGGATTTCGGAATTGCCAGGGCTTCGAAAACCAAGGGCGATGAGGGCGGGGAGACCACCCTCTTCGATCCAGGCTCCCTGGGCGCGCTGACCCCCACCTACGCCACCATCGAGATGTTCGACGCCCAGGATCCCGATCCCCGCGATGATATCTACGCTCTGGCGATCATGGCCTATCAGTTACTGACCGGGCGCCACCCCTACGGCAAGAAACCGGCACCCAAAGCCAAGGAACTGGGCCTTAAGCCGGAACCCGTCGACAAGCTCAACAAACAGCAAAACAAGGGCCTGATGCGGGGCCTGGCCTTTTTACGCGAGGACCGTACTCCCAGCGTCGAGGAATTTCTCGACAGCATTTCCCGCAAAAAAAGCCGGGCGGTACCCATCGCCATCGCCGCGGTCGTGGTCCTGATGCTGACGGTTGCCGCGGCCTGGAACCCCATCGTCAATTACCTGGATACTCAAAAACGCGAAGAAGTCATGGCGGTGATGACCCAGCCGGGGCTGGACAATCTCCGATCCGGTCTGGAACTCGCCCGGGGACTGGGCGATGAGCAGTTCAGCCTGATTCTCGATGATCCGCGCAGTGTTCAGGCGGCCGCGTCCTTGCTAGCCAAGGGCGATGATCAAAGCATCAGCGCCGGTCTGGCCCTGATCAAGGCCTACCCGGATGACTGGCAAGCCAAGGTCAAGGAAGACAAGGCAGCCAAAGATGCCATCCTCAAGTACTTCGACAAACGGATCACCGAAAAATTTTCACCCGATCAGCAAAAGTACGACTTCGCCGGCGCCAACCAGGAACTGCAGTCCCTGGAAAAACTCTTTCCAGATTCCGCCCTGGTCTTTCAGGTCCGCAATGACCTGAACGACACCAGAAAAAACACCCTCGCGGACCTGGGTGAGCGTTACAAAGCCCATGTGGAGGCCGGCGACCTGATCCCGGTGAAAAATCAGGAAGACATTGCCGATGTGCTGGCCATCATTGCCAAAATCGATCCCCAATACCGCCTGCTGAAAGACGAAAATCTGCCGTTTCGATTTGCCAGCGAAGTCGAAAAGGCCATGAAGTTGAAAAACGATACCGGCTATGCCCGCGCCGACGCCCTGCTCAAGGCGAGCACCGCATATGCGCCAGAGGATGGCACCCTCAAGGGGCTGCGTTACGACCTCGATAAAATTCTGACCGCGATCGCCAATAAAAAACGCATCGCGGAACTCGAGAAAACCCTGGCGGCCGCGCAATCCACATTGAAAGTCTTGAGCGACTACCAGTCGGTGCGCGATGAACTGGTCACTCTGGCGGATCTCGACCCCCGGAACAAACTGCTCATCAGCTACCAGACACGCATGAAAGACGCATTCGATACCGAATTCAAACGCCTGATAGCGGCCCGGCAATGGCAACAGACCGAGGATCTGCTGTTCAGTTTCGCGCGCCTGGTCAGCATTCCGGATTTGACCCGCCAGCGGGCGCAACTGAGTGCTGCCGAACAGACCGCCGGATACAAGCCGGATCTGGCCGCTCGCAAACCGCAGGTCGAGGAACGCGTCAGGCAAATCACCGCACTGCTGTCGAAACCTGAATTCACGGTGGACTGGGAAACACGGCTCAAGATCCCCTACAAAGAACTGGTGGCTCTGTTACCCCTCGGCAACCCCAAGCTGGAGAAGATGCGGGTCGAAACCGCCAAGTTGTTCCTAAAGACCGCCCAGGATGCGCGCCAGGAAAACAACTTCAACAAGGCCCGGGAATTCGTTTCACGCGGACTGATTTTTTATCCCGGATTGAAAAATTTTACCAACGAACAAAATGCCATTGCCGGCGCCGAATCGGTTTTCAAAGCCAAACGCGCCGAGGAGGAGCGTTTGGCGAAACTCGAAACTCTAAAAGGAGATTTCAAGGAAAAAATCGACTCGAATGAAATCGATGCCGCCAATGCCACACTGCAACAGATGCGTAAACTGGGCATGCCGGCGGATGATCCCTTCCTGGTCAGCGAAGCTCCGCCACTGCTGGCCGGCGCCTACCAGCGCCTGGCGGATCTGGCGGCTAAAAATGAAGACTATTTGAACGCGGAAAAACTCGCCAAACTGGGCCTGACTCAGCAGCCGGATCTGGAAGAACTGAAAAAAGCCTTGGGCGGATACCAGGCCGAAATAAAAAAACGCGAAGCAGAGTCAAAACTCGCGGCGCTTTTTAACAGCCTGAACCCCATTAATGTCAAACAGACCAGTCAGCAACTCGCGGCGCTGAAAACCAACGCTCCTAAACGATTTACCACCCTGAGCAAAAAATTTGCCAGCGCCCGGAGCAATAAACTGAAGGAATTCGCCCGCAGTAAAAAAGTCGATATTGGAGTATTGGCGCAACGCAATGCGGAGTATGCCAGGTTGTTTCCGGCAGCTTCCAAAGCCCTGACTGCAGATCTGAGCAAAATCATCGGTGCGCGCCTGCGCAGCCTGAAACCGAATTCGAGCAAGAATCTGGCATTACTCGCCAAACCACTGGGACAGTACAAAAGTCTGGATGCCACCGCCCATGCAAAACTGTTCAAGGAACTGGCCGGTCAATCGGCCCAGGCTGTGAAGAAACTCGGTAAAACCGCCCAGGCCGCCACGCTGCTGGCCGCGGCGCGTAAGGCATTCCCGGGGGATCCCGGGCTGGCAAAAATTCAGGTTGATCTGCCTTTGCCGGAACTCAATGCCGGTAACCAGCATCTCAGCAAGGGCCGCCTGAGCGCGGCGGAAAAAAGCCTCGCTGCGGCCAGAAAAAAGAAACCCAAACACTCGGGAATTCCGGTCCTTGAGCAGAAACTTGCGGCCGCCAAGAAAAGCGCACTGGATGCCTATGCACAATACAAAAAGGGCGCGGCCAAGGCCAAATACTCAGACAGGGCCCGCTTTGACAAGGAGTATAAAACCATCAAGGCCATGTGGAGCGACAACAAGTCGCTACGCCACATCGCCATTCGCAAACCACGCAAGGGCGAGTGTAGTGATAACCTGGCCGGTTTCGGTAAAAAAGCCGCCGGTCAATGCTGGGATCTGGTGGGCAGGGCCAAGGGCCCACTGTTGGTGGTGGTTCCCGCCGGCGGCGGCAACAGCAAACCCTTTGCCATTGGCAAGTACGAAATCAGCCGCAAGGATCTGAATCTGTACTGCAAGGCGACAAAAAAGTGCAAAGTTGCACTGGGTTCGAAAAGCCGCTTGCCGGCGACCAACATCTCCGTACAGGTCGCCGAGGACTATGCCAAGTGGCTGTCCAAGGAGTCCAGCAAAACCGAGAAGAAAAAGGTTACCTACCGGCTGCCGACGACCACAGAATGGGAATATGCGGCGAACGCCAAGGGGGTGCAGCCGCCACGTAAATACAACTGCCGGGTGATGTCCGGCGGCAAGCCGATTGCCGGTTTCGATCTGGTGAGTGCCAAATCCGGCAAATCCAACGGCTGGGGTCTGTCCAATTATATCGGTAATGCACAGGAGTGGGCACGTAGCGCTGGTTCGCTGGTGGCGCGTGGCGGGGCCTACGAAGATCCCTTGACCAAATGCGCCATCTCCATTTCGAAATCCCACAGCGGCAGTGCCGACAAGCTCACGGGCTTCCGGCTGGTGCGGGTGACCGGCTAATCAGCGCGAGCGCTCATAACGATAACAATACACTGTGCCGTAGCCTGCGAGCCGGGCATCGGCAGTACAGGGGACGCTGGATACCAGTGCGATGAACAAATCACAACTGAGAAAGCTGGCCATACGGCGCGCCCATGGCGGTCTGAATCTGGAGGAATACCTGCGCAGGCGCCACGAACTGATCGATCAAATCGTCACCGGAAAGCTGCCCATCGAACGGGAAATACCGCCGCCCAGGCCGTCTCCGTCTGCTGCCGATGCGGGCGGTCAATCCGAAATCTCGAATCTCGAACAACTTAGCGGTGATGGTTCCCGGCGTGTCCCCCTGCATTATTATTTCGCCGCAGGCGCAACACTGTGCATTCTCATTTTAATCTGGGCGTTGTGGCCGGCAACCGAACGATCTACGCCGCTACCCACCCCATCTCCACCCCCGGTGCAGAAGATATCCGCGGCCCGGACCCTGGTGGAGAGTTTCCTGGCACTGCGCGATTACAGCGAAAGCGCTGTGGCAGAATTCGAACGAGGCTGGCAACAGCTCGATAGCCAGGATCAGGAGCGGGCTCGCGCTGAGCTGTGGTTCAGGAGCCTGGGCCGCAATATCCGTGATGAAGTCAAAACCCAGCGCGCCCTCGCCCAACTGGCCGATTCCACGGACAGTACCGCCAGGATTGATCGCCTCTACCGCCTGGCGAACACACTGGGGATCGCCAGCCAGTTGCCCACCCGCAGCCAACCCCAGCCTGCGACGGCTACCCCTGACAAGAGTGCTGCAGCCTCAGCGCCAGACAATGAACCCCCAGCACCTGCAGTATCTGAATCCGCTACGAGTGATACCGGGCTGCCGGCCTCTGCAAGGCTGCCTCAGCAGGTGCCAACAGCCACCGCCAGCAACCATGGTGATAACACCGCTACGGCACGCGAGTGGCTGGCCGGGCAATCCGCTGAGGCCTTCAGCCTGCAGATATTTGCGGTGAATAAACTGGCCCGGGTTGAACAACTCATGGCCCGCCATCCGAACCTCGGCTTTCAGATCCTGGCGACGGACGGCGCCGAGCCTCGCTTCCGGGTGTACCTGGGCAGCTACCCGGATCCACAACAGGCAGCACAAGCCTTTGACGGGCTGGCCCAGGATGTGAAACAGGCCGCTGGCAAAGCCCTGGTCAAATCCTTTGCGGACATTCGTGCGCAACTGGCAGCCAGCGCAGCCGATGTGCACTTGCAACCAGCTGCCGTTGCGGCCCCACCCCAGTACACCCTGCAACTGTTCGCTTCTGACAATCGTGACAATGCCCTGGTCCTCAGCCACCAATTCAGTGCCCTGGGTCTTGAGCTGCATGAATTGCCCGGCAGCCCTTCACCCTACCGGGTGGTATACGGGCGCTTCGCAAGCAAGGACCTCGCTCGCCAGGCCCGTGCAGGGCTGCCGCCGGAACTGCTGGGTCGCATCGGCACTGCGCTGGTCAAATCTCTGTCGGAATTGGGAATCAGCCAGTAACCGGCCAGTGCGTAGTTCAACCAGCGATGATCAGCGGGTTCGATTTTTGGTTTGGTGCCGTGGTCCAGGGCGCCTGGAACGGGGGTCCGCACCGGGCGGTGGGCGGCGGGCCGGCGCTACGGAATCTGCCCTGGGCGGCGCGGATTCCATACCTGCTGCCGCCAACAGAGTTTTGAGCTCATCACCGGCCAGGAACTCCCAGCGGCTCGGGCGCAGGCGGCGCGGTAACTCCAGACCCCCATAGCCAATGCGGATCAGACGGCTGACCTCAATGTTCTGGGATTCCCACAGTCTGCGCACGACTCGATTTCGGCCTTCCGCCACGCTAACGTGGTACCAGTGGTTGCGCCCTTCCCCCCCGGCGTCGGTGATGGTATCGAAATGCGCGAGGCCATCATCCAGTTGTACGCCCTCGCCGAGTGCCTTGAGCACGGCGGGTGTCGGTGAACCATAGATTCGTACCGCATAGACACGTGCCACCCGGGAAGAGGGATGCATCAGGCGATTGGCCAGATAGCCACTGTCGGTAAACAGCAACAGGCCACTGGTATTGATATCGAGGCGGCCCACGGCAATCCAGCGGCCGCTACGTGGCTGGGGCAGGCGTTCGAACACGGTCGTGCGGCCCTCGGGATCCCGGCGGGTACAGACCACTCCCACGGGCTTGTGATAGCGCAGCACCCGCAGGTTCTGGTGCTTCGTTCCAGTATCGATACGCCGTCCATCTACCCGGATCAGGTCACCTTCGGCGGCCCGGTCGCCGAGACTGGCGATACGGCCATTGACACTGACCCGGCCTGCTTCGATCCAGTTTTCGAGTTCACGGCGGGATCCCAATCCGGCCCGGGCAATCATCTTCTGTAGTTTTTCTGTACCCGGGGGCTGACCCTGTTGCGTGCCGGATCGCTCAGCGGCCGGCTTGCCGGATCGGCTCCGCGCACCTGGCGGTTCTGCGCGCCCGCCATTCAAGATCGGGGACCGGATTCATCGGTGTGTTCTTCCGCTGGCGGCTCCCCACCCGCGGATCGCGCGGCGGGCACAGCCGCCATGCCTGCGGTTCCCGGATCTGCCATGCTCTGCGGGTCCCGGCTTGTAACGGCTGAATCGGCGTCAGCCGGCGGCTCGCTCCCGACGCCATGAATCGGCTGGCCCGCGGCCTCGCTTGCGGCCACGCCAGCATCCTGATCCGGAGCGGATTCAGCAGTGGGGACACTCGCGAACAAATCCGGCTCGAGGAGATCCAGATCCCGAACCTCCGCGAGTGGTGGCAACTCTTCCAGTTTTTTGAGATTGAAATGATCGAGGAATTCCCGGGTAGTGCCATACAGTGCCGGGCGCCACGGAACTTCGCGATGACCCAACACCCGTATCCATTCACGTTCCAGCAGGGTACGAATGATATTGCTGCTGACTGCGACACCCCGGACCTCCTCGATCTCACCGCGGGTGACCGGTTGGCGATAGGCAATCAAGGCCAGGGTTTCCTGCAATGCCCGGGAATAGCGTGGCGGGCGCTGCGCGAACAAAGCGCCCAGCAACTTCGAATATTCCTCGCGCACCTGCAGGCGGAATCCACCGGCGACCTGTTTCAATTCCAGCGCCCGTCCTTCGAGATCGGCTTCCAGATTCTTAAGCGCTTCGCGCAGTTGCCCGCGATCCGGCGCCTCGGGCTGATTCGCGAACAAGCCCTGCAGTTCGTCCAGATCCAGGGGCCGGCCAGCGGCCTGTAACGCGGCCTCTACAACATTCAACAGCAGCTCCGGAGTCATTGGCTGCGTGCCCGCACATGAATGCTGCCATAGGCTTGTGCCTGGACCAGCTCGATCAGCGATTCGCGCAACAACTCAAGCAGTGCCAGCAATGTCACCACCACACCGAGGCGGCCCTCTTCGGGAGTGAACAGAGCGCCGAAGTCGGTGAACGATTCCGCATGCAGACGGCTGATGATCTCGGACATTCGTTCGCGCACGGACAGTGGCTCCAGGTTGATATGATGGCGAGCGTACATTTTCGAACGTTCCAGCACCTCGTGAAAAGCCCGCAA
>Ga0114931_10007932_pt1 | contig 12914 bp, 11 predicted proteins | sample 2SBtaG_FD_89579 | JGI IMG/M metagenome (GOLD analysis project Ga0114931, IMG submission 89579) | Deep subsurface microbial communities from Kolumbo volcano to uncover new lineages of life (NeLLi) - 2SBTROV14_V59a metaG | ecosystem: Environmental > Aquatic > Marine > Volcanic | place: Kolumbo...
AGCCAGGTGAGCGAGCTGTCGCAGCGACTCGCCCGGCATACGGTGGACAGCAGCGCCGAACAGGCGGTGGCCCGTCTGCGTCAGGAGTTGACGGTCCGGCAGCGCGTGGTCGAGGCCTTGCGTCGCGTGCGCGAGAGCTACACCCGCGGTGTCTCCGCCTATCTGCTGGGGTTTGCCCGACAGATTCCCGCCGAGGTCTGGTTGAGCGGTTTTGCCATCGGCCGCGGTGGTGAGGATCTGGTGATCCGCGGCCACGCCAGCCGTCCAACGCTGGTGGCGGAATTTCTGCAGCGCCTGTCCGCCGAGCAGACCCTGAGCGGCACCCACTTCGGACTGCTGCAGATTCAGCGCGGGCCACCCCGCGCCGAGCGCGTCGACTTCACCCTCTACACCGGTGCCGAGGCGCCGCCGGTGCCGGAGGCGAGCCCATGAAGGCCCGCCTGCAACGCCTGACGGAGCGGTTCGACGCCCTCAGTCTGCGCGAGCGCGGGTTGGTCTCGTTGGCCGTGCTGGCCCTGGTTTACCTGCTCTGGGACGGCCTGCTGATGAGCCCCGAATACCTGCGGCAGCAGCAGCTGGTGAGCGAGATGTATGCCATCAACCAGCAGATGGAGACGCTGGCGGGCGAGTTGCAGACCCTTACCGCCGGTCTCAAGGCGGACAAGGCCGCGCCGCAACGTCGGGCGTTGGCGGCGTTGCGCCAGGAGCTGGCAAGCCTCGCCGAGCGCCAGCGGGCCCTGACCGTGGAATTCATCCTGCCGGCGCAGATGGCCGGGGTGTTGCGTGATCTGCTGGCCACGGAAAAGTCCCTGACCCTGGTCGCGTTGAAGAGCCTGGGCGCCAGCCCCCTGTTCCCGCCGCCGGCGGCAGAAGACGCCAGCGAGGCGGCGCCCCCACCCATCTACAAGCACGGCGTGCGCATCACCTTCGAAGGCGACTACTTCGCCACCCTGCGCTATCTGCAGGCCCTGGAGGGCATGCCCTGGCGCCTCTATTGGGATGGCCTGGACTACCAGGTGATCGACTATCCCAAGGCGCGGGTCAGCGTGACCCTGCACACCCTGAGTCTGCAGGAGGGCTGGATCGGTGTCTGAGTCCTCTTCCTTATCCGCCGTCCTGCTCTGCGTCCTGCTGCTCGCCGGCGTGGCGCCGTGCGCGGTGCTGGCCGAGGCCCAGGGCGGACTGAATGCGCACGAGCCGGCCCTGCGCGACCCCACGCGACCGCCCGACCTGCGACCGGCGAGGGCCCCTGCGTCGAAGGCCGACAGCCGCCTGCGGCTCAGCTCGACGCTGGTTTCCGGCGAGCGACGCACGGCCATCATCAACGGCCGCATCGTCGCCGTGGGTGACCGCATCCAGGGCGCGCGTCTGCTGAGCATCGAGCCCGGGCGCGTGCGCCTCCGGCGCCAGGGGCGCGAGATCACCTTGCGGCTGTTGGCGCAGAACGTGAAAAAACCCTCCCGCAACGAGAGCGGCAAGCCATGAAGATCAAGCCGAGAATCCTCAAGCCCCTGGCCCTGGTGGCCGCCGCCCTGCTGCTCGCCGCCTGTCAGAGCAATCCGCCGCGCAGCGCGGCAATGAGCGGCGAGATCGCGCAGAGTGTGGCGCAGAGCCGGGCGCAAAACGCGCAGCTCGCGGCCCGGCCCGAGGCGCCGCCGGCGGCCGTCAGTCAGGCCCTCATGCCGCCGCTAAAGGTGGATCTGGCCGGGATGGGGCAGACGCCCGTGCAGCGCCGCTTCGACATCAGCGTCGACCACGTGCCGGCGCGCACCTTCTTCATGAGCCTGGTCAAGGACACCCCGTACAACATGGTCACCCCCCCGGCCTCAAGGGGCATATCAGCCTGAGCTTGAAGAACGTCAGCCTGGACGAGGTGATGCAGACGGTGCGTGAGGTCTACGGCTACGCCTACCGGCGCACGCCGAACGGCTATGAGATCCTGCCCACGACCCTGCGCTCGCGTATCTTCAAGGTGGATTACCTCAACGTGCAGCGCAAGGGGCGCTCGCGCCTGCGCGTCAGTTCCGGCCAGGTCAGCGGGGTGCGCAACAACCACAGTGCCGGCAGTAGCGGCAACACCACCAACAGCGCCGGTCGACAGCTGCAGGCGGTCTACGGCAGCGAGATGGACACCCGTTCCGACTCGGATTTTTGGGCGGAACTGCAAGCGGCCCTGGAGGCCATCGTCGGCGGCGAGGACGGACGCAAGGTGGTGATCAATGCGCAGTCCGGCATCATCGTCGTGCGCGCCAGCCCGCTCGAGCTGCGTGCCGTGGCGCAGTATCTGGAGGACACTCAGCTGGTGGCCCAGCGCCAAGTGATCCTCGAGGCCAAGATCCTCGAGGTGGAGCTGAACGACGGCTTCCAGTCCGGCATCAACTGGGCCGCCCTCGGCTCCAGCGGCAGCGACAGCCTGGTGGCCGGCCAGTTCGGCGGCTCGCAGTTGTTCACCAACGGCAGCAGCAACCTCGCCGGGCAAAGCGACGCACTCAATATCGCCGACCCGGCCGCCATCGCCGCCGGTGTCGCCTCGGCCTTCGGCGGCGTCTTCGGCATGCGCCTGACCACCGGCAACTTCACCGCCTTTCTCGAATTCCTCGAATCCCAGGGCGACGTGCACGTGCTATCCAGCCCGCGCATCGCCACGGTCAACAACCAGAAGGCGGTGATCAAGGTGGGCACGGACGAATTTTTCGTCACCGACGTCAACACCAACAATGCCCTGATCGCCGGCAGCAGCGCGACCAATCAGACCATGAGCGTGGAGTTCACGCCGTTCTTCTCCGGCGTCGCCCTCGACGTTACACCGCAGATCGACGAGGCCGGTTTCGTCACCCTGCACATCCACCCCTCGGTGAGTGACGTGAAGGAGAAGATCAAGAAAGTCAGCCTGTCGCAGAGCGAGCAACTGCGCGTGCCCATGGCCCAGTCCACCATTCGCGAGTCGGACAGCATCGTGCGCGCACGCAGCGGCCAGGTGGTGGTGATCGGTGGCCTGATGCAGAACATCGTCCGTGATCGCACCATCGGCGTGCCCGTACTGGGTGACCTGCCGCTCCTCGGCGGCTTGTTCCGCCATCAGCAGGCGTCCGCGGTGAAGAGCGAACTGGTGATCCTGCTGCGCCCGGTGGTGGTGGCGGGCGGGCAGCAATGGAATGCTGAACTGGATCGTCTCGGCGAGCGCTTCGGCGGCCTCGACGGCGTCAGCCGGCGCAGTCGGGAGACGGGGGATTAGCCATGTACCGGGCACATTTCGGCCTGCGCGAGGTTCCCTTTTCCCTCACCCCCGACACCGAGTTTTTCTATCCCCACGCCGGTCACCACGAGGCCCTCACCACCGTGATGGTGGCCCTGCAGGGCGGTGAGGGCTTTGTCAAAATCAGCGGCGAGGTGGGCACCGGCAAGACCCTGCTCTGCCGCAAACTGCTCAACGGCCTGGATGCCGGGCAGACCCTTACCGCCTATCTGCCCAACCCCTGTCTCACGCCCGCCGCCCTGCGCATGGCCGTGGCCGAGGAACTGGGTATCCGCTACCCGCGCAACCAGGGTCAGCACCGCCTGCTGCAGTGCCTGCACGCGGGCCTGATCGAGATCCACGCCGGCGGCCGGCGCGTGGTGCTGCTGCTGGACGAGGCCCAGGCCCTGCCCGACGACACCCTGGAGGCGCTGCGCCTGCTGACCAATCTGGAGACGGAAAAGACCAAGCTGCTGCAGGTGGTGCTGTTCGGCCAGCCGGAGCTGGATGCCCGCCTGGCCCGCCCCGGCCTGCGTCAGCTGCGCCAGCGCATCACCTTTGGCCACCGACTGCAGGGCTTCGACGCAGCGGCGGTGGACGGCTATCTGCAGCATCGCCTGCGGGTGGCCGGGCATGCCGACGGCGGCCTGTTCACGCCCGCGGCGAGCCAGGCCCTGCAGCGCGCCAGCGGCGGCATCCCGCGGCTGCTCAACATCCTCGCCCACAAGGCCCTGATGTCGGCCTTCGGGCGCGGCCTGGCGCAGGTGGACCGGCGTGCCGTGGCCGCCGCCTGTGCCGATACCGAGGGCCTGCCGCGCGCGCGGCGCGGCCCCCTGGCCCGCCTGCGCAGCCGCTTTGCCCTGCGCGGCGCGGCCCCGTTGCCGGGGGGCGCGGTGTGAGCCTGATCAATCAGATGCTGCGGGACCTGGAGGCGCGTCGCGCGCCGCCGGTGGCGGTTGCCGCCGCTGGCGCGGCGGTGTCGCCGGTGAGCCCGCTGCCCCGCCAGCCGGGTCGTGCCGGTATCCGGCTCCTGCTGGGGGCGCTACTGGCGCTGCTGGCGGTGGTGGCCGGGCAGTTGCTGCGTCCGTCGTCGCCGGACCCGGCGCCACTGGCGCTGCCGCGGCCGGCGGTGCAGGTGCCGGTGGCGAAGGCCGTAGCCGTTGCCCCGGTGGTCGTTGCGGAGAGCACCACGGCGGCCAGTGAACCATCCGCGGCAAAGCCCACCATCGGCGAGAACACGACCGGCGCAGAGCCCGCCGCCGCGCCACCCGCCGTTACGGCACCAGGGGCCGAGACGCCGTCGGCGACGGAGGTCGCGCCCGTTGCGCGCCTGTCCGCCGCGAGTCAGCCCTCGCCGGCACCGCGCGTGGAGGCCCTGCGCATCCGTCGGCTGGACGGCCGTACCCGTGTCCTGCTCGATCTCGAACATGCCGTCGATTATCGCAGCCGGCTGGAGGGCGACCGTCTGGTGGTTTCGCTGGGCCGCGTGGATCCGCGCCTGCCGCGCCTGCCCGCCCTCGACGGGACCCCCTTCACCGCCATCGACAGCGAGGCGGAGGGCGACCGCCTGCGCCTGTCCCTGCACCTCGGCGCGGTCCAGCGGTTGCGCGGCAGCGTGTTGCAGCGGCGTGCCGGCGGCGGTGCGCGGCTGGTGGTCTCGCTGCAGGCGGAGGGCGCGCCGCCAGTCGTCGAGGCCCCCGGCAGCGTGCACAAACAGGCCCGGCCGCTGGATGCCCGCCAGCGCGCCGCGCAGGCCACGCAACGTGCCCGTGGCCTGCTTGAGCGGGGCCGGCAGACGGAGGCCGAGCTGGCCTTCGCCGAGGCCCTGCGGTTGGATGCGGACGCGCTATCGGCGCGCGAGGCCCTGGCCGCCCTGTATCTCAACGCCGGCCGCCTGGCGGAGGCCGAGTCCCTGTTGCGCCAGGGGCTGGTGAAGAATCCCCGGGCCGCCGCCCTGGCCCGTCTGCAGGCGCGCCTGCTGGCCGATCGCGGCGAATTGGGTCCGGCCATCGCGGTGCTGGAACTGGCCCGTCCGGGGCTGCGCGACGACCCCGACTATCACGCCTTGCTGGCGGCCCTTTACCAGCGCGCCGGCGACAACGCGCACGCGGCCCAGACCTATGGCGAGCTGCTGCGCCTGCGGCCGGCGCAGGCCAGCTGGTGGCTGGGGCTGGGCCTGGCGCTGGAGGCGGAGGGCGACGCGGCGGGCGCCGCGCAGGCCTTTGTCCGCGCGCATCAGCTGGGCGCCGGCCTGGAACCCGCGGTGCTGGATTGGCTGAGCCGGCGTATCGCCACCCTGGCTGCCGCCGCCGCCACACAGGAGGATTGAGCATGAGCCAGCCCAAACGCATCCGCCTCGGCGACCTGCTGGTGGAGCACAAGATGATCTCCGAGGCGCAGCTGGCCGACGCCCTGGCGGCGCAGAAGAAGACCGGCCGCAAGCTGGGCCGGGTGCTGATCGAGAACGGCTATGTGCAGGAGGATGCCCTGCTCGACCTGCTCTCGCGCCAGCTCGGCCTGCCCTTCGTCGATCTATCGGCCTTCCAATTCAGGTCGGAGGTGGTGACGCTGATTCCCGAGACCACCGCCCGCCGCTACCGTGCCCTGGCCCTGGAGGAGACCCTGGACGGCCTGCTGGTGGGCATGACCGACCCCACCAATATCTTCGCCTACGACGACCTGGTGCGCATCCTCAAGCGGCCCATCCGCCTGGCGGTGGTGAAGGAGAGCGAGCTGCTGGCGGCCATCGACCGGCTGTACCAGCACGGCGCCGAGATCCAGACCCTGGCCAGCGAGATCGACGAGGACATGGCCGACAACGTCTTCGACCTGGGCAGCCTGAACCTGGCCGCGGCCTCCTCCGACGCGCCGGTGGTGCGCTTGATCGAAAAGGTGTTCGAGGACGCCATCGCGGCCAAGGCCTCGGACATCCACATCGAGCCGGACGAGCAGGTGCTGCGCATCCGCCGCCGCGTCGACGGCGTGTTGCAGGAGCAGGTGATGAACGAGCGGGCCATCGCCCCGGCCCTGGTCTCGCGCCTCAAGCTGATGGCCGGGCTGGACATCGCCGAACGGCGCCTGCCACAGGACGGCCGCTTCAACATCAAACTCAAGCAGGCGGCGGTGGACGTGCGCTTTTCCACCATGCCCACGCAGTACGGCGAGGCGGTGGTGATGCGCCTGTTGGATCATTCCGAGGGGGTGAAGGGGCTGGACCAGATCGGCCTCGCGACGAGTATTCGCGAGCGCATGGAAAAAATCATTCATCGGCCGCATGGCCTGTTTCTGGTCACCGGCCCCACCGGCAGTGGTAAGACCACCACCCTGTACGCCGGCATCAGCGCCCTCAACAGTGCCGAGCGCAAGATCATCACCGTCGAGGACCCGGTGGAGTACCGTCTGCCGCGGGTCAATCAGGTGCAGGTGAACGCCAAGATCGGCCTCGATTTCGGCTGCGTGCTGCGCACCACCCTGCGCCAGGATCCGGACATCATCCTGGTGGGCGAGATCCGCGACCAGGAGACCGCCGAGATCGCCCTGCGCGCCGCCATCACCGGCCACCTGGTGTTCTCCACCCTGCACACCAACGATGCCGTGAGCACCGCCCTGCGGCTCATCGACATGGGGGTGGAGGACTTCCTGGTCGCCTCCGCGGTGCATGCCATCCTCGCTCAGCGCCTGGTGCGCCGGCTGTGTGACCAGTGCGCCGAATCGGCCGAGCCCGACGCCAATCAGCGCGCCTGGCTGGCCGACGTGGCGGGCGAGAAGGCCGCGGCGCAGATGCACTTTCGCCAGGGTCGCGGCTGCCCGGCCTGCGGGCGTACCGGTTACCGCGGCCGCGTGCCGGTGCACGAGCTGCTGGAGATGGACGAATCCCTCGCCGATGCTCTGCGTCGCCGCGACTACGCCGCCTTCAAGCAGCACGCTCAGGCCCAGCCGGGTTACCGGCCTCTGGTGCACAGTGCCCTGGCCCTGGCTGCCGAGGGCGTCACCTCGTTGGATGAGGTGATTCGTATCGGGGGGTGGCTGGAATGAGGTTGGTGGTGGATTCGGGGTTGTCGGCTGTTCGGCGTTTTGTAGGGTGGGCAGCGCCCACCTTAGTGCGATGCCCACCCTACCGGACTTCAGCAACGACACACCACACCCCATTTCCCACCCCCTCGCGCATCACCCCCCAGGAGGCAGCCTAATGCCCCGGTTCCGCTACAAGGCGCGCGACCGCCACGGCGCGGCCATCAACGGCAGCCTGGAGGCGGCGAGCAGCGATGCCGTCGCCACGCAGTTGCTGGAGGGGGGCATGACGCCGGTGGATATCGCCCACGCCGAGGCGGAGGCCGCGGCCTCGCCGGGGCTGTCGCGGCTGTTTGCGGTGAAGGTCAGCGATACCGACCTGATCCAGTTTTCGCGCCAGATGCACAGCCTGACCAAGGCCGGGGTGCCGTTGCTCTCCGCCCTGCACGGGCTGTCGCGTTCGACGCGCAATCCCCTGCTGGCGCAGACCATCGCCGAGGTGGCGCAGGGCCTGGAGGCCGGTCGCGATCTGGCCACGGCCTTGGGTGAACACGTGGAGATCTTTTCCCTGTTCTATGTCGCCATGGTGCGCATCGGCGAGACCACCGGTCGCCTGGACGAGATCTTCCGCGAGCTGGCCCGCTATCTCGAGCGCGACAAGCGCACCCGACAGCAGATCCGTTCCGCCCTGCGCTATCCCAGCTTCGTCATCAGCGCCATCGTCGCCGCCATCGGCATTCTCAATCTGTTCGTCATCCCGGCCTTCGCCAAGGTGTTCAGCAGCTTCGGCGCGGAGCTGCCGTTGGCTACGCGCATTTTGCTGAATACCTCCGAGTTCACCGTCGCGCACTGGCCCTCGCTGTTCGGCGGCCTGCTGGCGGCCGTGCTGGGCGTGCGTTATTACATCGCCACGGAAGAGGGCCGTTACCGCTGGCATCGCTGGAAACTCAGACTGCCGTTGGCCGGCGACATTATCTACCGCGCCACCCTGGCGCGCTTCGCCCGTCTGTTCGCCATGGCGACCCAGGCCGGGGTGCCGCTGGTGACCGCGCTGACGGTGGTCTCGCGCGCGCTGGACAACGACTACGTGGAGGAACGCATCATCAGTATGCAGACCGGCATCGAGCGCGGCGAATCCATCACCCAGACCGCCGCCGCCACCGGCCTGTTCGATCCGCTGGTGATGCAGATGATGGCGGTGGGCGAGGAGACGGGTGCCATCGACACCCTGTTGGCCGAGGTGGGCGAGTACTACGAGGACGAGGTGGCCTACGACATTGATCGCCTCAGCGCGCGCATCGAGCCCATCCTCACCGTGATCATCGCCGCCATCGTGCTGGTGCTCGCCCTGGGCGTGTTCCTGCCCATGTGGAGCCTGTCCGAGGTGGCGATCAAGCAATGAGGCATCGGTCACGATGAATCAAGTTTCAGTAGCGCCGACCGATAGTGTTGGCGAACCCGCTGGTGGCCGCGACGGCTCACTGGATCGATTGGACGACAGACAACCGCGATTGGTCAGGAGAAACAGGCAATGAAGAACATGCATGCAATGAAGACAGAAAACGGCTTTACCCTCATCGAACTGGTCATGGTCATCGTGATTCTCGGCATCCTTGCCGCCACCGCGCTGCCCAAGTTCATCGACACCACCGGCGAGGCGCGCACCGCGGCGGTGAAGGGGGTGGCCGGTGGCCTGGGCTCGTCCAACGCCGTCAACTATGCCGCCTCCCTGGCCAAGGGCCAGGTGGTGGGTACAGCCTTGGCCGCTGCCACCGCCATCGCCGGCATCACCGATACCTCCGGCGGCTGCACCACCACCGTGGCCGGCAATATGGTGGACGGCGTGACCTTCGCCGCTTCCGGCGCCGGCACCTATAATGTCAGCGGCGCCGGCACGCCCACCAACGTGGGCGATACCGTGACCTGCACCGTCACCAGCAACGACGACAACACCAAGACTGCCACCTTCGTTCTCACCGGCACCAAGTAAGCCCTGCCCGTCTTCGCGGCAGATGCCAACGGCCCTTCCCGCGCTCGCGCAGGCAGGGGCCGCGGCCGGATGTCACAGGCAGAGTAGGGGACGCAAGCCCGATGCGGTGCTTATGGCTGAGAAACTGGTGGTGTGCGTTGGCCCTGGCAGGGGCGAGCGCCGGCGCCCAGGCGGCCAGCTACGGTTTCGACGATACGGTTGCCTTCGCCTGGGAGACGGCGAGCAACAGCGTGGTCTGGGAACAGACCAATACCTCCTTCCCGCGCGACGACGATAAACAGCGGGTCAATATCGGCTTCACTTTCGTTTTCGGTGGCGTGGGCTATTCCCAGGTCCGCATCATCTCCAACGGCGCCCTGCATTTCGGCGCCGACCAGGGTTTCCACAAGGATTTCAGCAGCGAGCCCCTGCCCATCACCACGGTGGAAAACGGTCCGGGCCCGGAATCGCCGGCCGACCGGGTGATCGCCCCTTACTGGCGTGACCTGAATCCCGCTACCGGCGGCACGGTGCGCTACAGCCTGCTCGGCTCGGCGCCCAACCGGCGCTTCGTCGTCAGTTGGCAGAACGTGCCGCGCTATCCCAACAATGGCCGTTATACCTTTCAGGTCATCCTCTACGAGAACGGCCAGATCAAGTTCCAATATGGCGCCGGCGGCACCAACGGCGTGGGGACCACCATCGGCGTGGAGGTGGATGACGCGGACTACACTCAGTATTCCTTCAACAGCAACCGCGTGCGCAACGGCGATGCCATCCTGTTTTACCCTGTGCCGCCGCCCGCCCCGGTCGGTGAGTGGCATCTGGACGAGACCGCCTGGGGCGTGGTGAACGACAGCTCGGGCAACGGCAACCACGGCACGGCGGTGGGCGGGGCGGAGCCGCAGAATACCGCGCCGGTGGTGACGGGCGATCCGGGAACCTGCGGCTACGGCGAGATTCCCGACAACAACGCGGCGACGGTGTTCGATGCCATCGACAGCGGCGTGGACCTCGATGACCAGGTCGGCAATACCGGCAGCATCGATTTCTGGTACCAGAGCAACCGGCGCTGGGGCGGCAACAACGGCGACCGGCAATTGCTCGATGCCAGTTTCGCCGCCACGGGCACGGCGACGGACAAGTATTTCTTCCTCACCCTGCGCAACGACAGCCGTCTACGCTTCGGCCTGGAAGACAGCAACGACGCCGATTTCATCCTCGATTCGGGCAGAAACAATTTCAACGCCGGCACCTGGGTGCACATCGCCGTGACCTGGGATCTGCCCGGCGATCGCCTGCAGATCTACATCAACGGCAACCTCGCGGCGCAGCGGGCCTTCACCACCAACGGCGTGCTGGGCGAACTGACCACTCTCTATGTGGGCGACAACCGCGGTTCGTACCTCGTCTCCGGCATGACCGGCAACTCGGCCAACGGCGCCTTTGACGAGGTGCGGGTCTATGCCGGCGTGCTGTCGCAGGCCGAGATCCGGGCCGACATGAACGCCACCCACCCGTGCGTCACCGGCGCCAGCTACTTGCTGTTGGGACACGACGGCTTCGGCATCCACTGCCTGGCGGAGGGCGTCAGTCTCAGCGCCAGGCTGGCCGACGGCAGCATCGACACCGGCTACACCGGCACGCTCACCCTGGACACGCAGAACGGCAACGGCAGCTGGTCGCTGGCCGCCGGCAATGGGGTGTTCAACGATGCGGTGGCCGGCGACGGCCTGGCCAGCTATCAGTTCGTCAGCGCCGACAACGGCACGGCGAGCTTTTTTCTCGACTATCCCGGCGGCCCGAGCAGCATCAACATCGCCGCCACTGACGGCGGCATCAGCGACGACGACAGCGAGGGCAATCTACTGTTCTCGCCCAACGGCTTCGTCGTCACCGCCGCTCCCTTGAGCAATCCGCCGCCGGCGAGCATCGACACCCGCATCCCGGCGCAGACGGCGTCGACCCCGTTCAACCTGTACCTCGCCGCCTACGGACAGAGCCCTAGTGACCCCACCTGCGGCATCATCGAGACCTACGACGGGGCCAAAAATCTGAAATTCTGGTCCGGCTACGATGACCCCGTGACCGGCAGCCTGCCGGTGGAGGTGGACGGTAACCCCGTCGCCGGCAGCGAGGCGGCGGCCGCGGCGCAGGCGGTGGCCTTCAGCCAGGGGCAGGCGATGGTGAACGTGAACTACGCCGACGTGGGTCGGCTCACACTGGCGATGAAGGACGACAACGTCGCCGACCCCAACCTGCCCAATGGCATCCGCGGCGGCTCGGCCCCCTTCGTGGTGCGTCCGGCCGGTTTCACCCTCAGCGCCATCCAGCGCAGCGGCGACGGCTTCGCCAACCCGGCGGCGGCGGACGAAAACGGCGCCGTGTTCACCGCCGCCGGCAGCCCGTTCTCGGTGACCGTCACCGCCGTCGACAGCCTGGGCAACCCGACCCCCAACTACGGCCAGGAGACGGCGCCGGAGACGGTGCTGCTCAGCCCGGCCCTGGTGGCCGGCGGCGGCAGCAACAATCCGCCCATCGCCTTCACCAGCGGCTTCGGCGCCTTTGCCGGCGGGGTGGCGAGCGGCAGCGACTTCAGCTGGGGCGAGGTGGGTATCATCCGTCTCACCCCCAGCGTCGGTGACGGCGACTACCTGGGCGCGGGCGATGTGAGCGGCACGCAGAGCGGCAACGTGGGGCGCTTCACGCCCTTCGATTTTGCCGTCTCCCTGGCCAACAGCCCGCAGTTCGCCACCGCCTGCGGCAGCTTTACCTACCTGGGCCAGGCCTTCGGCTATGCGACGGCGCCGCAGGTGAGCATCACCGCGCGCAACGCCGCCGGCGCCACCACGCTGAACTACGACAATGTCTGGTGGAAGCTGGCCGATTTCAGCGAGAGCTACGCGCATAACGGCGTCATTTCCAGCGGCGCGGCGCTGGACGCCAGCGGTGCCGGCCACGTGCCCCTGACCTGCAGCAACTGCGTGGGCAGCGTCAGCGTGGTGTTTAACGGCAGTCTTGACTATGCCGCCGCGCAGCCGGAGACCCTGCCTTTCGACGGCGCGGTGGACATTGCCTTCGCCGTCACTGACGCCGACGGCATCGCCTACCCCGGCAATCCCTTCACCATCGCCGCCATCGGCTTCGACGCCGGCAGCGAGCAGCGCTCCGGCCGTGGCTATGCGCGCGACGTCTACGGCACCTATGCGTAGATCGGTGAGGTGTTGCAGATGCCGGTGGGCAGCCAGTATTACGCCGCCGGCGGCGACTGGATCGACAACCTCGCCGACGGTTGCACCACTTTCAGTTATGCCAGGAGTGACAGTGGCATCACTACCACGGTGACGCCCGGCAGCCCGGTGAGTGTCGCCGCCGGCAGCGGTGATCTGAGCCTGCAGATCACCGCCGACAGCGGCGATCCCGGTGGCGGCAGCGTGCTCAGTTTCACCTGGCCGAGCTGGCTAAGCGGCGATGCCAGCGCCACCGCCACCTTCGGCATCTTCCGCGGCGACGACCGCTTCCTCTACTGGCGCGAGGCGCCGTGATGCGCCAACGCGGCTTCACCCTGGTCGAGCTGGTGGCGGTGCTGGTGCTCATGGGCGTGTTGGCGGTGGTCGCCGTGGGGCGTTTCAATCCCGCCGATTTCCAGTTGCGCGAGGCACGCGGCGAACTGCTCTCGGCCCTGCGCCACGCCCAGGA
>Ga0114931_10007933_pt1 | contig 12913 bp, 6 predicted proteins | sample 2SBtaG_FD_89579 | JGI IMG/M metagenome (GOLD analysis project Ga0114931, IMG submission 89579) | Deep subsurface microbial communities from Kolumbo volcano to uncover new lineages of life (NeLLi) - 2SBTROV14_V59a metaG | ecosystem: Environmental > Aquatic > Marine > Volcanic | place: Kolumbo...
AGTCGGCCAGGGCCGCGGCGGCCGAGCGTTCGCTCACCGCCACCTTGGCGCCGCAGTCGCTCAGCATGTAGCTCACGCGCTCGGCCGGAAACTCCGGGTCGATGGGCACGTAGGCGCCGCCGGCTTTGAGCACGCCGAGCACGCCGACGAGCAGATCGCAGGAGCGCTGCAGGCACACCGCGACGTGAGACTCGGGGCCGACACCGAGGGCGCGCAGCCGATGCGCCAGCTGATTGGCTCGGCGATCCAGCTGGGCGTAGGTCAGGCTCGCGTCCCGGGGCGCGCTGCCGTCGATCGCCGCCACAGCCACCGCGATCGCGTCGGGGGTTTTGGCGGCCTGCGCCGCGATCCACTCGTGAAGGCAACCCTCGGGAACATCTGTGGCCGTCGCGTCGTTGTGCTCATGAACCAGCAGGTTGCGCTCGCTGTCGTTGAGCAGGCGTAGCTGCGACACCGCCGTGGTCGGCGCCGCCGCGATGTGCTCGAGCACGGTCTCGAAGTGGCCGACCCAGCGGCGCACGCTGGCTTCGTCGAAGATGCCCGCGTTGTAGTCCCAGTCCGCCGTGAGCGCGCCTTCGGTCTCGAGCATGTTGGCGAACAGATCGAAGTTGACGAACCGGCGCGGGTTTTCACCGATGGTGGTCTCCACGCCGGCAAACGGCCGGCGCGTGCCGGTGGTGGAGAAGTTGAACATGGCCTCGACCAGCGGCGGCCGGTTGGCGGCCCGCGGCAACGCCAGCTCGCGCAACACGTCGCCGAGGGTGGTGCCGCCGTGTTCCCACAGATCGAGCACCTCGGACTTGGTGGCCGCCATCAACTCGGCGAACGGCGCGTCGCTGTCGAGCTCCACGCGCAACGGCAACACGTTGACGCCGTGGCCGACCAGCGCCGGCATGTCGGCCATGGCCTGACCGGCGACCGATACGCCGATGACGAAGTCGCGCTGGGCGGCGAGCCGGGCGAGCAGGACTTTGTAGGCCGACAGCAGCAAGGCGAACATGCTGGTTTTGTGCGCCGCCGCCGCTTGTTTGACGCCGCGGTAGACGCTGTCGCGCAGGCGCCACTTGACCGTGCCGCCAAAAAACACGCGCTCGGCCGGCCGCGGCCGGTCTGCCGGCAGGTCCAATGCGTCGGGGACACCGGTGGCGAACTGCTCGACCCAGTGGCGGCACGCCGCTTCACGCGCCCCGCCGGCCTCGGCCGCGGCTTCCAGGGCGGCGTAGTCGCGGAACGAGCTGGGCTCGGGCAGGTCGGCGGCGCGGTTGTCGAGGCGCGCGTTGTAGACCTGGGCAATCTCGTCGAACACGATGCCCGAGGACCAGCCGTCGAACACCAGGTGGTTGGCGTAGACCACCAGCAAGTGGTGATCGGTCGCCAGCTCGACCAGATGGATGCGCACCAGCGGGCCGTTTTCGAGATCGAACGGGGTGCCGGCCTGGCTGGCGAAAAGCTCGTCGATGGCCGCGCGGCGTGCGGCCTCGTCCTGAGCGGACAGGTCCAGCTGGGTCACGCCGATGCTGCGCTCGGCGCTCAGGTGCTGAGACGAGCCGTCGGCGGCAAAGCGCAGCTGAAAGGCGTCGTGGCGCGCCAGCACGTCTTTGATCGCCGACACCAGCACGTCGGCGTCGACCGCGCCGCGCAACGACAGGGTGTCGGACTCGTTGTAGGCACACGCGGCCTCGTCCGACAGCTGGCCGGCGAACCAGATCTCACGCTGGCCGGCGGTGAGGCCGAACGGCTCGGCCGACGGCGTCTTGCGACTCGCCGGCTGATTGCCAAAGATGCCCGCGTCCACCATCGCCTCGACGCTCTCGGTGAAGGCATTGACCAGATGATCGATGTCCTGCTCGGTGTGGGCGTCGGTCATGTAGCTGGGAAAGCCCTCGAGCACGTGCACGCCTTTGTCGCGCAGATGGTAGAACAGCAGGGTCGCCAGCTCGTTGTCCTCTTTGACCCGGATGTACATCTGGGACGAGAAGTGGGGCACCTCGATGTTGATGTCGTGCTGTTTGAACAGGGCATTGACCTGGCCGGCGAACCGGTCGGCCTTGGCGTTGACCCGCCTTTGCAGATCCGGGCCCTGCTCTTTGAGATAGCGCAGGGTCTCGCGCGCGGCGACGATGGCCAGCGGGTGGCGCACGAACGTGCCGGCAAAGAAGGTCACGCCGGCTTCGGGGAACGAGGTGTCGCCGTACTGCCAGTGGCCGCCGTCGAGGGTGTCCATCCAGCGCGACCGGCCCGCGACGATGCCGATGGGCATGCCGCCGCCGATTACCTTGCCGTAGGTGGCCATGTCGGCGTCGACGCCGTAATAGGCCTGGGCGCCGCCGGGCTCGATGCGGAAACCGGTGATGACCTCGTCGAACACCAGGCAGATGTCGCGCTCGCGGGTGAGCTTGCGCAGCGCGTGCAAAAACTCGCGCGGCTGAAACTCGGGGCGCCGGCTCTGCACCGGCTCGACGAGCACCGCGGCGATGTCGTCGGCGTAGCGCGCGATGATGTCCAGCGCCTGCTCGCTGCCGTATTCCAGCACGATGGTGTCGTCGACGGATTGAAACGGGATGCCCGGAGCCAGCGGGAACGTGCGCAGTTTGTCGCCGCGATTGGCGGCGCGCACCAGCACCTGGTCGAAGTTGCCGTGGTAGTCGCCAGAGAACACCACCACCTTGTCACGGCCGGTCACCGTGCGGGCGATGCGCTTGACCGCCTGCACGGCTTCAGAGCCGGTGCACATGAAGCTGACGCGCTCCATGCCGGTGAATTCGCAGATCAGCTCGGAGACTTCGCCGACCAGGGGCGTTTGCGGGCCGATTTCGACGCCGCGGTCTAGCTGCTCGTGCAGCACCTTGGTGATGTACGGCGGCGAGTGGCCCAAGAAGTTGGGACCAAAGCCGTTGAGGATGTCGATGTACTCGTTGCCGTCGACGTCCCACAGCTTGGAGCCGAGGGAACGGTTGACCCAGATGGGGTAAATCATCTCTTTCCAGCGGCGATTGAACCCGGCCGCCGTGCGCGGGTCGGCGTGGGCTTTGCGGTAACGCTGGCTGCGCGCTTTGGAGCCGGCGGTGCGGCGCGTGTAGCGCTCGATGAGGGCATCGAGGTGTTGCTGTTGGCGCGGGGCCAGCGGCGGCAGCGCGGCGGCGGTTTGCTCGCCGGGGCCGAAGCCGGCGGGGGCTTTGGTTGCCGGTTTGGCGGTGGCGGCGGCGGGTTTGGGTGCGGGTGCGGGTGCGCGTGCGGATACGGGGGCGGGGACGCGCGCGGTTTGGGCTGGTTGGCCGGTGAGCAGGGCGATCTGTTCACTCATCAGCTGGAGCTGCTGGGCGAAGATGGTCTGGAGGTCAGAGGCGTTGGCGCTGAGCTGCGGCTGGGGAGCTGGGGCAACGGGAATGCTCGGCGCGGCGACGGGTGCCGGCACGGGCTCCGGCGCGGTCACTTCGTCCAGCTCGGCTGGCGCTTCGGGCGGCAGCTGATCGGCGGGCAGCGCCGCGTCGATGTGGGCGGCCAGGGCCGTCATCGTGGGCAGCGCGTCGAATAACTGGCGGAACGTTACCTCGACGCCCAGCTGCTTTTTGTAGGCGGTGGCCAGTTGGGTGAGGAACAAAGAATCGAAGCCCAGCTCCAGAAACGTGGTGCTGGGATCCAGATCCTCCAGGTCGTAGCCGGACAGATCGGCGGCGATTTCCTGAAGCTGACTGACGATACGAGTTTGGCGATCGGTAAGGGCGGTCATGACAATTCTCTCGAGTTACGACTGGCCGTTATTGCGCAAGATGGCGATCTGCTGGGCGATGACTTGCATCTGGCGCTGAACGATTTCGTAGGCGGCGCCGGATGACGGCGGCGCCGCGGCAACGGTTGCGGCGCCAGGGTCGGCAGCGGGCGAGGTAAAGTCTCCCGGCTCCACCCAATGACGCTTGCGCTCGAACGGATAGGTCGGTAGTGGCACGCGGGCGCACGCTTGCCCGTGAAACGCCTGCCAGTCCAGCTGCACGCCGTGCAGCCACAGCCGGCCGGCGGTGGTCATCAGGTTGCCGAGGTCCGCGCCCTTTTGCCGGGCGTGGGCCAACGACGAAAACGTGATTGGCTGCGGCGTCTTGCCGATGGTCTGGCGCGCCAGGGTCGACAGCACCTGGCCCGGGCCGACCTCCAGATACAACCGCGGCTCGGCCGCCAGGGCGCGAATGCCCTCGGCGAAGCGCACCGGCTGGCGCAGGTTGCGTCCCCAGTACGACGGGTCCACCGCCTCGTCGTCGCCGAGCCAGCCGCCGTTCACCGTGGACATGAACGGCACGCTCGGCGCGCTCAGCTGCGCTTTTTTTACCTCGGTCACGGTCGGCGCCACCGCCGGATCCATCATCGCCGAGTGAAACGCGTGGGACGTGTGCAAAAACGAGTGCGGCACCTCTTCGGCATCGAGGCGCGCCTGCAGCGCTTTGATCGCGTCGTCCGGACCGCTCACCACCGTGAGCTCGGGCGCGTTGGACGCGGCCAGCGATACCCGGTCGTCGAGCAACGCCTCGGTCTGCGCGACCGGCGCGCGCACGCTCAGCATCGACCCGGTGGGCAGCTCCTGCATCAGGCGACCGCGCACGGTGACGATGCGCAGGGCATCGCCCAGCTCGAACGCTCCGGCCAGGGTCGCCGCGGCAAACTCGCCGACGCTGTGGCCGATGAACGCCGCCGGCTGCAACCCCCAGCTCATCCACAGCTTGGCCAGGCTGTATTCGATAGCGAAGATCGCCGGCTGCGCTACCTCGGTCTGGCGCAACGCCGCGGCGGCCTGCTCTTCGTTTTCGAACCGGAACACCAGGTCGCGCAGGTTGCGGCCCAACGTCGGCTCGAGTAGCTCGGCGCACTCGTCGAAGTGGGCGGCAAACGTGGCTTCGTTGTTGTACAGCTCGCGCGCCATGCCCGGGAACTGGCTGCCCTGCCCCGGAAACATGAACACGACCGGCGGCGGCTCGCCGTCGGACTTGGCGCGATCCGGCGGCGGCGCCGGCTTGCGCAGCGACGCCATCAGCTCGTCGCGGTCAGCGCCGACAGCGATGCGCTTGTGGGCGTACACCGCGCGGCCGGTCTGCAGCGTGAACGCCACGTCTTGCAGCGACTGCTCCGGGTTGGCCTGCACGTGGTCGGCCAGACGCTCGGCCATGGACGCCAGCGCCTTGTCGCTTTTGGCGGACAACACCAAAAGCTGGTGTGGCCGCGCGGCGGCGTTGTCCCGCGCCGCCGCCTCGGGAGCCTCCTCGAGCACCAGGTGGGCGTTGGTGCCGCCGACGCCGAACGAACTGACTCCCGCCCGGCGCGGCGCGTCGCCGTATTTGGGAAACGGCGCCCGCTCGGTGTTGACGAAAAACGGCGAGCGCTCGAAATCGATCGCGGGGTTGGGCCGCGAGAAGTTGAGACTGGGCACCAGGGTCTTGTTGTGCAGGCACAGCGCGGTCTTGATCGTGCCCACCGCGCCCGACGCGCAGTCCAGGTGGCCGATGTTGGTCTTGACCGAGCCCAGGGCGCAAAACCCGGTGTCCTCGGTCGACAACCGAAACGCCCGGGTGAGGCCTTCGACTTCGATGGGATCGCCCAGCGGCGTGGCGGTGCCGTGGGCTTCGATGTAGCCGACGCTGCGCGCATCCACGCCGCCCACCGCTTGCGCCAGAGCGATGACCTCGGCCTGGCCCTCGACGCTCGGCGCGGTGTAGCTGAGCTTCTGGTTGCCGTCGTTGTTGCACGCGTGGCCCCGAATCACCGCGTAGATGGTGTCGCCGTCGGCCTGCGCATCGTCCAGTCGCTTGAGCACCAGCGCCGCGCTGGCGTTGGAAAACACGGTTCCCTGGGCGTTCTCGTCGAACGCGCGGCAGTGGCCGTCGGCGCTGAGCATGCCGCCCTTTTTGTAGTAGTAGCCGCGTTTGAGCGGCAGCGTGATGGCCACGCCGCCGGCCAGCGCCGCGTCGCACTGAAACGACTGCAAGCCCATGCACGCGTGGCTGATCGCCACCAGCGAGGTGGAGCACGCGCTCTGCAAGTTCACCGCCGGTCCGCGCAAGTTGAGCTTGAACGCCACCCGTGTGGCCAGATAGTCCTTGTCGTTGCCAAGCTCGCACTGCAGCGTGTCCACCTGGATCGACTTGACCAGGCTCTGCAGAAAGCCCACGTCCGAGCACAGGTTGGCCAGCAGGTACGTGTCGATGTAGCAACCGGCGTAGACGCCGACGTTGCCGGCGTAGCGATACGGATCGCAACCGGCGTGCTCCATTGCCTGGTAGCAGGTCTCCAGAAACACCCGGTGCTGCGGATCCATGATCGCGGCTTCTTTGGGCAGATAGCCGAAGAACCGGGCGTCGAACTTGTCCACGTCTTCGATCAAGCCCTTGGCGGCGACGAACGTATCGGTGGCGCCGGCCGACGACGGGTCCGGTGCGATGTCGAGCTCGTCGACCTCGAACCGGTTGACGCTCTCGACGCCGTTGACCAGGTTTTGCCAGAACGCGTCCACGTCGTTGGCGCCGGGGAACCTCCCGGCCATGCCGACGATGGCGATGGGAGAAATTGCATTGTCAGCCACGCATCAGCTCCTTGATTCGATCGAGCCCGTCGAGGGTTCGGTGCGCGCGTAGGGCGCCGCGCATGCTGTTGGCACGCGCGCTCACTCCAGCCAGCCGCTGGCTGTCACCCTGATCTAACGCCGTGGCGAGCTCCGCCACAGTGGGATGTTGAAACAGAGTGGTTATGTCTAGGTCGATGCCCAGCTGGGACAACAGCAAGCCGTGCACCCGCACCAGCTGAATCGAGCTGCCGCCCAGATCCGTAAAACGATCGCGCGTGCCCACCCGGTCCAGGTGCAATACGTCGCACCAGATGGCAGCGATGGCGCGCTCGCGCTCGCCCCGCGGCGGCACGAATGCCTGGCCCGTGTCCGGCCGCGGCCGGGTCGCGCCGTCCACGGCGGCCAGCACCGCGTCGACGGACGACAGCTCGGTCGGGATGCGCGCGATGATGTCCGGATCCGGCCACGACCCCGAGCTGCCGCGCGCACCCGCTCGCTCGGCCTGTTGGCCGGCGGCACCACCGGGCCGAAACTCGACCGCCGCGGCCCGGTCGGCCGCCAACGTGTACACCGTGGTCTCACCATCGGCCCTCACCTCGGCGCCGAGGCTGTCGAGGAAATTGTGCACCGGCAGGTTGCGGGCGCTGGCGCGAAACTCCAGCTCCACCCGGTCCAGACCGCGACGCTGAGCCAGCGCACCCGCCTGGGCGATCATCGCGTGCTCCACACCGCGGCCCAATGCGCGGCACGACAGCAACAGGCCGCGCACCCGCAGCGCGGCGCCCGCCACCTCGGCCAGAATCACGCCGACCAGGCCATAGTCGCCAAACCGATCGGCCACGCGCACGCGCAACACGTCGCGATCGGCGGCGGCCAACCAACCGCGCACAGCGGCTTCATCCAGGCGAAAGGTGGTGCTGTTGAACTGGTTGGTACGCTGGGTGAGCTGCGACACCCGCGGCACCTCGGCGGCGGCGACCGGCGCGGTGTCGACGCGCAGCTGCAAGCTGGCGATGAAATCAGAGAGGGTGGACGATTCGCCGCGCAAGCGCTCGCGCTCGACCGCGCGCTGGTACGACGCCGTACGGCCGCGATCGGCGTCGGTGACGCGCGCCGCGTCGAACGCCCACACGTGGCGCAAGAACGCCGGAATGTCCGCAGCGCGCTCGGGCAGCTGCAGGGTGAGCACCTCGGGGTACTGGGCGCGCACCGCCGCACACTCCACCGGGTTGTCGTCGACGAACACGAACGAATCCAGGCCGAGGCCGAGCTCGGCGGCGAGCTCGGCCAGGTTGTCGGGCTTGGCCGACCAGTTGATCCGCCACGACACCAGATCGTCGCGACGCAACACCATGTCGTCGCGCTCGTCGAACACGGACAGCGCGTCGGCCTCTTCGTTCTTGCTGGCCAAACACAACAGGCGGCCGCGCTGTTTTTGTCCGTGCATGAACCGTTGCAGCGCCAGATAGGGTTCGTCCAGGGCCACGCCGGCGGCGCCGTCCTCGCCGACGACACCGCGCCACAACGTGTTGTCGCAGTCCAGCACGATGACCTTGCGCGGCGACGCGCGCAGCGCCGTGATCCGCCGGGCGAGCGCGCTGGCCACGGCCGCGAACCCGTGGCGCGTATACGGCACGTGACCAAAACGCTCACCGTCGGCATCGGCCCAGGTGTCGACCGGGTAGTGGCGCACCACATGGTCGTGCTCGATCACATGCACGTTGGTTCCGGCGGCGATGCGCGACAGAAAATTGGCTTCGACGCGACCGCCATCGCGGCCGGGACCGGCGACCACCAACCAGGGCACCTGCGAGGCGCCCGCGGCGGCCACGAGCGCGTCTCCCAGCTCGGTCGCAATGGGGTTCACCGCCGCGAGCCAGTCGTCATGGTCGGGCACCAGATCGTCCCAGCGCAGCCACACCACGTTGAATCCCGCCGTGTTGCTGCGCAGAGCGCTGCCGGGATCCAGCAACTGCTGGAACAGCTGGTGATAGGGCGCGAAATCGATGTCGGCCGGAACCCCGATCCGATCGATCCAAAACCCCAGCGCCTCCGCCAGAGGCTCGACGGTGAAGGTGGCGGCGACGCGGATCACCTCGCGGGCTTCCGAAGGGAGGGCTTCGATGGACACGACGTCCTGTTACAACACAAAACGTGCAATGGATCTCGCGCAAAGCGCGGCCCGATCAGCATTTGCGACCTGTTGTAACCGGGCTGACACCAGATGCAACTCGGTCGCCACTCGAAGTATGTTCGTCGTCTCAAAACGAAACGGGTTTCATTTAGCGCTGGCCCCCATTGGCCAAGTCGTTTAGACCCGGTGACCCGCCAATGCTCAAGAACATCGGTTCGAACTGGCTGTTGATGCTCGCCACCGCCGCCGCGGTGTATGTGCTCACGCCGTTCGTCATCGGCCACGTGGGCGCGGCGGCTTACGGCGTGTGGCTGGTGATCGGGTCGCTGTGCGGCTATCTGTATTTGATCCGCGGCGGCGTGCCCGCATCGTCGGTGCGGAGTTTTTCGCGCGCCCTGGCCACTCCGGACAACGAAGACGGCCTCAACATCGCCGTCGCCAGCAGCCTGAGCGTGTACCTCATCCAGGCTGCGCTGGTATTCATCGGCGGCGCGGTGCTGTTTGGTGTGTTCGAGCTGGCGTTCAACGTGCCCGACGCGATCCGACCGCAAGCGCGCATCGCGTTCATCATCGTGGTGGTGCAGATCGGCGTGAACTTCCCCGGCCGACTGCCGCTCACGGTCATGGAGGCGCACGACGACTTCGTGCCCAAGAACCTGGTCCAGTTCGCCTCACTGATGGTGCGGTTTGCCCTGACCATCGTGCTTTTGTCCATCGAGGCATCGCTGGCGCTGCTGGCCACGGCGCTGCTCGCCCAGTTCATCGTGGAGTTTTTCGTCGGCATCTTCGTGATCAAGCGCATGTACCCGGCCGTGCGCGTGCGCCTGGTCAATGCGACCCGGGAGGAAATGAAGACCATCGCCAAGACTGGCGCGGCGATCTTGATCATCATGCTGGGCGGCCAGCTGGCCTACCGCACCGACACCCTCGTCATCGGCGGTTTTTTGAAGATGGAGGACGTGTCCATCTACGGCCTGGCCAACAATCTGACCCAGCAGATGGTCGAGCTGATTTTGGCCATCGCCGCGGTGGTCATGCCGCGCGCGACCAAGCTGATGGCCGCGGCCGAGCACGACGAGCTGCGCGGCCTGACCATGCGCTGGTCCAAGATCGCGCTGACCCTGATGCTCGCGCCCGGGATTTACCTGTTGGTGCTCGGCCAGGAGTTCATCTCGTGGTGGATCAACCCGGAGCTGGGCATGCCCGCGGGTCACCTCCTGTGGATCATCTTGCCGTCGTTCTTTTTGTACTTCCCGGCGCGCGGCGTCGCCGAGCCGGTGATGGTCGCGTCGGGCAAGCTGCGCATTCCCGCCACGGCGGCGCTGCTCAGCGGACTGGTCAATCTGGGCATCAGCATCGCGCTGGTGCGCCCGCTGGGCCTCAACGGTGTCGCCATTGGTACGGCCATTCCCACCGCGGTCCTCGGCGTGCTGCTGATCTATCTGGCCTGCAACGAGGTCGGTTTGTCGGTGTGGAGCTACCTGCGCTACGTGGTCGTGAAAAACACCGTGGGCGCCCTACCCGCCGCCGGCTTCTTGTTGTGGTGCAAATTCGAGCTGAAGCCGCACGGGTTCGTCAGCCTGTTTGGCATCGGCGTCGCCATGCTCGTGATCTACGCAGCGTGCTGTGCGGCTTTCGTCTACCGCAACGACCCTCATCTAAACCCGATGGCGAAGTTTCGCCAGATTTATCGCCGGCTGCGGCGCAATCGCGGTTAGTATTTTCCGCATCCGTAGGGTTTTGCTAACAACGCTTCTGGTGGCCTCGGCGTGTGCCCAGGCCGGCAGTGACCCGGACGCACAGCCGCCCGGTGCCGATGGCCCGGCGACCAGCGTCGATGCCGCGGTGGATCCAGACGCACCGGTGGCGGTGGATCCAGACGCACCGGTGATCGATGCGCCGTCTCCCGTGGATGCGCCGCCCGGAACACCGGATGCGACCGTGGCGGACGCGGCCGTGGCCGACGCGCCGCTGCCAGACGCGGCAATACCGCCTGCGGACGCCGCCTTGCCTGACGCCATGCCGCCGCCCATCGACGGCCCTCTGCCCGACGCCAGCTGCGGCTGGGTCGAGCTTTTGTCCAACGCGAACTTCGACGCCGGCAACACCGTGTGGTCGACGACCACCAACGGCAGCCAGGTCATCCGCATGTACGGCGCCGGTTACCCGTGGCCGCCCCAGAGCGGCGACTGGGCCGCGTTGCTGGGGGGCGCCGATTACGCAGATCAAACCCTGTCGCAACAAGTGACCGTGCCCGCCGGCGCCACCGCCCTGCGCTTCGTGAGCTGGGAGTGCTTCGTCACCGAAGAGACTACCGCGTTGTTCGAGTACGACACCGTGGACATCGAGCTGCAGACCACCGGCGGCACCACATTGGAAAGCCTGGCCCACGTGAGCAACCTCGACGTCGGCGCCACGTGCGGCTGGAGCACGAACACAATCAATGCGTCCTCGAGCTACGCCGGCCAGACCATCCAACTGCACTTCGCCGTGCTCAACGACGTTTCCAACATCAGCAGCTTCGGCTTCGACACCCTCGCCCTGGAAGCTTACGTCTGCAACTGATCAGGCCACCACTTCGCGGCCGCGGTCGGTGAGGGTGTAGCGGCCGTCTTTGCGGCTCATGTAGTGCCAGCGAATGAAGTCGCGCCGGACGGTGCAAAAGTCCTCGTAGATCGCCTCGATGTATTTGGACAAGGTGCGCTCCGAGTACTCTTTGCGGCGCGGCAATCGGCGTAGGATTTCCTCCAGCACGATCTCTTTCTTTTTGTGCTGTACGGGCAGGGCGGTGAGCCGCGGTCCGTCGAAGAATGTGCGGATCACCTTGCGCTGCTCGGGCGGCACGGACGACTCGTCGGCCAGGTCCGATACGGCGCGCTTGTCGACCAGCGAGCGTGCGGCCTGTTGCAACGACTTGTGGTCCAGCGAAAAGAACGTGTACGGCGGTTGCCGCGACTCGTGTAGCAACCCGGCCTCGCGCAACACGCGCAGGTGATGGGACACGGTCGCGCCCGAGATGTTGAGCTCTTTGGCCAGATCCTGCCCGCAGCGCTCTCGGTCGACGATCATCGCAACGAGACGCAGCCGCGTCGGGTCCGCCAGGGCTTTGAGAATGGTAGCGAGATTGTCCACGGTCATATGACGATTAGATGACATTCGATTAGACAACTGTCAAATAGGCAGTTGTCAAACCCGTTGAATTTCTGTATACCGGCGACAACGATGAAGCGTTGGCTCATCATTTTAGGAACTTACGCCCTGGCAGGCGGCGGCGCGCTTACCGTGCTGCAGAGCCTGAACGGCCGTGGCTTCCACCCGCTGGTGCAAATCCTGGTCGCCGACGCGATCGCCACCTGCCTGGTGTTCGGCGTCAGCATGATGGTGGACAACTCGAGCATCTACGATCCGTACTGGAGCATCGCGCCGATCTTCACCGCGATGTGGCTGGCCAGCGATCCGGGGGCGAGCGCGCCGCTGTTCCGCCAGGTGCTGGTGGTCGGCTTGACCTTCGCCTGGGGCGCCCGCTTGACCTACAACTGGGCCCGCACCTGGGACAGTTTGGACCGCGAAGACTGGCGCTACAAAAACATCCGCGAGCGCACCGGCGCGCTGTACTGGCCGGTGAGCTTTTTGGGCATTCACCTGTTCCCGACGCTGATGACGTTTTTGGGCTGTCTGCCCATGTGGTACGCGGCCACGGCCGGCGACGACGGCTTCGGCGTTTTGGACATCGTGGCCACCGCGGTGGTGGTGACCGGAATCGTCGTCGAAACCGTGGCCGACAGACAACTCCTCGACTTCGTCGAGTCAGAGCCGGAGCCCGGTGCCATCTGCAAGCGCGGCTTGTGGGCGTGGTCGCGCCACCCGAACTACTTCGGCGAGATCGTGTTTTGGTGGGGCATCGCCCTGTTCGGCGTCGCAGCGGCTCACGGCGAAGTGTGGTTTTTGGTCGGCGCTGTGGCGATCACGGTCATGTTTCTGACCGTAAGCCTGCCGATGATCGAAAAGCGCATGCGCGAGCGCCGCGACGCCTGGGACGAGCACGCCAAACACGTGCCGTTGCTCGTGCCCCTGCCGCCCAAAAACGACGCCTAGCCGGCTGCACTCGCTAGCCCCAATGCCGGTCAGATAAGGGCATACGCCGGCGATCTCGGCAAGTTGCGTCGCGTGTTCGACGGCTGCGCAGCAGCGCCCACCGGACTGCGCCGCGCCGTGGTCGCGGCTCTGGCCCAGCC
>Ga0114931_10007934_pt1 | contig 12912 bp, 13 predicted proteins | sample 2SBtaG_FD_89579 | JGI IMG/M metagenome (GOLD analysis project Ga0114931, IMG submission 89579) | Deep subsurface microbial communities from Kolumbo volcano to uncover new lineages of life (NeLLi) - 2SBTROV14_V59a metaG | ecosystem: Environmental > Aquatic > Marine > Volcanic | place: Kolumbo...
AATGGTCAATTCTCCCAACACTGATGGCAGACCCAGTTTGCGGGCACCGAACCGTCCGATCAGCGCCACAAACAGCAGGCCCGTCACACCAAGAATGACCGGCGCGATGGGGTCGCTGTGCGATATACCGTCGATGGCCGATGCGCCGGTGGGATAAATGCCGAGTACCGCAATCGGTAACCATGGGGGAATCGCCCCTTTCATCAACAGATTCGAGGTAATGGGTCGTCCTCCAGCTCTTCCAGAATCCTCTGTCCGCCGAGTTCCGTCGCCAGTACCAGTCGCCCCTCACCTGTTGCCAGGCTACCGATAATCGCGGCCCCCTCACCTTCGGGCAGTGCCTGCCAGCAGTCCAGCAACGCGGGGGCGTCGGAAGCTGAAACCACCACCACGACGCGGCCTTCGCAGGCCAGAAACAGGGGATCATAGCCCAGCATTTCGCACACCGACTGCACGGTGTCACGCAGCGGAATTTGTGGTTGTGAAAGTCGGATATCAAGGCCGGTGGCGTGACACACTTCGTGACACACCGTCGCCAGGCCGCCGCGGGTCGGATCGCGCATGAAGCGTAGGCCGTCGAATTCCAGTGCCGCGCTGGTCAGTGGCAGGACGCTGGCCGCATCCGAGCGTACGTCGCCGCGCAACCCAAACTGCTCGCGCGCCAGCATCACGGCGATACCATGATCACCGACCGGACCGCTCACCAGCAGTTGGTCGCCTGCCCGGATAGCCTGCATACCCAGTGCCGGGCCCGGCAATCGCACACCGATACCCGTGGTGGCCAAGTATAGGCCGCCCCCTTCGCCGCGCCGCAGCACCTTAGTATCGCCGGCCACGATTTCCACGCCGGTGGCGGCTGCGGTCCGGGCAAGGGATCTCACCAACCGGTCCAGTTGTTCGATCGCCAGGCCTTCTTCGATAAAAGCATTCAGACTTAGATATTTGGGTAGGCCCCCGGCGACCGCCAGATCATTAGTGGTGCCGTGCACGGCCAGCGAGCCGATATCGCCGCCCGGGAATTCCAGCGGTTGTACGGTAAAACCATCGGTCGTAAACAGCAGCTCACTGTCATCGAGCGCCAGGCGCACGGCGTCCTCCTGCGTATCGAGATCCGGATTCAACAGATGGCGGGCAAACACTTCATCGATCAGTTCGCGCATGAACCGGCCACCGTTGCCGTGAGCCAGTGATATGTGAGTATCCTGCATAGTTATTTCCTGTTGTATGTAGGCTGTCCGGATTAACCCGTCATTGCGAGCGCAGCGCGGCAATCTCAAGACATTACCTCAGTCGTTTGGAGATTGCCGCGCTGCGCTCGCAATTACCGTACTCCACCACCTGGCCAAAACAAAGCCCCGTATCATTCATCGGTACGCGCTCGCTCAAATAGACGTCAAAACCTTCGGTCCGGAGACGTTTGCAGGCCAGTTCAGTCAGAATCCGGTTCTGGAAGACCCCGCCACACAGACCGACACAATCGATCGATCGCTCCTGTCGGATCGCCAATGCCTGCTGAACGAGCGCCTCCGCCAGGCTGGCGTGCACGCGTTCCGCCTGTGCTTCAATGCTGCCCTGCTCATCCAGCAGACTCTCCATCAATGGTTGCCAGTCACTCACCCACACGCCACTGTCGTTGCGTTCCAAGGGTAACGCTACAGGGATACCGTCCGCCTGGCAAAGCGCTTCCAGTTGCATAGGCCCCTGCCCTTCAAAACTGGCGTTCGAACAGACACCGGTTAACGCCGCTGCCGCGTCAAACAGGCGACCGACGGCCGAAGTCTGCGGGGCATTCAATTGCCGCTGCCAGGCCGGGTACAGCAGCGTCTGCACCGACTCGTCCTGTTCGCTACCTGACCACGTTCGACCTATTTCCCAACTGACGGCGGCGGCACTGCGCCAGGGCTCACGCGAAGCCTTGTCGCCCCCCGGCAACCGGAACGGCCGCATGGTTGCGACGCGCTGCCAGCGGCCCGGGCAACCGGCCAATGCCTCGCCACCCCACAAGGTCGCGTCTTCGCCGAACCCGACGCCGTCCCAGGTGAATACCAGCCAATCCCTGTTCACATCGTGTTCCGCCGCCAGCGCCGACGCGTGCGCCCGGTGATGATAGACGCGGGTCACCGGCAGACCACATTGTTGTGCCCATTTCGTGGTCGCGTAACCGGGGTGAGCATCACATACAACGCTTGTGGCGGACACCGCATACAAGGCCTGCAGATCCTCGATAACCTGTGCAAAGACTTCCAGGCTGCGGGCCGACCCCATGTCACCGATATGCGGCGAGATTACGGCGCGCCGTTTCCAGGCCAGTGCCACCGTGTTTTTCATATGACCACCAACTGCGAGCACCGGCTGTGGCAAATCGAAAGGCAACGCCAATTCCAGCGGTGCACAGCCGCGGCCGAGGCGTAGCGGCCGCGGTTTACCCTGCAGCGTGCGGTATACCGGGTCGTCCGCCGGCCGCTCGATTGGCCGGTTGTGATGCAGAAAACCGTCGGCGACAGACGCCAGGCGTTGCTGCGTCTCACGGTTCTCCGTCAATACCGGCTCGCCGCTGACATTGCCGGACGTCGCAACCAGCGGACCGCCGAAGTCATTCAGTAAAAGATGGTGCAACGGACTATAGGGCAGCATCACGCCAACCTCCCGCAGGCCGGGTGCGATCAGGGATGACAGGGCGCTGTCGGGGCGACGCTCAGCCAGCACAATCGGCCGCAGCGGTGAAAGTAAGAGCTGCTGCTCCGGGTGATCCACCGCGACTTCTTCAAGTAGTGCGTGCAACGGAGCTTGCCGCGGCGCGGGAAACATGACAGCGAGCGGCTTGTCCGGGCGCGGTTTGCGTTCGCGCAACCGTGCTACCGCCCGGTCGTTTCGGGCATCGCACAGTAGGTGATAGCCGCCGACGCCCTTGACAGCAATAATGTCGCCGGCACGCAGGGCGTCGACACAGGCCGGTAAAGCAACCGCGTTCACCAGGCGGCAAAGTGCCGGGCGCACGAATTCGACCTGGGGGCCGCAGACGGGACAGGCCAGCGGTTCGGCGTGGAACCGCCGATCCAGTGGGTCGCTGTATTCACGTGTGCAGGCCGGGCACAATTCAAACGACGCCATACCGGTATTGCACCGATCATAGGGCAAGGCATTCATCAACGTGTAACGCGGACCACACTGGGTGCAGTTGATAAACGGATAACGGAAGCGGCGGTCGGCCGGATCATCCAGTTCGCCCAGACAGTCTTCACAGGTAAAGTAGTCCGGTGGGACATGAATCTGTACCTCGCCATGACCGTCACTGGCGCGAATGGTGAAAGCATCGAATGCCGCCGAGGGAACAAGGTCCACGCCCATCACGGCCGGTCTCGCCAAGGGCGGTGCCCGCTCGATCAACGCGGCCGCGAAGGCATCTTGCGACTGCGTATCGCCTTGCGTGCAAATCTCGACTTGACCGAGCCGATTCTGCACCCAGCCAAGTAACCCATGTTCATGCGCCAACCGGTAAACAAAGGGTCGGAAGCCAACCCCCTGCACCCGGCCGCCAAGGTGCCAGCGTCTCGTCTCGACCGGTGCGCCTTGCGATGTTGTAGCGCTGATTCCCGGCGTGATATCCACCCTTCACACCGCCACCCGGTCGCTACGTTCGCGCACACCACCGGCCCACCAGATTCGGCAGGCCCCTTCGTCCGACACCATACAGGGGCCAATGGGGTGGCGGGGATTGCAGCCGCTGCCATACAGGCGGCATTCGTTCGGGTAACGCTTGCCCAGGACAACTTTGGCGCAGTCACAGCCGGGCGGCATCTGCCCGGCACGTTTGCGGGAATCATCGGCATAATCGGGATAGCGAAGGCGCGCATCGTGTGCCGCATTGCGTGCTTGCAGCGAAAACCCCGAGTGCGGAATGACTCCGACACCGCGCCAATTGGCGTCGACAACCTCCATGGCCGTTTGCAAATGCTGTTGCGCGGTAGGATTACCCTCGGGACGTACCAGTTCCGGATAGCAATTATCCAGAAAACTACGGCCTTCGATAATCTGGCGCAAGGTGGAATACATAGCCGCCAACAAACTTTCTGCGGTAAAGCCGGCAATGGCTGCGGGCAGACCGTGCCGTTCCGGCACAAAGCGCCATTCTTCGACGCCCATCACGGTGGACACGTGCCCGGGGGCAATGAGCGCATCGAAACCGGGCGTATCGGACTCTAACAGCATCGATACCGCCGGCCAGGTCAGTCGCCCCGACAACAACAGCAGCAGGTTATCAGGTAGGCCTTCCACAACCATCGAAGCAACCGGGGCGGTGGTGGTATCGAAACCGGCGGCAAAGAACACCACCGGTCGGTCCGGCAGACTGCGCGCGATAGCCACCGCTTCGAGCGGCGACGCGATCGGCCGAATGTCGGCCCCGGCCGCCTTGGCCTGCTCCAAAGAGCGCACGGCCTGTTTAGGCACATTCACCGGCACACGCAGCATATCGCCGAAAGCCAGTAAGGTGATATCTTCGTGCAAAGCCAACTGGATGGCTTCGAACACATCTTCTTCAGGGCAAACGCACACCGGGCAACCAGGGCCGGGTATCAATTCGATCGCCTCAGGCAGGGCCGCCCGCAAACCCGCCAGGGTAATCGAGCGTTCGTGCCCACCACAGACATTCATAATTTTAACGCGCTCGGGCAAGTCCAGCGCGCGGATCGCCTGCAACCAGTACTGTGCCGTGTGCGTCATCGCAACCAGCCTCAGAGTGCCAGCCCGTGCAGCGCCGTGCCGTCCGGCTGCACCTTGGGTCGCAGTGTTTCGTCGCACCCACAAGCAGCGCGGTGCGCTGTGACCTGCGCATCCAACCAGTTCAGCCAGGCGTCGACACCGTCCTCGCGTCTGGCGCTCAGTTCCAGAACCGGTGCCGGGTTGGCCAGTGCCTCAAGGTTATGTTTTGCCCGGGCCGGGCTGAAATCGTCCAGTACCGGCAACAGGTCCACTTTGGTCAGTGCCACCAGGTCGGCGGCGCGAAACATTACCGGATACTTCGACGGCTTATCGTCGCCTTCGGGCACCGACAGCAAGGTGACATTACGATGTTGTCCCAGATCGAAACTGGCCGGACAGACCAGGTTGCCCACATTTTCTATAAACAGTATGTCAATCGCATCGAGGTCGATCTGGTGCAAGGCCTGGTGGATCATGTGGGCATCCAGGTGACAGGCGGTACCGGTGACAATTTGAACGGCCTCCACCCCGCGGGCACGGATACGTTGGGCGTCGTTCTCGGTTTCCAGGTCACCCTCGATCACGGCAACGCGATAACGCGTTTGTAAAACCGGGAGACTGGCTTCCAGCAATGCGGTTTTTCCCGCACCCGGCGACGACATCAGATTGATCGCCAACACCCCGTGGCGGTCAAAGTGCGCGCGATTATGTGCGGCCAACTGATCGTTTTCAGACAGCAAACCGCGCAGTACGCTGACAGCATCAGCGTGCTGACCGACTTTCTCCAATTTACCCCCTGGCGCAATCAAGTGCTTGTTGCCGTGGGTTACATTACAGCCGCAGGTGTCACACATAAGTTTGCTCTCGGTACAATTCGACTTGGGTCAAAAGCAGTTCGTCACCACCGATCAACGTGGTCCGCCAATTGCCGCAGTGCTCACATACCAGGTGGTTGGCGGTGACATCGGAATCTTTATCGCATTGATCGCAATGTACGCGGACCGGCACCGATTCGATCTGCAGTTCGGCATCCTGTGCCACACTGCCGGCCGCCGCCAATGGATAGGCCTGCGCCAGCAACTGGGGCTCTACACCGGACAGCGCACCGATGGCGAGCCGGATACAACTCACGCGCTCGGCCTGCTGCTGCCGGGCGACTTGCTCGACCTGTGCTATGAGCGCCTGACAGACAGACAGTTCGTGCATGACATCACCTTGTCACTCCGCCAGCATCTGATCGTAAAGCTCCCAGGCGGTTCGTGCTTCCTGGTGTGTCACTTTTTGAATGGCATACCCGACATGCACCACCACATGATCGCCAACCGCCAGCGGCTCATGCTGCAACATAAACAGACTGACGTCGCGCTCAACACCCTTGGCTTCACAACGCGCCATAAAGCCGTCGATAGCGCAAATCTGCATGGGTATACCTAGACACATGCTCAGTCTCCAGTTCAGTGCCTGCAGCTGTTAGTATGTCAGCTACCGGCCAACGTTCGGCCTTATTCATTGTAGACCATACAGCCCTTTGACCATGCAGGCTACGCTGATATTAGGTATTGGTAATACACTGCTCGCCGACGAAGGCCTGGGTATACACCTGCTCGATCATTTGCGCAGGCAACATTCTGATCTGCCCGGTGTCACTTACCTCGACGGCGGCACCCTGAGTTTCACCCTGGCACCGCAGATTGAAGCATGCCGGAACCTCATCGTACTTGACGCAGCTCAATTACAAGCCCCTCCCGGAACGATAAGCTTGCTTCAGGGTGAAGCCATGGATCATTTCGTGGCAAACGGGCAGCGTAGTGTGCACGAGGTCGGGCTGGTTGACCTGATGAGTATCGCGCGCCTGCAAGGTCATCTCCCCGCGCGCCGCGCCCTGATCGCGATTCAACCGCTGGAACTTGGATGGGGCGATGCGCCGAGTGCGCGCGTTGCAGAGGCAATTCCCGAGGCGGCCACTCAGGTAATCGACTTGCTGTACAAGTGGCAGGTTCTGAACAATACTTAGGGCGTCTCTGATTAATTCATTATTTCCGTCATTGCGAGCGAAGCGCGGCAATTTGGAGGATGCAATGGAGAAGGTCGAAAGCATTTCGGTCACTATCCAGAAACGGATGACTCCTCGATGCGCATCACCTGACGAGGCAACGTCCGTTACGCCCACCGGCAACCTGATCCCCTTACTGCATGAGATTCGTCATGCCCTGGAACGCTGGCTGCGCGAAGGCCATTCCCACGTCATCGATTTACACAGTCTCCCGATGAGCCCGGATGAGCAACGGCAGCTACTGGACTTGTTGGGTGAAGGCGAAGTCAGTGCCAGCTTGTCAGCGCTCGGGAATAGCGAAGTCATTGAAACGGCTTTTGCCGGCGTCTGGCGGGTCACACATTACAATGACGACGACGTGCTGGTCGGTCACTTCATCGAAATCTGTCAGGCACCCGATATTCTTAAATCACATCCCGACGATGGCCGACTGGCACTCAAGCAGCTCGACGACCTACTTTCCAGCGTGGAGACTACGGCATGAAAAAAGAGGGTCAGACGATAGGCGAAGTGCTACGCCAGCGCGGAATTTCGCGACGTAGCTTTCTGAAGTTCTGCGCCACTACCGCTTCGATAATGGCGTTACCACCCACTATGGCACCGGTGATTGCCGCCACACTGGAAAAAACCAAACGACCTTCGGTCATCTGGCTGTCATTCCAGGAATGCACCGGCTGTGCTGAATCTCTAACCCGGAGCCACTCGGCAACAATCGAAGACCTCATCTTCAATGTCATATCGCTGGACTATCAGCACACGCTGCAAGCCTGCGCCGGCCACTTCGCCGAACATATCCGGGAAGAGGTAATTGCCGAACATGACGGTGAATTTATACTGATTGTCGATGGCTCGATTCCGCTCAAGGACGGTGGCGTCTATTCAACCATTGCCGGTATGACCAATGAACAGATTCTAAAACAAACCGCTGCACATGCTGCCGCGGTGGTATCGGTGGGCACCTGCGCTGCTTACGGTGGCATTCCGAAAGCCGATCCGAATCCCACCGGGGCGGTATCGGTTGCGGATATCATCAAGGACAAACCCATCATTAACGTACCCGGCTGCCCGCCTATTCCTGTGGTCATTACCGGTGTACTGGTGCAGTACCTGACTTTTGGCCTGCCAGAACTTGATGATCTGGGTCGGCCCAAGGCTTTTTACGGTCACAGCATCCACGACCGCTGTTACCGTCGACCCTTTTACGACAAAGGGCTATTCGCCGAAACATTCGACGACGAAGGAGCCAAAAAGGGCTGGTGCCTGTACAAACTGGGCTGCAAAGGCCCGACCACGTTCAACGCCTGCGCCACCACCAAATGGAATGACGGCACAAGTTTTCCCATCGAATCCGGCCACCCCTGCCTGGGTTGTTCGGAACCTGACTTCTGGGATGCCGGCAGTTTCTATAAATCGCTGTCGACACCGACCGGTAATATCGCCGAAAAGGCGATCTACGCCGCCGGTGCCGGCCTGCTGGCCGGTGCCGCCATCGGCGCCGTGCATCGCACAAAAAAACAGGCGGCGGTGCGGCAGCATCGGCGTGCAACCATCGATGACCTGGGAGAGGGGTCCTGACCATGACCGATGTCGAGTTGCTGCTCTGGGTACGTGGTCCCGCATTTGATATCGCCACAGTGATTCTTTGTGCCGGGATGGTGATACGCTTTATGGAAATCTTCATGCTGGGGCGGAAAGCCAACCTTGCGGAAGCGCGTGGTTCCGAGATGGCCGGCGGTCTGGGTACCGTGTTCCGCCGCACACTGGTTGACACCGGCACATTTAAACGCACGCCATTCACAGTAGTGGCGGGTTGGCTGTTTCATATCGGGCTGTTCGTCATCATATTCCTGTTCGTACCGCACATTCTTGTTTTTGAGGGCGCCACGGGCCTGAGCTGGCCGGGTTTACCCTCCAATATTGTTGATGCCTTTGCCGTCATAACTATCGTTACGCTGCTGGCGATTCTTATTCACCGCTGGCGGGATCCGGTGCTGCGCCTGTTATCTGAATTCAACGACTACCTGGTGTGGCTTGTCACCTTCACACCGGTACTGACGGGCTGGCTGGCCTTCCATCGCGTGGGCGCCGCGCCGGCAGCGTTGATTGCAGTTCACATCCTCAGCGTTGAACTCTTAATGGTGCTGTTCCCCTTCACCAAGCTCTCACACGCCTTCACTTTGTGGGTGGCGCGCTGGTACAACGGCGCAATTGCGGGCTACAAGGGGGTGAAATCATGAACGGGCCTTCATTCGAACGCGGCTACAACACCCTCAAGGAACAGATCGATGCGCCGGTGGCGGCTTTCTTCAGCAGCTGCGTACACTGCGGAATGTGCGCCGAAGCCTGCCTGTTCTATACCGAGACCGGAGACCCGAAGTACACCCCAATCCACAAGCTCGAGCCGTTACGCAAAGTCTGGAAGCAGGAATACACATTCTGGGGAAAACTGGGTAAGGCATTGGGCATCTCTAAGGCGCTCAGCGATGAGGACCTAAGCGACTGGGAAACCCTGGTATATGACTCTTGCACCCTATGCGGCCGCTGCTCCATGGTCTGCCCGGTGGGAAACGACCTGGCCTATATGATCAGGAAACTGCGCGAAGGCATGGCGATATCCGGGCACGCACCACCCGGGCTGATCGGCGCTACCAAACGCGCCGTCACCATCGGTAGTCCGATGGGTGTAAAGTTTCCGGCCTTACAGGCCCAAATTCGTCATGCAGAGGCGGAAACCGGCCTCACCCTTCCAGTCGACAAGGCCGAGGCCGACTACATGCTGCTGCTGTCATCCATGGAGGTCATGAATTTCCCGGAATTCATCGGCGCGGTCGCAAAAATCTTCGCACAGGCCGAGTTGAACTGGACTATTTCCAGCGAAGCCTTCGAGGCCACCAACAGCGGCATACAGATCGGTGTTTCCGATATTGCGGCCGAACTGGTGCAACGTATTGTCGATGCCGCCGAAAACCTTGGCGTCAAGAACGTGATCAGCCCGGAGTGTGGCCACGCCTACATGGCGATCCGCTGGGAGGGTCCGAATCTAATCGGCCGCCCGTATAACTTTAAAGTTATACATATCCTTGAATTGCTTGAGCAGTTGCACAAGGAAGGGAGGCTGAAATTGAAGGATAAAGATGTCCGTCGTCTCACCTACCACGACCCCTGTCAGATCGGTCGCCGCGGCGGTGTGCTCGAGCAGCCGCGCAATTTGCTTAATGCGGTGGCCGCTAACTTCGTTGAAATGCCGGATACTGCCGGCATGAACTGGTGCTGCGGCGCCGGTGGTGGAGTCAGCGCCAACGAACGCGCCGATGAGTTAAGAATAAGGGCCTTCAAGCGCAAGAAAGCCCAGTTGGACGCCGTCCAGCCGGACGCACTCGTCTCAGCCTGCGCAAACTGCCGCATACAGTTGGAAGAAGGTCTCGAGGAGTACCATACGGATATACCGGTCGTCAGCCTAACTGAAACGATTGTTGAACATCTTGACGGTCTAGGCTCCAAAGAAGGGCATCCGTCATGAGCCAGATCAGCAACGACCTTGAATTCCGCAGGCGGCTTGACCGTCTCGACCGGACACAACAACGTACACTGGCCGCCAGCTTTATCGATCACGTGCTGTCACTCAGCAATGATGAGCGTGTTGCCCGTGCCGTCAAGGTGGCGGCGGACGTGAACGCCTCGAACGATGAACTGAACGGAGCGCTGCACAGTGTTACCGCCGCAGCCATGGACAGTCATGCCCGTTGTGATGCAGACTGCAAATGGACGGATCATGCGGGCTACTTCGTGGCGCGCGCCACGATGGCGGCCCTTTCGCCCGAGGGTCAGGCTTCCGGAAACCCGGCTTGGCAGGCCGCAATGAGCAGCAGAATGGCACGGACCTGTATATCGATTGACTCTACCGATGACGGCGGCGAGGAAGAACAGGCGGAGCAGTATCGTATCCTCAACAACTATCTGAATTCATAGACAGAGAACACTATCATGGCTGAACGCGTTGTCGTTGACCCCATTACCCGCATCGAAGGGCATTTGCGCATCGAGGCCCAAATGGATGGCAATACTATCGGGCAAGCTTACTCTTCCGGCACCATGGTACGCGGTATCGAAACCATTTTGCGGGGTCGCGACCCGCGCGACGCTTGGGCCTTTGCGCAACGCATCTGCGGTGTCTGTACCCTGGTGCACGGTATCGCCTCGATACGCGCGGTCGAGGACGCGCTTAATTACCCGATACCACCGAACGCCCAGTTGATACGTAACCTGATGATCGGTGCACAATACGTGCACGATCATGTCATGCACTTCTACCATTTGCACGCACTCGACTGGGTCGATGTTGTCTCGGCGCTGGACGCGGATCCCAAGGCAACCTCCGAGCTTGCACAAAGCATCAGCAGCTATTCCAAATCGTCGCCCGGCTACTTCGCCGACACCCGGAAAAAGTTGAAAGATTTCGTCGCGGGTGGACAGCTCGGTATTTTTGCCAAAGCCTACTGGGGACACCCCGCCTATAAATTGCCGCCGGAAGCCAACCTGATGGCGGTTGCACACTATCTCGAAGCGCTTGCCTGGCAACGCGACGTGGCCCGTTTACATACCATTTTCAGTGGTAAAAACCCGCACCCGAATTTTGTTGTTGGCGGCGCACCCTGCCCCATCGATCTGAATTCCGACTCGGCCATTAACGCCCAGCGCCTGTCCCAAGTGCAGGACATCATTAATTCTATGCGCACCTTTGTCGACCAGGTGTATGTACCGGACACCCTGGCGATTGCAGGCTTCTACAAGGAGTGGGGATCGCGCGGCGAAGGGGTCGGTAATTTCCTCACCTACGGCGACTTTCCCGAAAAAGGCATGAACGATGTCGGCAGTCTACTGATTCCAGCCGGTGTCATCCTCAACCGGGACTTGAGCACTATCCACGAAGTGGATATGAATGCCGGTGATCAGATCAAGGAGTATGTAGCGCATTCCTGGTATGACTATAGCAGCGGTAAAGAGTCTGGCCTGCACCCTTACCGGGGCGAAACCAACCTTAACTATAGCGGTCCCAAGCCACCCTATAAGCACCTGGACGTGGATCAATCCTATTCCTGGCTGAAGTCGCCACGCTGGAATGGCAAGGCCATGGAAGTCGGCCCGCTGGCACGGGTGCTGATGCTGTATGCGAGTAAACATGCTCAGACACAGGAACTGGTCAATATGACCCTCGACAAACTGGATATCCCGGTGCAGGCTCTGTTTTCGACACTGGGACGAACCGCCGCCAGGACATTGGAAACCAAAGTCATCGCTGACAATATGCAAACCTGGTACGACAATCTTGTCACCAATATCAAAGCCGGTGACACCAAGACATTTAACGAAATTCAATGGGATCCGTCGACCTGGCCGGCCCAAGCACAAGGCGTCGGTTATACCGAAGCACCGCGCGGTGGACTGGCGCACTGGATAGTGATCAAAAACAGAAAAATCGATAACTACCAGGCGGTCGTGCCAAGCACCTGGAATGCTGGACCACGCGATGCCGAAGGCCAGCCAGGTCCTTATGAAGCGGCATTGCAGGACAATCACCAGCTACACGATGTAAAACAACCGGTGGAGATACTGCGCACCATCCACAGTTTCGATCCGTGTATTGCCTGCGCCGTGCATTTAACCGATCCGGACGGTGCAGAATTGGTCAAGATAAAGGTGTGTTAAAGACTCTGCACGCGCGCAAAGAGAGGAGGCACTATCATGAGAAGACTCTACTTTTTATTACCCAATCTGGACGTTACCCATAAAGTCATCGACGAACTGCTACTGGCGCGGGTGGAAGAACGCCACATGCATGTCATTGCCAAAGAAGGCACGCCACTGCAGGATTTGCCGGAAGCCGGTCTATTGCAGAAAAGCGATTTTATCCCGGCCATGGAGCGCGGTATCGCGACCGGCGGCGCCGCCGGTGTCGTTGCCGGCCTGACCGCCCTGGCCTTTCCAGGCGTGGTGATTGCCGGGGGTGCGCTACTGGCCATGGGCCTGGCGGGTGCCGGCATGGGTGCCTGGCTGGGCGGCATGATCGGTATGGATGTGGAAAACACCCATATCAAACAGTTCGAGGATGCGATCAATGCGGGGCAGATTCTGGTGCTGGTCGATGTAACCAAGGACCG
>Ga0114931_10007935_pt1 | contig 12912 bp, 16 predicted proteins | sample 2SBtaG_FD_89579 | JGI IMG/M metagenome (GOLD analysis project Ga0114931, IMG submission 89579) | Deep subsurface microbial communities from Kolumbo volcano to uncover new lineages of life (NeLLi) - 2SBTROV14_V59a metaG | ecosystem: Environmental > Aquatic > Marine > Volcanic | place: Kolumbo...
CCGCCATCTTGACCTCCAGCGGGGCGGGCGGTGAAGCCTTGTCATGGCTCGGCGACCAGTTCGGCAAGCTCAAAGCAACCGTGACGAAAGTCGTCGGCGGCATGCCCATGCTGGGCTACGACGTGGACCCGCGTGGTGGAAAGCTGCACGTCAACGATGACGAGGCCGCCCGTGTACGGTAGATCTTCGAGTTGTACCTGAACCGTCTTTCGCTGATCGAGGTCGTCAAGGAACTGGACACTCGCGGCTGGATGACCAAGCGATGGACTACCCGCAAGGGCCACGAGCGCGGCGGCAAACCGTTCAACAAGAACAGCCTGTTCAAGCTGCTCACGAACCGCATCTACCTGGGCAAGATCACCTACAAGGACGAGGTCTACGACGGCGAACACCCGGCCATCGTGGACGAAGATATCTTCGAGCGGGCGCAGCGCCTGCTCAAACGCAACGGGCGCAGCGGCGCTCCCTACGTGCGGAACCGCTTCGGGGCGGTACTCAAGGGCCTGGTGCGCTGCGTGTCCTGCGAATGCGGCATGGTGCCCACGCACGCGACAAAGACGACATCCGGGGGCGGCAACAAGCGGTATCGCTACTACGTCTGCCAGAACGCCCAGAGTCGCGGCTGGCACAACTGCCCGTCGCCATCGGTGCCCGCGCCCGAGTTGGAGCAGTTTGTCGTCGAGCAGGCGAAGGCCATCGGCAAGGACACGAACCTGTTGGCCGAGACGCTCGAAGAGAGCCGCCGCCAGCGAGAGGATGCCATCGGCAAGCTGGAGGATGAGAAACGCACGCTCCAGCGCGAACTGCATCGGCACAACGCCGAGCTGCGGGAGTTGGCAGCCAAGGGCCGAACCAACGGCGTGACCACCGACCGCATGGCCGACGTGCAGGACCGCATCAAGATCGCCGAGCAGCGAACCACCGAGGTCCGCGAGCAGATCGTGGCGCTATCCCGCGAATTGGTGGACGCCCGCGAGGTCGGCGAGGCGTGCTCGCTGTTCGACCCGCTCTGGGACACGCTGACCGCCCGCGAGCAGGCCCGCATCCTGCATCTGCTCATCGAACGGATCGACTACGACGGGGTGAACGGCACGGTGTCGATCACCTTCCATCCCACGGGCATCAAGACGCTGGCCGATGAACTGGCCCAGCAGGAGGCAACCGCATGAAGGGACTGACGATTCAGAAAGAAGTGCATTTCGGGCGCGGGCGCAAGAGCCGCAAGGTGCTGCGTGAAGGTCCGGTCACCGACACGCCGCAGGAGACGCCGGTCGGCCGCACGCCGCGCATCTCGAAGCTGATGGCCTTGGCCCTGCGTTTCGACCGGCTGATCAGCGAAGGCGAGATCACCGACCAGGCGGAACTGGCACGACTCGGCCAGGTCAGCCGCGCTCGCGTCACGCAGATCATGAACATGCTGCTATTGGCCCCGGATATCCAGGAAGAGATTCTGTTCCTGCCGCGAACGCTGACGGGCCGCGATCCCATCCGGGAACGGCATATCCGCCCGCTTACCACTGTGCTCGACTGGCGCAAACAGCGCCGGTTGTGGAAGCAGCTTCTGGAAGAACAGAACGTCGAGATCGCCTGCCCCAACTGATCACGTGGACGCTCGCTTGATCTGCGGTCGCACCATCCCCCACCAATCCCCCGCGCCCGTCCACACGCAGGAAACTCACAGATCGGCACAACAACGCATTGGCGATTGCCATATTGGCTTCGAGCACCCGCTTGGCCTACGCTGGATTGCAGACCTTGAAGATGCGGCATTGCGGCCCGAACGCGACACCCTTGGATATCATTTTCTCCTTGAGATCATGTATGCCAAGCACCCGAAGTTGGTGCGCGGCTACCGCAACGGTCAGCTTCTCCACCACATCGTCCACTGTGCCCTTGGCTTGTCTAACGTAGAGCATAGATATTCTCCGTGATCTGCGGCTACGATTGCTCTTTGTGACCTCATCGCCGTTTGAAGACGCTGTACTGAAACGCCTGTGGCTTGCCCCAAGGCGTGTGATGGGTTTCGCGCATACACTTGATGAGATCAAACTCCATTCCCAACTCGGCTCCGAGCGTTGTTTCGTCGTAGCGTCTGACTTCCAGTCCGCTGCATCGCTCAGGCCCGTCAAGCGCGAATGTCGCAAAGACCACATGACCGCCAGCGCGCACGGTTCGTGAGAGCAGCGTGACATATGCGGCACGTTCAGTCGGGTCGGTCAGAAAATGGAACACGGCGCGGTCGTGCCAGAGATCAAATGTCCCAAGATCGGGCCCGGTTGTGATGTCGGCTGTGATCCATCGAACCTGATCCACTCGTTCGCCGAGCCGGTGTCGGGCGCGACTCAGCGCTGCCTCTGAAATGTCCAGCACGCAAACCCGGTAGCCACCATCCAAGAGCTTATCGACCAGGACAGAGTTTCCACCGCCCACGTCAACCACGCGCCCGGCTGGGCACACTTCGTGGATAAGCGACAGGGACATCCGAGGAGTCGATTGCGTCCAACTCAGCTCGGCGTCGGCCTTAGTCGCGTAGATGGCGTCCCAATGTTCGGTGCTTGTCATGCGTTGCTACCAGTAATCTCAGCTCCACGCGGCCGGCAGCCACCCAGATACCTACGGTAATGACTAAGAGCCTCTAAAAGAACTCATGTTTGAGTGTTCTGAAACAGATCATCGAGCAGGCCAGGCTCATGAACGCCTCGTGGATGTCGGCTCGGCGGTCGTAGCGTACGCGCAGCCGCCTGAACTGGTGCAGCCAACTGATCGTTCGCTCGATCGGCCAGCGTTGCTTGCCCAGACCACTACCGTGGGGCGTGCGACGCCGTGCGATCCACGTGGGGATGTTCCGGCACGCCAGCGTCATCCGGTGCGCATCGCAGTCGTAGCCCCGATCCGCCACGACACAACCCGGCTTGCGAAGCGGCGCGCCCACCTTGCCGCGGATCGCCGGGATGGCGCGGACCAGTGGGATCAACGGCGTGCTGTCATGACGGTTCGCCGGTGTGAGGATCGTGGCCAGCGGGATGCCCTGCGCATCGCTGATGACGTTGTGTTTGGAGCCCGGTTTGCGGCGATCCGTGGGGTTCGGTCCCGTTTTTCCCCCGCGCCGACGGCACGGATCGTGCCTGAATCGACCAGCACGCGGGAGAAGTCGATCTGGTTGATGCCGCGGAGTCGGTCGAGCAGCAGCCGGTGCAGTTCGGGCCAAACTCCCGCGTGCGTCCACTCTTGCAGCCGATTCCATAACGTCATGCCGCAGCAACCCATCTCGTGTGGGAAGTCCTCCCAGGCGATGCCTGTCTTGAGCACGAAAAGGATGCCGGTGAGGCAGAGCCGGTCGGGCTTGCGCGGCTGTCCTCCCTTGGGGCTGGGCTCCCACACGGGGAGTAGGGGTTCGATCAACGCCCAGAGGTCGTCGTCCACAATCAGCCTGGCCATGATGTCCTCCTTGACAGTTCGCGTCGCGTCCGCGATCAAAGAGTCATCGGCAGACAAGGCCATGGCTGTTCACAGTTCTTTTAGGGGCTCTAATTCATAGGGCAACACAACCACGGATTCCGCTCTCGCTGCCGTTGCTGCTGCGGGGCGTTGTCGGCGGCGGGCTGGGTTGGGGGCGTCCACATCATCATGATGCCCGAATCCCATTGGCCGCCACGCTGTCGGCGCATCTGCTGCATGTGCTGGTACATCTGCGTCATGCTCTGCGGGCCAGCGGCCATCGGCTGAAGGTTAGCGACCTGGTCCGGCGTCAGGACCGCCTTGACCTGCTCCCTCGCTTTGTCAGCAATCGCCTGAATCTGCTTGACCTGGTCATCACTCAGGTTCAGCCCGGTTTGATATGCAAGAACGGATGCCGGATCGTAGGCGCTGATCTGCGCCGCCGTCATCATGCGACAACGCATCATCATTCCATCGGTCATGCCCATCTGCTTCATCATGCCCATCCACTGCGATTGACTCATCATGCCGTGCTGGCTGGTAGTGGCCTCGGCTGGCGGCGTGTTGTTTTGGGCGTAAGCGGCGATAGCGATCAAGGCGACTAACATGCTCGCCAACGTCACGTTCACTTGCTTGCTATTCATGGTCGTAACTCCTTCGTGAAACAGGTGTGATAATTCACGGGGTCGTTTTGGTTTGGGTGCTTGCGTGATCCTCCGGTTTCCAGGTCAGCGCCAGGATGCCACCGATGACTGCCAGCAACGCCGCCAGAAGTCCGCCAGTGCCCATAAGAAAACCGATCGCGGCGGCAACAATGATCGTGATCCCCCAACCCACGCGCAAGGCGGGACGAGCGAAAAGCGAGGCCGCACCAACGATGATCAGGACTCCGAGCAGCGCCCCCAGCCACGGCCACCAGTAGTCAGGCGCGAAGTTGCAGACCAATCCCTGGCTATGCATCCAGCCGCCGGACCAGCGCCCGCCATGGTCGGGCCAGCCGTGCATGCCGCGCCCCCATGCCGCCGTACATCCCGACGCCGGCCACGAGCATCCACAGTCCGCCAAGCAGCGCAAGAACGAATGCGGCGATCGGTTTCTCCTGCGTCCGGTGTTGATCGGCTGCCATGATGATCAGTTCCTTTCGGCTGCTTGCGACGGCGATGTACTCACCACATCGGGCAATCATTGCGCCAACCTCGCCAGTTGGGCTGGCGCTCGGGCGGCTGTTGCTGCGGGGGCGGAACCGAGTCGCTGGCCGGATCGAGCATCTGCCGCATCCACTGGCCGCGCTGCCGACACATATCGCGGTACTGTGTAATCACCTGCCGCTGGGCGTTGTTGTTGACCACAAACCGACCCAGGGCATCGTGTTGGTAGTCAGTCAGGTGGGCCGCCCGCGAGACAAGCAGTTGCCGGCCCGGCTCGGGCAGTTCCGGCGCGGCCAGTACGGCGAGCCTCGCTTCCTCCAGCATGTCCTTGAGCAGTTGCGGATCGACCTCGCCCGTGCGTTGCTGCTGGGCCACGGCTTCGCGCAGACGCCGCGATGAGAAGACGATCCGCAACTCCGCTTGGTCCTCGGTGTTCAGCGTCAGGAAGAACCGCGCCCGCTCGGTGAATAGCTTCACGGGGTAAAGGAAATCGCCGGGCATCGCATTGGCCAAGGCGTTGGCCGTTCCCCATCCGATGAGGAACATGACCAGCACGATCGCGGCGGCCCGTGTCCAGACGGGCCGGCTGAACCACCGGACCTTTCGGGGGGTGGGTTCTGTACGGGAGGTGGCCAACGTCTGGCTGCCCAGTCGGCCAAGCGTATTCATTAGACCCGCAAGGGAGACGTTGGGGTCGGGCAGCGATTCCAGGCGCGTGGCAATATCCAGCAAGGGGCGCAATGCATCGGCATCCGCCGCATGTTCGGACAGGGCGTCGTCGATGGTCTGGCCGCCGCGCACGTGATCAAGGCAGGCGTCCAACGTATCCGCCAGTTGCTGCTCACGTTCCATAGCGCACCTCCTTGCCGGTCAGCAGGTCGCGTAGCGCCGACAGCGCCCGAAACTGAAGCACGCGGATCGCCCCGGGGCTGCGATCCATGATGGCCGACACGTCGTCATTGCCCAGGCCTTCGATGAACTTGAGCGTGACCAGTTGCTGCTGGTCATTGCTCAGCTCGCCGATCGCCTGCTCCAGATCGATCTTCGCTGCCACCGTTTCGGCGACATCGGTTCTGTCTTCGGCTTGATGTTCGTGTTGATCGGTCATGGTCGTCATTACGGTACGCTTCTTCGCCCCGGCCGCACGCCGGTGATCCACGACAACCCGCTCAGCGATTCGGAACAGCCAAGCCGGGAAAGAACCTCGCTGCTCTCCCAGATTCTTCAGCACACGGACGAACACTTCGCTGGTGAGGTCTTCTGCCAGATCCGCCGCCACCCGGTAGCGCATGTACTTGAGCAGTTTCGGGTAGTAGCGGGCGCAGAGGGCTGTCAGCGCCTCGGCTTCGCCCGCCCGCGCCCGTTCCAGCAACCCCATCAGTTCGTCGTCGTTCACGTGTCACTCCAGTAGTTCAGTCGGAACGACATTCGCTGACGTTACGCCGATGGCCCGACAAGGCTGAACTGGACATCGGTCAACGATGCCGCTGCGTCGGCTCTCACGGTTCCTTGATCCGCGTGAACCATTGTAGACCGTAATGGGACGACGTTATCTGAATACGAGGTCACGGCCTGGCTCCACCTGATTCCAGATCGGGGCAGGGTCCATCGGAAATGGTGCGAGCGAAAGCCCGCACTCGGTGCGCACGATTTGCGTATCGAGCCGACTCGGCGTGCCGATTGGCCAAGGCTAAAGCCAATTGATGTCGTCGACACCAGGCCAACGCCTTGACCAGCCGGTCGCAGATACAAGATGGGATCATCATGGGCATGCCTTTGCCTCCCTGTGGCAAGCGATGGAGGAACCGAAATGCTTGTTGATCGTGGCGGGCGATATCGCACTCGGCGTGAGATGCGGTCAATCGCAGTCGTCCGCACGGCGGTGACAGTCGTCACGATGCCATGGCATGGCGCGGGTAAACCAGTTGTGGTCGCACATGCGGCGGCGCGAATCCCATCGGGTGGCACGGTTGCCGTCGTGTCGAACATACCGGGCACCGCAACCGTAATCGGCATCGGCCCTGTAGGCGTGGCGCGTGGGTGCGTCTCCGCTCGGAGCGGCGGCCCAACCGATACTGGCCACACCAAGAACCGCGACGACGGCGAGGGCGATGGTGGCGAGGGGCTTGTTCATGATCGTTTCCTTTCTGAATGTTTGGCGGCCTGCGGGAACGCTCCTTTTGCCGCTGTCCACTTGTTCAGACGAAACGACTCTCGCTGGCGTTACGAGCCAACCCGAAAGAGCAGTCGAATGCCAACCACAAAATGTCCAGCCTCAATCCCGCAGCAACCGCAGGCCGTTGAACACGACCAGCAACGTTGCGCCGGTGTCGGCGGCGATGGCCATCCACAGCGACGCCAGGCCGAGCACCGCCAGCACGATGAACAGGAATTTCAAGCCCAGAGCGAAGGCGATGTTGGTCTTGATGTTTCGTAACGTGCGACGGGAATGTCGGATGAGCCAGGAGACTTTCAGCAGGTCGTCCGACATCAGCGCGATGTCTGCGGTTTCGATGGCGGCGTCGGTGCCCATGCCACCCATGGCGATGCCCATGCTCGCTGCCGCCAAGGCGGGGGCATCATTGATGCCATCGCCCACCATTGCCACATGGCCGTGCTCCGCGACGAGCGATTCGACGGCCTTGACCTTGTCTTCGGGCAGCAGTTGGGCGCGGTATTCATCCACCCCCGTGGCGGCGGTGACCGCCTTGGCCGTCCCTTCGTTGTCGCCGGTGAGCATGACCACCTTGCGGATGCCGGCGGATCGAAGCAAACGCACAGCCTCGGGGGCATCTTCGCGGACGCGATCGGCGATGCTGATCAGACCGCAGACATGCTGGTCATTGCCAATCGCCACGACGGTATGGCCAGCATCCTCCAACGCGACGGCCCGGTCGTGGACTTGCGGCGTCTCCTGGCCTCGGTCGTGCATCATGCGATGGCTGCCGATCCAGAACAGGCGACCGTTGATCTCGCCTTCGCCTCCCTTGCCCCGGATGGCGCGATAGCTCTGGGCGGCAACGATTGAAACACCTTGGCCTTCGGCTTTCCTCAGGACCGCCCGCGCCAGCGGGTGTTCACTTTGAGCTTCTAGAGCCGCGGCGCGTTCCAGCAATTCTTCGGGGGTATGGCCATTCAACGGCACGACTTGCTGGACCTCCGGTTGGCCGTGGGTCAGCGTGCCCGTCTTGTCCATCGCCAGCACACGGAGGCGTCCGGCGGCTTCCATGTAGACTCCACCCTTGACCAGTACGCCGTGGCGCGCCGCGGAGGTCAGCGCCGAGACGATGCTGACCGGCGTGGAGATCACCAGGGCGCAGGGGCAGGCAATCACCAGGATGACCAGGCCACGATAGCCCCAAAGGGACCACGCACCCAACCCCAGCAACGGTGGCAGGACCGCCACCGCCACCGCCAGCAGCATCATCGCCGGCGTGTACCAGCGGGCGAATTGATCGACCCATTGCTGTGCGGGAGCGCGGCGCGACTGGGCTTCCTGCACCATGTGAATAATGCGGGCCAGCGTCGTATCGTCCGCCGCCTTCGTTGATCGGAACTCGATCGCCCCGTCTTCGTTGATGGTTCCGGCGAACACCTCGTCACCCGGCGACTTGGCAACCGGCATGGATTCACCGGTGATGGCAGCCTGGTTGACGGTGGATTCGCCCTTGGTGACCAGGCCGTCCAGGGGAATCTTCTCGCCTGGCCGAACCAGGACGGTCACGCCCACCGGGACCTCTTCGACGGGCTTTTCCATGATGTCGCCGTCATGCGGGCAGATGTACCGGGCCTGTGTGGGTGACAGGTCCAGCAGTGCCCCGATGGCGTTGCGGGCGCGCTCGACGCTCCAATGCTCAAGCAGCAGCGACACCGCAAAGAGAAACGCCACCGTCGCCGCCTCGAACCACTCGCCGATCAGGAGCGCGCCGATGACAGCGATGACCATCAGCAGATTCATGTCCGGCTGCAATCGTCGGGCCGATTGCGCCGCCTTGGGCGCGACGAACCACGCCCCCGTCACGACGGAGGCGACGTACAGAAGGATCGATGTCAAGGGGTAAGCGTGCGATGGCTCGTGCCCGCCGGTCAAAGCGTCCATCATGCTGCCGTGGATGAATCCGTGCGTGACGAAGCCGGTGGCGAGAAAGCCGCCACTCAAAGCGGTCAGGATGAGCCGGCCATGACGTGACCAGAAGCTCTCTGGTGTCACGGCGTTTCGTTGTTCCCAAGGCACGGCTTTCATGCCGGTGGCATTAACGGCCGAGACGATCACGTCCGACGTGACGACCTCGGGGTCGAACTCAACGGACATGCGACCGTTGACCACATCGAATGACAGGTTGCGCACGCCGTCCCGCCGGCCGACCTCTCGTTGAAGGATGGCGACCTCCTCCGAGCAGTCCAGGCCGTGAACCTTGTAGTCCGTTCGCTGTGACATGCATTACACCTCGATTGTTGTTCGCAACTCGCCGCGCGTACGTCGACCAAAGCATCTGGTCGAAACACGGCCAGATGCGGTCGTCATGGCGACACAACATCGTATGGCTCGTGCGCCATCAGCCCAAGCATCCGAGTCGTCATCGACTGCAACCGGCGAGGCGTGCCGCGTGCGGCGCAGAAGCCGAACCGTCCGAGCAACACTCTTCGACAATCTGCCCGTGTCGCAGGCGAACGATGCGTTGAGCCAGACCGCCCAGGTCCGGATCGTGTGTGGCGACCACGAGCGTCCGCCCCTCGCGATGCAGCCGCTGGAAGATATCCACGACCCGATCGGCGTTGCTCTCGTCAAGATTCCCCGTCGGTTCATCGGCGAGGATGATCTTCGGATCGTTGATCAACGCTCGCGCAATGCAGACCCGCTGCTGTTCGCCGCCGGAAAGCTGTGAAGGCAGGTGATCGGCGCGATCGGCCAGTTGTACTCGTACCAAGGCGTGCAGTGCCTCCTGCTTGTCCACCATCGAGTGGTAGTACTGGGCGAGCATGACATTTTCGACCGCCGTCAGGTAACTGACCAGGTGGAACTGCTGGAAGATCAGGCCGATGTTCTCTCGTCGAAAGGTCGCGACTTCATCGACATCAAGCTGCGAGAGGTCTTGGCCCATGACGTGAACGCGGCCGTCGGTCGGTCGATCCAGCCCGTCCAGCAGGTTCAGCAACGTGGTCTTGCCCGAGCCGGACGGTCCCATGAGGGCGATCCATTCACCGAGACCGATGGTCAGGTCGATTCCATCAACGGCCCGCACGCCGCCGGGGTAGGCACGGGTCACGGATTCGAGTTGCACTGCGGATGGGTTCATCAGTCACCTCTCAAAATAGCGGCGGGTTGCAGTTGCGCGGCTCGGCGCGCGCCCAGCCAGCCGGCCAACAGGCAGACCCCGAGCGTCACGCCGGCCGCCGCCGCCAGCGCCCCGACCCGAGGCTGCACATTGGCGTGAAACACCTGCCGCACCACGCCCTGCGCCAACGCGGTGCCGAGGATGAATCCGGCGATCGTCGCCACCAGGCCCATCGCCGTGTTTTCCAGGAGCAGCAGCACGCCCACCGCCCGTCGCGTCGCCCCCAGCGATTGAAGCAGCGCCAACTCCTTCCGCCGCTGTACGACCCGCGCCAGCACTGCGGCGCAGACGCCCAAGGCTGTTAGCACCGCCACCGCCACCAGCGCCAGACCGGCAAGCAGATTGATCTTCGTGAGCACATGTTCCTCACCGTGGAGCACCTGTTGAAGGGGTGTGATTTGCACCGGTAATTCAAGATCGTTGATCGCCTGATCCAGCGCACGGATGGCCGATACGTCACCGGGAATCGACATCAAAATGTAGCTGAAGTCGGAAGTCGTCGGCAGCGGGCTACCGGCGTCGGTTGATCCGGGGGAAAGGGGCATCGACGCGCCGTTGCGGATCTTCGGATCCGTTGCCGCGTGACAGGACAGACAGTTGGCGTACCGCCCGGCCGTGACGCCCGGAACCTGAGGGTGAGTTACCGGCACCTGTGCGAATCGCGCCGGACCCACCGCCGCACCGGTAGCCAGCACCTGGGGAACAAACAGCCGATCCTCATCTTCGTCGCCGGACTCGAAAATGCCCACCACCCGGTACTGGCCGGGCGACTCACCATTGAGCCACTGAATGCTGATACGCTGGTTCAAAGACAGGCCGAGCATTGTTGCCACGCGCCGACCTGCCAGCAATTCATTCGAGCCGTTCGGGCGGCGTCCGGTGACCGACCAGTAGTCGGTCATCGCGGTCAGGGACTGAGGATTACACGCCGCCACCGCGACAGGCCGACCTTCGACGAGTCCGACGTGGAGCGTCACCCGAGCCGTCTTCACATCGCGCGCGTGCAGTAGCTCTTCGATGGCGGACCAATCCATCGGTGGTGCCGGCGTTGTCTGTGGCAAAGTGGCTGACGCTGGGGCGGGATAGGCCACCGCATTGGCCCCGAGTTGGCGCAGCTCCCCGCTCATCTTCTGTTGGACTTCCATCGCCGTGGTGGCAAACAGCGCCGCCAAGGTCGCGCACGTGGTCAGCGCCGCCAGTGTCCACAAAGACACGCCGGGATTTTTCAGGATGGCTTTGGCGACCATTCGGCCGAGCATGTCGGGTTCCTCAATCAGACACCGCGAAGCAGGCGAGCCGCCGGTTGATGCACGGTGCGCCAGACCGGCGGCAGGCTGGCGGCGATGGCGATCAGCAATCCCAGCAACGGCGCGAGGATCAGCAGTACCCCGTGGGGTTCGGACGCACTGTCGAAAATCATTCGAAGCAGCCACCGACCGAGGACCTGGCCGGTCAGCGCCGCCAGTGCGCCACCGACCAGACCGATGGCGACCGCTTCGGCCAGGAACAGGCGTAACACGTCGGCCCGGTGAGCGCCCACGGCCTGGAGCAGCGCCACTTCTCCGCGCCGCTCCAGCACGGCCGAACTGAGCATCCCCATGATGCTCAACGTGCTTGCGATCAAGACGAATAGGCCCAGCAGCAACATCAGCCCATCGATGCGGCCCAGCACCGCGCCCTGCGTCTCGGCCACCCGCCGCACCACACGGGCCGATGAACCGGGCACGGCATTCTGGATGTCGGCGGCCACCGAGCCGGGATACGGCGTGCAGACCCATCGTTCGTATTCGGCGGGCGTCAGCGTCTGAGGGTCGCGGCCGTAACGTTCGGCCAGTTTGTTCTCCGGCGTGGTCAGGGCGATGATATCCACCTGCGCGACCTTGCCCGGCAATCCCGCCAGTCGTTGCACAACCGACAGAGGGGCGACGATGGCACGGTCTTCTTCATTACCGCTGGTAAGCACGCCGACGATGCGCAGTGAAGCCGAGCCTTGGTCGGTAACCAGGTCCAACTGGTCCCCGGGGTTTAGGTCCAGTTCCTGCGCCAGGGCTGAGCCGACCAGACAGGATTCGGAATCTTTCGGCCATGCGCCGCGAACCTGCCAGTAGGGAAAGACTTTCGCCGCGCCGGTCACGAACGGCTCGGCGTCTTCAACCGTCACGCGGTGGTTGAACCACGTGCCCACCAGTGGGACGGAGCGTTCTGCCAGACGAGTTTGCGTGTTCAGTCGGGGGGCGAAGGCGAGAATGTTGTTCCGCCAGAAGATTTGCTTGAGGCGGGGCAGATCCGCTTCGTCCAGGTAAACTGTTCGTCCAGGCGCAACCAGTTCAAAGCCGCCGATGCGAACGTCCACGGCGGCCTCGGCTGGCTGAAGCTTGATGTTCGCACCGAACGATCGCAACTCGCGGTTGAGTTTGTCTCCCACATCCAGGCCCAAAGCAAGAAGCCCGATCACCAGACTCAAACCAATCCAAACGGCGGTCACCGCCAGCAGCTTGCGCGTGCGGCGGCGGGCGAAGGATTCAATGAGCATGCGAAGAAACATGGACGTACCAATCTGGCTGGTCTCTGGCGTGTTATCGGATGGGCGGCGATACGTTGGGGGCCGCCTCCCTGCTACGGCTTGTTGTCGCCATATTCCTTATCGAACAGTTCACGGCAGTTCGGCATGGAACACAGGTAGTATGTTGTGTTGCCTTTGGTAATCACTGCGGCGGCCTCGTTGATCTTGACGCGCATCCCGCAAATCGGGCAATTGGCTTCGGGCATGGGGCGGTCGTCAAAGCGCTTAGCTTGGCTCTCGAGCAGTGCGGCGCTAATCCGAAGTTCCGTATCGCTTACTTGAGATTCCACCGGAATCGGGTTGCACCCGCCGGCCATACCGATAGACAGGGGGTTGATTTCCGCCGCACAGTTGAGGCAAAGCAGATTGGGCCCGCTTTGGACGTAGCCGAACGAGCCACAGATTTCGCAAGCGTCCAGGGCGGTGC
>Ga0114931_10007936_pt1 | contig 12911 bp, 11 predicted proteins | sample 2SBtaG_FD_89579 | JGI IMG/M metagenome (GOLD analysis project Ga0114931, IMG submission 89579) | Deep subsurface microbial communities from Kolumbo volcano to uncover new lineages of life (NeLLi) - 2SBTROV14_V59a metaG | ecosystem: Environmental > Aquatic > Marine > Volcanic | place: Kolumbo...
GAAGGAACTGCCCACCGAGGCATGGCGCTATCTCAAGGACAACGGCTTCTTCAGCCTGATCATTCCGCGCCACTACGGCTGGCGCGATTTCTCCAACCTGGCCCATTCGGAAGTGGTGATGAAGATCGCCACCCGCAGCATCACCGCTGCGGTGACGGTGATGGTGCCCAACTCTCTCGGCCCGGCAAAACTGCTCATGGAGTACGGCACCGAACAGCAGAAGGACTACTATCTGCCGCGCCTGGCCAAGGGCGTGGAGATCCCCTGCTTCGCCCTCACCAGCCCCAAGGCCGGCTCCGATGCCGGGGCGATCCCCGACTACGGCATCGTCTGCCGGCAGGACTTCCAGGAAGAAAAGGATGTGCTGGGGATCCGCCTCACCTGGGACAAGCGTTACATTACCCTGGCGCCGGTGGCCACGCTCCTCGGCCTGGCCTTCCATCTCTACGACCCGGACGGCCTGCTCGGCGAGCAGCAGGATCTCGGCATCACGCTGGCGCTCATCCCCACCGACACGCCCGGCGTGGAAACCGGTCATCGGCACCTGCCGATGGAGATCCCCTTCATGAATGGCCCCACCCGCGGCCACGACGTGTTCATTCCCCTCGAGTGGATCATCGGCGGCCGGGAACGGGCCGGCCAGGGCTGGCGGATGCTGATGGAATGCCTCTCGGACGGTCGCGGGATCTCCCTGCCGGCCCTGTCGACCGGCGCCGGCAAGCTGACCTCCCGGGCGGTGGGCGGCTATGCGCGGATCCGCCGCCAGTTCAAGCTGCCCATCGGCCGGTTCGAGGGAGTGGAGGAAGCCCTGGCCCGGATCGGCGGCCTCACCTATATCATGGATGCCGCACGCACCCTCACTGCTGCGGGACTCGACCGGGGGGAGAAGCCGGCCGTGATCTCGGCCATCGTCAAGTATCACCTCACCAAGAACATGCGCCGGGTGATCAATGACGGAATGGACGTGCTCGGCGGTGCCGGCATCTGCCTGGGACCGCGCAACCTCCTTGGACGGGGTTACGAGGGGGTGCCCATCAGCATCACTGTGGAAGGCGCCAACATCCTCACCCGGACCATGATCATCTTTGGCCAGGGCGCCATTCGCAGCCATCCCTGGGTGTTCAAGGAACTGTCGGCTCTGGGTGAAGCCGATCCGGAAGAATCACTGCGCCAGTTCGACCGGGCCCTGTTCGGCCACATGGGTTTCTTCTTCCACAACATGGTACGCAGCCTCTGGCATGGCCTGACCGGTTCACGTCTGGTATGGGTGCCTGGCAAGCGACCCGTGCGCCGTTACTACCAGCATCTGACCCGCATGAGCGCGGCCTTCGCCCTGTCCACCGATGTGGCCATGATGACCCTCGGCGGCAGCCTCAAGCGGCGGGAGAAGCTCTCGGGTCGGCTGGGAGACATTCTCAGCCAGCTCTACCTGGCCTCGGCGGTCCTCAAGCGTTTCGAGGATCAGGGCATGCCAAAGGAGGATCGCCCCCTGTTGCACTGGGCCTGCCGCCATTCCCTGCACCAGATCCAGCAGGCCTTCGACGGCCTGTTCCAGAACCTGCCCAACCGGCCGGTCGCCTGGCTGCTGCGCCTGCTGGTCTTTCCGCTCGGCCGGCACTTCCGGCCGCCCTCGGACCGGCTCGGCCATCAGGTGGCCGATCTGCTGCTGGCGCCCTCTCCTGCCCGGGATCGGCTCACTGCCGGCCTGTTTCTTCCCGAATCCACCGAGGAACAGCTTGGGCGCATCGAGGATGCCCTGCGCAAGGTGATCAAGGCCGAAGCCCCCGAGCGCCGTATCCGCCACAAGCTGAAGGACTTCACGCCCGACTGGCGCGGCCTCGAAAGCGTGCTGGAGGCGGCGCTCGAACGGGGCATCATCGATGCCGCCGAGGCCGAGCTGATCCGTGAGGCCGAAGCCGCCCGCGACGAGGTCATCCGCGTCGACGAATTCGACATCAACCTGGAATAATCGCCACTCATAAGGATCTCCCATGGCAAAAACCGGCAACAACAAGAAAAAGACCACCCGCCGTGCCACTGCCCGACGCCGGCCGGTATTCATCGTCGATGGCAGTCGCACGCCCCAGCTCAAGGCCCGCAATCGGCCCGGTCCCTTTCATGCGGCCGATCTGGTCGTGGGCTGCGGCCGGCCGCTGCTGGCGCGCCAGCCCTTCGAACCCGAGGCCTTCGACGAAGTGATCCTCGGCTGCGTGATGCCCGGCCCCGACGAGGTCAATATCGGCCGGGTTGCCGCGCTGCGACTGGGCGTACCCGAATCGGTCCCGGCCTGGACCGTGCAGCGCAACTGCGCCTCGGGCATGCAGGCCCTCGACAGCGCTGCCCGCAACATCGCCTCGGGGCGATCGGAGCTGGTGCTGGCCGGTGGCGTCGAGGCCATGAGTCATGCCCCCATCCTCTTCAGCGAGGCGATGGCCGCCTGGCTGGGAGACTGGAATGCGGACCGCTCCCTGCCCCAACGCCTGCAGACCCTGGCGCAACTGCGGCTGGCGCATCTCAAGCCCATCATCGGCCTGCTGCGCGGACTCACCGATCCGGTGGTGGGGCTGTCCATGGGGCAGACCGCCGAGAACCTGGCCTTCCGTTTCGGCATCCGCCGCGAGGAAATGGATCGCTATGCCCTGCGCAGTCACGAACGCCTGGCCCGGGCCATCGACAAGGGCTATCTGCAGGAAATCGAACCGATTTACGACATCCGCGGCAATCCCCATCTGCACGACGACGGCCTGCGCGCCGATACCACTCTCGAAAAACTGGCCAAACTGCGGCCGGTATTCGACAGGCCCTTCGGCAATGTCACCGCCGGCAACAGCGCCCAGATCAGCGACGGCGCGGCGCTGCTGATCCTGGCCTCGGAGAAGGCCATCGAACAGTACGATCTGCCGGTGCTCGGCCGGATTCTCGATTCCGAATGGGCAGGTCTGGATCCGGCCCAGATGGGCCTCGGCCCCGTGCATGCCAGCGCCCCGCTCCTGCAGCGGAACCGCCTGGGAATCGACGACATCGACTTCTGGGAGATCAACGAAGCCTTCGCCGCCCAGGTGCTGGCCTGCCTGCGGGCCTTTGCCGACGATGACTACTGCCGCAACGAACTGGGCCTGAAGTCGGCACTGGGCAGCATCGACGGGGAGCGGCTCAACGTGGATGGTGGCGGCATCAGTCTCGGCCATCCGGTCGGTGCCAGCGGCGCCCGCATCACCCTGCATCTGCTGCATGTGCTGGCGCGGCACGACGCCCGTCTGGGCATCGCCACCCTGTGCATCGGGGGCGGCCAGGGCGGCGCCTTGCTGATCGAGAGGATCGCATCATGAACCGGGAGAGCGAGACCATGACCCGTGCTGCACGCCACTGGCGCCGGGAAACCGATGCCGACGGCATCGTCTGGCTGCATCTGGACAAGACCGACAGCGACACCAACGTGCTCAGCCGCGACGTGCTCGAAGAGCTGGAAAGCCATCTCGAGGAATGGCTGCGGAAACCGCCCCGCGGCGTGATCTTTCTCTCCGACAAGGCCAACGGCTTCATTGCCGGGGCCGACGTGCAGGAGTTCACCCGCCTGGAAAACGAACAGGCGGCTCTGGAGGCCATCCAGCGCGGCCAGGGCATCATGGACTACATCGAGGGCATCTCCTGTCCCACGGTGGCGGTGCTGCACGGCTTCACCCTCGGTGGCGGCCTGGAGCTGGCCCTGGCCTGCGACTGGCGGGTGGCCGAGGACGATCCGGCCACCCGGATGGGTTTTCCGGAGATCCGGCTCGGCATCCATCCCGGTTTCGGCGGCACGCTGCGCAGCATCGAGCGCCTCGGCGTGCTCCAGGCCATGAACCTCATGCTCACCGGGCGCAACCTCTCGGCCCGTGCGGCAAGGCGCCTTGGCCTGGTGGACTACGCCGTGCCCCGCCGCCACCTGTACACTGCCGCCCGCGCCTGCGTGCTTGAGCCGCCTCAGCGCAAGCCCCTCCCGGTCTGGCTGCGCGCCCTCAATGCCCCTGCCCTGCGGCCAGTGGTGGCAAAGCTGCTGCAACGGGAGGTGGCGAAGAAGGCCCCCCGCGAACACTACCCGGCGCCCTGGGCCCTGATCGATCTGTGGGTACGCCATTTCGGTGACCGGCGCCGCATGTTGCGGGAAGAGGCCGCTTCGGTGGCCCGCCTGATGATGGGCAAGACCTCGCGCAACCTGGTGCGGGTGTTCGGCCTCCAGGAGAGGCTCAAGTCGCTGGGCAAGCAGCAGGCCTTCCGTCCCCGCCACATGCACGTTGTCGGCGGCGGCGTCATGGGTGGCGACATCGCGTCCTGGTGCGCCATGCAGGGCTACCGCGTCAGCATCCAGGATCGGAATCACGACACCCTGGGGCGGGTGGTGAAACGGGCCGCGGATCTCTACCGCAACAAACTCAAGCCCCGTCGCCTTGCCACCGCCGCCCTCGACCGGCTGATGCCGGATCTGCCCGGCCATGGGCTCAACAAGGCCGAGCTGGTGATCGAGGCGATTTTCGAGGATGCCCAGGTCAAGCGCGATCTGTTCGCCGCCATCGAGCCCCGGCTGCCTGCCGAGGCGATCCTCGCCACCAATACTTCCAGCATTCCCCTGCAGGAGCTGGCCCCGGCCCTGTCCCACCCCCAACGGCTGGTGGGGCTGCACTTCTTCAACCCGGTGGCCAAGATGCCACTGGTGGAAGTGGTGCACAGCCCCGAAACCTCGGCGGAAACGGTAGACCGGGCCGCGGCCTTCGCCCGCAGCATCCGTCGCCTGCCGCTGCCGGTGACCAGCACGCCCGGTTTCCTCGTCAACCGGGTGCTGATGCCCTACCTCATGGAAGCGGTGGTGATGGTGGAGGAAGGCATTCCGCTGGCTATCATCGACCGGGCCGCCACCGACTTTGGCATGCCGATGGGCCCCATCGAACTCGCCGACACGGTGGGACTCGACATCTGTCTCAAGGTGGCGGAAAACCTCACCGGGCACTTCGGCGGCGAGGTGCCGGGCGTTTTGCGCGACAAGGTCGAGGCGGGCCGTCTTGGCAAGAAGTCCGGCGGCGGTTTCTACGATTTCCGCAAGGGCCGGCCGGTGAAGCCGAAACCGGAAAAGGGTTACCGGCCGCCAACCGATCTGCAGGACCGGCTGATCCTGCGCATGCTCAACGAAGTGGTTGCCTGTCTGCGCGAACAGGTGGTAGCCGATGGCGATCTGGCCGATGCGGGTATCGTCTTCGGCACCGGCTTCGCGCCCTTCCGGGGCGGTCCGGTGAACTACATCCGGGATCGCGGGCCGCTACAGCTCAAGGCGCTGCTCGAGTCCCTGGCCCACAGCCACGGCGAGCGTTTCCAGCCGGATCCGGGGTGGGCGGATCTGATTGCGGAAACGGGGGGAGACGATGCCTGAGCGTGGGGTCGACTATATTCCCCGAGAGACGGCCCGTACCCTGCACGGCCTGTTCCAGGAGCGCGTGCGACACAGCCCCGAGGCCATCGCCTACACCCATTTCGACCGCCACACCGAGCGCTGGACAGACATCACCTGGCGGGAGATGGCCGAGCGCGTCGCCCGCTGTCAGGCGGCCCTGCAGCGCGAGCGTCTCGAACCGGGAGATCGGGTGGGGATCCTCATGCGCAACTGCCCGAGCTGGGTGGTGTTCGAACGGGCCGCGTTGGGTCTGTGGCTGGTGGTGGTGCCGCTGTACACCAACGACCGCGCCGAGAACATCGGCTACATCCTTGAAGATGCCGGCGTCCGCATCCTGCTGTTCGAGGACGCCGGCCACTGGGAAGTATTGAGTGAAATCTATCCGCGGCTGGGCAAGGTGCAGACCCTGCTCTCCATCGAGCCGGTGCCCGACGTCCACGACATGCGCCTGAAGACCTTTGCCGAGTGGCTGCCGGAGACGGCCGAAGCGCCGGCCCTGCCGGAGCTCGATCCTCGCAGTCTGGCCACCATCGTCTATACGTCCGGCACCACCGGCACTCCCAAGGGCGTGATGCTCTCCCACGACAACATCCTGTGGAACGCCAGCGCCGCCGCCGGTTGCGAAACCTTCTACACCGACGACGTGTTCCTCTCCTTCCTGCCCCTCTCGCACATGTTCGAGCGGACTGCCGGGTACTACCTGCCCATGCTGGTCGGTGCCAGGGTGGCCTATGCCCGCGCCGTCGACAAGCTGGCCGAGGATCTGCAGATTATCCGGCCGACCATCCTGATCACCGTGCCGCGGATCTTCGAACGAATCCACAACCGGATCCGGGAACGGCTTGAACACAAGCCGCCACTGGCCCGCAAACTGTTCGATCTGGCCGTGGATGTGGGCTGGCTGCGCTTCGAGCACCAGCAGGGCCGGGCCCCCTGGTCACCGAAACTGCTGCTGTGGCCGCTGCTGGAAAAGCTGGTGGCCCGCAAGATCCACGCGCGACTGGGCGGTCGTCTGCGTCTGGCTGTCTCCGGCGGTGCTCCCCTCTCGCTGGAGGTCGCCCGCGTGTTCATCGGTCTGGGCCTGACCATCTCCCAGGGTTACGGCATGACGGAACTCTCGCCGGTGGTCTGCACCAACCGCCTGGACGACAACCGGCCCGACAGCGTCGGCCAGCCCTTGCCGGACGTGGAGGTGAAACTGGGCGAGAACGACGAGCTGCTGGTACGCAGTCCGGGGGTGATGCTCGGCTACTGGAACCGGCCGGATGCAACCGCCGAGGTGATCGATCCCGATGGCTGGCTGCACACGGGCGACGTGGCCCGCATCGAGGACAATCACATCTGGATCACCGGCCGCATCAAGGACATCATCGTGCTGGCCACCGGCGAGAAGGTCCCGCCTGCCGACATGGAGCTGGCCATCGCCGCCGATCCGCTCTTCGAACAGGTGATGATCGTCGGCGAGGGCAAGCCCTTCCTCAGCGCGCTGGTAGTGCTGGACGAGGAACACTGGGAAAAACTGGCCAGCCAACTCGGCCTTTCTCCCCATCCCGGCAACCTCCAGCATCCTGAGGTGGAAAAGGCCCTCCTTGAACGCATCAATGCCCGCCTTTCGGCCTTCCCGGGCTACGCCCGCATCATCCGCGTCCATGCGCAGCTCGATCCCTGGACCATCGAACAGGGCCTCATCACCCCCACTCTCAAGATCAAGCGAAAGCCCCTGCATCAGGAATACGAGGACATTATCGATCAACTCTACAAGGGGCATTGACGCCGGGTTTCCGCCTCACGGTGCCGTGGAATCAGGGAGGGCCGCAACAGGGAATGAGGGGGAATCGTGAAAGCGGCGCCCTCGCCGCGATCCTGCTGTTCAGGCTTCTTCCCACTCGTCGCCGTAATGGTGCACCAGCTCCTCGCCGGGTTCGATGTCGCGCAGGGCCACCACGGTCAGATCGTCGTAGTAGGCCACGTTGGGTTCCGGGTGGTGGTTGATGTAGCGAAAGTCGCACAACACTTCCCGGCCGGTACCATCGTCGAGCCAGAGCACGTAGGGACCGTCCTTGCGGGCGAGGCGGGTGCGCAGGTGGCCGAGCACTTCCCCCTCGGCAATGGGGGCCGCGGCGAACAGCCCCTTGCCATGAATGGGGCTGCGGCCGACACGGATCTTGCGGTTGGACATGCGGACTCCGGATACGGAACGGAGCAACATTATACTCCGGCACCTGCGTGTCCGGAACGAAGGACTCTGTCTCCGTGCATGGGCAGTGAGAGAGGAATCCCCGGCAGACTCAGACGCAACCGGTCGGCTTGGGCAGTCCCCCGTACTTGGTGATCGGCTTCATGGGACCGGTCATCCATTTCTTGAACAGGTCCTTCTGGTTGGCGCCGATGTACTTGGCGAACTTGCGGATGGGCGGCACCACGCTGTACTCCTCGTAGTACTCCCGGGCCTTGAGGATCTGGTCCCACATTTCATCGTCCAGCACCACGCCGTCGGCCTCGGCCATGGCGCGGCCGATTTCCGGTGTCCACTGGTTCATGTCCACCAGATAACCGTCGCCGTCGCGGGGCGGGATCTCAACGTCCGTGCTGGTGGCTGTGGCTTGTGTCTGTGACATGACATTACCTCCTGAACGTGTGTTCTGTTGTGTAGTCGGATTATACCTGACTAAAATGGTAAGATATAGGCGCAAACGGCGAATGGCAAGACCTGTCTGCCAGATCGTGAATCGGGAAGTCAGTCGGTGGCGCGCACGTTGCGGGTTCGGATGAGCCAGTAGGCCACACCCAGAGTGAGGATGGAAGCCGAGAGGGCGGCGATAGTGGCAGCGGAGGTGCTGCTTATGTCAAGAATGATGAACTTGCGCGCCACTGCCATGAGGGCGATGAGTATCACCGTCTTGACCTGGATGATGCTTTCCTGGCGCGCGGCCACCTTGAGGATGGAATGTTTGAACTCCAGGGCGATAAGCAGGGTCATGATCATGCCGAAGATGGCCTGGAAGACCGATTTCTCGGCCGGATTGACCAGCCCCTCGAACAGGAGCAATGCAACGTTCACGATCAGGTTGATCAGGGCCGCCACGATAATGACGGCAATGACGGTTGTGAGGACGATCGCGATGCTTTGCTCGAATTTTTCGTAAAGGCCGAGCAGCTTCCAATCCCGTCGGGGCTCGCGCGGATTCATGCGATTTGGCTCTGGGGTGTCTCGCTGCCACCGAACAGGCGGAAATAGTTGGCGGTGGTGGTTTCGGCGATTTGTTCCAGGGATTCGCCACGCAGCGCGGCAATGAATTCTGCCACATGGCGCACATTGGCCGGCTCGTTGGGCTTGCCGCGCTTCGGCACCGGGGCCAGGTAGGGAGAGTCGGTTTCCACCAGCATGTGCTCGGCGGGCAGCTTGCGTGCCACTTCCTGCAGCGCTTTGGCACTGTTGAAGGTGACGATGCCGGAAAAGGAGATTTGGAAGTTCAGATCCAGGGCCGCCCTGGCCGTGTTCCAGTCCTCGACGAAACAGTGCATCACCCCACCGACGGTTTCGGCCCCCTCCTCTCGCAGGATGCGCAGGGTGTCCTCGGTGGCTTCGCGCATGTGAATGATGAGCGGCTTGCCCGTGCGCCGGGCCGCGGCGATGTGGACCCGAAAACGATCCCGCTGCCATTCCAGATCGCCCTCACTGCGGAAATAGTCGAGGCCTGTTTCGCCGATGGCCACTACCTGCGGGTCGTCCGCCAGGGCCACCAGCCGCTCCACATCCGGCTCGGTGTCTTCGTGTTCGTTGGGATGCACGCCCACGGAGGCGGACACGTCCGGGTGCGCCTTGGCGATTCGCAGCACCTCGGGAAAGTTGGCCATGCCGATGCACACGCACAGGAAATGCTCCACCCCGTTGTCACGCGCCGCCTGCAGGGCGGCATCCAGATCGCCGCCATGGGGGGTGAGATCGAGCCGGTCGAGATGACAGTGGGAATCGACGAGAAACATGCAGGACAATCCTCGGTAGGCAGGTCAGGCCCCGAATTCTACCCTAATCCCTTGTGCCGAAATCGCTGTTCCGAATTCAAGTATATCTGTTTATTACAAGTGCAGAGCACCTGGAACCGGGGAGGCATTTCGTGACACGCCGTGAATCCATCCATGTAGGCTCGACGGCCGCATCCCTGCGGCCGACGGTCACGAAATGCCTCCCCGGTTCCAGGGGCGTGCCTGAATCTGGGAAAACACCAAAAGTGTATAGGAATTCGGAACAGCGATTTCGTCCCTACATGGTGTGTGTCTGACGGTCCGACTTCAGCGCCCCGGCCAGGTAGGTTTCGATCTTGGTACGGGCCTGGCCGTCGTCCTGATCGGAAAACTGTACGCCGATCCCGGCCGCGCGGTTGCCCTGGGCACCGGCCGGGGTGATCCACACGATCTTGCCCGCTACCGGCAGTTTTTCCTTCTCGTCCATGAGGGTCAGGAGCATGAACACTTCGTCACCGAGCTTGTACTTCTTGTTGGTGGGAATGAACAGGCCACCGTTCTTCACGAACGGCATGTAGGCGGCGTAGAGCGCACTCTTGTCCTTGATGGTCAGGGAAAGGATTCCCTGACGTCCGGCGGGTGTGGCCGTTGTGGTATTCCTCGTCATCCCGCCTTGTGGCGGGGCAGATTACTCCAGTGAATCAGCAATCCCTCAATCAGGGTCCGGACGTTCACCTGGCTGTCGAGCAACCGGCGGGCTTCGTCGACCCGCTCCAGCAGGCGGTGCAGTCGCTGCAAGTCTATCGTTCCGGCGAGCGTCTGCAAAGCATCTGCCATTTCTCCCATTCGGGCCGGCCCGCCATGGCGCAGGCGGATCATGTCGCCGAGCCACTGCTGCATCCACTGTATCGGCCAGTTCGCGTCGGGCTTGATCCATTCGCCGGCCAGTTTCACCGGATCGGCCTCCCCTGCGGCCAGCGCCACCCATTGACCAAACAGTTCCCCATGACGGCGCAGCAGATCGGCATCCAGATCCCGGGCGATCAGCGGCGCGCCGCCCGCCAGCTGCAGGGCCGCCTCCGGCGCTTCGACGCCCTGCTTTCTCAGCCAGGCCACCGCCTCCGGCTGCGAAGGAGGCGGGAGGCGCAACAGCTGGCAACGGCTGCGGATGGTGGCCGGCAGGCGGGCCGGGCGCGAGGCCAGAAGAATCAGCAAGGTCCGGGGCGGTGGCTCCTCCAGGGTCTTGAGCAGGGCGTTGGCGGCGGCGACGTTCAGGGCCTCGGCCGGGGCGAGAATTACCACCCGCCAGGCGGCATGGTGGGGACTCAGGGCCAGCTGTTCGATCAGATCACGGATCTGATCGATCCGGATCACTTGCGAATCCTCCGGTGCCAGATGCAGCAGATCGGGATGGGTGCCGGCTGTCCGCAACCGGCAGGCCGTACATTCTCCACAGGCCGTGCCGTCTTCCGCCGGGTTCAGGCACAGCAGGGCCGCGGCCAGCATCTCGGCGAAAGCATGGCGTCCGATGCCCTCGGGCCCCGTCAGCAGGAGGGCGTGGGGCAGTTGTCCTTCCTGCTGCCTTTGCAGCAGGATCGTCAGCATTTCGGCATGCCAGGGAAGCACGTTCATTGGGCGAGATAGGCCTCCAGTACCTGGCGGATCTGTGCCTGCACTTCCGGCAGCGGCGGGCTGGCATCGATGATTCGGAAGCGTTGCGGTTCCTGGCGGGCCCGTTCCAGATACGCCCGACGCACCCGCTCGAAAAAGGCGGCCTGTTCCTGCTCGAAACGGTTCGGCGAACTGCGTTCGCCGGCCCGTGCCAGGCCCCGCTCGACCGGCAAGTCGAGAAGGAGGGTCAGATCGGGGCGCAGGTCGCCCTGAACCCATTGCTCGATCACGGCGATCCGCGAGGCGGGTACTCCCCGTCCGCCTCCCTGGTAGGCATAGGTGGCATCGGTGAAGCGATCACACAGCACCCACTTGCCCGCGTTGAGGGCCGGACGGATGACTTCGGCCAGATGCTGGGCGCGGGCGGCGAACATCAGCAGCAGCTCGGCATCGTCGTCGATGCCGTCTTCCCCGGCATCGAGCAGGATCGCGCGCAGCCGCTCACCGAGCGCGGTGCCGCCCGGCTCCCGGGTCCGTACCACCGCCTTGCCGGCGTCGCGCAAGAGGCGTTCGATGAAATCGAGATTGCTGGTCTTGCCGACGCCTTCGGTGCCCTCGACGGTGATGAAGCGGCCTCTTGTGGCAGACGTGTTCATGAGCCGGGATTGTACGATGAGAAGGGTTTGTGGCGCCCCTTGAGCTGGTATTTGATCACCGCCCGGTTGTGCTCCTCCAGGGTGGCCGAGAACTGATGACTGCCGTCACCGCGGGCCACGAAGTAGAGGTTGTCGGAATCGTCCGGGTGCAGGGTCGCATGGATGGCCTGCCGTCCCGGCATGGCGATGGGCGTCGGCGGCAGGCCGGCGCGGCGGTAGGTGTTATAGGGGGTGTCCTTCAGCAGATCCCGCTTGCGGATGTTGCCCCGGTAGGCCTTGCCCATGCCGTAGATGACGGTGGGATCGGTCTGCAGGCGCATGCCCCTGCGCAGACGGCGGATGAATACGCCGGCAATGGCCGGCCGCTCGCTGGCCAGGCCCGTTTCCTTTTCAACAATGGAGGCGAGGATCAGTGCCTCGTAAGGCGTCTTCAGGGGCAGATCGGGTGCCCGGGCCGCCCATTCCTCGGCCAGCACACGGCTCATGGCGTCATAGGCCCGGGCCAGAAAGTCGGTATCGCGGGTGCCCTTCGGGAAATAGTAGGTGTCGGGCAGGAAGCGGCCCTCCGGGTGTTCGCCGGGATGGCCGATCCTCGCCATGATGGTGGCATCGTCGAGCCCCGTCAGGGTGTGGCGCAGGGCCGGATGCGACGCCAGCGCCGCCTTGAGCTGGCGGAAGTTCCAGCCCTCGATGAGGGTCAGGGAATACTGGCGCACACGCCCCTGCACCAATTCGCCCACCAGTTGCCGCGGGGTGAGCCCCGGCTCGAAGAGGTATTCGCCAGCCTCGATCCGGCTGGCTTGGCCACTGAGGCGGGCGTACCAGCGCAACCAGCGGGGTTCATCGACAATCCCCTGGCGGCTCAGATCGTTGACCACCTGGATGAAATTGCTGCCTGGCGCCAGCTCGTAGGTCAGCGGCGCTGCCATCGGCAGGGGGCTGTCCAACCAACGGTCGACGCGCCAGACCTGGTACCCGCCGGCCAGGATCAGGGCCAGCAAGCCCAGGACCACGAAACGGATGCTACGCCGGGCCATCGATCACCGGATAGGTTTCCAGCAGCCGGGCGAACAGCCGCCGCTGCACGGGACCCCGCTCCAGCATCCTGGCCCCATGGCGGCGCACCGGCCACAGGCCGAGGAGCGTGTTGGTCATGAAAATTTCCTCGGCCTGTTCCAGATCCGCCGGTCGCGGGGGTTCGATGGCGGTGTCGATATCCACCTCCATGGCTTCTTCCAGCACCCAGCGGCGCATCA
>Ga0114931_10007937_pt1 | contig 12910 bp, 9 predicted proteins | sample 2SBtaG_FD_89579 | JGI IMG/M metagenome (GOLD analysis project Ga0114931, IMG submission 89579) | Deep subsurface microbial communities from Kolumbo volcano to uncover new lineages of life (NeLLi) - 2SBTROV14_V59a metaG | ecosystem: Environmental > Aquatic > Marine > Volcanic | place: Kolumbo...
CGGCGCGGGGGCGGCGTCGGCGCCCAGGAGGCCCGATCGCCGCGGGGCCGTCGACGGGCGGCGCGCACCGCTCAGGAGGCCCGCTCGCCGTGAGCCTGTCGAAGGGCGTCGCGCACCGCTCAGGAGGCCCGATCGCCGTGAGTCCGTCGAAGGGCGTCGCGCACCGCTCAGGAGGCCCGATCGCCGTGAGCCCGTCGAAGGGCGTCGCGCACCGCTCAGGAGGCCCGATCGCCGTGAGCCCGTCGAAGGGCGCCAGGAGGCCCGATCGCCCTGAGCCTGTCGAAGGGCGTCGCGCACCGCTCAGGAGGCCCGATCGCCCTGAGCCTGTCGAAGGGCGTCGCGCACCGCTCACTTTACCGGGCTGACCGGGCGCTCGCGATCGACGTCGATGCCGTTGGCGAGGATGCCCACGACCACCGCCGTGCCGATCAGCAGCGCGGCGCCGCCGCCGGCGATGGTGTACCAGCGGCGATACCACGGCAGTCTTTCCTGTCCCCGGTAGACCACGGTCGCGCCCGGCGGCAGCTTGCCGTCGCCGGTGGCGCCGACGTCGCGCTCGACGATGGGATAGGCGCTCAGCGCCACGTCGACCGGCGTCTCCTGGTCGAAGCGGATGTCGACGAAGCGGACGAAGTTGCGGTATTCGGGGTGGGTGACGCGCACCGCGTGGGTGCCGACCGCCAGCGGGAACGCCGGCTTGGGCGATGTGCCCATCGCCTGCCCGTCGACGTAGATCGTCGCGCCCTTGACGTCGACCTTGACCGCCAGGCGACCCTGATACCTGTCCGGCGCCAGCAGGCGGAAGGCTGCGCTGCGCGTGCTCGCCTTGCGGTCGGCGCTGCCACCCAGCTCGAGGGTGGTCGACCTCAGCTCGTGCGCATCGGCGACGTCCACCGCCTTGAGGTAGACGACCTGCGCCTCCCCCAGGCCGCCCAACTCGCCGTAGACCACCAGCTTGGCGCCGACCAGCTTGCCCAGCTCGCTCAGGCAGGCGTTGTCGCCGTCGCACGCGCGCAGATCGCGGCGCTTGGCCTTCATCACTGTGCGGTCGAGGGTGCGCTTGGCGACGGCGGTGAATCCGGGCACCGCGCCAATCCCTGCTTCCACCAGCGCCTGCACCTGCCGCGTCTCCTTGGACGAGGTCTCCTCGCCCAGGGTCGACAGCGGCGCGATGGCCACCGGCGTCGCCTGGTCGGCGGCGGCGGTCGCGGGCGCGGCCAGGGCCGCGGCGCACAAGATCAGGGCGAGCCGGCGGCGCATTTCTCCGGGTTCTTTCCGCAATCGATAACCGAGTCGTGTCCGAGGCCGTAGCCGATCACCCCGCCCAGCACGGCGGCGGTGACGCCGGCGCCGACCAGGAACCAGGTCGAGTCGTACCAGTGGCGCGCGGCCGGCCGTTTTCTGACCACCACCGGCGTCGGTCCCACCGGTGTGATCGGCGCGCTCTCGACTGCCAGCCTGACGATCACCCGCGTGGTCTTCTGGAAGCGCACGCGGATCTTCTCCTGGAACGGGTGATAGCCTTTCTTCTCCACCGTGAGCCGGTGGTCGCCCAGCGTCAGGCCGCCGAGTGGCTTGGTCAGGGGGGTGACGCCGACCTGGTGGCCGTCGAGGGTGACCTTGGCGCCGACCAGGTCGCTGAGCACCATGATCGCGCCCTCGAGGTCTTCGGGCGCAAGCAGCTCGTAGGCGGCCACGCGCACCGCTTCGATCAGCTCGTCGGGGGCGCCGCGCAGCGGCTTGGTCGCGATGCGCTTGGGCAGCTTCTTGCCGGTGGCGACGTCGACCGCCTTGATGTTGAGGATGTACGAGTCGCCCAGCGCGGCGACGTTGCCGGTGACCACCAGGTCGACGCCGAGCTTCTTGCCGATCTCGGCCAGACAGGAGTCGGCGCCGCCGCAGTTGCGCAGCTTGCGCGAGCTGCTGATCACCTTCTGCACCTGGCGGCGGGTAGGCAGCTTGGAGCCGGCCAGGCGCTCCAGCTCCTTGCGGAACAGGGTCTCGAGACGGGCGACCGGCTCGCGCTCCATGCCCAGCGCCTCCAGCTGGAGAACGGCGACCTTCTTGGTGATCCCGTGGCTGGGCGCGGGCGCAGCACCATCGTTACCCGCGCGTGCGGGCACCGGGTTCGCCGCAGCCACGAGCAGCGCCCCGGCGAAGCAAGCCAGTCGAATCCAACCCCTCAACGCTCCGAGATCAATAGTAACATCGCGCGGGCGAATCCGCTCGCGACGCCGGCCACGCTGTGACGCCAATCATGGGCTGCTGGCGGGGGGCGCCGGTGTCGGTGCGGCGTCGCCGTGGGCCGGGGCGGGCTGCGCCGGCTCGGGGCCGTCGTCGGCGTCGGCATCGGCGGGCGCCGCCGTCACCTGCACGGCGATGCCGCTGGCCTCGGCCGATCGCCACAGGAAAAGCTTGCGCAGGGCCCAGATGCCGCCGTCGGGGGTGACGTCGAACTGCAGGTTGGTCACCTTGTCGGCGCCCATGGTCTTGGCCGCGACGATGAGCATCCGGTTGACCACCCGGTCCAGGCTGACCCCGCCGGGAATGGGCAGGAACAGGAAGTACCAGCTGATGGCGTCGGACTGGATGCCGGCGATCGGGCGCAGGCCGTGACCGACCTCGACCGTGTTGGGCTGGAGGCGGACGGTCTGGGTGTGACTGCAACCAGCGACCGTCGCGGTGATGGCCAGGGACAGGGCGAGTGCGCGAATCACGGCGCCGACGTTACCACGCGCGTCTGGGCTGCGTCCGGCCCCACCGGGCGACATAGGCCGCTGCCCCCAACGCGGCTGTCATGCACCCGTCGGACCGAGCCCGTGCGCCGCGTAGGCGAAATCGACACCCATTCACGGCAGCCGAAGCGGCTCGACAGAGCTGATCGCCACGCTGTCGGGGTGATCGCGAGCGGTACTTCGCCGAGCAAACGCAGCGGGTCGCGTTGCGGGTCATCGCCGGCCGCGCGCGAGGCGAGGACCGGACCGGCGAGGACCGGACCGAGGACCGCGAGGACCGGACCGCGAGGACCGGACCGGAGGTCTTTCCTCGAGGACCGGACCGGAGGTCTTTCCCGCGAGGACCGGACCGGAGGTCTCGAGGACCGGACCGGAGGTCTTCGAGGACCGGACCGGAGGTCTTTCCCGCGAGGACCCGAGGACCGGACCGGAGGTCTTTCCCGAGGACCGCGAGTGCGAGGACCCGAGGACCGGACCGGAGGTCTTTCGACAGGACCGGACCGGCGGGAGGATCGCGTGAGGATTGGACCGGAGGTCTTCCGGACTCTTGCTTGGCACACGAGATAGTTGCCCGCAAGGAGGTCGTATGTGTCCGGCTCGCCGTTCATTGGCCGTCCGCGCAGCCGGACGGCGTCCGCCACGCCGGACGAGCGGGTCGCTGTTTCGCGACCTTGCGCCCGGCATGGTCAGTGCACGCGCTCGCTGCGTGTCCGTGGCCCGGCCGATCTTCCGAGGCGTCAGCCTCATGCTCACGCGGCGCGTACGCGGGCGCACCTTTCTCCTGCGCCCTAGCAAGCGCACCAACCAGATCGTCGCCTACGTGGTCGCCGTCATCGCCGCCCGACGGAACATCCAGCTCCACGCTTTGGTCGTCATGAGCAACCACTGGCACGTCTGTTTGACCGACCCGGATGGCGCCATCGTCGACTTTCAGCGTGACTGCCACCAGTTCATCGCTCGCGCCATCAACGCCCACCACGGAGAGTTCGAGAGCATTTGGTCGTCTGGATCGCCTAGCCGCGTCGAGTGCGAAGGGGCCGACGACCTCGTGGGACGCATCGCCTACACCATGGCCAACCCGGTTGAAGCCGCCCTCGTCCGTCACGGCAACTCCTGGCCCGGCCTGCGGCGCGCATGGCCAGCCAAGGCCCTCGTCGTTCGGAGGGCGAAGCGGTTCTTTCGCGGCGAAGAGGACGGTGGCGACTGGCCGGAACAGGCCGTCCTCGAGTTCGTTCGCCCGCCCGGCTACGAGGCGCTCTCCGACGACGATCTGGCAGGCATGATCGTCGCCGCCATCCGTCAGCGCGAACAGCACTTCCAGAAGAAGTACGACGGTGAGGGGCGACCGTTCCTCGGCCGACGCCGAATCCTGGAGCAGTCGCGTCATGACCGGCCCCACACCCGCGAGCCGCGATTCGGAATTTCGCCCCGCGTCGCCTGTCGCAACAAGTGGCGGCGTATCGAGTGCCTCCAAGCCAACAAGCGTTGGCTCGGCGGTTACCGTCGAGCCCTGGCCGCCTGGCGTAGCGGCGACCGCGACGTCTTGTTTCCCGCCGGCACCTACCTGATGCGCATGCGCCACCGCGCTTGCTGCTCGGCGCCCCCCGATTGACCGCATGAGAAAGGCCCTCTGCCCGGTGTGGTTCGCCACACGGGGTAGTCTTGCGTCGACAGCGCGATTTCGGCCCGATCGGACGGCCCGCGGACACCGATTTTTCAGTTCTCAGCAGATGGCTTCGCGCTGGTGAGCTCCGCGCGTACGCTCGTGCCGTACGATTCGCGTGAGAGACCTCCGGTCCGGATCTCCGACAGGCTGACCCGACGTGTCAGCCGTTGCCCAGACGTCGACGTTCGCGCCAACGACCCAGTCACCGGTCTGGAAATCGAGCACCACGCCCGAAACCGTGACCGAGACGGACGTCGGCATGTCCGTCGTTTTCGTGCGCAGACAAGACCAGTCCGCGTCGCCCACCGAGGCGGTACCGACATAAACCTGCGTCACTTGCGACGGTCTTACGAAGCCCGGGTTCACCAGCGTACCCGCGTCGGCGCTCGGATCGCATGCTGAGGGCCCGCCGCTATCGGGCGGAGCTCCGTCGACCCACCTGGCATCGACCGACGATGCATCCGGCGCCGCTGTTCCGCCTCCGCAGCCGAGGATCGCGAGCAGAGCCGCGATGAAGAATGATTGTGCGCGTGGCGACATGACGAACGCACCATAGATCGATTCGACACCGGGGAACGGGTTTTCGCGTTCACGATGTGAGATCAGTCGAGGGCGCGGTCGCGCGTCGAGCGTCATCTCCTCTTTATCGAAAACGCGGCCCGCCCGGTTGCGTACGTTCTTGGGCGCGCGTCCCCGTAGCGCGCTCCAGTCCGGCGTTTCCCTTACGCCGCGCCCTGGGACGAATCGTCGGGAAAGCCGGGGGTGAACATCGCGACCAGGCGCGCGGGGTTGGCGGCGCCTTCCTGCTCGAAGAAGACATCGGCCTGGGCGATCGCCGTCTCTCCGGCGCGGCCGCCGAGGAGCTCGCCCTCCCGCCGGCGCGCGATGTTGGCGTAGAGCAGCAGGTCGGGTCCCTCGGCCACCTCGATCACCCGGCGCAGCGCGGTCAGCGCGGCGTCTGGCCGGCGCTGTCGGGCGTGGACGCCGGCGCGGAGGAGGCGTGCGTACACCCGCGCCTGCTTGGTTCCCTCGCGCGCCAGCTTGCGCGCGGCGCGGGTTGCCCTGGCCGGACCGTCGGCACCGCCGCCGGCCAGCGCCATCCGCGCGCGCAACCAGACGTAGTGGATCCGCACCAGCTGCAGGCGCATCAGCAGCGACGCCTGGAACCCGGCGAACAGCGGCGCCAGCTCCTCTTCGGCGCGGGCGATGTCGCCGCGGTAGAGCGCCAGCTCGCCGCGGGCCTCGATCTGCCACCAGTGCTGCAGGTGGAAGCTGCCTTCGGGCGCGCTCCACTCGAGCTTGTCGATGTGCATCTGCGCCAGCTCCGGCTGGTCGGAGACCAGCCAGACGATGCTGCCGGACAGGCGCATGGTGGTGTCGCTGTGTGATCTGTGATCCGGACCGGAGGTCTTTATAAGACTGATCGTCACAGCCCCTGCGGCATCAAGCCTGACACCTACGGCTCCCACTTGTCCGGCTCGCCGTCCACTGGATCGTCCGCCCAGTCGGACGGTGTCCGAACGCCCGGGCGGGCACGACGTCTCTTCGTGGGCTTACGAGCGGCACAATCACTGCAGCCGCTCGCGGCGTGTCCGTGGCTCGGCCGATCTTCCGAGGCGTCAGCCTCATGCTCACGCGGCGCCTTCGCGGACGCACCTTCTTGTTGCGACCGAGCAAGCGCACGAGCCAGATCGTAGCCTACGTGGTCACCATCATCGCCGCCCGACGGAACATTCAGCTCCATGCCCTCGTCGTCATGAGCAACCACTGGCACGTCTGCTTGACCGACCCGGGTGGCGCTATCGTCGACTTCCAGCGCGACTACCACCAGTTCATCGCCCGCGGGATCAACGCCCACCACGGTGAGTTCGAAAGTATCTGGTCATCCGGCTCACCGAGCCGGGTTGAGTGTGAGGGCGCCGACGACCTGGTCGAACGTATCGCCTACACCATGGCAAACCCGGTCGAGGCCGCGCTGGTGCGTCACGGCCACTCGTGGCCTGGCCTACGACGCGCATGGCCAAACAGACCCTGGTGGTTGCAAAACCACCTCGCTTCTTTCGTGGCGAAGACGAGGGTGGCGACTGGCCCGCACAGGCCGTCCTCGCGCTCGTCCGTCCGCCTGGCTACGACGAGCTCTCCGATAGTGAGCTCGCCGGCATGGTCCAGGCCGCCATCGACCAGCGCGAGCAGCACTTTCGTGCCAAGTACGACGCCGAGGGCCGAGCATTCCTCGGCCGGCGTCGTGTGCTCGAGCAGTCGCGCCACGCCCAGCCCCGCAGCCGCGAGCCGCGAGCCGCGAGCCGCGAGCCGCGAGCCGCGAGCCGGAGTCTCGGCCCGGGTCGCGTGTCGCAACAAGTGGCCGCGCATCGAGCGCCTGCAGGCCAACAAGCGCTGGCTCGGCGGTTACCGTCGAGCCATGGCCGCCTGGTGTAACGGCGACCGCGATGTCTTGTTTCCTGCCGGCACCTACTTGATGCACGTGCGCCACCACGTTCGCTGCGCGGCGCCCCCCGATTGACCGAACGAGATAGGTCATCTGCCCGGCGTGGTTCGCCACGCGGGGCACTCCTGCGTCGACAACGCGATTTCGACCCCATTTGGCGGTCTTCGGGACCTCGGTTTCGAGTTTCCAACCGCGCCTTCACGCTGGCGATGCCCGCGTGTCCGCTCGTGCCCGCGCGATCGCGCGAAAGACCTCCGGTCCGGATCCCTGTTCGGGGCTTCTCCTTCTCAGCTACGTTGGCACAGAGGGCGCTCGCGTCTCGCACTCGAGCGAAAGACCTCCGGTCCGGATCCTATCGATCCTATGGGTCCTCGAAAGACCCCCGGTCCGGAGTCCTGTCCGGAGTCCTGGAGTCCTGAGGGTCCGGAGTCCTGAGTCCTCGGGAGTCCTTGTCGGTCCGGAGTCCTTCCTTAGACCCCCGGTCCGGAGTGTCGTGAGTCGTCGAGTCGTCGGGATGCCTCCGAGAGGCGCCGTTCACTGGCGGTCGGAAGCGACAGCCGGCGCCCAGTTCTGCACCGCTTCCCGTTGCCAGTCACCATCGTTCCAGAGGCTTGCCGCAAAATAGAAGAAGTCGTCTTGCTGCAGATCCGCGAGGTCGTACGCAGGATCATTGTCTCGGTCCAACGCGCGATACTCTTCGGTGTAGATCGTCTCGTTGCCCGTTTCGACCGTGAAGCGCCGCATCGAACCAAATCGCAGGTCCCGACAGCGGTAATTTGAGGCCATTGGGATTCGGCGGAGACCGGACTGAAAGATCATCTGGGCGCCGTCGCTCCATACCGCGTACCACCGCCCGTTCTTCTTCAGCGCCCAACCCAGCCGTTTCTCAGACCTGCGAGGCAGCCATTGTGGATGACCTTTCCCGGTCTCAGTGTCAAAGAGAACAGGTTGCCATTCTCGATTCCAGTTTCCCAAGACAAGCGTCATTTCACGACTCCGAACGCTCGGTTGATGGTCGAGCTTGTTCTCGAAATGGCCTTGAGCGCGGCCTCCCAGCTCCCGTACTTCTGAAACAGCGCATCAGCGCTAGGACCCAAGCGGTTGCCATACTTCAAGACGTTTCTCATTCCCGCCAGCTTCGCCGCAAGCCACGAGCCCTGCGAGCGGATGTTTGCCTTGAGTTCGTTGCGCAGGGGACTAACGGTTCTTACAACTTCTTCGGCGGACATTCCGTTGTCACGGAGACGCCCGGCAAGTCCACCGAGTTCTTCCGCTGTCTGCACATAAAGGCTCCGCAGCTCGCTGGCTGGCTTGCCGCCGCTGGGAAGCGACCATATCTGACCGGTGATTGCTCCGGCAATACTGCCAGTCCACAGCGTTGCCGAGACGTGTGTGCCGGCAAAGACCTGCGCCCCTTCGTACAAGAGAGACCCGCCCTCGTAAACGAAGGCGCCGCCCTCGAGGAGGAACGGCAATGCGACACCGGCCAAGGCAGCCACGGGGGCTGCGTCCCCGATGAACTTCACGCCACGCCATACTGATCTAGTGTGTGCCTTCGCACCCGCGCTGCGCGGCTCTTGGAGAATCGCTCCTCTTTCCCAGGTGCCGTAGTGCCAAAGGTCGACCTCCTGGAATGCAGCCCATCGCGACCTGGCGTAGTAGTAGTGTCCGTGGGCTTGGCCAAACCATTCGCCGTTGGTCTGGTGAAGGCTGGCCGAGCTGCCCCACAGATAGATGTACTCGTGACCGACGCAGCCCTGGCATTGCGCCTCGGATTGCGACTGCAGCCCATTCGGGTCGCGATAGCGCAGCGGATTGTTCAGGGAGAAGGTGTATAGGTTCATCGCTCGCGGGTTGGTCAGACCCAGGTCGGGGACAAAGCGGTAGAGCGGATCGGCGCGCAGCCACGTGAGTGTGAGCGGGTCGTAGTAGCGGTAGCCGTAGTAGGCGATCCCGCTGCGCAAGTCGGTCTGCTTGGCGTTGAAGCGGTGGTCGAAGTCCTGCGTGTTGCCGCTGCTCTGAAGGACCTCACCGAACGGCGTGTAGCTGAACGTCGCCTTGACGTATCCGCTGGGGCTGGTGACGGCCAGGAGGTGGCCGAGGCCGTTGTGATGCGTGTACTCGACGCGACCGCTGTCGTCGATGCGTGCGAGCGGAGTGCCGAGGTTGGCGTAGACGTACGCCCGGGTCTGGTGGCCGCTGGCGTCGTATTGGATCTCGGTGTCGCCAGCCCAGAGGCGCAGGCGGATCGGCGAGCCGGAGGCTGACTGCTCGAGGGCGAGCATGCGGGCGCCGTTGGCGTCGTAGTAGTAGATCTCGCTGCTGCCGTCGGGGTGGGTCAGGCGGCGCATGCGATCGTCGCCGTCGTAGGTCATCTGCCAGGTGCCGTCGCCGCGGATGGTGCGCTGGGTGACGTTGCCCTGTCGATCGTGCTGGTAGTCGGCGAACGGCGACTGGCCGATGACGTCGTAGAGCTTGTCGATTTCCTCCTGGTGTCCGTCGCCGGGATCGTAGGAGTACTCGACGCTGCGGCGGTGGAGGGTCGGGGCGTTCATCGACGAGTCGACGTCCACCCGGTAGAGGCGGCCGGCCGGCGTGTAGTCGATGAAGGTCTGCGTGCGGTTGGAGGCGCCGTCGTATTGCTCGTAGGCGTGGGTCACCTGGTGGCGCGCATCGTAGTGGTAGTAGGTCTGCGTTCCGCCACCGCCGCCACCGCCGCCACCGCCGCCGCCGCCTCCACTACCGCCGCCGCCGCCGGCCTCGAGCTCGCGCAGGTCGCCCATGCCCCAATACGACGCGTGGGCGAGCAGCACGTTGTAGGGCTGCACGAGGCGGTCCTCGGTGACGCGGCCCAGCGGATCGTATCGCCACTGTCGTCTTGCCTGGCCGAATTTTGCCCGATAGGGCATGCCGGCCGTGTTTCGCCAGAAGTGGACGAGCTCGCCGCCGCCGTAGCCCCGCACGAGATCCAGCGCTCTGGGCAGGCCACGGACGTCGTAGTCCACGTGCGTCACGATGGCGTGGTTTGCCGGGACTTCGGGATCCCACGTGTTGGTCGTGGGGTGGACCACCTCGACGACGGCTCCCTGGGGTGAGAACGAGCGCCGGGTGATGCGCTTGTCCTTTTGGCCGCCGAGTTTCTGCGGAAGGTGGAAGCTACGGGTCTCCAGGATCGGGTTGCCCTGGAGATCGTAGGCGTAGGCGACGGTCGCGAACGGGGTGACGGTGCGCCGGAGGCGGCCGATCAGGTTTCGGGCGGGATCGATGGCGCCGAAGGGAGTACAGGGGTCGTTCGTGCTGCAGGCGTCGTACTCGTACTGGGTCAGGCCTACGGCGAAGTCTGTGGCGTCGGTCGCCGAGAGTGACCGCGAGCCGGCGAGGCGAGACGTGATGCGGTCGAGATCGTCGTAGACCATGGTGGTGGTGTACGGGTCGGCGCTGTCGTATGGGTCGTGCGGCGCGATCTCGGCCACCATGTTGCCGTTTCGATCGTAGAGGTAGGACCAGCTGCGGTCGCCGCGCGTGATCGCGATGCGGTTGCCCGCGGCGTCGTGGTCCAGGGTCGTCTCGTAGCCCTCCGCATCGATGATCGACGCCAGGTTGTCGCGGCCGTCGTAGGCGTATGAGGTCTCCGCGTAGTCGGTACCGTCGATCAGCTCGCGGACCAGCACGATCCGTCCGAACGCGTCGGTCACGGTCTCCTTTACGCCGAGTGGCTCGTCGGGCGCGGGGCTGGGGACCACTTCTTCGGCGCGCGTGCGGAGGCCGTCGTAGCGAATGGCGATTCCCGTGCCGTCGGGTTGCGTCCTGGACAGCGTGCGGCCGGTCGAGTCGTACGCGTAGTGATACGTGACGGTTCTGCTGCCGCTGGTTACCGTCGGGTCGGGCACCGACATCGCGGTCATGCGACCGGCGCGGTCGTAAGCGTAGGTCGACACCGCGTCGGCCAGCCCGTCCCTACTCAGGTCGGTGGTGGTGATCGTCTGGCGGCCGGCGCCGTCGAAGTAGCGGGTCGAGCGCGCCCAGGTGCCGCTCCAGGTCGTCAGAGTCTCGCTACTGATCGACGTTTCGAGTCCGGGACCGCCGTTGACGTAGGCAAAGCGGGCGACCTCGGTCAGGCTCGTGGGCGCCGATGGGGCTCCGCTGACCGACTTCGTCAGGGCGCGGCCAAGGCCGTCGATGGTGTAGTGGACGCGGGCGCCCGGATTGGGGCCGCTCTGGTCGAGGAGCGCCCCGGTCGCGTAGTCGACGGTCGCCTCGACGGTCTGGCCGAGCTCGTTGCGGACCTGCTTCGGGTAGAGCTTCGCCGGGTCGTACTCGGTGCAAGCAACCGGAAGCGCCAGCCCGGATGGGTCGGTGCACGGATTGTATCCGGCGGGGACCGGCGCCCGTGCCACCTGCTCTGGCTTCTGCTCCCAGAGAAGCTGGCCGGTGCTCATGTCGTAGCCGTGGCGCGTGACGGCCCAGCGGTTGCCGTCGATCCAGCTGCGGCTCTCGGTGACGACACGACCCGATGGGTCGTAGACCGCGACGGCGTGGCCGATGGTCTCCTTGCTTTGCAGCATCGTCTCGAGGCTCTCGGTCTGGCGGAGGCGGTAGGTGTCCGCAGTTGCGTCGAGCGCGTACATGTGCTGCGCGCCCCGGTCGTCGGGCGAGGGGGCGACGCTCTGTGGGTTCACGCCGTGCGGCCCCATCGATAGGGCGCCGATGTACTGGTCGCTGGCTATGGCGGCATAGAGCCGCGGGATCCCGCCGCCGTTGATGGCCGACCAGACCGTCACGCCGGTGCTCTGGGTGTTGGCGGCCAAGCAGCTTTGCCTCGACTGGGCCACGCTGCATGTCCACGTGGTTCGAGTCGTGGGATGGAACGTTCGCAACTGGCCGCCGAAGAGGCCGAACTCCGACCAGTAGGTGCGCTCGACGCGCAGAGGCTCGCTGTAGTCGGCGGCCTGGTCGTCCACATCTGCGTTGGCCATCGCCGCGGCATCGGCGTAGACGCTGGTCTCGAACAGCCGCCCGCTCTCGTCTACCGTGTAGTCGTACTTGCTCAGCGTGATGGCGCCGGTCGCGGACGTGGTCGACACCTTCTCGAAGCCGCGAAACCTCGAGTGGCCGAGCCAGTCCACATTGACCACCGGGTCGATGTAGTGATAGTTCGTGGTCGCGTCGATGCCACTCCATGAGTCGGTCGTGTGGACCGCGGTCGCGACCCACAAGGGGCGCGCCAGAGCTTTTCCCAGCTCGGGGTGCTGCACCACGGCGCCGGCGTCGGTGTGTGGGCGATAGGTGACCTCTGTCCGGCTTCCGCGCCCGTTGTCGACGTTCAGCAGAAGGTGGGTCGGCCCGTCCTGGTCGGTGCGCACGCGCAGCTTCCGCGCGGCTCCCGTACTAACGACTTCGACACCGTCGGGGCGGCCGTCACCGGTGACGTCGGTGAAGCGCGACCACACCCACCAGCGGCTCTCGTCGAACTGCTGGTGCTCGACCAGGTCTGCCTCGCTGCCGTCGAGCGGATGCTCGACACCGAGGAGTCCACCGCCAGCGTTGAGCGCCAGGTTGGGGATCGCTGCCGCGATCGAGTCGGTCAGCTGGGTCAACTTGGGATAGTAGAAGTCGAGCAAGCCGTCGTCGTCGCGGTCGAGCACAGCCGACGCGGCAAATCCGGTCGCGTCCACCACGTACGGCTGCAGCCACCCGGTCAGGTCCATGTGCACCTCGGACATCGGCAAGTGTCCCGCCTTGTCGTTCGGTGACAGCCACGCGAACCGCGTTGGGTTGTTCTGGAGGAATCCCAGCCCGTTGTTGAAGTAGACCTGGGTGCGGTAGTTCTTCTCGACGCCCTTGCGACGCAGGAAATCGGGCAGGCCGTCACCATTGACGTCGTAGAGCCCCTCTCGTTCGAGAACGACGCGCACCGGATCTCGGTTCGGCAACGCGAGCGCCGGCGAGGTCACCGCCTGGGTGGGGTACGAGAGCTCGGGCGTCCACCAGAAATAGGGAAGGCCGGTGTCGGGCTCGGCCCGGAAGTGGCCGTCGCCGTCGCCGAACCAGACGTACCACCAC
>Ga0114931_10007938_pt1 | contig 12908 bp, 10 predicted proteins | sample 2SBtaG_FD_89579 | JGI IMG/M metagenome (GOLD analysis project Ga0114931, IMG submission 89579) | Deep subsurface microbial communities from Kolumbo volcano to uncover new lineages of life (NeLLi) - 2SBTROV14_V59a metaG | ecosystem: Environmental > Aquatic > Marine > Volcanic | place: Kolumbo...
ATAGAAAAGAAAATGCAAGAAATAATCAATAGAAATCTTGACATGAAAGAAAAACAAGTGAGCGTAAAAGAAGCAAAAGAATACTTTAGGGAAAATCCGTACAAAATAGAACTTATAGAAGAACTAGATAAAAAAGGAGAAAAAATTACTTTTTGGGTAACAGGAAGTGAAGATCAGTTTGTAGATTTATGCAAAGGCTCGCATACAAAAAACACTTCCGATATTAAGGCCTTTAAGTTACTAAGCATTGCTGGCGCATATTGGAGAGGTGACGAAAAAAATAAAATGCTTACAAGGATATATGGAACAGCTTTTAAAAGTAAAAAAGAACTAGATAAATATTTAGAATTACTAGAAGAAGCAAAAAAGCGAGATCACAGAAAACTAGGAAAAGAGCTTGACCTATTTCACTTTTCAGAAAAAGTTGGTCAAGGCTTACCACTTTGGACTCCAAAAGGATCTGTAATTAGAGAAGAACTAGAAAAATGGGCAAAAGAGACTGAAAAAGAGTGGGGTTATGTTAGGGTTAACACACCTCATATTGGAAAAGAAGACTTATACATAACATCTGGACACTTACCTTATTATCGAGACGACATGTACCCCGCTATGAATATAGAGGGTGAGGAATACTTTTTAAAGGGAATGAATTGCCCGCATCACTTTGAAATATTCAATCGAAAACAGCATAGTTATAAAGACTTACCAAAAAGATATGCTGAATATGGTACAGTTTATCGATACGAACTTAGTGGCTCGTTATTTGGTTTAATGCGGGTAAGAAGTATTGCTCAGAATGATGCTCATATTTTTTGTACAGAAGATCAGGCAGAAAAAGAGTTTTTAGATGTAATTAAACTACACGAGTATTATTACAATACTTTAGGATTAACAAGGGATAATTACCACATTGTAATTGGACTTCCTGATCCAAAAAAAAGTGGTAAATATCATGGAGATAAAAAAATATGGGAAAAAGCAGAAAAAATGATGAGAAACGCAATTGAAAAGTCTGGTATTAGAACAATAGATGACATAGGTGGGGCAGCATTTTATGGGCCAAAGATCGACTTTAACGTAACTTCATCTATTGGAAGAGAATTTAGTATATCTACAAACCAATTAGACTTATTTATGCCACAAAGGTTTAATCTTGAATATACTGACAAAGATGGAAGTAAAAAGTTAGTAGCAGTAATTCACAGGGCACCTCTAGGTTCTCATGAACGATTTATTGGGTTTTTAATTGAACACTTTGCAGGGGCTTTCCCTGTTTGGATTTCACCGGTTCAGGTTCAAATTATTCCTGTAAGTGAAAAATCAATAAAATATGCTAAAAATATTGCAAAAGAACTTGATAAAAATAATATAAGGTACGAACTGGACGCAGCAAATGAAACAATGGGAAATAAAATAAGAAAAGCACAAAAACAAAAAGTTCCTCTTATGGTTGTTGTTGGCGAAAAAGAGGCAAATAAACAAAAAATAAGTATAAGGGATAGAGAAGGAAATCAAAAAAATATGATAGAACTAACAAGCTTTATTAAAAGTATTAATAAATTAATAAACTCTAAAAGTCTAGAGTTAACAATATAAAAATAAATGGCAAAATATCACAATAATAATTATAGAGGCAGAAATAGAAATAGAACTAGAATGGAACATATTATTAATGAATATATTAAAGCGGAAGAGCTTAGGGTTGTAATGAAAAATGAAAATTTAGGTGTAATGACTAAAAATAAAGCATTAAAACTTGCAAAAGAAAATAGCATGGACTTGATTCTAATTGCAGAAAAAGCTAACCCACCTGTTGCTAAAATTACGGAATACACAAAATATAAGTACCAAGAGCAGCAAAAGGCACAAAAGAGCAAGGCAAAAAGTAAAAAGCAGGACTTAAAAGAGTTTAGAATAACCGTTAACACAGGAGAGAATGATGTAACCATGAAAGTAAATCGTGCCCGAAATTTTTTAAAAGGAAACGATAAGGTACGCTTTAACTTAAGATTTAGAGGAAGAGAAAACGCACATAAAGAACTTGGGTATAATAAATTAAATAATGTTGTTGCTTCCCTTGAAGATATTGCAAAAATTGAAGGAGAAATTAAATCACAAGGAAGTGAAATTAGTGTAACATTAATGCCAAAATAGGCTTAACTCCTTTACATTTAGGCTATTTGCATTAAAATAGTAACGTCATGAAACAAAAAACACACAAGGGAACTGTAAAAAGAATAAAAAAGACAAAAACAGGTAAACTAATAAAAGGTAAGGTTAATAACAGCCACCTTTTTAGAAAGCAAAGTGCTAATAAAAAAATGCGTAAAAAAAGAACAAACAATATTAAAGATGGATTTGTTCAAAAAATTAATAAACTATTAGGGTAAAATGAGAGTAAAAACAGGTGTAAAAAGACGCCGAAGACATAAAAAAATATTAAAAGCTACCAAAGGTTATTGGGGTAGTAAAAATAAACTATATAAATCAGCTCACGAAGCTTACTTGCACGCTGGCGAATATGCATTTGCTGGAAGAAAACTTAGAAAAAGAGACATGCGAAAACTATGGATCTTAAGAATTAATGCTGGTTTAAAAAACATAGAAAACCCCTTAAGCTATAGTAAATTTTTAAATCTCCTTACAAAAAGCAAAGTAAGGTTAAATAGAAAAATGTTAGCAGAACTTGCTGTTAACGACCCAAAAACTTTTGAACAAGTAGTTAAAAAGGTCATTAAGTAACTACATCAGTAAAAACCGGACTCCCGCAAACAGCCAAGAGTTTATAACCCACCTCAAAAAGATATTAGTGAAACTCAAGTATTTACAGTGTTAGTGTAATCTAACCACAACAGCCATCCTTATCTGTAATAGAGGTATTTATACACGCTGTAAACCTAACTTCCTTCAGGTATAGTACAAACACCCCACCTAAAGTATAAGCTACAAGGCTTATTAATTAAACTTCATGAGATAACAAGAGAGGAATAGGGGTCAAGAAAAGATTTAAAAAATAGATTACTAAAGGTCTTTATAAGGACCGTCCTCAAATGAGGACGGTCCTCATTTTAAAAGCAACCCTAAATTAAAAAATGCTAGATTCATAATCTGTAATATTTTTATCTTTAAGATAAGTTGAAAAATTCTTATAATCTGTAGACTCTTTTATCTCTTTGTTAGGAACTAACCACCTACATTTTTTCCCTCCCCAATAATATTTATAACTGCTGTAAGGGTAATTCTTTACCTTACTAACTAAACCTGCCTGTAAGGGGTTAACATGAATATAAATACCAGTAGTGGTTAGTTGTCTTTTATTTAATATTGGAATAGCTCTATAGTTTCCTTGTATTAAGCTGCCTTCACGATTGTATTTTTTATTAAAGTATTTTACATATGATGACATTACTCTTCGCATTAGTTTTTCCATACCATCTCGGGTAAGATTAAACAGCAATAAGTGGAAGTGGTTGGGCATTAACGTGTAAAGAGATAATTCAACCTCCCCATAAACACTATCCACATAAACTTCTACTTGTTGACCATACAAAGTCTTATGTTCCTTAAAGTCTTTTGTAAGATATTTTTTAAAAAGATAGAGGAAGTAGGTATAATCATATTCATCTCTATAAATCTTCATTTTATTCATACCTCGTGCATAAACGTGGTAGTACATATCAGCACCAATTAGTTTCTGCCTATTTTTGTAGGGCATAATGTATTTATAACATACTTTTGCAATAGTGTTAACTGAGGACCGTCCTCATTTGAGGACGGTCCTCATTTTAAAAGCAACCCTAAATTAAAAGTTTAATAAGATCTAATTTATGCTATACTAAAGCAATGGTAAAGGTTGACATAGATACTATTACAAAAGAATTACAGGCAAAATTAAATGCAGCAAAAAACTCCCAGCAGATTACAAACATTAAACTGGAATATTTAGGAAAGAGTGGTGTTGTAAATAACTTAGCCTCAAAAATTAAACAATTTCCAAACGAACAAAAAGCTGAGTTTGGAAAAGCTATAAACAAACTAAAAAATCAGGTTACAATTTTAGTCCAACAAGCTGAAAAAGATATTTTAAATTACGGTAAAAACGTTGATGCAGATTTAACTATACCGGTTAAACCAACCTTTACACCAAGCCTTCACCCTACAACACAAACTTTAAGAGAATTAAATGCCTTTTTCAACTACTATGGCTTTAGCGTTTTAGAGGGTCCAGAAATTGAAGATGATTTTCATAATTTTGAAATGATGGGTGTTCCTAAAGATCACCCCGCAAGAGAACTTCAGGATACTTTGTATATTAAAGAACCAGAAATTCTTTTAAGAACTCAAACAAGTAATGAAGAAGCTAGAGTTTTAAAACGTGAAAAGTTACCAATAAGGGTAGTTATTCCAGGAAAAGTTTTTAGAAACGAAACTGCAAATAGAACAAATGGTGCGATGTTTTATCAGTACCAGGGAGTTTATGTTGATAAAAATGTAACAATGGGTAATTTAAAATGGATGTTTGAAAAGGCACTAAAACATATTTTAGGTGAAGATACAGTTATAAGATTTAGATCTAAGTATTATCCAGAAGTTGAACCAGGGTTAAGCCCAGATATTCAATGTAAATTTTGTGGTGGTAAGGGGTGCATTGTTTGTAAGCAGCGAGGTTGGATTGAGATAGCAGGTGGGGGAATGATCCACCCTTCAACTTTGCAAAAAGCAGGAATAGATAATAAAAAATATAGCGGGTTTGCATTTGGTTGGGGACTTGATAGGGTAGTAATGAATAAATTTAAAATAAATGATCAAAGGCTTTTGTACTCTGGGTCTTTAATTTATAAGTAATATGTTAGTTCCATTAAATTGGTTAAATAAATATGTAAGAACTAAGCATTCTCCAAAACAGTTTGGAGAGATAATGACTGATTTAGAGTTTATGCAAGATGGTCCGATTAAAGATACAAAGTGGGGTAAGGTAATTGATTTAGAAGTAAGACAAAATAGGCCCGACGTTTTAAGTATAATTGGTGCAGCAAGAGAGTATGCAGCGTATATAAATGCTCCGGTAAAATACCCAAACCAAACTGATAAAATTAAGTTTAGTAAACCAAAAGAGCTTATTAATGTTTCTGCAAAAAAAGTTGTAAAAAGATTTACAGCTGTAGAAGTACTAAATGTAAAAATAAAAGAATCTCCAAAATTTATAAAAGAATATTTAAATTCGTATGGAATAGAACCAATAAACAACATAGTTGATATTACAAACTTCGTAATGCTTGAATACGGAATTCCAATGCATGCCTTTGACTTAGATAAACTTCCAAAGTTTGATTGCAAGCCACTGCTAAATTTAAGAATGGCTAAAGCTGGAGAAATATTTACTACTTGGCAAGGAACAAAAGCAACTTTAGATAAAAATGATTTAGTAGTTGCAGATAGCAACAATAGGTTGGTTAGTATTGGGGGGATAACAGGGGAGTTACATTCAGGTATCTCTGATTCTACCGTTAATATTTTATTAGAAGCAGCAAACTATAACCATGCCTTTATTAGAAGAACAGCAGTAAAACACAATATACACACAGACAGTAGTAGCAGACATAGTAAAATTTTAGCAAGTGACTTAGTAGAAACAGCAATTTTACGGGCACTTTTTTTAATTAAAAAATACGCTGGCGGAAAAATTGCAAGTAGTGAAGATTATTATAAACAAAAACAACTAGTAAGTATCTTTACTTTTGATTTACAAGGCGAAGTAAATAGACTAGGGGGAACAAACTTAACAACTAATAAATGTGCAAAACTCTTAAAACGTTTGGGCTTTAGTGTTGAAAAAAAGTCTAAAAATAGTGTAAAAGTAATAGCACCAGTATGGAGAACTGATATTAATTTTGAAGAAGATATCGTAGAAGAAGTATTAAGATTATGGGGTTATGAAAATATACCAGTTCAACAAATTAATGAAGCTCCACCAAAAAATATAACGGATCAAAAATTAATTTTAGAAAATAAACTTAGAGATATTTTGCTGTTACTTGGATTAAGTGAGCAAATTACAGAGCCTTTGGTGTTATTTGAAAATTTGCCAAACCAAATACAACTTTCAAACCCACTAAATAAGCTTAAAAACGGTTTAAGAACAAGTATAAAACCTAATCTTGTACAGGTTTTTAAAACCTACAAAAAATCTGGAATTGAAGATAGTAAGTTTTTTGAGGTAGGAAAAATATATTTACAAAAAAATGGGAGATATAGCGAACATAATGCAGTTCAAACTTATTACTCAAATACAACTAGTGAGAATGTTAAATCAGATTTACTTCAAGTTTTTGAAAAACTTGGGATCAAACCTAAGGCTAAATATAACAACAAGAAGGTAATTTATAATTTAAGACAAAATAAAGTTGCGACCCTAGATGAAAATTCGTATGTACTTTATACAGACAATATACTTAAGGTGGCAAATTTAGATCAAGTACCTGTAATAAATTTTGAAACAGGTTTTGTTCAAAAAATTATTGAAAAAATTACAATTAAAACGGAGGGGCAAGAAAACTTGGATAAAATTGCTAACCTTATAATAAAATGCAGTAAAATTATTGACCAGGTTTATATTGAAAATAAAAATAAAGATATTTATGCAAAAGATAATTTGCAAAGCGTAACCTTCACTGTAATTTTTAGTGATGATAAAAACAAACTAACACGAAAAGATATAAATAATGATAAAAATATGATATTTGATAAGCTAGAAACATTACTAAACCTAAAGGTCGAAAGACCAGAATAAAAATACATCTTAGATCACACGATTTATTCTAAATAATAAAAAAAGAGTGTTATACTAATAAACCCCAAAAGTGATAGGAAAATTTATTTAGTCATCGTAATTACTTTTTTTCGTAGGTGGGTGAAACTTTTTGTATTCATCTTTATCCTTTGGATAATTTTTGTCTACCCAATCATCAGTAGATTTTTGCCATTCTTTAAGTAAAGCATTTAGCTTAATATACTCTCTCTTTTCAGACTTATCAGCATCTTTACATTTGTCATTTGCTATTTTCCCATCTTTTTTACATACTTCTAACTCAACAACCATGTCACTTCTAACCTCAGGTTCTGTTCCTTTTATAAAAAACTCCCATCTTTTATTTTCAAGACCATCTGCAGGTTTTCCACCAGTAATTGTTCCAACTTCTTTTTTAATTATATTATCTGGTACATCAAAACTATTTGGAATATCTGGATCTAAAAATACTTTTATACTTCTGTTCCAAATTGGAGCTGCTCCAGTAACACCACTGGCAAGTTGGCCATTCATTGGAGTATTATCGTTGTTTCCGGACCAAACACCAACAACAATATCTTTTGTGTAACCTATTGTCCAGTTATCTCTAATATCATCTGTTGTACCGGTTTTAACAGCTACTTTTGTTCCTCTAAATTCTAGTAAGTTTCCAGGACCAAAAGCTAAAAGTCTTGCTGAGTTATCACTTAAAATATCACTAATTATAAAAGCTATCCCTTTATCTAAAACTCGCTTTTTAGCACTTTCATTTACATAGTTTAAGTTTTTGCCATTTTTGTCTTCCACCTTTAAAACACTAATTGGGTCTTGATAATAACCACCGCTTGCAAAAACACCAAAAGCATTTGTCATTTGTATAAGAGAAGCCTCACCACCGCCTAAAGCAAGTGATAGACCATAACTGCTTGGGTCTCTATTAAAACTTGTAATTCCAAAATCTTGAGCTGTATGTAAAAATGCATCTAACCCTACAAGTTTTAAAGTTTTAACAGCCGGAATATTAATACTGTTTGCAAGTGCATAACGCATTTGAATAGGACCTCTAAACTTTCCATCGTAGTTTTTTGGACGATAAGGCTTATTGGTACTAGCACCAGGAAAACTTGTTGGAACATCCATATAAACTGTACTTGCTGTGTAGCCTTGTTTTAGTGCTGTTGCATAAACCAAAGGCTTAATACTACTACCAGGCTGCCTTGTTTCTTGAATACTTACATTTAATCTTCCTACCTCTTCATCAAAGTAATTTTTGCTACCGACCATTGCAATAATTTCTCTGCTTTGTGGGTTAATTGCTACCAAACTTGCGTTTCCAACATTTAAATAAGCAGCTTTGTCTACTTCTTCTTTTACTATTTTTTGAACCTTATCTTGCTTTTCAATATCTAATGTGGTCGTAACTTTAAGACCAGCACTTTTAACATATTCTTCGCCATATTTTTCATATAATTTTTGTAGGACATAAAATACAAAATGTGGAGCTCTAATGTTACTTACATTCTCACTAAACTTAAGATCATAATTTTTGGCTGCATCATATTCTTCTTGACTAATTTTGTGTTTTTTACCATTTTTGTCTGTCCAGCCCCTATCTTTCATTAAATGCAAAACATATTTTTGTCTGTCAAAACCTTTTTGTGGATTAGAGCCAAAATAACTATATTCACTGGGGCTTTGTGGAAGCCCAGCTAAATAGGCTGCTTCGGCTAAGTTTAGATCACCACTGCTTTTTCCAAAATAAAGGTGACTTGCAGCTTCAATACCATAACTTGTTCCACCATAAGGGGTTTCATTAAGATAATAAGTTAAAATTTCATCTTTCCCATACTTATTTTCTATTTGAACAGCTAAAATAAGCTCTTTAATTTTTCTTATTATTGTTCTATCACTAGTTAAAAGAGCGTTTTTTACCAATTGTTGAGTTAATGTACTCCCTCCTTGTAAACCTTCACCTCGCGCAGTGTTTAAACCCGCTCGTAAAAAACTAATTACATCAAACCCTTGGTGGTTGTAAAAATCTGCATCCTCTGTTGCAAGTGTTGCATTAATTAAATAAGGGGATACTTTATCAAAACTTATAACTGTTCTATCTTCATCTTGATACACATCATATAATAAAACTCCGTTTCGGTCATAAATTTTAGTACTTTGCTCAATTTTTCGGTTTGTAAGCTTATCGGGCGGGGGAACAATAAAACTATAAAATAAGAATAAACCCATTACCAACACACAACCAAAGGCAACAAAGTACATACCTACTTTACTAAGTAATGCGATATATTTAAGCATATTATTTTTAGAAAAATGAAAATGAAAACCTAAGTTTTTCATAGAGTTAATTATATCACGAAAACGTACTTCTTAGTGCCATTTTTGGTTATTCCCCCTTATATTTAGAGTATGGGAATAGACGCCTGCAACTGATAGAATAGAAGGATCTAAGTATTAATTAAAATAAAGAGTAGTGGGGCATATGAACTATAGTGTATAAAGTCTTTAGCCTATAATCATTAATTTAAAAGTTGGATAAATTAACAAAATACCCTATACTTATTGCATTAAAATAACCTAAACCCGGGGTAGCTCAGTTGGTTTAGAGCGTCGGTCTGTAAAACCGAATGTCGGGAGTTCAAATCTCTCCCCCGGGACCAAAAAAGGAAATCACTAAACAACTTTGGGGGTAACTATAATCAATAACAGCCTATCTAGAGAAAATAAACTTACACTATTAAGACAGGGTAATTATAGTATTCAAAGTTAATATACTTGTCTTAAATGTGAGACAAAAAATAAGTGGTAACAGAAATTTTTTACCAAAAAACCTCAAAAAAGTAATTTAGAATTTAGAATTAATAATTTATAATTAATATATGTTTAATTATCTAAGAAAGCATAGAAAAGTTGCTGTTGGCTTTATGGTACTTGGGACTACCAGCCTAATAGCATTGTCTATTCTCCCATACATACTTTAAATAGAAGGTTTCTACCTAGTTATTTCAAAACCTTCAACTTTTTCTTTTAAGGCCTTTGCCTCTGGGTTTTCGTTAAAATATGTTCTTACAGGCTCTAAGTATTTGTTTAGGTATTTAATGAGAGCAAGTTTTAAGTCTAATGGAAAAAGCTCACCACTAGCATAAGCTTTTTGCAAATCATTGTATGATTTATATTTTACATTGCCACCAAACTTTTGAGGTCTTTCTATTAACATACTATCTTCCTTAGCAAATACTAAGTATTTACAATACTCTAAAATAGGATTTTCTTTAACAACCCTTTCTGGAGCCCAAGCTTTCTTAATTTTTCTCTCAACATCTTCCATACTATCAGTCATAAAAATTGCGCTGTCGGGTTTACTCTTACTCATTTTTAATCTTATTGATCTGTCTGCAGAACTTTCATCCTTTTTAACTTCAGAAGGAGGAAGAAGACCAAGTAACATATGGTGGCTAACGCTAACAGGTTTTTTAAACCCTAAGTCCTCAGCGACCTCACGAGCTAGCATATTTACTTTTCTCTGGTCCATACCAAGCTGTGCAACATCAGCTTTTAGCATAAAAATATCGGTAGCTTGCATTAAAGGATACATAATCTGTGCTGCAGTAATATTATCTTTTTCACCCCTACCCATAATCTCTACAGTTCTTAAAATTCTTGGGAGGTTATTTTTTTTACCTATTTTTATTACGGTTTGCCAGTATTTATTTGAGTTTTTATTTATAAAGTCACTTGTCCATATAAACTCAACATTATCTAAATTCATTCCGCTTGCTTTCCATACCTCTATAAAATATTTACCAACAGTTTGAATTTTTTCCATATCACCACCCATTTTATTATTAATTAAAGCAAACCAATCTGCTACCAACATTTTAAAAGTAAATCCTGCGGCAGTCATTTTATTTACATTTATAGCTCTAATTAAACCCTGGGCTATATGAATTTTCCCACTTGGCTCAAAACCGTCGTAAGCTATTAAAGGTTTGTTACTTTCAAAAAGTTCCCTTAGTTCTTTTTGCGTAACAACCTCTTCACCAACTTGATTAACAAGATCTAGTTTTTGTTGTGTAGTCATAAAGGTATTATAACTGGGATAATGCTAAGGAGCAAAAGGTAAATAGTTGCTTATACTAATTTACTCAGGTTTACAATAGGAATTAATCACAATATAGAAAGTAAAAATAAGAGGAACACAACCGCTAAAAAAAGCACATCATTAACCTTACTGAATCCATCCAAAACAATATTATATAACCACACTATTCAACCTTAAATCACTATGTAGAAGAGAGTATTACCTATAAAAAGAACTGTGGTTTATATACCATAAGTTATGGAAAATGTTGAGAAAAGTTATGGTGTACTTGGATACAATAGAAAAAATATTGCATTTATAGGTTCCTCACACATCAAGAGTATTATTAGTCCTAAGTAAGTTACTTTTTGATAACTTTGAATATTAACCTAAAACTAATACTTAAAACCAACCATTCTTATACCTTTTTCATCTATAACTGCGTAGTTCCCGCTGCCAAACTGAGTTCGTCCCAAATCAACGTATTTCTTTTTTAAATCAAATACCTTAACGTGGGTATGGCCACAAACTAATATTTCATCATCTTTAACTTGGGGGTGCAAATGTCTATTTTTTAATACCTTCCTGTTCCATAAACTTCCAACAGTAAAAGTACTTACGGGTAAATATTTTTGTATAGGGTGAAACAAGTAATACTTAATTTTAAACTTAAATGGGTTTGGTTTTTTTTCGTGTCTACAAAGTAAATGCCCATGTTCAATGTGGTATTTAAACCCACCAATATTAAGCTTTACAAAATCAGCAATATTATTAGAAACACTTTCAGCAACGGCCTTGCTGTATTCAATTGGATCATGATTTCCAGGCAAGTAGTATGTGTTTTTACTCTTTAATAGTTTAAAAAGTTTTCCATAACCTGACTTTACAAGGTCTTGCTTGCTATAAATCATTGCCTCATAAAAATCCCCGTTAAGAATAATATTTTTGTACTTTTTTATTAGGTTTGTTAAGTAAGCTTCTTTTCCTTTTTCAAACCTTTTTGTTAAGTGTAAGTCCGAAAGGACTAAATATGATTGTTGCATACTTTACCCAATAAATATTCTTCTAAAGATACTTGCTTGAGTGATACATATTATATACCTTTTATATAAAATTTAAAGTTTTAATTGAATACCCTAATTATTACCTGATAATTTTGTCATATTGCGTCATGTAAGGCTTAATTAGGGTTGGTCCCTATTAGGGACCAACCTTTTTAGCATGGTCCCTAATTTATGCTATAATAAAGGCATGCCCTATAAAAATCGTGTAAAAGTCATAGGAACAAACACCTACTATCACGCATATGCAAGAGGTATAAACAAAATGCGTATATATAAAGAAAATGCAGACTACATCTATTTTTTATATCTTTTAAAAAAGTACTTAACCAAAGACTTTAAAGAAAAAAAAGAGGTATATGGTAAAGAAGTAGAACTTCCTGTTAATGGTGTTTATGGGCAAGTTGAACTAAATGTATATTCTTTAATGCCAAATCACTTTCATCTTCTGTTACTAAATAAAGAAATGGGTGGGATGACTAATCTTATGAGAAGAGTACTAACAAGCTATACCTCTTACTTTAACTCTAAGTATCAAAGACAAGGCCCTTTAATCCAAGGAAACTACCGCGTTGTAGCTATTAGAAATACTCCACAGCTAATAACCACAGGAATTTATATACACATAAACTCACTTAAAGATGGTTTAGTTAAAAGAGTTTCTGATTACCCATATTGTAGCTATAAATATTACTGGGGAGGAAAAAAGTGTAGGTGGTTAGTTCCTAACAAAGAGATAAAAGAGTCTACAGATTATAAGAATTTTAAAAGATATTTAAAGGATGAATCAGTAATTGAATATTCAAATACCGTAATATAGGGAAAAAGTAGGGTTGGTCCCTATTAGGGACCAACCCTTTTAGCATGGTCCCTAAACTTTTGATTCATTTAGCATTTGTAAATTAACATTTACAATTTACAATTAAAACATGTACTACCCAACAGATCCAATAAAAAATGTTAAAGG
>Ga0114931_10007939_pt1 | contig 12906 bp, 18 predicted proteins | sample 2SBtaG_FD_89579 | JGI IMG/M metagenome (GOLD analysis project Ga0114931, IMG submission 89579) | Deep subsurface microbial communities from Kolumbo volcano to uncover new lineages of life (NeLLi) - 2SBTROV14_V59a metaG | ecosystem: Environmental > Aquatic > Marine > Volcanic | place: Kolumbo...
ATTCGTGGGAGGGCCTCGTCAAGCGAGCCGACGGACAGTACAACAAAGAGTACGCCGACACAGAATCGGACCAGTACTACACGTTCTGCGTCAACAGCAAATTCCCGTGCCGATCGGAGTGCAACGACGACTGCCGATCCCAGGCGCTGACCATCGAGTGCATGAACGCCTTCGACCGCGGGCAGCATCCGCCGCACTGCGACAACGACTCGTCCAGCGCGGCCTACAAGAGGTGCCTGGCGCACTGCGACAGGGATCCGAAGTAGGGCCTCCATCGAGCGGGCAAATCGCCGCGAAAATTTTGCCACCAGGAAATTTCTCAGCCGCAGGGATGGGACCCATCGAAGGGGACCCCAGTCTTCGATTTCGCCTGCATCAACCACAGAGCGGCGTGCGCCAACTGGATCGATACAGTTCCCCCTCGATCGCCTACGCACATGGATAATGGATCGGAAATACCGGCGACCTCACGGCTACGGCCGAGATGCCCGGCGTGACGCCGCTCGGAGCGGTCACCAGCGGAAACGCTTCCCTTGGAATCTCCTCGACGTACCTGATCACCGACGGCACGTTCCTGGCGAGTCGCCAGAGCTGCTCTCCGATGACGACGGCAACAACTCGATCGTCCTGATGGTCGACGACGCTGGCCACGAAGAAGCGGGACACGACCTGTTCGACAAGCGTGTTGTCGTCGGCAACCACCACCAAGAGATCGTGCAGTCGTCGTCCCTGCACCACCTCGTGGGTCACCGCAAGGCGGACGGCAAGGCTAGACGCCCGCCAGAGCTGGAGATGAGCCGCGGGCAGGCCGCTGCTCATGACGGCACCCTTGGTTTGAGGTCGTCGTGGAGCACGAACGTCACCCGCACGGCGTCGCCGTCGATCACCAGGACCGGCACGGCGCCGGAGGCATCGTCGGGATCGCCGCCGAGGCGTGGAGCCGACGGCGGCAACATGATCCCGAGCACGAGGTAGCCGTCCATCCACGAGAGCGGCCACGTGGCGTGCCGTCCGGCGTTGGTGACCTCGTGGACGACCAGTGGATCGCGGTAAGCGTGCGCCTCGACGGCCACGATGACCCCGGTGGTGGTGATCAGCACCAGCTCGTCGAGATCGACCTTGTGGCGGTGAAGCACACAAACAAGGCGACGTAAGCGATCCAGAGCCCTCGGTGTGAGGGGGTGGTCCATACATGTACTACGTCGTGGACGACCCTGGACTTGCGATGGTCGATCAGTACGGCGAGGGGTCGTAGTCCACCAGCTCGATGCCCTTCGTGGCCGCGTACTGCTTGAGCACGGGGTGCAGGGCCTCGAAGACCTCCACCAGCCCCGGGTTCTCGTGCTTGGCCCTGGCTGTCGCGATGGCCATCGTCACGGCGTTGGGGTGCTCGACCATGAAGTCCCGGGCCAGCGCTTCGAGCTGCACGAAGCGTTGGTGGGTCACTTCGTTTCTGGCGGTCCGCTGCCAGAGGTGACCGAAGATCCACGGCTCCCAGTCCAGCGCTTCCAGCGGCTGCGGCTTCCGGCGACGACGGCGCGGGGACATGCAGGTACTACGTCGGCTTCGACGATCGCGTTGACCTCTTCGATGCGTCGCCTTGCACATGATCTTCCCCGAACTGTCCTCGTCATACGATCGTAGGCCGCCGGACGCCGACAACATCGACTTCATTCGTGGCTGCCGCCCCGGCTGCACGCTCACTGCCAGCGAGGTCGAGGACTACCTCGGCAAGGTGTATCCCGTGGTGGCGGGGTCGCTGCGGTTCGCTGAGCCACAGCCGGGCGTGGCGTCGTTCGTGGTCAAGCTGGCCGATGGTCGCCACCTTCGAGGCCGGGTCGAGATCCGATCGGTGGTCGAGGCGGACACGGTCACCGCCTACTCGGTCATCGACGTGCTTTGATCGGCTGGACTAGCTCGATCATCTCCCTGGTGCTCATCTCGCCGGTCCAGTACCGGAGCAGGACTTCCCGGTTCGCCTCCACGAACGCCACGACCTGTCGCTCGATCTCGCCCGGCAAGCTGCCCATCACCACCGGCGCCTTGGTGAGCAGCACGACCACGGCGTCCTTGAGGCGGTCGGCGCTGATGTTGTCACCGAGTACGACCATGATCCTCGGGCCCTGGGTGCGATCAGCATCGTCGAACTCGCCAGCGGCGACCCACAAGATGGCGCCCTCGACCCCGGTCGTCGTGGAGCGCAGGTTCGAGAGCACGAAGCCGTCCGTGACCCGGACCATGCCGCCTACACGTCCAGCTTGCTCGCCAGCTTCTTGAGATCCCGCTTCACCTGCGCTGTGACGTAGCCGACGACGACCTCGGAGATCGTCTGCTCGCGTAGTACGGCGACGACCCGCAAGCGCTTGAGCAGCGTGTCCGGCACGGTCACCGTGAGCGGCTTGCTTGGGCCGTCCTGCTGCTCCTTGGGGTCGGGGCTGTTGGTGTTGTCGGGATCCTTGGGGTCGTTGGTTTCCATGCCCCTACTACGCCGCCCGTAGAGCCCGATTTGCAGGGGTCGACCGAAAAGATCGACGGCCCTGCAAATCCGGCGATCCCCAGATCGTAGTCTGGGCATGCACACCAACGACACGCGCCCCACGGCAGCCCAACATGCCGCCGAGGCACAGCTCCGCAAGGAGCTTGCGGCAGTAGGCGGCACCGTCCTCTCCCGCACCCTGGTGAACCAGCACGTCCAGCTCGTAGTGGATGTCCCGCTGCCCGAGCATGTTGTCCGGGCTTTGGAGAACCGTGCGATGCGGGTGATGGGCACCCGGCTCCGAGCAGCACTGGACACTGTCGAGCCAGCACGCCCCGAGCATCGAGTCCTGGCACCAGCGGAGCCTGCCAAGCCCTCCCAGCGCAGAAAGAAGGAGCGCCTCTTCGTTCCCGACAAGCCGCTGCCCGACGACGCCATCGTCGATCAGGACTGCGTCCCGATCCCACGCGACCTTTACCTGCGGCTGGCTCGGGAGAAGGCGTTCCCGTCCACCAAAGTCGGCAAGAAGATCATGGCGACCTGGGGCCACGTGAAGGCAGCCGTCGCGAACTACGACAAGCAGCACAAGCCCTCCGTCGCCAAGACCACCCCGGTCGAGCCCGCCGACCCGGACGACGGTCTCGACGATCTCCGCAGCGACCTCGGTCTGGTGAAGAAGGCCGACGAGTAGACCATGTCACGGAAGGCGACAGGCTCTGTCTACGAGTCCAACGGCAAGTGCTACGTCGCCATCTCGGTCGGAAAGAAGAAGCACCACTTCGTCATGCCGTGGGCGAAGTGCAAGGGTGACGCGGAACTTCGACGCGTCATCGTAGCCGAGATCGCGTTCGACCTCCGTCGGTCCAAGCACGACCACATGATCGAGACGGTGTGCAAGCAGGCGGCTCAGGCAGACGAGGCCACTCTGCTCGACATCGTGAAGCTCGTGAAGGGGCTCGTAGCCGGGACCGAGACGCCATTGCCCCCGCCCGAGCCGGTCGTCCCGTCAGTACGGGTGGCACCGGGCACAACGACGTGGACGGTCCGAAAGCTCGGCGAGTATTGGACCAGCAACCGCTTGGCCGAAGAGTCCGGCGGCGAGGTCAAGCCGATCGACCAGGCCGAGAACAAGCGGAAGCTGGAGAAGCACGTGTACCCGATCATGTTCGAGAGTCGCCCCATCGGGGACATCCCGATCGCCGAGTTCACCGTGGCCCATGCGAAGCACGTGACTCGTCAGCCCACGCTGCCGCAAGGCTCGAAGCGAAAGGTGGGCTGGCTCATGAAGCGGATGTTCAAGCTCGCGGCCGAGGTCATGGAGATCCTGGCCGAGTCTCCGCTCAGGAGTTGGAAACTGCCCCCGAAGAACGATGACCTCGACGGAGCTTTTCTCTTCCCCGAAGAGGACGCTGCCCTGCTGGTCTGCCAGCACATCCCGTTCGTGAGGCGCCTCTACTTCGGCATGGCCGTTCGCGAGGGGATCCGCCGGACTCGGCTGGCAGAGCTTCTGTGGGCAAAGCTCCGGCTCGTACAGCATGGCCACCGTGGTGTTGCCACCGTGCCGGGGAAGCCGAACAAGAAGCCGGTCATCTGGGCGCTCACAGAAGGGACCGCCGAAGCCCTCCGACGTTGGCGGCGCATCTGCCCGTCGAAGGTCTGGGTCTTCCCGGCGGAGGCGTTGCCTCGCTATCGCAGGAGCAGGGCCGGGCAGCCCATCTACGTCCAGCACTTCGCCGCAGACCTCCGTGATGCCTTGACGAAGGCAGGCGTCGATCGACCCGAGCTGTTCGAGCCAGACCAAGGGTTCAGGCGACTCGTGGGTCACGACCTTCGGGCAACCCACGTCACCTTGGCCCGGGCCAACGGCGTGTCGGACGATGTCATCCGAAGGCGGACACGCCACACCACGACCGCGATGATCGACAGGTACGACCATGCCGTCGGCCTGTACGAGGAGTTGGACTGCGGGATGCTGGTCCCTCTGCACGAGGCGATCCCCGAGCTGGCCGCGATGGAGCCCTCCGAGGAGTGGGTGAAGGCGGGCCTCGTGAAGCCTTCCGACGTTTCAATCGTCGGGGAATCGTCGGAAGGCGAGGCCGGTGCAAAGAAGAACCGCTGACGCCGTCACCGACAACGTCAGCGATCTTCACTTGATGCACGAGACAGGACTTGAACCTGTACGGGTTGCCCCACCGGAACCTAAATCGGCTGCGCTCGTTGCGAACGAACGTGAACCGAGTTGATCCGAGGTGTTGCGAGACGGCGATCAGCGTCGTTGGGGCTCGTTCGGGGTTGTGCCGACGATTCGCCGACGATTGAGGCACGAGGTTGATTTACCGTAACTTGACATATACTTGATTGATACTTGACAGTCGGGCGTTCGAGGGTCATCTTGAAGGGCATGGAAACCGTCCTTCGCGACAAGATGGTCCCCCCGTCGCCGTACCGTGGTTCCAAGGGCGGCGTAGACATCAATGGGCTCTACGGACTTTTGGACGTTGACCAAACGACGCTCGCGAAAGCGCTCGGCGTATCACGGCAGGCCGTATCGCAGCAGTTGGGGAACAAGCAGCGGAACAAGCAGCGGTTCGTACGACCCAAGAGCCCGGACGTTCGCAAGTTCTGGAACGACCTGAACGAGGTGGTGGCTCTATTGCTTGCGCTGATCGACGGAAACAACAAGGAGGAGGAGATCCGACTCTGGTTGCATTCGCCGAACAAGGCGCTCGGACTCAAGCGCCCGATTGACCTCGTCATAGCCAGGAACCTCACTCCGTTGAAGAAGGCGCTGATGGATGCCTTCACTGCGGCCCACGGGGGTTAGTGGCTAGAGTTTCAACCCCAACTTTTTCAACACACCCTGCGGGTCTTCAACGGCCAGTTTCACGGCCGAGTTCCTCGGTGCGGCCATGCCATCGGATGCGGCATCCATGAACAGTGCCAGGTTGTACTTGCCCTGCTGTTGTAGGAGCTTGCGCCACGGATAAGGCGGGTAGAGGATACCGTCGAAGCGGGCATCCGCTGCGACCAATCTGCCGATCTCATGTGTTGGACTCCAAACGCCTGCACTCATCTTGGAATCCCAATCGTCGGTAGGGACGAGGAGGTCGTTGAGGGTAATTCCCAGGCGGCGTCGGATTCCTTTGTCGGATAGATCGAGGACGCTCGCGGTAGCTTCCACCGTAACGTAGATGTACGGTGACGCCTTCGCCTTGAGTGGTCCTAGAATGTCAGCCCGAGTGCGGGGGCCGATCTCGGTGCTCGCTACGGTGGAATCCGCCGCTAGATACAACACCGGCTCAGTACCGCTAAAGTTGTAGCGATATCCACGCTGTTGCGACCAAGTGCAGTCGAAGAAGTGGTCCTTCCCGTGCAGAGTCGCGACATCTGTGTTGTAGGCTCGCACAAATTTGACTTGGGTGAGCTGCCTCGGGGCGATTAACGGCAGCTTGGCCTTTGTCTTGTTGATGTCCACTTACCCAGCCTCAACGGAGTTCCACACGCGGTAGCGACGCCGGAGGCGATTCTTGCTCGCGTCGAGCACCGCTACAAGGAAAACGCCGCCCCAGATGCGGCCGGGAACTCGGCGGCCGTCGGGGTGGATGAGGTCGATGGCGGTGCAGGCGATGGGGTCGGAGGAGGAGGTCACGTGGTAATCGAGTCCCGTGTCACTGCCAGATAGCCGCCCACCTCCTTCACTAGCTTCCAGTTGGCCTTGTAGTTCAGCGGAGGCAGCTCACCGAAAGCGTTCACGTAGGCGACCATGGTCTCGGCTTCGAGCAGGTAGCTGTCCTGACCGAGTCGCCAAGCGACAACCAGGTCGCCCACGGGCAACTTGTCGGCAAGACGCAGGTAGCGGTACCGCCAGCCAGCCATGTGTCCTCGGGCATGACGGCCGGACGCGCAGCCCTGCAACGACGTGATCCTCGCCAACAGGTCTCCCGATTCGCCGATGTCCAATGCCCCCTGTTCGTCATTGCCAAGAAGCCGGGGGACGACAAGCTGTCTTCCCCCACCCAACCTCAGCCCGACGACATAGGCCCCCGGCGCTGGTGGCGGCTGCGCTTCCGAAAGCGGTTTCCAGTGGGTCCACCGACGCCACGGCGAGGCGCCATCGGAGTTCCAGCGCTTCTGGTAGTCCACGTACTTGATCGCCATGGCTTCTCCCGAACTACATGAACTTGATCCGCATCCGCTTGTCCGCGAACGTCCCCCTCTTGCGCTTGCCAGGTGCATTCACGGGCACGAGCTGCGTCGGAACTCCCAGCTCCAGCTCCTTGAGGACGCCCTTGTAGTGCGTCTCCCTGAACGCCGTCTCTTCAACAACGAAGTTCTCCACGGTGCCGACGGTGGTCTCACGCCCGCCGAACTTCGCCACGATGTGCCTTCGCAGGACCCCCAGATCTGGCTTCCCGAACATCAGCAACTGCTTCGGGTCTGTGGCATCGGAGAACGTGAACTCCCCGGACTGGTCCACACCCCACATCGCCTCCTTCATCTTTCGCAAGCCGGTGACATTGTTCGTGGCGAAGAACAGGAAATAGTCCGTGACGTCCTTGTCGTTGCGCATCTCGAACGACCTGACGTAGCGGGCAGCGGACCCGAGCTGCTTCTGGTAGAGCGAGTGGATCGCGAGCCTCCGCTCCGCCTTCCCCTTGAGCAGGACAAGTTCCCTCCAGTCGGGAGTGCCGAAGAGCTGGTCGAGGTTCCGCTCCTGGTCTGGATGGCCCAGGAAGCGGTTGATCTCCTCGTACATGAAGTTCACGAGAACCTCGCAGCTCCGGTTCGCCAAGATCTTCCGGATCAAGTCGAACGGGATGCCAGTCCAGCCGAAGGGATCGATGAACGCGAACGTCGGCGGCAGCGCCTGGCCGCGTCCCCGGCACCAGGCGAGGATCTCGTTCATGTCGGACTCGAACGAGCCGCTCGTGACACGAACTCCGAAGTTGTCCGGAAGTTGCATCCCACTCACGACTTGCCGCAGCATCTCGGCCCGCTCGGGGTTCCTCTCCATGAACTGGAACCGGACCTCGCTGGTGAGCCGGTTCGCGTGAGCGAGTGCAGCGTTCAAGGCTATGACGGGTGAGCCGTCTTCACCTGTTGAGTACCGCCCCGGTCCGGCGAACCCATCGACGTACAGGATCATCGGGAACCTGCCGGAACCCAAGATGGCGGCCCAAGCGTGCAAGTAGCGCCGGAGTATCTCGTGCTTAGCCCTGGTGTGCGGCTCAAGCGGCCAAGTCGTCGTCTTCGGTGCGGCCATTCCCCCTCTTACCCGCCTCGCTCAAGTTGAAATGACCGCTGGTCGAGAGCCCGATCGGCGTCCTTGCGCTGGCATCTCGTCCCACGTCCGGCCGTCAAGCGTTCGCCCCGCCAGTTTCTTCCTGGTCCCGCCCCACTGCTTGAAGAAGAACGGCACGTCGGCCCGGGCGCACTGGTCTCTGATCGATCGGACCCAGGCTGGATCCATAGGTCGGGCATGATGCCCGCTCTCCCCACCCACGATGACCCATTGGATGCCGGAGAGCCGGAGGTTCTCGATGGGGCCAAGCAGAGGCTCGATGCTCAGAAAGCGGATGGCGGCCTTCACCTTCCGGAGGTCGGCGATACGCGTCGTGTACTTCTGGGTCTCGACGCTGACACCGAGCCAGGCGTTGGGCGGGAGCTTGAGGCCCGAGCAGACCTCGACGAGGCGCTCGGACCTTTTCGTGAGGATCTGGAACTGGTGCTGCTCTGCACGCCGGATGACATCAAAAACCCGGAGGATGTAGTCCGTCGGCACGTCCTCGTGAAACAGGTCGGACATGCTGTTCACAAACACCCGACGGCTTGCCCTCCAACGAAGCGGAAGCTCCAGAGCGTCAGGCACAAGCCGTAGGTCGAAGCCCTGCTCGAATGGATGTCCGGGTACGCCCCGGAACCGCTCGGCGAAAGTCTCGGCGTAGCAGTGCTTGCAGCCCGGCGAGATCTTGGTGCAACCCCGAACCGGGTTCCAGGTCGCGTCCGTCCACTCGATGGCGCTGCCGTCGGACATCACGGATAGGATACACCGAAGCGCTCAAGGAGGCGCCGAGGCCCTGTCGTTGCCTGTCCGATCTCGCCTCTGCCGGAATGGCGGACCTTCCCTGAACATCGATTTGCAGCAGCACAGCCTCCACGGCCGCCGGACGTCACCCAGCCCCCGCCGCCATCATGACCGGATGCGCGTCGTTCGGGACGACCACTCACAGGCACGTCCGGTAGTCGTTCACGCCGTCAGCGACGATTCAACGGGCTCATCCAGAGCTGTCCGGCAGCGTTCTACGCGATGGCGTGGAGCGCCTCCATGAAGCGGTCCTCCGACCCATCCAGCGCTTCGAGGGGGAGGTTGTACTGCTCGCCGCTCTTGGTTGGCGTCGCCCCGAATCCCGCAATCACGCCAACGAAATCATCCCGAGTTTCGACGTCAGGAAGCCACGTCCAGATGTAGCCCTCCCGCGAAACGAACAGCGAGAGCCTCGGGCTTTGGATGGCGAACGAGGCGGTCTTCCAGACGACCTTCAACGGGTCTCGGACAATAGCCAGCAGCTTCCTGCCGACCCGGACTTGAACGGGACCAGCGTAGGCTTGCATGTACGCGAAGAGGTCCTCCGCCGTGATGATGCCCTTTCGAGTGGTGTCCGCCGCCGCAGCCGTCACCTCCACGATGGGACTACCTGTTTCCGTCCGCACCGTCACGACCGCCCTTTCCAGCAACTCCGTTCTGGCGAGCGTCGATGGGACGACGAGGCGCTGTTCGTCGCCGAGGTCGTAGACTCTCATCTCGACCAACGCGAGCTTGTAGTGCAGGTCCGGGTGGCGACTCACGAGATCCGTCAGCGCCTCGACCTCGGTGCGGATCCCGTCTCCGACGATGAGGAGAAGGATCCGACCGCACGCCAAGTTTCGATTCACCTGGTCGATCCACCGAGCTTCGTCGCATCCTTCGGGATCCACGGCAGCCCAGAGCGACGTCCCCAGATTGGCCCGCTTCTGGGCGATCTCGATCAAGTTGTCGTACCGCCATGTCCGAACGACGACGGCGTAGTCGAGTATCTGCGAGACGACCGTTCGACGTGCCTCGGGATTCCGCCAGAGCTTCGTCTCGACGACGACGACCACGCCGTTCGCGGAGATGAACAAGTTGTCGATTGCTCCCACTTCGGCGCCGACCTCTCGCCCAAGCGAGTACAGCGGCCCTCGGACCCCGGCGTCGATCTCCTCGACTGGGAGTAGCTCGGGAGTCTGGTGAAGGACGCCCTGAAGCCAATCTTCGTCAAGGTCCTCGTAAAGCCGCAGCCTTTGGAGCCGCTGTGCGTGGCCTGCTTTCAGAACGTGAGGTTCGCCGTCGATGCCTCTCATGACGAGCGATCTTGCCAGGCTGCGCTCCGGCGATCGAGCCATCGCCGGTCCGCTCGACAAAGGCCGACGGTTCACCAAGGCGATGAAGGCCCCACCGCTGGGCGAGACCTTCTACAACCCCAACCGCCGTACCACATCGCCGTCGAACACCGTCCCAGCCTGGATGTAGTCGCGGAGAACCTTCAACGACCGATGTCCGGTCGTCCGAGCGATCGTCCTTTCTTCGATCTTGGCGGCAGCAGCCGAAGTGGCGAAGCCGGATCTCAAGCTGTGGCCAGCGAGAACCTTGGGGTCCAGCCCGACAAGCTCTCCAGCGCTCTTCACCACCCGAGCCACCGTCCGATCCGAAAGGCGACGCGCTTGAACGTGACCATGACGATCGACGCCACGGAAGAGCGGGCCCGACGCGATGTTGGCGGCAGTGAGCCACTTGCGAACGGCGGTGACAGGGCATGTCGTTTCCGACATCCCGTGGCCGAGTCCGATCTGGCGACCATGCTTCGACTGATCGGTCTTGGACTTGCGAATCGTGACGCGAAGACCGTCCGGTCCGAAGTCGAGGTCCCCGACATCGAGACCTACCAGTTCGCTTCGCCGGAATGCGCCACAGAAGCCGACGAGAAGGAGCGCCCGATCCCGCTGGCCTCGGATGTCGTCGGGCAAGCGAGCCAGAACGGCCTTGAGATCACCAGTCTGAAAAGCCCGTTTCTTCGATGCTGCGATCCCATGGGTTCGTCTGACCCCCGCCATCACCACCGACACCTCGGCGCTCTTCGTTGGCGTTGGATACCCGGCAAGCACGTGAGCGTGTCGAATGCCAGACATGTGCCCAGACAGCGTAGAGGCCTTGATGGTGCCTGCCCTGTCGGCCAGGTAGGCAGCCACCACTGCTGGGGGGGCGGGCAGAAACGGTAGGTCCCGAGCCTGACACCACGCGACGAAGGCAGCCCACCCGGCCCGATAGGCTCGGCGCGTGTTCGCCGCCTTGCTCGCCTCCGTGAAGGTGGCGACCCGGCTCGCGAGGTCGGAGGCGATCGCGGTGGTGGTCTCGGCGAGGACGATGTCCATGGTCGGCTCCCTGGGGGTTCAATGTCCGACGCTGTTCTTGTGTCGGACACCAGTACTACGACTCGGCCAACCCTGGATTTGCACCCCCGACCTTCTTGGCCCCCGAGACCTGGAACTGCGCTCGCCCTGCCGCCGTGAAGGAAGCCCCCCTCGATCCGCCCCTGGCGGTGTACATCTCGACATGGCACGACGACGATCACCTCGACAGTTGCCCGCCGACCCCGGTGGTGAGCAAGCGGGAGCGCCCATCGGAACCGAACCGTGGGCTCAACGCTGGCGCATTGAGGTCCAGTTCATCCACCAGAACATGCGCGAGCAGCCCGAGCGGCTCGCCCGGTACATGGCTGTGGGACACAAGCACGACATTTGGAGCCTGCTCAACAAGCGGGATGGGACGTACCAGCATGCCTACGCCGAGTTCTGCGCCACCGAAGAGCCGTATGGGCTCGGCAGCTCGGCCGCTGAGATCCAGAAGTGGATCGACGTGGTGACACCTGGGCTCAATCAGGTCAGCATCGACGACGAGACCATGACCACGCTCGAAGCCCTGGCCACTGCCGAGGGCACGACGCCCGGTGAGGTTGTCCGGCGGCTTGTCCGTGAAGCCGCGGCTGGGCGCTAGAGAGCTACGGCAGACACGCAGGCGAGAACCAGATCCGCTCCTGGGCTCGGTCCTTTCCCTGGTTCCCCTTCCACGTGTAGAGCGACCAGCCTTGGGGCATCAACAGCTTGCCGCGGCCGCAGATCGCGATCCGCATGTTCGGGTGCTTGCCGTGTTCGATCGCCCACTCTTGGACGGACTCCGATACCTCCTGCTGCCGGTAGACCCTGGCGGTACTCTTGTAGGGCGGGTCCAAGAAGACGCCGGTCACCAGCTTGCGTCGGGGCTTGATCTGCTTCGCCAGCTTCGTCCAGTCCTGACTCGGAAGCTGGACGGATGCGAGCCGAATCCGCAGCGCCCGAATCAGGTCCGCGGCATCCCGACGACCCGAGCGCGAGTAGATTCCGACGGGCGATCCGACCTTCGGCGCTGGGCTCGGATCCTTGTAGCAGACTGGTTGAAGCGCCCCGCAGACGTTGCGGAGGAACATGCCAGCGAGTTCGGCGTCGTGGTATTCGGCATCCTGTTCGAGCATCTGGCTGAGAGTGCCATCGGCGAGGCACATCTTGGCCGCCTGTGCCCGCAGGTCGAGCTGTGACACGGGCCAAGCGGCGAGATCCACAAGACGCTCCGCCTCGTGCTTGACGGTCCGGTACAGGTTGGTGATGTGGCCGTCCTTGTCGTTGAGAATTTCGATCCCGCGAGACCCGCCCGGCCGAGCGAGAAGTACGGCAGCGGCACCGGCAAAGGGCTCCCAGTAGACATCGACATCGGCGCCGATCCTCCTCCACACTTCGGCGGCTGCGTTCCGCTTGCCTCCGGACCAAGGGAACAGTGGCGGGAGACCGTCGAACGCAAACACCTCGGTGCTGTCGGTTTCCGGATGTCCACGGCGGACCTCGGGCGCGAGCATCCGGCGAACCTGCTGTGGGTCGAACACCCGCCCCATTCGGGAGCGATGTCCTCGCCGATCCAACTCGACAGCGATGGACCGATACGTGGCTCCGCGGTTTCGGAGTTGGCTCGCGTTCTTGATGGCGGCCTGCTCCTTCTCGTCGGGCTCCAGATGCACGCCGTCTTCGCCAAGTCGCCAGCCGTATGGGATCACTCCAACACGTTCACCTCGGGAAGCCTTTTGGGCCAGGGCGCCGCGGATCTTGGTCCCGAGAACCCGACTCACCAGGCCATCCGTGAATCGGAGGGTGGAAGGGCGCTTCGTCGCGGCCCGCTGCCCATGTCCTTTCTTTGCCATGGGCCTACTACGTGTTGAGCGACCCTGGATTTGTGACCCACCCCAGGTGCGTCACAAATTTCCCCGACGCCGACGAGCGAGGGCTACGCCGCAGCTATCGGAGGCGGCTCCGGCGGCTCCTCCGGCGGC
>Ga0114931_10007940_pt1 | contig 12902 bp, 12 predicted proteins | sample 2SBtaG_FD_89579 | JGI IMG/M metagenome (GOLD analysis project Ga0114931, IMG submission 89579) | Deep subsurface microbial communities from Kolumbo volcano to uncover new lineages of life (NeLLi) - 2SBTROV14_V59a metaG | ecosystem: Environmental > Aquatic > Marine > Volcanic | place: Kolumbo...
CAGTGCCAGAGAGTCTCGAGGTCGACGGTCGTCTTTAACTCCTCAAGCTCCCGCCTCAACGCGCGCAAGGCGAGCTTCTTGTCCTCCTCGCTCATCCCTTGGGAGTACTTAATGCCCGTGGCCAACAACAACTTAGAGGCATCGACGTCAAGCTCCTTTCCCTCCTCGGAGAAAATGGTCGCACTCTCTCCACTCAGGCGTTCGAGTACGCCCAAAGAGGGACGACTCCTCTTTCTGAAAACCACGACCTCGCCTTTTTGTAGACTTCTATCCACCAGCATCTGACTTCCACTTCGCAAAATGACAATAAAAAAGATATAGCTCGAATTCCACAAGCTGCAAGCGCCCATCTGAGAGAGTGGGGTATGGCCCTGCCGCCCCTATACTATATAGTCAGCGCCACTCTCAGCCCATGCCCGCGGCGTGCTTGTGCTCAAGCGCAGCCTTGACAAAGTCCGTAAAGAGGGGATGAGGGTCATGCGGCCTCGAATTGAACTCTGGATGGAACTGACAACCCAGGAACCAGGGATGGCCGCATATCTCTATTATTTCGATTAGCTTTTCGTCCGGGGAGAGTCCACTCAGCACCATGCCGTGTTCGACGAGATGGCTTCGGAACTCATTGTTTATCTCGTAACGATGCCTGTGACGCTCCGATATACTCAGAGACCCATATGCCCTATGAGCATTCGTCTCTGGCTTGAGAACACAGGGATACGCGCCCAGCCTCATCGTGCCCCCTACGTCGCTTACGCCCCTCTGCGTGTCCATCAAGTGGACGACCGGGTTCGGAGAGTGCTCATCGAACTCACTCGAATGGGCGCCCTTGATCCCACAGGCGTTCCTCGCAAACTCGACCAGCGCCATCTGCATGCCGAGGCAAATGCCGAAGTACGGCACCTCGCGCACCCTCGCAAAACCGGCGGCGCTTATCTTCCCCTCAAAGCCCCTCTTGCCGAATCCCCCCGGAACGAGAATGCCGTCGACATCGCCGAGCAGCGCCTCGGCGCTCTGAGACTCTATGTCCTCCGAATCCACGTACTTTATTTTGACCTTCGCGTTATTTGCGATCCCCGCATGCCAGAGTGCCTCGTGCAGGCTCTTATAGGCGTCCTTGTGAGCCACGTACTTCCCCACGACCCCGATGGACACATCGTCCTCCACGCCAAGAGACCTTTCAACGAGATTCACCCAAGGGGATATGTCGGGCTTTTTTGTCCACATGCCCAGCGACTCCACAATAATCTCATCGAGCCTCTCTTGGTGGAAAATAACCGGGACCTCGTAGATAACGTCAACGTCTTTCGCCGTTATGACCGCCCCCTCGCTCACATTACAAAACAGGGATATTTTTTTCTTTATGTCCTTTGAGAGGAAACGGTCCGTTCTGCAGAGGATTATGTCGGGCTGTATGCCTATCTGAAGCAGGTCCTTCACGCTGTGCTGAGTGGGTTTGGTCTTAAGCTCACCCGCCGGAGCGAGGTAGGGGACGTAGGTGAGGTGCACGTAGAGGGTGTTCTCTCTTCCGAGGTCGGAGCGGAGCTGCCGTACGGCTTCCAGGAACGGGAGGCTTTCGATATCGCCCACGGTGCCGCCTATCTCTACGATAGCAACATCGCTTGAGTCCGCGTTCCCCTTAATCGCCTCCTTAATCTCGTTCGTGATGTGGGGGATAACCTGAACGGTCTCCCCAAGATACTCCCCCCCCCTTTCTTTTGTAATTACGGTGTTATAAATCTGACCCGTGGTGAAATTGCTCTGCTTGGTTATCTTGGCGTGGGTAAACCTCTCGTAGTGCCCGAGGTCGAGGTCGGTCTCTGCGCCGTCGTCGGTCACATAGACTTCGCCGTGCTGAAAGGGGTTCATGGTGCCCGGGTCCACGTTTATGTACGGGTCGAGCTTCTGGAGGGATACCGTCAACCCCCTGCATTCGAGGAGCGCTCCAATTGAGGCGGCCGAAAGACCCTTCCCAAGAGAAGACATCACACCCCCAGTCACGAAAATAAACTTAGTCATGTCCATATTTCATCTTCACCTTTACCGCCGGCCTTAATAGGTATTCGCTTCCCGCTCTGAGGGTTCCGCATTAGGAGCCCCGGATTAGGAGCCCCGGAGCCAGACCAAAAGAGGCTCACGCGCCGACAGCCAACTTCCTGCCCGACAAATACATCCCAAGCGCCCTCACAGCCCTGCCCCTATGGCTTATGGTGTTCTTCTCCGAAGGCGGCAGCTCGGCCATCGTCATGTTTCTCTCCGGCAAAAAGAACACGGGGTCATAGCCGAAGCCCCCTTTGCCCGAGGGCTCCCCCGCGATTACACCCCCGCAAGAGCCTTCCACAACCACCTCCATGCCGTCCGGGAAAACAAGGGCAAGACAGCACACAAACCTCGCCTCCCTGCGCTGAATCCCGTTGAGTTCCCCGAGGAGCTTTCTGACGTTGTCCAGGTCGCGCGCGCCGGGCCCCGCGTAGCGCGCGGAGTGCACGCCGGGGCGGCCATCCAGCGCCTCCACCTCAAGACCGGAGTCGTCGGCGAGCGTAGGCGCTCCCGTCTCCTGAAAGACGCGTCGGGCCTTGATAAGCGCATTCTCCCTAAAGCTCTCTCCGGTCTCCCGAACCTCTAACCCGGGCCTTACGTCTGCAATAGAGACCACACTCTGAAAATATTCCTTAAGAAGTTTGCGGAACTCCTCCATCTTTCCCTTATTCCTAGTCGCTAAAACCAGCTCTTCGAGCATCTCGTCACCAAGGCGTAGGGATATAAACACACGGTTGAGGAAGGCGCCGGCTGAGAAGTCCATAACCCCGATAGCGCAACCGCCGACTACTCGTTTATTTTACACATTTTTGCCGCTTTGTCAGGGAGTGTGGAACCAGGGTGAATGAAGAGTGGGAAAGAGTATTGGGGATAGCAGGAGGGTGAAGCGCTATATGGATTTTGATTTAATGCGCGGGCGCCGTAGCAAACAGCATTAAATACAGGGTTCGGGGCAAATAGGGATAACTACTGAAGACACGCAATTGGGGAGCGATGGATTGCGGAGGAGGGGGGGGGGTGATGAAAAGTTGGAACCGGAACGACTAGAAAGATATACGGGAAACTCATGAGCCTCTTAGGAAGGCGTCTGCTTCCTCGGCGTATGTGTTTACAGAAGATTGCGAAAGAGAAATTGGGGGATCCCTTTACATGTTAAAAGTTGCCACCCAGTCGCCAACATAATGGGTCGTAATAATGACTAGAATCGCTATAATCAGATGCTCTACAATAACTTTCCATGGTCTTATATTCTGTTCTTTGGCAATCCTATAACTCATTAGGCTAAGTATAACCAAGCCCAATACTACGCTAATTATTATCGCGGTTAAAAGTTCGAACAATAAAACGGGGATAATAAAAGTCGATGAAAAAATAAACTTAAACATAAAAGTGGAAATGGTTGATTCCCAAATTTCCTTTCCCGTATGCACGTTTTCCGATTCTTCAGAAATATGAATACCCAGAGCATCCGAGAATGCATCTGCTATTGCAATTACCAATATGCCCCCGATGATTATAATCTTTGAGTGAGTTCCCGAGTGCAAACCAATCAATAGGCCAAGGGTCGTGATTGTTCCAGACGTCGCGCCAAAGATAAAACCCACTTTGGTTGAATGATTCATTATAGTTATCTTAAAAAGAGGAAATCATTTTAGGAACTTATTCAAAAAAACAGCCCTATAAATCAAGGCTGTTTTCTCAATGCACACGGCCCTCACCAGCATTAAACTACAGTATCAAACTACGGCGTCAAATCACGGACGGTCATGTGGAAAACCTTTTGGCACCTTTCGCACTAAATAAAAATAGCCTCACCTTTATAGTGAGGCGATTTTTATTTATGGAGGCGCCGGGAATCGAACCCGGGTCCGAAGAACGGAATCACTCAGCTTCTACATACTTAGCCGGTCTTTTCATCTCGCGGCTGGGGTCTCCGACAGGCAGGATGCCCCACCGCCTTCCGAAGAAAGGGTTTCGCCCATAAGAGCCTTCGGCGCCTCTTGAGGGCTATCCCGTCTTAATGACATCCCTTATATGCCCGACGGGCGGGGCATAGGGGACGTCGCTGCGTTATTTAAGCAGCGAGTTGGTTGATTGGTTCGGCACTTATTAGTGTCTCTGCCATTTTAACGAGACAACAGAAACTCGGTATGCCGCATGAGCTATCTCAATCTCCGTCGAAACCATGTCGCCCCCATCGATTTATCCCCAATATCAAAGAGCAAAGCTTAAGAGTCCAGCCCCCCCACCGGTATGTGTGAGGCACGCTCTGGTGCGGTCAAAAAGGAAGCTCCTATCGCTGCTTCCTCTTAAGGGCCTTGTTTATCTCCCTCTCCACGTCCCGGCGCTTGATATCCTCCCTCTTATCAAAAAATTTCTTACCCTTCCCCACGGCGAACTCTAGCTTCGCGAGCCCCCTTTTAAAATATATCCTAACGGGGACTAAAGTATAACCCCTGATCTTGCTCTTTCCAACGAGTTTTTTTATCTCCCTGCGGTTGAGAAGGAGCTTCCTCTCGCGCCGTGGATCGTGGTTGAACCGGTTCGCATCCTCGTATGGGGCTATGTAGCTGTTTACGAGGAATACCTCGGAATCCCTCACCAGGGCGAAGCTCTCTTTGAGGCTCGCCTGGTTCATCCTGAGCGACTTTACCTCAGAGCCCTTAAGCTCAATCCCGGCCTCGAATCTGTCTTCCAAGAAAAAGTTCCGCGTCGCCTTGGGATTGGAGCAAACCGTCTTTACCATAATTACAATATAACAACGGCATGAAGTTATTCAACTTGCCCAGGAGCGCTTGCACGGTAATATTAGCTCCATGCGAAAGGTCGTTATCCCCGCTTTTCTTGCCGTCTGTGCACTCTGCATCATCATATCCAACCCCAGTTATAAAGCATCGGCGGCAGGGGAGCGCGCAGAGTATCATCCCAAGAACCACAGCCCGGTTCTAGCTGCTCAAATCCTCTACACCCCCGCTAAGAACACCCGCCAGCTAGCCCGAGAGATAAAGGCTATGAAGGCCCAAGGGATAAACACCATCATCTTCCGCGTCTTCGGGAACAGAGGGGACAGGGTCTATCCCCTAGCCTCAAGCTCTGTTCCGCACCCCTTTTCGTTCCCCTTTTCGCCCCCCCTTTCCTCCTCCCCCGCGGACGGGGTTTACTACTCTACCGACCACGCGCCGGTAATAGGAAACCTGCTCGCCACCGTGGCCGAAATCGTGCACTCCTACAACATGGAGCTTTTCGCGTGGATGACTACCAGGGACGCCGTCTACGGCTTGGACGACTCCTATTTCGATGGGGAGTACGACCTGTCGGCTCAGAGGGTAAAGACCATCGCGAAGCTCGACCTATTTAACCCGAAGAGCGTTCGGCACCTTGAATCCCTCTACTCCGAACTCGCCCGGCAACCGATTGACGGAGTGCTCTTTCAGGACGACTTCATATTGAGACACATGGAGGGGGTGAGCACCGCGGCGAGAGTCCGTTATCTTGACGAGTTCAAGAGGCTGCTTGAGCCGAGCCGGATGTTCACCGAGGTGCATTTGAGACAAAACGGCAGGGTCGCGAAGATAGTCTACACCGATGAGTTCTGGAGATGGGCGCACTGGAAGAACGAGAGGTTGATACAGGTCTCAAAGAGGCTCATAAACGCCGTAAAAAGAGAGAACCCACGAATAAAGACTTGCTTTAACGCCACCTACGAGCTTTATACCAAACCGAGAAACGCCCTCGCCTGGCAGTCGCACAGCGTGGAGCTTGCAGATGAGTTCGACCTCATCGCGGTGATGGCATATCAGAGGCAGATAGCAAGGGAACTGGGAATTAATCTCGACGGGGCGAAAGAGGTAGTCCGGGAGGCGACCCAGAGAGCCGTCGCGAGGCACGGCGCAAGAAGGGTCATAATGAAGATTCAGGCCGCTGAGTGGGGGGACAAATCGCCCATACCCAAATCCGAGATTCGGAGTTTCTACAGGGCAATAAAGAGTGTATCGAGCAACGTGGGAGTCGCCTTCGTACCCTGGGAGCAGGACGTCAGGCTCCCCCGGAATCTAGGCTCATCACACCCTATCCCCGCTCTCGATAATAAACGTCACCGGGCCCCAATTTACTAGCTCGACCTCCATGCCAGCGCCGAACCTGCCGGTCTGAGTCGGTATGCCGCGCTCACGCACCAACTCCACGAATTTTTCATATAGGGGCTCCGCCAGCTCCTGGGGAGCCGCATCCACGTATGAGGGGCGCTTCCCCTTCCTGGTATCGCCGTAAAGGGTGAACTGGGAGACTACGAGCATCGCGCCCCCGACATCCCCCAGTGAGAGGTTCATCCTGCCGCTCTCGTCGTTAAATATCCTAAGACCCGTAATCTTCCTCGCTAGATATTCCGCATCCCCGACCGAATCCCCGCGCCCCACGCCGAGCAGCACCAGCACGCCCGCACCTATCCTGCCGACGACCTCCCCGTCTATCTTGACACCCGCGCTTTTTACCCTTTGCACTACCGCTTTCATAACCGCATGTGAATAACCAAGCAGGCTATTTAGAGTCCGTTTGGTCTAATGTTATTTATGAAGAAGCCGATGTAACAGATTACCAGCAGTGATGATTTTTCCATAAAAAGGTGTAAAATTAGTACTATACTCAAGCGTTAGCGGAGGCAATGTCCGATGAGAGCAGCCCTACCCATTCTGTTGTTATTCGCTCTAGTACTGTGCGTCCGCCAAAGCGGCGTATACGCCCAAGAAGAACCGCCGGCTGACAATCTCATCAAAATCGAGCACTCCGTGAAGCCCAACGAGCAGCTACACGTGCTTGCGGCCTACTACCTGCTCGATCCAAGGAGATGGCCCGAGCTGCTCGATTGGAACCGTGGCTCAGTGAAGAATAAAAACCTCCTGCAGCCGGGTCAAGTGCTCGTGATTTGGGTCGACCCGGAATGGGAGCCCCCATTCGACCTTGACGCCTATATGAACGATTATAGAAAATCTAGACGGTAGGGGGCGATACGAGGGCGGATTCCCCGCTTGGAGAATCTGAAGACAAACTGCAGGCGAAGATAATTAAGCGCCGGACGCCGCTTCAATCACCCTCTTCCTCCCACTCCACTCCCCCCGTTTTTATGAGAGAAAATAGGGCCCTTATCGTGCCATCCTCAAGTCCCTTCGAGAGGGCGGCGGCAAACTCCTTGATCCTTTCCTCGCTCTCCGCCTTTATTCCTATGTCCAGGTAATTCCCCTCGAAGTAGGGAGGATGAGAGAAATGGGCGCCCTTTGGGAGAGACATGCCCCTTAGAAGAGCATCGAACCCCTCTTCCGCGCGTGTGAGCCGCGGGTATCTCATGCGCTTAATCCCCCTCCTGATGCCCTTCTTCCGCTCGCCCCCCTTGCCCTTAACTCCGGCTACTATCTCTTCCAACAGCCTAGGGACGGGCTTCCCCGTGATAGCCGCCGCCTCGGGCAGTTCCCTTATAAGCTCCCTAGTCTCGTTGGTATTAAACCCATAAGGGACGACCAGCGCGTTGAGGAGAAGCGCCCTCATGGAGGGCTCAATCTCCGAGAGTAAAAACGCCTGATCTATAGTGATGGTTCCGTCGTAGCACGCCCCTTTAGTATCGCTATCGAGCTCGGAAAGGGCAGTGTATCTGGCGAGACTTTTCCTCGAAGGGCGTATCTTGAGCAGGGGGAGCGCGAAGCTTATCAGCTCTGCGTCGCTCATGCGCGCGGCCGCGCGAAACTTGGCGAGGAACTCGGCCTTCTCCATGTCGAGTACCCTGTGCTCGTTTTCATAAAAAAGGAGCTTGAGACCCTCTAGGTCGGAAAGCTCGCCCCCCTCGAAAACCCTTGCATCGACACGCTTCACGCCTAGTTCTTTAAGCGCGGCGATGCGCCTTCTGCCGGAGACGACCTCATACGCCTCTCCAACCCTCCGCAGAAGCGGAGGGTTGATGACCCCCACCTCCGCAATCGAGGCCTTTAATCCGGACAGGTCTCCAATGGGGCCGAGCGAGAAAAGCCCCCCCGGCGAATACAAACCCTCTATTGGAACTGCCTCTAATCTCATCTGCTTGGAGGGACCCTCGCCGCCGATTTAGAAGATCGTTATGATTCCAAAAGCAGAGCCAAGGGTTTGCAGAGGAGCAAGGTCTTCCTGAGTCTTAACGCTCTTATCAAGCGTCTTTGCGGCGTTCTGGGCATCGTCGTAAAGTTTATCGTCGTATACGAGCTTACCAAGGGTTCCCTTACCGCTGTTAACCTGCTTCAGGATTGTGTTTAGATTCGTGGCAGCCTCGGTAGCCTGATCGTAGAGCTTATCGTCGTTAAGCAACTTCCCCATAGTGCCCTTGGATGTACTGAGAGTGTCGGCGAAGTGTCCCAGCTTTTTGATTGAAGCCATTGCCTCGTAGTATAGTGTATCGTCGCTCAAGAGCAGTCCTATCGTGCCCTTCCCTTCCGAGACGTTGGTAACAATCGAGTCAAGCCCATCAATGATACTGCTGATCTGCTTCCCTTTCGATCCAATCACAGTGTCTAGGGTTTCCGCCGTACTCTGGAGCTTCGTGAGTATTACGTTAATATCGGCCTGCTCCTCACTCGCTAGCACGTCCCCTTCACCCGCACGAGGGGAGGAGGGAGAGCCGAAGCTCAGGTCTACATAGCTTACCCCGAGCAGGCTGGTGAGCTTTATGGTTGCGATTGAGTCTTTCTTCACCGGCGTATCACCAAAAATGCTCATCTCAATGAGTATCTTACCGTCCCCCACTTTGATATCAGATATCTTCCCAATCTCGTAGCCGGATAGCTTAACGGGGTCTCCCTTTACAAGCGCACCCGCGCTGAGGAACTGCGTTTTTAGTGTGTAGTGCTTCTCGAAGAAGCGGGTACCCCCTAAAAACTCGAACACCGAGGCAAGAATGAGTATCGCTACGATGAAAAACACTCCTACGCCTAGTTCTTTTCTCATAATTTGAGATCCCCCCTATTACCGATTTTTTCGAGAAAACGTACCACAATCGAGTTTTGACTATTTTTAATTTCCTCAGGCTCGCCTATCTCCACTATCTTCCCCTCGTCAAGTACTGCAATCCTCTCGGCTATGTAGAAGGCAAACTCTACGTCGTGAGTTACAACCACCTGGGTTACCTCCATCTGCTCGCGTAAATTAAGTATCTGATCCCCTATTGCATTCGTCAACATCGGATCGAGCTCCGCAGTGGGCTCGTCAAAGAGTATGAGCTCGGGGTTCATAGCCAATGCCCTTGCGATAGCGACCCTTTTCTTCATCCCCCCGCTTAGATCAGAGGGGGCGCTCGCCTCCAACCCCTCAAGGCCCACTACGGAAAGCGTTTCCTTAACAATCCGCTCTATGACGTGGGCATCGTACAGGTTGTGCTCCCTAAGGTAGAGACCAACATTCTCCCCTACGGTCATGGAGTTGAACAGCGCAGAGGACTGGAACACCATCGCAAGCCTGTGCCGGCTCCTGAGCTCGGGATCGTCAACGGAGATCCCCCCTATCGTTATAGTGCCGGAGTCGGGAGGAAGCAGTCCTATTATGTGCCTCATTAAAACGCTCTTGCCGCTGCCGCTTCTCCCAAGTATGACGAGTGTCTCCCCCGGGACAATCTCGAGGTTGAGGCCCCTTAGGACGTGGTTATCGCCGAAGCTCTTGTAGAGGGCCCGTATCGATACTCCGACAGATTCGTTGTCAAGATAAGGCGTCATGTCTTGTGCGTAAGAGTCTTGTGCCATTCGCATTTCCCTGCCTGCTGCATTTAGTCTAAACTTAGGGCTATCAAAAATCGTGTGATGAGGTAATCGGAGATCAGTATGGTTATGAAGGATAGCACAACGGCCCTCGTGACCGAGGAGGCTATTTCCTTAGGCCCCCCTCTCGTTCTAAGGCCTATATAGCAACAGATGTTTGAAATAATTATACCAAAAATCATTGACTTAATTAAGCCGTTTATGACCTGCTTGAAGTGTACCAACTGAGAGATGTTCTGGTAATAAGTTGCAAAAGACACATCTATACCGGGGTTTGTGTACGATACGATAGCGCCTCCCAGCCATCCTATTACCATCATATACACTACTAGCACCGGAAGGGTTACCACCGTGGCAAGCACACGAGGCATTACGAGAAATCTCGCCGGACTTATATCCATTGCCCTTAGTGCGTCTATCTCATCGTACACGCTCATCGCCCCCAGCTCAGCCGCCATAGCGGACCCAACCCTACCCACAATGAGCATCGCGCCCATCACCGGCCCGATCTCCTTTACGAGCGAGAGCCCCACAATCCCCCCTATGCTATTTTCAAGACCAAACGCGGCAAGCGGAGGCCCTGATTGGAGCGCAATCACCCCACCTATAAAAAGCGCTATAAGCCCGGCTACCGGCAGGGTATTGTTCCCTATCTCGAGCATCTGTACAAAGAGCCTGTCCCGACCACTCACACAGGATTTACACCAGTACATGCTTTCGAAGAAAAGCATTAGAATCCCTCCGGTAGTCTCGAAAAAAGCCTTCAGACCGTTCATAACTGATCCTCCCCGGAAGAACTCATCGCCTCTTCCGCCGATGATAGAGTGATGGGTATATAGAGCAACCTCAGTTTTCTCTCAGAGTGTTTATTTGAGTAACCGACGAGCCCTCCAAGAACCGAAAACCCCCTTTCGCCCTCAAGACCTACGTAGCTGAATAAGGGGATTATTGCTCTCATTCTAACCCTTACCCCCTTCGACGAGCTCCTCCGCTGATACATGTTCCAGAGAAAAGAAGCCTCCACCACCCCGTCGCTGGTCTTTCTCCAAGTATAGAGCCTCCAGAGAGGAGAATAAGTCCTCTCAATGCCCTTATTACCATGTAGAAACGGGTCGAGGAGAGAGAGGAAATAAAAGCTCCGCGTTCCCTCCCCATCCCTTGCGTAACTAAAAAGGGGCCAGAAATCAATTCTCCTCCCCCTGCGTCCGCCCTCCGCTATAGGCTCATCCCTTATATCGGAATAGAGAAACAGCAGCAGCTTGTACTGCCTCCTGCGGTAGGTTTCAAAAACTGAATACTTATACCTATAAAGCGGCCAGAGTATGAACCCCTCTCTATCCTCCCGATTGGAAAATCGGGAGTACAGGGGGAAAAACCTCGTCTGAGACCTTTGAGCGCCATCCTCCTTTGTCCTCCTAGTGATGTTAAATAATGGCCACGGTACATCCCACCTTTTAATACCCCGCTTTCTATCTTCGATATGGTTAAAGAAGGGCCAAAGGTAGGTACTGACGGTTCTATCCTTCGAGTTGATGGACGAGTAAAACGGGAGAACGGATAGCGAGTTTATCTCATCACCGTAAAAGACCTTCCGCTTCCTAACATAAAGCGGCCACAGGACGAACTTTTCATCCAACTCTCCTTTCTTTTTTCGATAGCCGAATAGGGGCCAGAATCTAAACCCGTGCTGTCCGCCGCCGCGGTAGAAGCCAAAAATCGGCCATAGAAAGCTGGTGTTTACCTCTTTCTTCCTCACCGTACGTAGATAAAGGGGGAATAGGACGAACTTTATGCTGTCCCTATGAAACTTCCCCTTAATCTCTCCGTACGCAGGAAAAAACGCAAAATAGCTGTTCTCGCGGCGCTCCGCCTTCTTAGTAAAGACAAGAGGAAAGAAAGTGAATTCCCTTTCCTTAAAGCCGCTCTCGGCCAATTCGGTCTTATAGGTAAGTATGTATAAAAGGGCTTCAAACTTCTTTTTTCCCGGCTCCTGCCTGTAGACCGAGAATGGATAAAGAAAGGCAAATTCCTTGGAATCAGAAGGGGAGTCGCTCAGCCAGTAAAAGAGGGGGTGAAGGGCGAACTCCCTCGTCGTGGGGGTCGTCCGGCTACTCCACAAGGGGCCTAAAATATGAGTGGTTACAGCTTGTTCGTCACTATTTCTCTCTACGTCTATGAGCGGAGCGAGGCTTAGATCGTCTAGCGCATAAACCGTTTCGTTCAGGCAAAGGAGCAAGACCAAGAGCTTCAAGGAGTACGCTATATATTTCATTATCTGTACACGTTGTTTAACACCCTAACACATATCGTAAGAGCCCTCATCTACACATATACCCTAGGCACGCGCTTTCCAATGTTGGAAAGTAGCTCATAGGGTATAGTCCCGGCCCAGCCCGCAACCTCGTCTATGCCTACCACACCGTCCCCAAACAACACAACATCATCACCCACCCCTACATCCGGAACGTCCGTTACGTCCACTATCGTGAGATCCATGCACACCGTCCCAAGCACCCCCACCCTCTTGCCCCGTACGCTCACCCAGGCGTTGTTGGACAGGCTCCTCATGTATCCATCCGCGTAACCAACGGGGAGCACTGCTATTATAGACGGTCTTTTAGTAATAAAGGTTCCACCATAACTAATCGGGGAGCCTGTAGGAACCCTCTTCATCTGTATTATCTTGGTCTTGAGCTTCATGACTGGAAGGAGCTCTGAATTGGCCATCCCCGAGGCTCCGTAAAGCATAATCCCCGGCCTCACCATATTCAACACCGTCTCTGGAAAGAGCTGGAGGGCGGCGCTGTTCGCAAGGTGATAGTACGTGGGAGTTAGCCCCGCACCGCTAACGGCCGACATAGCAATCTTGAACCTTGAGAGCTGCCCCGCGGTGGTATCCCTATCGCCGAGGTCGGCGTTGGCCAAATGGCTGAACACCCCCTCCATTCGAATACTCTCCATCCCCTGAATGGCATCGAGGAAACCCGGCAGTTCGTCGGGATTAATCCCGAGCCTGTTCATACCGGTATCTATCTTGAGATGGAACCCCGCCCGTCTTTTGGCCTTCTTACCACAGCTATCGAGCGAGCGGGCGGCCTCTAA
>Ga0114931_10007941_pt1 | contig 12900 bp, 13 predicted proteins | sample 2SBtaG_FD_89579 | JGI IMG/M metagenome (GOLD analysis project Ga0114931, IMG submission 89579) | Deep subsurface microbial communities from Kolumbo volcano to uncover new lineages of life (NeLLi) - 2SBTROV14_V59a metaG | ecosystem: Environmental > Aquatic > Marine > Volcanic | place: Kolumbo...
CCCCGCCACCTCTACGTCTTCACGCCCTGGACGCTGGAGCGCATGTTGGGCCGGGAGGGGTTCGACGTGCTGGATCACAGCAGCGCCATCGGCAGCTATATGACCTTTGCCCTCAGCGTACGCTTCTGGCTAACGGCCCACGGCGCGTCTGAAGAGACGATGCGGCTGGCCAGCCGGATGCTCTACAGCCCGTTGACGCGCCTGGCCACAGCGCCTCTTTTCTACATCCCGAGCGTGACGCTCCGGGGGCCGCTGGTGGTGACCACGGCCCGCAAGCGAGGCTAAGGGAGAGACGATCATGTTGGAAATCCGCCATCAAGCCGTCCATGACGGCCAATCCATCCAGGACGCCTACGACGACTTCTTCCAGGAAAGCGTCATCCAGATGCGCGACTCGTTCTACCTCTGGATCATCGACTTGCTGCAGCCGGAACCGGGGTCTACCCTGCTGGACGTGGCCTGCGCCCACGGTCGCCTGGTGGAGCTGGCCAAAGCCCAGGGGATCAACGCCATGGGCCTGGACCTCTCCTTCACCGGGCTGCAACGGGGCGCGCAGGGGACGCCCGACGCCGGCTGGGTGGTGGCCAATGGCCGCGCCATCCCCATGCCCGACGCGAGCATCGACTGCATCACCAATATCGGCAGCCTGGAGCACTATGACGAGCCGGTGGACGGCGTGCGCGAGATCGCGCGGGTGCTCAAGCCGGCGGGGCGGGCCGCCATCCTCCTGCCCAACGCCTTCGGATTGCTGGGCAACATTCGTCATGTTCGACGTACGGGCGAAGTCTTCGACGACCGCCAGCCCCTCCAGCGCTACGCCACCCGCGACACCTGGGAAGCCATGCTGCAGGCCGGCGGACTGGAGATTTTGCGCATGGTCCCGTGGGGGGAGGTCAACCACCCGCGCACGCCCGAAGACCGACGCTACACCTGGGCCCATCCTCAAAAATTGTTGCGCGCGGCCCTGGCCATGGTGACGCCGCCCAACCTGGCTAACCATTTCATCTTCATCTGTCGCCGGGCGGAAGACGGACCCGACGTCTCCTACTATCCTCTGTTGCCCTATACATGATCCAAGCCCTGCGGCAGCGTCACTGGAAAAAGGCGGCGCTCACTTTTTTCACCATCCTGATCTCCGTGGGCATCCTCTTCGTGTTGCTCTATCGAGAGCGCGAGGTGTTGCTGACCTATGACTGGGACCTGAACTGGGCTTATATCTTCGCAGCCATGGTCATCCTCATCTTCGGCCTGATCGCGGCGGCCTTGATCTGGGCGGACATGATGCGCACCCTGGGCAGTCGGGTCAGCACGTCGAACCACGTGCGTTACTACGCCATCTCCCAACTGGCCAAACGCCTGCCGGGGACCATCTGGTATGTGGCCGGCCGGGGCTATCTCTACAAGCAGCATGGCGAATCCGTGCGCATGGTGACCGTGGCCAGCAGCCTGGAGCTGGTGATCAGCGTGGTGTCGGGTGCGGTGCTGACCCTGGCCCTGGCCACCTACATCCTGGCGGATCTGCCCAACTACTACCGGGTCGGTCTGATCGCTGCGGCCCTGGTGGGCATGGCGGCCACCCATCCCCGGGTCATCGACGCCGTCCTCCACCGGCTCGGCCTCCACGACGCGCCCCGGATACCCTACGCCAACATCATCCGCTGGCTGCTGCTCTATCTGATCCCGTGGCTGGTGGGCGGGTTGGTGCTCTACCTGGTGGCCATCGCCGTGCTGCCCCTGCCCCTGAGCGACCTGCCCTACGTGGTGGGCGCGTTCAGCCTGGTGGGGACGCTGTCGGTCATGGTCATCTTTCTGCCCAGCAATTTCGGCTTCACCGAAGTGGGGCTCAGCCTGCTCCTGAGCGCGATCATGCCCTCCTCCTTCGCCGTGCTCATCGCCGTCCTCACGCGGGTCCTTATGCTGGTCTATGAGTTGATCGGCCTGGGTCTGATTATGCTCTTCATGCGCTGGCGGCAAGGCGGCAAGGTGACAGGGTGAGGGGGTGACAAGATGACGGGATGCGGCAGTCGTCATCTTGTCATCCTGCCACCAGAGAGAATACTACTAATGGGGTATGGAAAATTCGGCCAAAGTTGGCGTGGACGAGGCGCGTGATCCGGGGCTAATCCGCAGAATACCCCGAACGTTGTATTGATTTTTGCAGCATTTGGACTAGACTGACTTTTGCAACGGCGCACTCCTGTTGTCTGCGCGACGTGGAAGTTTGAATCGCAGAAGTTTGAATCGCAGACGAAATTCCTACGTCGACATCTAAAAAGATGGACAAACGGGGGATGTATAATCAATAGCCATCCGCAAGACGTTCGCACTATCGTTCACAGTCGTACTATCAACAATCCAAGGAGAATCAGAGCATGAACAAGAAAATGCGCATCACCGTAATGGTAGCACTGGTCATGGCGCTGCTGATTGTGGGCAGCCTGTCCGTTTTCGCTCAGACCAAGTTCCCGGCCTATATTTCGGGCATCCAGGTCGCCAACCTACAAAGCGACGCGGCAACCGTCACCCTGACCGCCTATAACCCGGACGGCACCCAGAATGGCACCGACCTGGTCGATCAGATCCCCGGCAACGGCTCCAAGACCTACTTCCCCATCAGCAACGTGTCCGCTGGCTTCAGCGGCTCGGTCGTGATCTCGTCTGACAAGAACGTGGCTGCGATTTCCAACATTCTGTCCTCTGATTTCACGGCCGCCGCCTCTTATGTAGGCCGCAGCTCCGGCGCGACCGAGGTCCAGTTGCCCCTGTTGAACAAAGACAACGCTGGCATCTTCACCACCTGGTACAGCGTGCAGAACGCCAGCACCGATCCCGCCAGCGTCAATGTCGCCTACAGTGACAGCACCAGCGCCAGCGCCACTGTGCAGCCCGGCGCGGCCAAGGTCTTCTATCAGTCCCAGGAGAGTCATCCTGGCCCGGTCTTCGCCGGTACAGTGACCAGCGACAAGCCTGTGGTGGCTGCGGTCATCCAGGAAAGCGATCAGATCATCTTCGCCTACACCGGCTTCTCTGGCGGCGCCACCTCTCCGGTGTTCCCGCTGATCAACGCCAACAACGCCAACTACATCACCGGTCTGCAGATTCAGAACGCAGGCAGCCAGGCGACTGACGTCACCGTCTCCTATACGCCGTCATCCGCTGGCACAGCCTGCACCGAGACCCAGACCATCCAGCCGGGCGCTTCGGCCACCTTCGCCCTGGCCGCCTTCGCTAACGGCTCCAACTCGACCTGCGCCGCCGGGGCTAAGTTCATCGGCTCGGCTGCGGTCACCGGCAACAGCGCCAGCCAGCCCCTGGTCGGCATCGGCAACCAGTTGCTGCCCGGCGTCAACGGCGAGGCCTACGGCTCCTTCGATCCTGACCAGGCCACCAACGTGGTCGTGATGCCGCTGATCATGGACCGCAACAGCGGTTACTTCACCGGCTTCAACGTCCAGCACGTGGGCGGCCCGCAGACGACTGTGAACTGCACCTTCACCAACAGCACGTACACCGTCAGCGGCACGCTAAGCCAGGGTCAGGCCCTGACCGATCTCCAGCAGGGCAAGATCGCTGACGGTTATGTGGGCAGCGCCCGCTGTGAAGCCAGCGACGCCAACGCCAAGATCGTGGCCGTGGTCAACCAGCTTCAGGCTGGCGCCACCAACGACCAGTTCCTGGTCTATGAAGGCGTCAACGTGACTCCGTAAGGCCGATAATAAGTAGATATATTGGATGAAGGGAGGGGGTGGCGGTCACGCCACCCCTTTTCTGTACGACATCCCCGCCCATCCACCAGCAGCTCCTTGCTTTCTTGTGTCTGCTGCGGTTTCTGGATAGAATGGGGCGATTAGATGACAGATGGATCGTCCATAGCGTTCAGCCCGGAGAAGGGCTGATTACACGAACGAGCAACTTTCTATGATTAAAGCGTCTATGACTAAAAAATTGACAGTGATGATTCTGATTTTCGCGGTTGTTATCCTGGCCGCGTGTGGACGCGACCGGGGTGCAGCGCCCGAAGCGACCTCCGCCCCGACCGAAGCCGCGGCCCCGGCTACAGCGGAACCGGCTGCGCAAGAACCCACAGCGGAGGCCGCCGCTGCCCAGGAAACTGCTGAACCTGAGCAGGAAACCAGCCCGCTGAATGCGCCCGAATCCCCCCTGGACGCGCCTGATTCGCCCCTGACCGCGCCTATCGTGGTCGAACCGCCGACCCTGGATGCCAAGACCTCAGCCGAAAGCGGTGGCGTGACCGGGCGCCTCATGGTCCTGAGCGGCGGCGAACGCCCAGTGGTCAACATGATCGTAGGTCTGGCCGAAGTGATTCGCGATGACGACGGCGTGCCGCGCGTGGCTGGCTACGACGCCGCCAACGCTTTCCGCACCACCACCGACGATTTCGGGCGCTTCGCCATCGACGAAGTCGCGCCCGGCACCTACGCCATCATCGTAGATGCGGTGATCACATCGATCATGTTGGCCGACCCCGTCACCGGCGACCCGATTCTGGTGGATGTGGAGCCGGACAGCGTGGTCGACATCGGTCGCTTGGATTATGACTCGCTGGCCTTGCCGGGTTATTCGGAATAGAATGTGAAGTGTGAAACGTGACTCGTGACGAATTACGCGTCACGCTTCACCCACCATTTTCCTGGAGAAGTCCGCACCATGTCCTCGCAGCCAAAACAGACCATCCTCATTGTCGATGACGAACCGCGCATGGTGCGCTTCGTCAAGATGAACCTGGATTTGGAAGGCTATATCACCCTGGAAGCCAACAACGGTCTCCAAGCCCTGGAAAAGGTGCGGGATTACAACCCGGACTTGGTGCTGCTGGATGTGGAGATGCCGGGCATGGACGGTTTCGAGACGCTGAAACGCATCCGTGAGATCAGCGACGCTGCCGTGATCATGCTGACCGTGCGCGCGGATGAGGAGGACCGGATCAAGGGCCTGGATCTGGGTGCGGATGACTATGTGACCAAGCACTTCAGCCCGCGCGAACTCTCCAGCCGCATCCGCGCGGTGCTGCGCAGGTTCGAGACGCCCGGCCGGCCGGACAAGCAGATCATCAAGATCGACGACCGGCTGCAGGTTGACCTGCAACGGCGGGATGTGATCGTGGACGGTGAGCGCATCGGTCTGCGCCCCACCGAATACCGGCTTCTCTACCAACTGATCCAGAACGCGGGCTGGGTCATGCCCCACGAGACGCTCCTGACCAAGGTCTGGGGACCCGAATATATCGACGACGGCCACCTGCTGCGACTCTATATCACCTACCTGCGCAAGAAGATCGAAAAAGACCCCTCCCACCCCCAGTACATCTTCACCGAGCGGGGGCTGGGCTACCGGTTTGTGGATTACCAGTCAGATGACAAGGTGAAGGGATGATAGGGTGACAAGGTGACGAGTCGCCTTGTCACCTTGTCACCTTGTCATGTTTTCTCCTTCAATTTCACTCCCACATTTTGAACAAATCTTCCTTCCTGTGTTATGATTGTCAATTGGCGTCTGTACAACGCCGATTGTTCGTTCTATTTTATTCGGCACGCACCAGGACCGGTGAACCGGGTGCTGTTTTCGCCTGCATAGCCGGGCGTTGGCAGTCTGTTTCCGGGATGAACGGTGCGGATGAAAAACCCATCGAACAGGAGAAAACTCTGATGGCAAAAGTAACAATGAAGCAACTGCTGGAGGCGGGCGTCCATTTTGGCCACCGCACCCGTCGCTGGAATCCGAAGATGCGCCCCTACATCTTTACAGAGCGCAGTGGAATCCACATCATCGATCTGCAGCAAACCATGTTGCGCATCAACGAGTATTGCGACATGGTGACCCGTCGGGTGGCCAGAGGAGAGACGGTTCTCTTCGTGGGCACCAAGCGTCAGGCCCAGGCCACCATCAAGCTGGATGCGGAGCGCTGTCGCATGCCCTACATCAACCAGCGCTGGCTTGGCGGCACGCTAACCAACTGGCAGACGATTAAGCAGCGGATCGACTACCTGCTGAAACTGGAGCGCCGCATTGACGCCGGCGAATTCCGTAACCTGTCCAAAAAAGAGCAACTCAGCCTCGATCGCGAGGTGACGAAACTCAACCGCCGCCTGGGTGGCCTGAAAACGTTGACCAAATTGCCGGATATGGTTTTTGTGGTAGACACGAACATGGAAGAACTAGCGGTGAAAGAAGCCAGCAAGCTAAAAATTCCCATTATCGGCATGGTTGACACCAACTGCGATCCTGACCCGATCACCTACCCCATTCCCAGCAACGATGACGCTATTCGCGCTGTCAAGCTGATCGTCGGCGTGATCGCTGATGCAGTGGAAGAGGGCCAACGCATTCGCGAAGTTGATTTGGCCGACACGGGGCAAGTCAGCAAAGCGGATCTGGCCGATATGGAGCAATATCTTGGCCCCAGCACCCTGGCGAAATTACAGAGTGAGACCGAGGCGGAGGAGACTGAAGCAGAGGTGACTGAAGCAGAGGTGACCGGAGCCGACGTCGCTGCTGAAGAGCAAGCCGTAGTCGAGATTGCCAGCGCGGAAGAGGCCGAAGCCGTGGTTGAAGCAGCGGTGGCTGAAGACACTGCGGCTGAAGACACTGCGGCTGGAGATGCTGCGGCTGAAGATACTGCGGCTGAAGAAGATAATGTCGCAGAGACGATCGAAGAATAGCTTTAGTCATACGCTATCTATCTTTTCAATATTTTGGGGCGAAAGAAACCAGGTTTTTGTGTCGCCACTGCGGGGAGCACAGAGATTCGAAAAAACCTGGTTTCCACTCCAGATTATTGAGGAGATACTACGTTATCGCTGAAACAACAGAAAAATTTTTCAGGAGACACCCATAATGGCTGAGATCACCGCCCAGATGGTGAAAGAATTGCGCGCCGCCACCAACGCCGGCGTTCTTGAATGTAAAAAAGCCCTGACTGAGGTCGACGGCGACTTTGACGCCGCCGTCGAACTTTTGCGTAAGAAAGGCCTGTCCGCGGCGGCCAAGAAAGCCAGCCGAGACACCAAAGACGGCCTCATCGGCGTCTATGTCCATCCTGGCGCCAAAATGGCGGGCATGGCTGAAGTTGCCTGCGAGACTGACTTTGTGGCCCGCACCGAAGACTTCCAGCAATTGGCCTATGACATCGCCATGCATATTGTCGCCACCCGTCCTGAATATGTGAGCCGGGAAGACATTCCCGCGGAGGCGGTCGAAAAAGAAATGGCCATCTATCGAGAGCAGATGGCGGCGAGCGGCAAGCCTGATCATATCATCGACCGCATTGTCGAAGGAAAGATTGACAAATGGTATTCCGAAGTTTGTCTGTTAGAGCAGCCCTTTGTCAAGGATAATGATATCACCATCGAAGATCTGTTGAAGAAACACATTGCCTCACTTGGTGAGAATATCAAGGTCAACCGCTTCGCTCGTTTGGAGATCGGCGGTTAGCCAATCACAAGGAAATGCCCAGCCCACCTGGCTGGGCATTTCTGTATGACGGCATGTCAGTCTCTCTCGAAAGTATTCTTGATCAGCCCGACGCATTCGTCCTGGAAATATCGAGAAGGCGCCTTTCTGTTTTCAATAAGGTCCAGTATAAAGTCCAGTACATCCAGTGAGATCGTCAAAGGAGTAAAGAAAAAATGACGGATCTAAAATTCCAACGCGTTTTGTTGAAATTGAGTGGTGAGGCCTTGGCCGGGAGCAAAGGGTTTGGCATCGATCCCACCCAGGCCGATTTTCTCGCCCAGCGGGTGCTGGATGTGGTCAACATGGGCGTGCAGATCGCCGTCGTCATCGGCGCCGGCAATCTGTGGCGCGGCAAGCAGGATGGTCTCGAACATGGCATGGAGCGGGTCACCGCCGATCATATGGGCATGTTGGCCACGGTGATGAACTCATTGGCCATCCAGGATGCATTGGAGCGACTGGGAGCTCCCACCCGGGTGCTGACCGGCATTGAGGTGCGTTCTGTGGCCGAACCCTATATCCAGCGACGCGCAGTGCGTCACCTGGAAAAAGGGCGCGTGGTCATCTTCGGCGCGGGCACGGGCAACCCCTATTTCACTACCGACACCGCAGCTTCACTGCGTGCAATGGAAATCGACGCTGAGATATTAATCAAGGCGACCAAGGTGGATGGCGTATACGACAGCGATCCCCAACTCAACCCTGGCGCCAAGCGATTTGAGCATCTGACCTATATCAATGCGCTCAACATGCGCGTGGGGGTGATGGACAGTACGGCCATGGCCATGTGCATGGATAATGATTTACCCATCTGCGTGCTCAATCTTTGGCAAGAGGGCGCGCTGGAGAAGGTGATGCGGGGTGAAAAGGTGGGTACGCTGATCACGGCGTAGGCGAGTCGTGGCGCAGGGGGGTCGCGTTAATTTTTGCGTATGCCTGGAATTTGCTAAAATAGCCCACAGTACATTCACTTCAGGCCGTTCCACCAGGCCGTCCCAACACGGAGGAGACTGGACATGATCAAGGAAGTTCTGGCGAATGCAGATGAACGCATGCAAAAGGCGGTCGAAGCGTTGCGCAATGATCTCATGACGATCCGCACCGGCCGGGCGACGCCGGCGCTGGTCGAATGGCTGACCGTGGATTACTATAATATGCCGACCCCCTTGCAGCAACTGGCGACTATCTCGGCCCCGGATGCGCAGACGATCGTCATTCGCCCCTATGCAGCCAATGACATCATAACCATCGAGAAGGCCATCGCCAAGTCTGATCTCGGGCTGGCGCCCAGCAATGACGGCCAACAGATCAGGCTCTCCATTCCGCCGTTGACCGAAGATCGCCGTCGAGAATTGACGAAAATGGTCGCCAAACGCGCCGAGGAAGCCCGAGTGGCCGTGCGCAATATCCGGCGTGATGACATCCAAGACCTTCGTGAGATGGAACGGGAGAGCATGATCTCTGAAGATGAACTCCATCGCGCCCAACAAAAGATCCAGGAAAAAACTAACGCGTATATCAAAAAAATTGACGCTGTGGCCAAAGAAAAAGAAGAAGAGATCATGACGATCTAGCGCTGGCTGGTCAACGGGGTAGCGGAGGCGTCAAGGTTGAACGTGATCGATCGACAAGGGGTGAGAGCGCGCTCACCCCTTGCTTTTTTCTGTGTTTTCGTGGGGTCATTCCGACTGCGCCGGCGTAGCAAAATCCACAGGCGGCTAATTTCGGGATAGATATGTTGCGGGCGATCGGGTAAGGAGTCACAAACCGTGGGTAGTCAGGTCAACAGCAGTCAAGCGACGTTACAATCCATTCCTTATCATATCGGCATCATCATGGATGGCAACGGGCGCTGGGCTCAACAGCGGGGCCTGCCGCGTCTGGCCGGCCATCAGGCCGGCGTGGATAATATCAAGCGCATCCTGGAAGAATCGGTCCGCGTGGGCATCAAAGTGCTGACCATCTACGCGTTTTCGACCGAAAACTGGCAACGGCCGCCGGACGAGGTGCGCGGTTTGATGCGCCTGCTCGGTCTCACTATTCAACGCCAACTCAATCAGCTCAATCGCAATGGCGTGCGCATTCTCCACAGCGGACGCATGGAGGGCATCAACGAACACCTCCAAAAGCAGATCCGCCGGGCGGTGGAGGTGACGCGCGACAACGATCGCATCACCCTGAACGTCGCCTTCAACTATGGCGGTCGGGCGGAGATTCTGGACGCCACCCGCCGCATTATCCAGGACGGCATCAATCCCGATGACCTGACCGAAGAATTGTTCAGCCAATACCTCTATCTCGATCTGCCCGATCCGGATATGATCATCCGCACAGGCGGTGAGTGGCGCTTGAGCAATTTTCTGATCTGGCAGGCCGCTTATGCCGAGTATTACACCACCCCCACCTACTGGCCCGATTTTGATGAGACCGAATTGCACAAGGCGTTGGTGGAATACAATCGACGCGAACGGCGTTTTGGTCGCGTCCCCAACCCGTAATCAAGCCGCACCGTCAGCCCATCGTTCTCGGTTATATGTGGCGTTTCATTAACATTCCCACCCAACGACGGTCATGACTTACATCTGGATGACAGGCAGCCCATGTCAAAGCGTATTCTTGTGGCGATCATTGCGATCCCTATTGTTCTGATACCCATTTACATCGGCGGCATCTGGGGCGTTCTCCTGTTGGTGGCGGTCGCTGTCCTGGCGGGTTTCGAATTCTATGACATGATGGAACAGGGCGGCTATCATCCTGCTCGTTGGCTGGGGCTGATCTGGTTGGTGGCATTGGCCGTCAACGGCTATGGTCGGATAGCTGAATTCCTTCCCCTTTCCTATGTATTGGCTATCGGGCTGATCGTCAGCATCACCTACGCGCTTTTTCAGGAAGAACGGCCGGCCGACACCTGGTTCTCCACGGCCATGGGTGCGATCTATATCGGAATTATCCTCGGCCAGGCTGTTTCTCTGCGCCTGCGTCCCAACGGTCTCTGGTGGCTTCTGTTCGCTATCCTGGTCACATGGGCCAATGATTCGGCGGCCTACTTCGTCGGCGTCACCATCGGGAAACACAAACTATGGCCTCGGCTCAGCCCCAAGAAGAGCTGGGAAGGCACCATCGGCGGCTGGATCGGCGCCGCCTTAGCTGCGGTTTTCTTGACCTATGTTCTGCCCATCACCATGCCGCCTCTTTACGCCGCGCTGGTCGGCGCGGTGGCCGGCGTGCTGGCGCTGGTGGGCGATCTGTCCATTAGCATGCTCAAGCGCCAGGTGGGGGTCAAGGACTCCGGGCGACTTTTCCCCGGCCATGGCGGCATGCTCGATCGTCTAGACAGCATCCTGTTCGTGATCCCTTTCGTCTACATGGTGGTCTCCACCTTCTCCATTCGCTGAATAGACCGCTGATTGAGCGGATTAGGCAGATTTACACGGATTTTTTGAAAATCCGTGTAGATGGCGTTGTGCGCCCACTTTGTGGACAGCCCAATCTGTTCCATCCGCGGTCTATCCTGGATCTTGTGCACGCAGCAACCGGGCAAATCGCGCCACACCCTCTCGAATTGCACCCTCGTCATAAAATGCAAAACTTAGCCGCAGCCGGTCGCGCAGCCCCCCGCGACTGGAAAAACGCGTTCCTGGCTGAAACCCAACCCGATAGGCCTCTGCCGCAGCCAGCAATCGCTGGCTGTCCGTCCCTGGCGGAAGCGCGATCCAGAAGAAAAACCCGCCATCCGGCCGCGTGTAGTCGATCATATCTCCTAATTCGTCTTGCAGCGCGGCATCCATGATGTCAATGCGGTGGGCGTATGTGCGCCGGAGATCGACTAGATATTCCTCCTGCCAACTCTCCTCCAGCGCCGTCCGCACCAATGCCGATGTGAATGGGTTGAGCCCGCCACCGCTGTCCACCAATCCGCTGGTGACGAAGCGTCGAACGAGCGCGGGCGTCGTCTGGATCCAGCCCAAGCGCAGACCGGGGGCCAGGATCTTGGAAAAGGAGCCGATGGAGATGACCCGTCCGCCGTCCGCAAAATGGGCCATGGGCGCAGGCGGCGCGGCCGTGTACGCCAGCAGATGATAGACCTCGTCGGCCGCGATCAGGAAGTCATGTTCTGCCGCCAGTTCAGCCAGACGCCGCCGGCGTTCCAGGGGCAGGGTCATGCCCGCCGGGTTTTGAAAAGTGGGAATGACGTAGAGCAGGGCCGGTCGTTCGTTGCGTAAAGCCTCTTCCAACGCCTGGATATTCATCCCCTGCTCGTCGGTGGGAATGGGAACCACCCGCAAACCATGGTCGGCGAAAATGCGCAAGGCGAGAAAATAGGTCGGCTCGGCAGCGAAGACCACATCGTCGGGCTGGGTGAAGAGAGTGCAGGTCAGGTCCAGGGCGTTGGACGCGCCGGCGGTGATGAAGAGGGTGTCGGCGTCCACCGCTTCGCCATAGCCATCGCTCAGGAAACGGGCCAAAGCCTGGCGAAAGAAGCCATCTCCCTGCTCCGCGCCGTAGTTGAGGAAAGACGTATCAACGCCATCCAACCTGCGCGCGGCCGCGCGCTGCATAAGCCGGGCCGGGAGCAGGTCGAAGCCGGGTTGGCCGATGCCGAAATTGATCACATCCGAGGCGATGTTTACCTGGGTCGTGCGCAAATCGCTCATGTCAGATCTCCAATACAGCAAATCTTATGCGTTGCTGGGCGCGCCCGCTCTGCAACCGTCATGATCAGAAGTGTAGACAAACGGTCCGAAAATTTGCGAAACAACGGCGCTGGGCGTATCGTTAACTTTATTGTGCGTTGTTTCAAAAACAGAACGCAAGCAGGCTATCGGGCAAGGATCGATAGCTGTTACAAAATCAATAATACAACAGCAAATGCCACATGGCAGAAGAAAGGACAGTCAAATGTCACGAAAATGGTTGATGATCACTGCGTTGATGGCCGTCACGGCTTTGACGCTGGCGGCCTGCGGGGGCAAGAAGGCGACGCCAACGCCGGCGCCCGCGCCAACAGCCACATCGGCCCCGGAACCCACTGCGACTCCAACCGAAGCGGCGACGGCAACCGAGGCTGAGGCGACTGCGACCGAGGCCCCTGTCGCGACGGCTGCAGCTATGCCTAGCGGCGAGGAGTTAATGACAGCCTTGGCCAACATGGAGTACCAGTCCGACATCACCAATGACGGCGTGGCTCCGCTGGTGGACGGCGAGTACAGCGAAGAGGCGGCTCCCGGCTCTGCGAGCAAGACCACTGTCATACTGACGGACAACGTGGCTACGGGCGAGATCGACGGCCAGCCGGCTGCCGTGGCGGTCTTGGTTTCCAGCGGCGGTGGCAGCGGTTCATTCTATGACCTGGCGCTGGTGATGGAGCAGGACGGCGAGCTGGTGAACGTAGCCACGGCCAACCTGGGTGACCGGGTGCAGATCAAC
>Ga0114931_10007942_pt1 | contig 12899 bp, 9 predicted proteins | sample 2SBtaG_FD_89579 | JGI IMG/M metagenome (GOLD analysis project Ga0114931, IMG submission 89579) | Deep subsurface microbial communities from Kolumbo volcano to uncover new lineages of life (NeLLi) - 2SBTROV14_V59a metaG | ecosystem: Environmental > Aquatic > Marine > Volcanic | place: Kolumbo...
CGGTCGTCAAGACGCTTGAAATGCAACGCGAGATTGCCGCGTTCGAAGTCTTTTCCGACCGTCGCCTTGATCTGGTAGCCCTTTTCCAAGTTCCCAACCGTATCGCGCACGCCCTTGCCTGTGCGGGCGAAGCCGCCGATGTGATAATAAAGACCATTGTCGAAAACGTCGCCGTATTCAGCGTCGATGCGGTAGGTTTTATAATCGATTCCGAAGGTTGCGGCGATTGAACCAGCACGCTCGGTTGGCTTCTTCGAGATCAGGTTGATGATGCCGCCGGCCGCGTTCGGCGCCTGCGTCGAGGCAGAACCGCCTCGAATCGACTGAACTGAACCGATCGTGCTGTCGACGCGAAGATAGCTGTCCGCCGTGCTGAACGCCACGTCGCCGACAAGAAGCGTTGGAAAACCGTCTTCCTGGAGAGACAGATAGCGGGAGCCGCCCGACGCGATCGGAAGGCCGCGAACCTTGATGTTGGCGTTGGCGTCACCGCCGGTATCTTCTGACTTGACGCCCGGTAAAGCGCGGAACAATTCGTTGATTGAACGCGGCGCCAAGTTTTGAATTTCGTCGGACGGAATCGACGAAACGGATGCGGATGATTGGAAAACGGTCGTCGCTTTTGCAACGCCCGTTACAATGATAACGTCGGCGGCGTCCGTTTGACTGTCTTCCTCCTGAGCAACGGCAGGCATCGCCGTCGCAACCCACATGGCCAGAACGGACGACGATAATTTCATCGACATGGATTTCGATTTCTTCTGCATAATTCCCCTCCCAAAGGGTGCTTTCGAATTTTACGGAGGAAACCGAACAACTCGTCGTTCCTCGGGCCTTTTCACGGCTATGGACTCAATTCTGCAATCGATTGCCGATTTGCGCAAGCCGAAAACTTCAATCGATTGCAGAATCCTGAAATTGTGGCAATTTTGCAATATGAACGCTCGGCTCTCGCGCCCGAATGTTCTCTAATTGATTGATTTTAATTGTTATTTTAGTTCGGCGCTCCTGCAAGCCAAGCTGGGCGCCGTCACCCCATCCGGGCAAACCGGCTGAACCAAATCTCTAATTCGTCGCCAGATGTGTGTTCGCCGAGGAACCAGCCACACGGTCCCCAACTTTTGGAGCGATAACGCCAGCGCCTGCGTTTGGTGATCACCCCGTCCGCCCTGTTCGCGACCGGCATGATGACATGTATAAATAGCAACAAGCGGCGGTGCGTCAGCGGTTCCCAGACCGCTGGAGTTATTCCAGTCGACAACGACCGATCCGTTATAGATTTGACCATGCTCATACGGGTGCAAAGCGGTGGGCAAGTGCGTGCAGTTTTCCAGCTCCCGCGAGACCGCGTGGCCCCAATGCATAGGCCCGAAATTATCCCCGTGCGGATTATGCAGATAGAAGCAGGTGATACTCGCCGTCGTAAAAGACGAGGCCGTTCGGATCATTCATCCAGCCGGTCGGCGGCGTGAATTGAAATGCAGGACGTGCAGGACTATTTGCACAGCAGGATTTTTCCGCGCGATCGCGCTGCTCGCCCGCTCGCATCACTTAATTATCCGCATTCATATTCAGCCCAGTCTATGCAACAATTATTAGTTCATTTGCCAGCGCTACCCCCAAAAATACGGTTGGCGTGGGTTTCGACGAATTTTTCGCAATCGATTGCTATAAACAGGACAAAAGGTGTAAAAATCAATCGGCGATCCATTTTGCGAGCGAGAACAGAACAGGCATGAGCAAGACGAAACAGGTCAAAAACATCGCCGACCTGGCGAAAATAGCCGGCGTTAACCCGGCAACTGTGTCGCGGGCACTTTCGGGAAAAGGCTATGTCAGCGAGAAAACCCGCGAAAAAATCCAGGAAATCGCAAGAAAACACAATTTTCGGCCGAACCGGCTTGCGCGGAATTTGCGCACGCAACAAACGCTCGCCGTCAACGTCCTGATCCCGCTCGGGCACGAGCAGGCGCAGCATCTGTCCGATCCGTTCTTTTCAACCATTTTGGGATATCTCGCCGACGGCCTCACCGACAAAGGCTATGAACTCATTTTGTCCAAGGTCATCCCTGACAGCGATGACTGGCTCGATGCGTATGTCGATTCCGGTCGCGCCGATGGCGTGATCATCGTGGGGCAATCCGATCAGTCGGATGTTCTCGATCGCGTCGCGGAGCGTTATCGACCGCTCATCGCCTGGGGCGGTTACTATCCTGGTCAAAATCACTGCTCTGTCGGCTCGGATAATTTTCTTGGCGGCGCGCTGGCAGCTAATCATCTTGTCGAACGTGGTTGCAAAAAGATTGCGTTCTTCGGTGATCCGGTCGCGTTGGAGATAAGCCAGCGACTTGAGGGCTGCCGAAGCGCATTGGAAAAACACGGACTTAAAGGCCAGCCCCATGTCTTCCCGATTCATCTCGCCGAAGATTTGAGCGATGAAGATATCCTGAATTTTCTTGACATGGGCGACATGAACCCCGACGGCATCTTCGCCGCCTCCGACGTCATTGCCATGAGCGCCCTCGGCGCCCTCGCTGAACACGGGCGCGATGTTCCCGATGAGATAAAAGTCGTCGGCTATGACGATCTGCCGACGGCCATGCAGTCATCGCCGCGCCTTACAACCGTGCGCCAGGACTTTGAAGCCGGCGCCCGCACCATCGTGGATTGCCTGTTGAAACGCATGGCCGGCGAGGACACCGCTTCGATCGTGATGAAGCCGGAACTGGTTGTGCGACGGTCAACGTAAAGGACGATCACCGATCTATTTCGGCGCAATCGCCTTCGAGGTTCAGCCTGAAAAATGGTGCAAAGGTGCCGCCGAATTGCGCTCTCGCCAGTTTCGGATTGTCATCCACGGACCGGCCATTAAGGCCCCAAAAGTCAACGAAACCCACAACTTCCAGGTTGTCGAGCACCAGCCAGCTATAAGCTTGTAAGGGTTCTTCAGGCGGATTGGCGGCGACCAGTCCGGTCCCGTTGAGCGAGCGATAGGGCCCGCGCACATGATCGGCGACCATGCCGTAAAGACCGTTCGGACCGACGGGACCGTCCGGCGCAAAGGTCGAACTCTGCGTTGACCAGAACAAATAATAGGAACCGTTTCGCGCGATCAGGTGCGGACGCTCCAGCTCATTGTTCAAATGATCCGCCGATATCAATGGCGCAAGCAACGTCCACGACCCGGAATTTCCGCGTTCCGCTTTCGCAATTCCGATGGCGCCGTTAAAATCACTCCTGGATTGTTTGAGCGAGCCGGTGAATAGAAGATAATCCTGACCGTCTGCCGGGTCTTTGAAATAGGCAGGATCGCGAAACGCTTTGATTTTTCCAGGCTCGCCTTCTGCCTGATCGACTTTCAGATAAACGTCGTCGTCGGCTTGAAGAATTTCGATCGGATCTGACCAATTGTTAAAAACCGGTGCGCCGCCGTTCAGTGAAACATCACCAGACGTCATAAAAATGCGCTGCTCGAAAGTGGTCGCTTCTTCGCCGCGCCGTCCCGCCGCCGTGAAATAAAGGGTCACCTTCTTGGCAGCGTCGTCATAAACTGCCGAACCCGCCCACTCGCGGCTTCCGGGTGAAAATCCGTCGGGCAACAGATTACCGTGATCCGTCCAGCCCGCGGCGTTCCGTTCCAGCAACCGGATGCGTGCATGGTGATGGCGATATGTTGGATCTGGATGATAAGGCGCTGCGAGCGCCATCCAGAGCTTATGGCCGGCAATGCGCGCGGTCGAACCGTCGGCATTCTGGATTGGCCAACTGTCCCAGAGATCAATTTTGTCGACAGCCTTGGAAACATCGCCATTGGAAATTTGCGCAATCGTATGCGCCGGGGACCAAGGCGCAGGCGCGACAAACGACGCGGCCCACGGCGTTGTCGTCGCCGCGGCGTCGCTTAATCGCGCCGGTTTTTTCAATTCTGCGCCCATGGTCCGCCACACTATCGTTGTTTTGCTAGGACATAGCGCAGTTTAGCACCTGCTGCAATCGATTGCATTCCATAAAACTCAAGCCTTGATACGAGCTTGTTCGCCGTAATTGCCCCGCCCTCTGTTATTTGCATTGATCACGCTGTGGCGGAAGCTGGCGACAGTCCGGACGGCAATCGCCGTTTCATGAGTTCTCCCTCGACTTTTTTCAGAGTCTCGCGGTCGATTTTGTAAAAGAACATGAGCAGCCCGCCGATAAGAAAAAAAGCCGCGGGCAGCGCCGTAAACATCAACCGAATGCCGGTTATTGCACTCTCCGATTGCACGGCGTTGGCGACAAAGCCGAAACCGGCCAGAATAAACCCCGGCAGAGCACCGCCGACGGCGGAACCGAATTTTAGGGAAAACATAGATGCTGATACAGTAAGGCCGGCGCTGTTCTTGCCCGTACTCCACTCGCCATATTCGACACAGTCCGTATACATAGAAAAGAGCAATGTGATGACAACCCCGAAGGTAAAAATACCAACCGTATGAAGTAGAACAGTTAACGCGTATTGGTTAGAGGAAATTGAGTAACCGATTATCAGCAATAGAGCGTGAACAACATTCATCCCAATCATCAGGTGATGTTTTTCAAAACGCGCCGCGAGCATTGGGGTCATGAGCGCACCGATTAGCTGCCCGATGAGTCCAGCCGATGTTAGAAACGCCGTTCGGTCCATCCAGAGAAAAACGCGTGAGCCTTCGGCCGCCGTCTCGTTAACCATGAAATATTTGAGATAGAACACGATGGACGCAAAGCGGGCGACCAACCCGACAACGACGAGCATGCCCGTAATCGCAAGGATTATCCATGACCAGTTCTTGATGAGTGCGCCAATATCGTCGCTGACGCTTGATTTGTGCACCGTCGGCCGCACGCGTTCTTTTGTCGAGAAAAACGTTATCCAGAACAGCAGTACTGACAGCCCGGCGAATAAGAGAATGGTCAACCGGAAGCCGAGCAATTCATTTCCGCCGCCAAGCCATCCAACAAGCGGCGTCGCGAGCGTCCCGACCAACAGCGTTCCAATGGATGCGAAAATAAAACGAAATTGAGTCGCTTTTGTTCGTTCTTCAGCAACTGGCGATATGACCGCAAGCAATGCCGAATATGGGACATTGACCGCCGTGAATGCGAGCATAACCATCGTGTAGGTGACATAGGCGAAAATCAGCTTGCCGAGTTGTGACAGGTCCGGCCCCAAAAAAAGCAGAATACCGAGAAAGGCGTAGGGAATGGCGCCGAAAAGCAAATATGGGCGGTACTTCCCCCACCGTGTGTTCGTCCGGTCAGCAATCAGCCCCATCGCCGGATCGCTGACGGCATCAACGATCTTTGTCACCAGCAACATGGTTGCGGCGGCCGCCGGCGAAATGCCGAAAACGTCAGTGTAGTAATAAAGGAGAAACAGGCCAAAGAATCCCAGATAGAAATTCGAGGCCATATCCCCGAGGCCGTAACCAACTTTTTCACCGAAGGATAACGGCTTGGTGTCCGGATTGTTCGCCACCGATGATTGCCCTCACGATCGCCGCGAACAATTTGGCCCGGCTGAGAAGGCGCGGACCGACTTTGGGCGCTCGCGGAGCGTTTCCTACCTTGTTAAGCGGTTGATACCACTTGATTTTCGATTATCGTAGCAGATATACGGCGAATCTTCAACAATCGATTGCATATTCCTTGGAGGCGGCTAGGCCATTCGTGCAGAATGGGTAACTGGCGCCGAACAGGAAACGTCAATTGAGGTGACTTATTCGATGAAGATGAACCCGCGGCGCCCTAGGCTGTAGTGACAATTTAACTACTTCAGCCAGATGGCGCTAGCGGCGATTTTGATGAACCCGAGAAAGTTGCGGAGCAATTTGTCATAGCGCGTTGCGACGCGGCGGAACTGCATGAGCTTGTTGAAAAATCGTTCGATCAGGTTTCGCTCCTTGTAGAGATCTTTGTCGTAATTGCGGTGTTTACGCGGCGGGATGGCGGCGACGGCGCCGATGACCTGCGCGGCTTCGATCAAGGGGTCGGCGTCATAGGCCCTGTCAGCGAGGAGCGCGGCGAAGACCAGCCCGGCGATGAGCGCGTAAGCGCGCGCCATGTCGTTTTCCTGGCCGGAACCGGCGATCAGGCGCACCGGATTGCCGAGCCTGTCGGTCACGGCGTGAAGTTTGGTCGTCGGGCCGCCCTTGGAACGGCCAAGGCCCTGAGCTTGAGACCCCGTTTTTTACGCCGCGCGCCGGCGGCGCAATTGTGGGCGCGGATGATGGTTGAATCAAGGCTCGCCCATTCAAGATCGGCGTCTTCGGCGAAAAACGCGAAGATGCGGTCAATCACCGTGTTCTCAACCCAGCGGTAATAGCGCCGCTTGGCCCGCTGATTAGGCCCATAGCGCTTGGGCAAATCCTTCTATCGCGCGCCGGAACGGGGCCATCCATAAAAGCGCGTTGAAGAACCGCCGGTTTTGGCTGCGCGGAGCCCCCCTTTTGCCTTTCGAGCCGCCGGGAATGAGCGGCGCCAGCCGATCCCATTGATCATCGCGAAGCTCTTGCTCATCCATGACCGATCTCCCAAAATCAGTCTTGAAGCACGCTTCGACCAAATTGCGAATCCCCATTCCTTAAATTGTCACTACGGTCTAGGGCTAAAGCGCGATACTCTTCGTTTGACATCACTGTACGCGATACGCCTACAATCTTGGAATTTGATGGAATTTGCGCATCTCGCCAGCGGTGAAACAATGACGGGATCAGCTTCCGTAAGCTCAGGTCGCCCGCTGCGCCGAAAACAATCACATCAAAAGCCGCGACCGGAATGAAGTGCGCTGATGTTTCGTCAATTGTCATACGTCAACCCTACTGCGGCATTTCACCAGTAATATACATAGATAGAAGCCAGAATGGCTGTGATGATCGCCGCTACGACATTGAACATGCGTGACGTTGAAAAATCGATATCCCCTAGCTTAACCGGCTGATTTGACTCTGATGCAGGCGTCAGTAGCGACGTCCCCACTCCGGCGGCGACGCAGGACAGGAACACGATCCAGATCCTGATAATGAACGGGATATCAGGCGCGCCGAATTTTAAAGCGATATTGATAAGCACCGACCCAAAGAGCACCGCGTAGGCGCCAAGTGTCGTCGTGCGCTTCCAGAAAAAACCCAACAGGAATATCGCGACCACGCCCGGCGCGATAAAGCCGGTATATTCCTGTACTGTTTGAAAGCCGCTTTCAAACCCACCGAGAAACGGCTGCGCCAGAATTAGCGCCAGCGCCACGGCGCTAAACGCCGTTAGGCGCCCAATGCTGACATAATGGGACTGGGTCTGCTCCGGGCGGAGCGTGCGATAAACGTCCATGGTGAATATTGTTGAAATTGAATTCATCATCGACGCCAGCGACGAGACGATTGCAGCAATCAGCGCGGCAAAGACAAGACCGCGCAGCCCCGCCGGCGCGAGCGTCATCAGTTCGCCATAGGTCCGGTCGGACCGGTCGGCGAGCGCTGCGCCATCAAGCTGGCCTTGCTGTGCGAGAATAACCGCCGCAATGCCGGGGATAACAACAATAAGCGGTATCAAAAGCTTAAGTACGGCCGCGAAGGCGAGGCCTTTTTGCGCCTCGCGCAAATTTTCAGCCGCAAGCGCCCGCTGGATAATGTATTGGTTGAAACCCCAATATGAAAAGTGCAGCACCCATAAGCCGCCAAGCAAAGTCCATATGCCGGGCAGATCACCATAAGCTGGATGCTCATTCGAAAGGATCATTTCGAAATGGCCAGGAAGCTCTTCGCTAATCCTTGCAAATCCGCCTAAAGCGCCAGTGTCGCCGCCTACAAGGCCAAGCGCGATCCATGTAATCGCAGCGCCGCCGACAATCAGAATAACAACCTGAATGATGTCCGTTAGCGCAACAGCTTTCAGCCCGCCATAAAGCGAGTAAAGCGCCGCGAATGCAGCGAGCCCGGCCATTGCAGGGAATACGGCGACGGCGACAACAGACGTCACAGCGAGACCGCCGAGCCAAAGTACGGTGGTAAGGTTCACGGCCGTGTATAAAACGATCCAGTAAACGGACATCAACATGCGCACGCCATGTCCGTACCGCTGATCAAGAAATTGTGGCATCGTGAATATGCCCCGCTTCAGAAAGATTGGCAGAAAAAACTTAGCAACAATAAGAAGAACGATTGCGGCTTGCCATTCATACGCCGCAATGGCGAGACCGACGGCGAAACCCTGCCCCGATTGCCCGATAATTTGTTCGGCGGAGATGTTCGCTGCGATTAGCGATGCGCCAATCGCCCACCATGGCAACGCCTTGCCCGCCAGGAAATAGTCTTCCGTATCTTTCTTTTGGCCTGTCTTTTCCCGGCTTACAAGCGTTGCAATGCCGACCAACGCGAGGGCATAGCAGGCGACAATGACAATATCGAATGTTTCCAACGCCATTTAGTTCCCCGCCTCCCCGCGGCTTTTATTTTTATTTCTCTTTTGAAAGCCCTGCCGTCAGCGGCATGTGCCTGTGTGCACGCCAGGCGGTTTCATTTTGCGGTTCTGCGCCATGACTTTTTCGCGTCATCCAGTCGATATCTGTGTGATACCCCGGCGGAAACCAGACCAAAAAATGGCGCGGCGCAATTTTCTCCAGTAGAAAATCAATGATGCGCGCCAGTTCTCCCCTGATGACGCCGGACGCCTGTTTTAACTTCATGGAACAAGCAAGAACTGCTATCGCTGTCAGCACGGCGAGACCAAATGACAGCGAGCTCATTGCGCAGTCGCCTTTGGCGTAAAGCGGATCGCTGCGCCGCCGGACGCTGCGAGCGGAAGGCGTAAGGTTTCGCCAGCGCTCACCTCGCGCTCATAAATCTTGATGTCGTATGGGTTGGATTTCCAATGAGCATCTGGCCCATCACAATAGATCGTTGCAACATAGGATTTATCTGCGTCAAGGAATTCAAGCGAAATTTCCAGCGTGCGGGTATCTTCATCCGTTACCGCGCCAAGATACCAGTCTTCGCCGCCACGCGCTTTTCGCACAAGTGTCACAAAGTCGCCAACTTCGCCATTGAGTGCAGCGCTTTCTTCCCAGTCCGTCGGCACGTCCTTGATAAACTGAAAAGCGTCCATGCGCTTTTCATAGTTATCAGGCAAATCGGCCGCCATTTGAATTGGAGAATAGAGCACGACGTAAAGCGCCAGCTGCTTTGCGAGCGTTGTTTGCGGACGATTGCGCGGATCGGAGCGCTGCATGTCCTCGCGTACAGGTGGACGTTTATTAGGCTCAAGATCGAAAATGCCCGGCGTGAAATCCATGGGCCCGGCGAGCATGCGCGTGAAGGGCAGAATGGTCGTATGCTCGGGTGGGTTTGGCGGCGAGCCCCACGCATTGAATTCCTGCCCGCGGGCGCCTTCCCGCGTGATCCAGTTGGGATAAGTGCGGCGCAGCCCGGTGTCCTTCACCGGTTCATGGGTGTTGATCGAAATGTTACGCTTGGCCGCTTCTTTGACGACACGCAAATGATGATCGACCATCGTCTGACCATCATGCCATTCATACCGCTTGATGCCGTTCTTATCGATGCGCTCGATTTGTCCAGCGTCAGCAACATAACCGGTTTTGACCATGCGCACGCCATTCGCTTTGTAAAGGTCGAGCGCATCTTCCAGCTGGCTTTCGTAATTCGTAATATCGCCGGAAGTTTCATGATGGCCGATCAGGCGCACGCCTTTCGACAATGCGTAGCCGGTCACTTCCTTAAGATCAAAATCCGGATAGCTTTCGGTGAAGCTGAACAGGGCGCCGTTATTGAACCAGTCGCCGTCCCAACCGATATTCCAGCCTTCGACGAGAACGCCGATAAAGCCGTGCTCGGCGGCGAAGTCGATATAGCGTTTTGTTTCTTCCGTTGTCGCGCCGTGAATACCGTCGCGGCCCCAGGTTCGGTCGCGAATATGCATCGCCCACCAGATGCCCACATATTTGTCTGTCTCCACCCAGGAAACGTCGCCGAGTTTGTTCGGCTCATTGAGATTCAAAATAAGATCGGAATTCAAGAGTCCTTTCGCATCCGGTGAAATCTGGATGGTGCGCCACGGGGTGACGAAAGGCGCCGAGGTTTTGACGCGCACGCCGTCAGACCGGAGCGACAAGCTCGCCTTGAATGTTCCCGGGCGCTGGCGCTGCAGCGACATCCCGGAATAGTCGACAAGTGCGGCTTCATGAATACTCAAATGAACGCCGTCTTCGTTCTTGAACGTTATCGGCGTGTGCGCGTCCTGCACGTCGCCGGCAGGCGATTGTTCGTAAATATACTCATAACGGTTGAACTCGCCGCTCGGTATCCACCAGGCTGTCACGCCGGTGCCGACGGCGAACTGCGTCAGCTCGTCGGTAATAGAGACCGATTTTCCAAACAGCTTCTGCTTGTCGACTTCGTAGCGGAAGCCCACCCCATCATCAAATACCCGAAAACGCACAGTCATGCGCCGCTGAGGCCCATCAGTTGAAACAAACTCAACAGCAAGTTCGTTGTGATGATCGCGGACAAACCGGCGCTCACCCCAGGGCTGCTCCCAGGTTTCATCAGCAGACGTTGTTTCGCTGCCTGCAATTTCCAGCCCGCGATCAAATCCATGCGTATCTTTGAAAAGCAGCCCGAGACGCGACGGCGCGACCACTTGGCTATCGCGAAAGTCGACTTTGTACGCGGCGCGCCCGCCGTCGTCGCTGACGGTCAACACAATGTCGCCATCCGGCGAGACGATTATTCGCTCCGCCGCTAAAGACTGGGCGGCGAAGAGTGAAATCAGTGCTGCACCGCTAAAAATGAATCGAGCCAGCATCCGCCCTCCCAAGGGTCTATTATTTTACCGTTTTCGTTACGCTAGCGTGCTTTGTAATTTTATGCAATTAATTGATCATTGGCGCATGAACGACTGATATTTTGCGCTTCTGTGTCTTTGCAAATTTGGCATAATATGCTGTTTTTACTTAGTGTTTTTATATTTCAAAAAGGCTTGGTTTTTCACGCCGCAATGCAATACTTTTACATTCCGGAACAAATCCGCTATGAATATCCGCGGCGCGCTGAGGAAGGTGGCGGGGCTTTGGAATTTTCGTTCTCCGCCGATCGTAATATCAAAATTGAGCGGCTGGGTGAGGAAGAGTAGCCCGTCGTCATCATCGATAACGCGCTTGGCGATCCGGACGCTTTTGTCGCCAACGCTGCAATTCAAACTTACGGAAAGATCGGCCCATACTATCCCGGCATGCGCGCACCGTTGCCGGCGCAGTTTAACGAAGGCTTCTGCGCCGCTATTGCGCCGATCATAGCAAAAAATTTCTCAATTGAAACGGAGCACTGGCGAGGCGAGTGTTTTTACTCCCTTGTCACGACGCCGCCTGAGCGATTGGCGCCGATCCAGCGCTTGCCGCACTATGACGGCGTCGAACAGAACCGTATGGCCGCGCTTATCTATCTCTGTCCAGAATACTTTGGCGGCACGGCATTTTACCGGCACAAATCAACCGGTTTCGAAACCGTCACAGCGGACCGCTTCAACCAATTCAGACAGGCGCTTGAACAGGAAGTTCGCGAGGTCGGATTGCCGTCGGCGCACTATATCGGTAACGGCGCGCCCTTGTTTGAAAGAACGAGGCTCATCGACGCCGCATTAAACCGTATGCTGATCTATCGCGGCGTAAACTTGCACTGCAGCGCTATCGACAACAACGCGCCCTTGCCGGCGGATCCCAAACACGGGCGGCTGACCATTACGGCGTTTCTGATGCCGGTGCCCTGAACAACAGCTAAGAGAAGGCGGAAGATTAGGGAGAAGATTATGCGAGCTATTATGATAGCGGCGGCCGGCCTTGCGCTCGCCGCCTGCAGTGAAGCGACGACGGAAAATGCGCGGCAGTCCGCCGCCTTTGAAAACTCTTACGAACCAATACCCTATGTCAAAATCGACCATCCCGACTGGTCCCTCAACGCAGTGCTTTATGAGCTCAACACGCGACAATTCACTAAGGAAGGCACCTTCGCCGCGGCGGAACGAGAACTGCCGCGTCTCAAAGAACTCGGCGTCGACATCATCTGGCTGATGCCTATTCATCCGATTGGCAAGAAAAACCGGAAAGGAACGCTCGGCAGTCCTTATTCGGTTAAAGACTATTACGGGGTCAATCCGGAATTCGGAACCCTCGATGATCTCAAATCTTTTATCAACGCCGCCCATGAGCAAGGCCAGCACGTCATTCTCGACTGGGTCGCGAACCACACCGCCTGGGACAACACGCTCGTAGAAGACCATCCCGACTGGTATGAGAAAGACTGGAAAGGCGACTTCCGTCCGACGCCGTGGTGGGACTGGTCCGACATTATCGATCTTGATTATTCGAATTCGGATGTGCGCCGCTACATGACCGAGGCCATGGTCTATTGGGTGCGCGATGTCGGCGTTGACGGTTTCCGCTGCGACGCCGCCGGTTACATCCCGCTCGAGTTCTGGAACAATCTCCGCCGGAAGCTCGACGCCATCAAGCCGGTTTTCATGCTCGCCGAATTTGAAGGCCGGGACGTCCACGCGAATGCGTTTGACGCGACTTATGCATGGAGCCTTAGCGGCGCCATGCAAAGCGTCGCCAGAGGCGACGCCGATCTCGGAGCGCTGTTCGGCTATTACTCAGGAAACGAAAGCGCCTGGCCCCGCGACGCCTATCGCATGGCCTTTACATCAAACCATGATTTCAACTCATGGCACGGCGCCGACCGTGAACTTTACGGCGACGCGCTGGAGGCGGCGATCGTGCTTACTTTTGTGGGTGAAGGCATCCCGCTGATTTACAACGGACAGGAGGCGGGCAACCCGAAGCGGCTCGAATTCTTTGAAAAGGATCCGATCGAATGGCGCGA
>Ga0114931_10007943_pt1 | contig 12897 bp, 12 predicted proteins | sample 2SBtaG_FD_89579 | JGI IMG/M metagenome (GOLD analysis project Ga0114931, IMG submission 89579) | Deep subsurface microbial communities from Kolumbo volcano to uncover new lineages of life (NeLLi) - 2SBTROV14_V59a metaG | ecosystem: Environmental > Aquatic > Marine > Volcanic | place: Kolumbo...
GGCGTTCGCGTGGAGCGGGAGCACGGACAAACCGGAGATCGCGCACTGTGCGCGGATGCGCGCGCAACCTTCGTCAACCTGGGAGAAGACGGAAAGCCCTGCCCCGTGCCGCCGCTTCTCGCCAAAACGGACGAGGATCGGCAACTCGCAGCGGATGCAGCCGAGCGACGTAGGCGCCGACGGGCCGCGAAACGCTAGAGCAGATCTCAAACCCCCCTCGGTCGTCGCGCTTGCGGTGCACCCCCCTTCAAACATCAACTCACACGGCTTGTCCCCGGTGGCGTTCGGTCCTGGTCCTCAAATGGAAAGATCATCTGTGTGACAAAATGATCTGGGTATCGCTCGACGTGCTCAAAGCCCAAGGGGGTGTCTCTCCCAGAGGTGGGCCAATATACGGTACCGAAGATCCAGTCCCAGACACTGAGGCTCAAGCCATAGTTGGCGCCATACCGCACCGGCATCTCCTTGGCGTGATGCCAGATGTGCATTTGAGGCGAGTTGAGAACATAGCGGAGCGGACCAATGGGGGGGCGGAAATTGGCGTGGTTCACGTGCCCGATGGTGAGTGCGATCATGTCGATCGCGAAAAACTCCTGGATGCCAAACCCAAACATCGCGAGCGGGATGTACTGTATGGAGCGATACACGATGGTTTCCATCCAGTGATAACGCAGCTGCGCCGCGAATCCCATCTGTTCGACCGAGTGGTGCACCTTGTGGAAATCCCAGAGCCGTGGAACACGGTGAAGAAGGCGATGGATCCAATACTGAATGAAATCCCTCAACACAAACATGAGCGCGAGCTGCAGCGCGATGGGCAACGTGGCTACGTCGATCCACTCCAGGCTATCGAGCCCTGCCGAATTGCGGAGGCTGCTGAACGCGTCCACGACGACGTTGGAAACGGCGTTGTAGGCGACCAGCCAAAACAAGAACATGTTGAAGAACATGTAAAAGCCGTCAAGCCAAAAGTCCTTGCGGATTCGGGGCTGGTCTTTGCGCCAAGGAAACGCGAGCTCGAGTGCATAGACCAGGGCCGACACCAGGATCAGACCGTAGAAGTAGCTGTGCCAACTCGGGTGGGTGATGTCGTTCCAGAGGTACCGCCCGTAGTCGCCGAATGACCTGAGGAACAAGCTCTCGTAGTGTTCCCACATCTGCGATCCATAGCGCACCACGCTTGTGCTACAACGCCAAAGCGAATCCCGTTCTCGGGTTCGGCAGCGCTCTAAGGGCTCATGCAAATGGCAACCCGAAAGACAACCCGAAAGACGAGCAAGATTCACTGGACGCGCGACGAGTACGGCATCCCGCAAATCCTGGCCGATGATGTCGTTGGGCTCTATCGCGCCATGGGCTATTGCCATGCGATGGATCGCGGGATGCAAATGCTGATCATGCGCACTCTCGGCCAAGGCCGGGCGGCCGAGCTGCTCGATGGCAGCGACGACATGGTGGAGGTCGACCGGTTCTTCCGGCGCATGAACTGGGTGGGCGGGGTTGCAACGGAAGCGGAGAAGCTCAGCCCCGAGGCTAGTGCCGCCTGCGATGCGTACTGCGATGGCGTGAACGCGCGCTTTGCGGAGTCGATACCCTGGGAGCTCAAGCTCGTCAGGTGTCGACCCGACCCCTGGACGGTCGGCGATAGCTTGCTCCTCTCGCGCATGACCGGCTTCCTCACCTTGGCCCAGTCGCAGGGGGAGCTGGAGCGGCTGTTTGTCGAGATGGTTCAGGCGGGTGTCAGCGATGCGCACCTCGAGGCCCTGTTTCCCGGTTGCACGAATGGGCTCGACCGAGCGATGGTGGCGCGGGTCAAGCTAGGCGAGCGCCTCGTGCCCGAAGCTGTAAAGTGGGCAATCACGGCGCCGCGGGCCATGGCATCGAACAACTGGTGCGTGTCGGGTGCGCGGACGGCTTCCGGTGCCGCAATGCTCTCCAACGACCAGCATCTCGAGACGAACCGGCTCCCGAACGTTTGGGCTGAGCAAAGCTTTCGCTGGCCAGACGGCTACGCGATTCTCATGACGATGCCCGGCTTGCCGGCGCCGCTCGTGGGGCGCAACGAGCACCTGTCCTGGGGCGCCACGTACGCCTTCATGGACGCCATCGATTCCTGGGTCGAACAGTGCCAGCACGGGCAATTTCGACGGGGGGAAACTTGGGTCGACTTCAAGCGCCGCATCGAGACGATCAAGCGCAAAAAGGGCCATCCGATCATCCAGACGTTCTGGGAGAACCAGCATGGCGTGCTCGATGGCAGCGCGGCAACCGAAGGATATGCGCTCGCGACGCGCTGGTCCGGGGCTGAGGGAGGCGCGCAGTCGATCAACACACTTCTGCAGATGTGGACGGCCCGGACGGTAGCCGAAGGGATGGCGGCGTTTGCCAACGTCGAGTCGGCGTTCAACTGGATCTTCGCGGATAGCGCAGGCGACATCGGCTACCAGATGTCGGGGTTGATGCCGCTACGGCCCGACGACTGGTCGGGCTTTGCTCCCAGGCCCGGCTGGGACGCGCGCTTCGACTGGCAGGGCTTCGCGAGCCCCGAGGAGTTGCCGCGCGTGCACAATCCCGCCGATGGGGTGATCGTGACAGCCAACCAGGATCTCAACCACCTCGGCCGCGCGAAGCCGATCAACGCGCCGATGGGCGACTACCGCGCACGCCGCATCAGGCGCCTGTTGGCGCAACGGAGCGACCACGACCTAAGTTCCTTCCGCGCGATTCACATGGATACCTACTCGATCCAGGCTGCCGAGTTTCTCGAGATCCTCGCGCCACTGCTAGGAAAGGGGCCCATCGCCGACGCTCTGCGGGACTGGGATTGCCGCTATGAGCTCGACTCCACCGGCGCAACGGCGTTTGAGATTTTCTATGCGCAGCTTCTCGTAGAGATGTTCGGACCGGCATGTGGGGCTCCGGTCATCGAGCACCTGCGCGATGCCAGCGGCATCTTCATCGACTTCTACCAGAATTTCGATCGGGTCCTCGTCGCCGAATCGTCACCTTGGCTTGGCGAGCGCAGCCGCCAGGACGTCTGGAGCGCTGCCCTCGCCCAGGTCGCCGACCAGGTGCCTGAGCCCTGGGGCGAGCGAAACCGCATCACGCTCACCAACATCTTCTTCGGAGGCAAGCTCCCTCGCTTCCTTGGCTTCGACCGCGGCCCCATCCCGCTTCGTGGCGGCCGAGCGACTCCACACCAGGGCCAGATCTACCACTCCGGCGAGCGACTCACTTCGTTTGCCCCGTCGATACGCCTGGTCGCGGACATGAGCGAGCCCGGCCTGCACACCGCGCTTTGCGGAGGCCCATCGGACCGCCGCACATCCCGCTGGTACGCAAGCGGCGTCGACGGATGGCTCGCCGGCACTCTCAACGCCCGCAAGCCACCGGCCTGTCCTTAGCAACCCTCCTTATGATGATGCGCGTGCCTGTGCGGGGCCACGACCGGACTAGGGGGCGCTACTTTCGGCATCGCCACTTCGGAAGGCTGGGCCGCGCCGGCCGTACCACCGGTGCCAGTGCGGGGCTTACCCCCAAAAAATTCGCTCACCGTGCGACGACGCGCGAAGCTCGCGACCTCATCCGGCGTCGCGTCGGCTGGCAACTCGGGGAAAAGAATATCCTCTTTCCAGGCGTTGAGGCCGCCGAGAAGAATGTATGAGCCGGCAAATCCCTCCGCTCGCAGCAAGAACCAGGCTTGCGCAGAATGAATGCCACCGCCCGAGTAGAGCACTATCTTTTCGTTGCGGTAGAGGGGATAGTCGCTCAAGTTGCGCAGCTCTACCGATTCGGCGGTCGGGATGTGATAGGCGGCGTACGATTTGGGATCACGAACGTCGAGCAAGCGGTAGTCGGAGCGGCCCTGGATGATCCAGTCTGCGAGCTCTTCGACGGTGACATGATCGACCTCCGACTCGACGATGTCAGCCAGCTCTCTCGTGTTGATCGTGACCGCGCCCCCGGGCGATGGCGAGCCCAGCAGTGCCAGGAACCCGAGGACCAGAGCCAGGAACGCGAGCTTCTGATCGATGCCCCAGTTACGCGGATCGGCGCGATTCATGTTCCAGCCTCCACCTCACGGCGCGCCATCATCCGTTCGACTGCAGAGGCGCCCCAGAAACCAAGCACGGCTAGCACGACGACGGCAAAGACGACCAACCCCTTACTGACGCCGAGCCAACTGTCGATCGTCACCCTGCCCATCGCGGTCGAGTTCGCAAAGTCCGCAAGCCAGGGATACAGCTCGCCGTAGACGAAGATCCCGCCGAACACCCCGCCCATAAATGCAAGGCCATCGAGGCGGCCGGTGGCCGTGCCTACCACCGATGTGCCCGGACAAAACCCCCCCACGATGAAGCCCGCGCCAAGCACCAGCCCGCCGACCAAATCCGGCCAGAAAAAGGTTGGGCTCACGTACACTAGCGAAAAGTCGAGCAGCCCCGCCCAGGAGAGATAAAAGAGCCCGAGCATCGCGGTTACGATGGCGGAGAACATCACTTTAAAGACGGCCATATCCGTCAAGTAGAACTGCGCCACCAACTTTTTCGAGCTGCCAAAGCCGGCCTGTTCGAGGAAGAAGCCGAACCCGACGCCGATGAGCGCCGCCAAGATGAGCGAGACCTCATCGCCGAACAACCCGTACTTGTAGAAAGGGGCCATCATCGCCACTCCCTCCTCAGGAAATACGCTCCTGCATAACCCGCCGCGAAGACCATGATCATGAACGTCCAGCTGCCGAGATCGAGGACGGCGCCGCCGGACAAGCCCTGCCCGCTGGTGCAGCCCCTCGCGAGCTTGGCTCCAAAACCCATCAGGGCACCGCCGAGGATTGCGAGCACGATACGGCCCGGAGCCGACATTCTCGGACCTCTCTCCACGGTTCGCTTCAGCCGCCCCGAGAGCGCGCCAGAGAGGAAGCCTCCCACTGCCACGCCGAGGACCTCAAAGACCAGAAAGCTCTTGAAGGGGCTCCCGAAGCCGTTTTCCAGATACCCGCGGTAGAACTCGTTGCTCTGGGCGTGCGCAGGCGCGACTGCATTGACGATCACCGCGACGACGGCCGAAAACGCCCCGGAGGCTCCGAGGCCACGGCCGACGAGAACGTATGCCAGCAGGAGCACCAGCCCCAAGCCCACACCGGCGAGGTAGGGGTTCATGGCAGGAGCTGGCTCACGTGCAGATGTCATTGGATGAAGACCTTCCTTGGCAAGGGTTGTTCGGTACACCGGTCACGTGGGCGTCCAGTGGGTAAGATGACCGGCCATTACGATGACAAAGCGAAACAAGAGCCCGCCTGCAAGCACCAAAAGCGGCGCCACGGCGGTATGCCGTATCTTGCGGGCGGCGGCCAAGCTCTGAATGACGGTTGGAACGAGCAGGCCGAGGCCGACGACCAGGACCCAAAATTCCGCAGTGAACGGTCCGCCCAGGAGCATGTCCGCTGCCTCGCGGTGGACTCCGGAAGCATTCACCAGGCCGATCAGGAACAAGATGATGAACACCAGCTCCGTGATCAGAAAACCGATATCGGCCCGCGAAGCCAACTCCCGCTCGGCCCGCTCCTTCGCCACCAGATCGACGAACGCCGCCGCCGTCGAAATACCAGAGACCAGGAAAAGGGGCCCAAGCAAACCGCTGCTCCAAAGGGGCCGCGCCCCGAGCGCGCTGAGGAGAATCCCGGTGTAGATGCCCAGCATGATGCCCATGGCGATGTTGACCGCGGCTATCGACCTCAGCACCGAGGGGCGTGCGAGCATGCGGTCGGACAGCCCGGCAAGGTAAGGTGAACGCTCTCGAACGGCCGTGGGCAGCGCCAAGAGCACATTTGCGATCAAGGCAGGATAGACGAGGATGAGAATCCACGAGCCCCAGGACATGGGGGAGGTCACCTCGAACGTCAGATACAGGCGCCACACATAGAGCTTGTGCCCAAGGTCCAAGAACAGCGCAAGCATGCCAGCGGACATGAAGACCAGGCTCAAGATCGGCAAGAAGTAGCAGGAGCAGCGGCGGTTGCGCCATCGACCGGAGAGCAGGAGGTACCCCGAGATGATCATCATGCCCGCCACCAGACCCCCCAGGAACAAATAGAGCGGGATCTCCCAGCGCCAAACTGGGTGAGAGACGTCGATGAGGGGATTGGTGTTGGTGGTCGTGTATTCCCGCATCGGTCCTATTTCGATCTGCGCGCGGTCACGCGCTGTGGGCAAGCCTGGAATGCGTTCCGACCGATTTTATAAGGTCGCGGCGTATGGCTTGCCGGCGTGATCTCGAAGCCCGCTTCGTAGACGGCCTTGAGCACTGAGAAGACTTCATCGCGCGTGGCCGAGGGCAAAGCGCCGATCAACCAGCCCATCAAGTCGTCGACCGGCAAAGCGCGTTCGAGCTCTCGAAGGACGCGCGAGCGCTCTGCAGCCCCGAGCTGCATCTCGTTCTTCATGCCTCGCATCTGACTGCTCATTCTTTCGCCTTGTCCGTGAGGAAGTGGACCCTGGGCTCGGTGCCGGCCTCTGGCAACAGAACTTTCGACTTGCGCGATGCCAAGAGCTCACTGACCTCGCTGTGGGGGTCGTCGAGGTCGCCAAAGTGCATGCAGTGCGTCGGGCAGACCGACACGCAAGCGGGATCCTGGCCGACCTTGAGGCGATGCTCGCAAAAGGTGCACTTGTCGGCGTAACCCTTGGGATGAGCATAGCGTGCACCGTATGGACAGGCGGCGAGGCAGGCCTTGCAGCCAATGCACATGTCCTCGGTGATTTGTACGAGCTTGCCAAAGTCCGAAACGTGACTTGCTCCCGTTGGGCAGCAATGCACGCACGGCGGGTTATCGCACATGTTGCAACGCTCGCTTCGAATCTCCATGGAGAGGTCGGGGAAAACGCCCGTCACCTCGGTGACGATCCAATCCCGGCAAAGTCCGTCCGGGACGTCGTTTTCCGTCTTGCAGGCGGCGACACAATCCATGCACCCGACGCACTTACTCGTATCGATCACCATTCCGAAACGAGCCATCGCCTCAGGTCTCCAAGTCCAGTGTCACGAAGTTCACGTTCATGCCTGTTCCGCCCATCAACGGATCGACTTTGTAGTGGGTGAGAAGCTTAGCGTCGCTCGCGCCCTTGCGGTACTTCGGGAAAATCTCCCGCGAAGTGTGTCCAAAGCCGTGGGTGACGAAGATGCAGTCCCCCCGTATGCGCTGCGTCGCCTTGACCTTGACCCGCTTGCTCGTGATGCCCTCGAGGTTTTTGAGCCGGACGTAATCTCCGCTAACGAGCCCATAGCGGCGAGCGATGTCTTGGTTGATCCAGGCTTCGTTTTCGTCCATCAAGTCGGACAGGATGGGATTGGTCTGCGTGCGGCTGAAGGAATGCACCGGAGCCCTGCCGTACAGCAGACGAAATGAGCCAGGAGGCGGCTCCTCGGGCGGCGTGAACTTGGGCACCGGATCGAAGCCAGCATCCGCAAGCTGCGTCGAATAGAATTCGATCTTGCCCGATGGCGTATCGAACTCCGCAGGCACGCCCTCGTCGAAGTAGAGCGGCTGCTTAGGCCCGAGGATGATGCCGTCCTGCTTGAGCCGGTCGAAGCTGAGACCGGCACTCTCGGTCCGTTTACGGAGGTATTCTTCGATGTCGTTCCAAGGATAGTAAGATTGCAGACCGAGCTTGTGCGCTAGCTCGCGCGCGATCCACCACCCCGGCTTCTGGTCGTCGGGGGCCTCCACCACCGGTTGCCGTAACCCGACGAAAGGCTGGCGAAACCAGGCAACGTGCAGGTCGTCGTACCGCTCGAGGTAAACGGCTTCTGGCAGCACCACGTCGGCCCAGCCCGCGATCTCGCTCGGAATCACGTCGACCACGACCATGAGGTCGAGCTCTTGGATGGCGCGAATCGTTTCGGCTTGGTTCGGCACCGTGTAGATCAGGTTGGTGTCATAAACCATCCAGCCCTTGATCGGGTAAGGCTTGCCGCTGAGGGTCGCGTCGCGGATCCCATTGGTCAGCGTCTCATCCGCGAAGGGATGCCGGTGCTCGGGGTTGTCGGCCTTGGGTCGGGAGGGAGTCGGGTAGTCCGGGTAGGGATACTCGGGCACATCCATGCCTGACGGATAGTAGAATCCGCCCTTTCGTCCCCAACTGCCGAGCAATGCGTTGAGTAGCGCGATGGCGCGGCTGCGCTGCGCATCGTCGCCGTACCAGGTGACGTGGCGCCCGGGATGAACCAGCGAGGCCGGTCGGTATCGCGCCATTTCGCGCGCGGTTTCGCGGATGCGCGCGGGGTCGATACCGGTCTTCGGGTACGCCCACTCGGGGGTATAGCGCGCAATCTCCGCGGCAAACGCGTCGAAGCCGAAACCATGGGCCTCGACGTAGTCCTTGTCGTAGAGCTCTTCGGTCACGAGCACGTTCATCCATGCCAGCACCAGGGCGATGTCCGTGCCGGGCTTGATCGGCAGGTAGTACTTCGCCTTGCTGGCGGCAACGGAGAAGCGCGGATCGACCACGATGATCGAAGCGCCCTTTTGGATGGCTTGGGCGAACTCTTGCACCTGGGTGTTGTGCATGTTCTCGCCCAAGTGCGAGCCGATCAGGACGAGACACTGTGCGTTGGCGATGTCCGTGCGCTCCGGGCTGCTCACCCCCTCGCCAAAGGTCAGCTCAAAGCCCACCTCGCGCGGACCGCGACACTGCGCATAGGAAGGAGCCGCGATGTTGGGCGTCCCGAAGGCGCGCATCGTGTGCTTGAAGAACTTGCTTCCCATCCCATGGGTGAAGAGCGCCATCGACTCCGGGCCGTACTTGGCTTTGATCTTCAACATGCGTTCGGCGATGTATTGAAGCGCCTCCTCCCAGCTCGCCTGTACCCATTGTTCTTTGCCCCGCTGGCTCTTGCGAATCAGTGGTGAGGTCAAGCGCGTGGCGTCGTAGTGAGCCCCGACGCCCCCGGTGCCCCGCGGGCAAAGCCGCCCCTCGCTCAAGGGATCGATCTCGTTACCGACGATTTTCCAAAGCTGTCCATCACGGACATGGGCAACCCCGCCACATTTCCAGAAGCAAATCTCGCAGATCGTCGGCACCGTGCGGAGCGTCTCCGAGCTGCTGAGAACGCCGTGCGCGAACGCTGGGATTCCGCCAACCGCGGTCACGCCCGCAGCGGCGGTCGAGATCTCCAAAAAGCGCCTTCTCGAAAGCGATGGCATTCCTCAGTCCAATCTTCGAGCTCGAACGACCAGCAGGGTCCCTTCTAACGCCACCGAAGGCAAGCAAAACTGCGCGCATTATCTGCGCCGCCCGGGCCCGTCGGGAAGCCCTCTGGACTTCGAGCGCACAAAGTGATGGGCTCTCGATCACTCGCGATAACGGCCGTCGATCAACGCGCCGAGGGCGACCTTCGCGCTCGAGCGTTCATAGCCGTAAACGCCGACCAGCACTTGGAGGGCCTGCTGCGCCCCTTCCCGCAGGTCCTCATCGAGTGTCTCGTCGTCCTTCAACACGGCTACGATCGCTTGCCCAATTTCGCCCACCTGGCTGCGCCGCTCATGGAAGTACGCCTGCCGAAGCTGTTCGATGTAGCGCGGAAAAAGCTCCTCGTATCGGACGTCTTGCTCCGGGTGATCGATCGCCCAGGCTGCAATGCCGCTCAGCAGATCGTTGCGAAATGCCTGCGCGTCGTCTGCGCCCAGCGTTTCTTCGACGCGCTTCATCAGATCGGCGTCCGGGTCCTCGTCCCTGCCCGTCACCGGATTGTAAACGCGCTCCTTCTTCACCCAGTGCGACACATGGGTCACGTACCGATCGAAAAGCGCGAGATGGCTGTGCTCGTCGATCAAGCCACTGGCAGCGCGAAGCTCGCCCTCGACGATATCGAGCCATCGCTCTTTGACGACATCCACGAAAGCCCGATGGTCGCGGTACGGACCGTCGGTCTGCTCCTTCAGGAATTCATAGTCGTCGCGCTCGCAGAACGCGGCGAGCCGGCCCAGAAACGTCACCGGCGAAACACATGGCTCGTCGAAGTCGCTGGCCGCGTCCAGCAAGAGCATCCGAATCTCCCGCGGCGATGCGCCATTGATGCCTTCATAGTCCGAAGAGGCCGCGCCTTGACGCTCGACTTCCGCAATTCCACCCGCGAGGATCTTCGCCTGGTCGGCCTCGAAGCGCGCGGGCACCAGGCCGTCCGCCAGGAGGTCCGCCTTTTCTAGAGGCGTGAGCGACGCCGCAATGGTGCCGAGGTCGCTGTCGGAAAAGCGCGAAGCGTCTGGCTTTCGAAGGCGCGTGAGCACCGCCCAGAGCGCCGCAACGTACGTCGTGTGAGGAGCGACGTGCTTGGGGATCTGGGGAACGATCTGGCCGTCATAAATCTCGCGCTCTCGATGCACGTCGAGCAAATAGGACATGCGAATCCGGACGATGCGGCCGCGGAAGGAGTTGTACTCGGGGTGCTGACGAAAGGCGCTCAAATGAAGCTCGTTCGAGCTCGCCACCATCACGGCGTTGATGGGCAGATTGGACATCTGCAAAGACACCTCCCCATTCTCGATCGCCAACAGCAGGTACTTCCAGGCTTCGAGAGGCCGCTTGAGCAAATCGCTGAACTCGACGATGCCCCCGGACGCGTCGACGAGCTCGCCATAAGGCTCGAACAAAGTCAGCGCGCTCAACGAAGCAGGCAGCGATTCGATCGACCGGTCGGCGGTAATCTGACGCTCTGACGCGTCGACGGACATCTGCGGGCCAATGGTCACGGCGCCTACGCGATAGCGTCGCGAAATGTAGAAACGCTCTACCTGGATGTGCGCGAGCACTCGCTCGAGATCGCCGCGGTACGCCGTGAGGAGCGCTTGAAAGATTTGCTGGTTCTTGCGCGCTAGCTGGCCCGTCCATACCCAGTCGGGCGCCGCCTCCGAAAGCCCCGCCGCTTCGTAAACGCTCCCGATCAAGCGTTGACGCACATCACGCGGCAACAAGAGCAGCGGGTGCTCTCGAAAGGAGCTCTGAAGCTTCGCGATGATCCGCTCGTCGGGCAAATGCGCGAAGGAGTCGCCCTGGCCGAGATCGTCAGCCGAGGTCGTGAAGCCAATGCCCGCCCCTTCACGTGCCCGGGGGAAGATCCACGAGAACCGATAGAGCGCGCCCTCATCCGTGTCCGAATAGGCCTCGAGCCCGCGCATCAGGCACGCAGCGAAAGTGGACTTGGCGCTGCCATTGGGCCCATGGAGCAGCACCAGCCGGTTGGCCCGCCCTTCCCGCTCGAACCCGTCGAGAACGTGATAAAAAGCCTCCTGAGCTGCTTCGTGCCCCGCTAGGCGATCGCGGAGCCTCAGCTCGGCTTGGTGTCCGCTCCTGTGGAGGCCGAATTCGAGATCGAAGAGCTTCCAGCGTTTGAGCTTTCCTGCCGGCCGCTCGACTTCGTACGACCCGAAGAGGTCCATGCAGTCTTTGAGATATCGCCCGGCGTCACGGGTGTATCGGCGGGGGTTGTCTCGGACGAGCTCCAAATACTCTCCGAAGGAGAGCACTCTCTTCTGGGCCTCGAAGCGCGCTTTGACCTCTCCGCGAATCGTCTCTAGCGCAGCCTCGAACCCCCCTTTGCTCATCTCATTCCACCTTGAGTTGCGTGGCTACCGTTCGCTTTTCGAGGATACAGTTTTCTTTGCTGCACATGGCAAAAGAAACGTCGCAGGTCAGCTCGTGCTCGCCTGCCGCCGACGGCTCGATCGGCGCAACGAACCGCACCTTGTCCTCGCCAAACTCCTTCGCATCGTCCTTGACGAGCTCGTTCTTCTTGAGCGCTACCCCGGGTGCTGCCTTCAAATCGACGTGGATCGGGTAGTCTTGATTGACGTGCCACTTGCCGCGGCCCTCGAGCGCGATCTCGACTTCACCTTCTCGGCCGATCGCGTACCCGGCCTGGCCTGGAGCCACCGCAAGGCGAAACGAACCGGTCTCGATGCTCGGTCCCGCAGGGGTTTCAGGCTTCTTCGCGCCAGCCGGTGTTTCGGTAGCCCCTCTGTCGTGCTGGTGCGCCGAGTGATCGTGCGTGACGGCTTTGGGCACCGGCGCTGCGCGGTCGCACCCCCCCATGGCGGTGATTCCCGCCAACGAGGCCAACAACGACAAGATGGAAAGTAGGGGCCACGCGCGCATCTGCATTACTCCGTGCTTAGTCTACGACGTAGGTCGAGGTTACGTCGAGCGCCAAGCTATGGCTCGACGACCTCGACCTCAGTCTCGGCGCCCTTCACCTGCTGATGAAGGGAAAAATTGATCTTACTGCGAACGGCCTCCGAATCGGGCGAGAGGTGCCAGCGTGCTGTCCGCTCAGACGAATCGGAATCAGCCGTCCACTTGACGAAAGCGATGAATGGCTCGCGAAGGAGCCGGTCCTCGTTGATGCGAACGGTCTGGTAGCCAGGCTCATCGTCACGGACGCGCAACACGATCTCCTTGGAGGAGCTCCCCTTGAGCCAGTCGCTGACTCTTACGATGAGGCGATAGGCCGACCGCCGCTTGATCAGGTCCGAGCTCAGCGAATCGACACGCACGACCCCAATGAGGTCCGCTCGGGCGACACGACGCTCGAACACGCTCCTCCACTCTCCCTCTACGATGACAGGGTCCTCGATGAGATCCACCGCATTGTCGAAGAGGCTGAGGTCCGCAGGCTGAAAGTCGGCCGCGGGCGCATTGCTCGACACGCCGGCACAGCCGACCCCCCAGCAAACGATGGCAGCGATCAGCAGACGCACGGCATCGATTCTAGCATGCCCGGACGGGGGCCAACGCCGCATCGTTCAGGGGCCGACCCCATAGCCCGACGAGGTCCTGGGGAAATGGCGCTCTCAGCGTCATGGGTTCGCCTCGGGTGGGATGGACGAACTCGAGCTCATAGGCA
>Ga0114931_10007944_pt1 | contig 12895 bp, 9 predicted proteins | sample 2SBtaG_FD_89579 | JGI IMG/M metagenome (GOLD analysis project Ga0114931, IMG submission 89579) | Deep subsurface microbial communities from Kolumbo volcano to uncover new lineages of life (NeLLi) - 2SBTROV14_V59a metaG | ecosystem: Environmental > Aquatic > Marine > Volcanic | place: Kolumbo...
CGTTGCCAGCGTGGTCGGGGTGACCACCGCGCTGGTGCTGCGCCGCCGCGATACGCAGACCAAAGTGTCAGCGTACGAGCAGGCGATGGCCGGACTGGACGCCTTGCAAACTCGTGGCCCGCCCGGCGACGACGCCGCCGACGACTGGTATGTCCAGCTCAGCGCCGTGGTTCGCCGCTACCTGGAGAACCGCTACCACCTGCGCGCCCCCGAGCTCACCACCGAGGAGTTCTTGCGCGAGGCGCGCCACTCCGCCGAGCTGTCCGACGAGCACCGGGTGCTGCTGTCCAGGTTTTTGGTCAGCTGCGACCGGGTCAAATTCGCCGGCTATCGCCCGGCTCCCGCCGAGTCCAGCGCCCTGCTCGACCAGGCGCGCGCGTTCGTCGAAGACACGCGGCTGGCCGAAGAAATCGCAGCGAGTCCGGCGCCCGCCGACAGGAAGGCCGCGTAACCCGTGTTGCACTGGCTGCACAGCATCCACTTCCGTCACGGCTGGTTGCTGCTGCTGGCCGTGGCCGCGCTGCCGGTGTTTCTGTTTGCGCGTCGCGCCGCCGGCCAGCTGGTGTTCTCGTCGTTTCGCCTGCTGCCGCCGCGCGCCGGCACCTGGCGCACCAAGCTGGCGTGGATCCCCGACGCGGTGCTGGCGCTGGCCGTGGTGGCCACATCGATTGCCCTGGCGGGACCCGAGACCTACAAACAGAGCGACCGGGTGGAGCACGAGGGCATCGCCATCATGATGGTGGTCGACACCTCCGGGTCGATGCGCGCGCTGGACATGTCGACCCCGAAGCGCGAGCGCACGCGACTGGACGCGGTCAAAGACGTGTTCCTGGACTTCGTCAACCCGGGTGGAAAACTGCCAGGACGGCCCGATGACGCCATCGGTCTGATCAGCTTCGCGGGCTATGCCGACTCGCGCGCGCCGCTCACCCTGGACCACGCCAACCTGAGCGTAGCCGCCAAGAACCTGCACATCGTCACCGAGCGCTCCGAAGACGGCACTGCCATCGGCGACGCGCTGGTGCTCGCCGTCGAGCGGCTCGAGCACGCCCGCGCCAAGTCGCGGGTCATCATCCTGCTCACCGACGGCCAGCAGGTGGGCGGTGTGGAAACGCCAACCGCGGGCGCCCGCGTGGCCCGGGCCGAGAACGTGCGCATCTACACCGTCGGTGTCGGCACCAAAGGCTATGCGCGGGTGCGCATTCCCATCGGTGACGGCCGCACGCGCATCAAGAATTTCCAGGTCAACATCGACGAGGACACGCTCGAGCAGGTGGCGTCGATCACGGGCGGCCGCTACTTCCGCGCCACCAACTACAAAGGCCTGCGCCAGGTGTACAAAGAGATCAACAAGCTCGAGACCACCAAGATCACCGGCGAGAAGCAGAGCGACCCAAACCAGTATTACTGGATCTTCATGGCGGCCGGCCTGGTGCTCGCCGCCCTGGGCTTCGTCGGTCGCGAGACCGCCTTCCGGAGGTTGCCGTGATGCCGGATTGGGCCTGGGTACATCCGCAGCTGGTCCATCTATTGTGGTTGGCGCTGGCGATCGTCGGCCTGCTCGTCTACTTGGAGCTGCGCGGCCGCGACGCCCTCAGGCGGTTCGTGTCCGCGGTGATGCTGCGGCGGTTGGCGTTCGCCCAGCCCGTGGAGCTGCGCGTCACCCGCCTGGCGATGATCGCCGGCACGCTGGTGTTCGGGATCCTGGCCCTGATGCGGCCGCAGAGCCGCCACGCCTCGGAGAAAGTGAGCGCGAGCAAGGTGTCGGCCGACATCATCGTAGCGCTGGACGTGTCGCGCAGCATGCTGGCCGAAGACGCCGCGCCCTACCGGTTGGCACGGGCCAAAGCCGACATCGCGGAGCTGGTCGGCGACATGGAGGGCAACCGGGTCGGCCTGGTCGCCTTCGCCGGCCGCGCCGTCGTGATGTCGCCGCTCACGCCGGACTACAACTACTTCAACATGGTGCTGCGCGGTGTCGACACGCGCAGCGTATCCCGCGGTGGCACCAACCTGGGCGCGGCCATCCGCACGGCGGTGCGCGCGTTCAACGATCCCCAGGCGTCCAAGTTGCTGCTGCTCATCACCGACGGCGAAGCCCACGACAATACGCGCTGGAGGAAGCGCAGAAGGCCAAACAGGCCGACGTGCGCATCGTGACCATCGGCTTCGGCAGCGAAAAAGGCAGCGAGATTACCCTGGTGAATCCCAAGACCGGCGGGCGCAAAAAGCTCATGTACAAGGGCAAGCCGGTGGTGTCCAAGCTCAACGCCAAGCTGCTGCGCAAGCTCGCCGCCGCGACCAAGGGCGTCTACGTTCCCGCCGGCACGGCGGCCCTGGATCTGAAGAGCATCGTGAGCGAGCACCTCGAGCCGCTGACGCGTGACGAGGCCAAGAGCACCAAGCGCATCGTTCCGCGCGAGGAATACCACTGGTTCGTGCTGGCTTCGCTCATTTGCTTGATCGGCGCGGTGTGGATCGGCTCCACGTCGTCCAGGAGGCAATCGCTGTGACGCGACTTTTCCGCATCACCGCGGCGCTGGTGCTGATGCTGGCGCTGGGCTGCAGCGAGTCCGCCAACAACCGCCCCGCGCGCATCGAGTACAACAAGGCATTGAAGCTGTACGCGGACCAGAAATGGGACGCGGCGGCCAAGGCGTTTTTGGACGCGCGGGACAAGTCGGGGCCGGACCCGGAGCTGCGCTACCGCGCCGCGTTCAACCTGGCGCTGACCCGGGCCAAACAGGCCGATGCCATCACCGAAAAAGATCCCGAGAAGGCGATGGCGCGGCTGCAGGACGCGGCCGACTGGTTCTTCGACGCCCTGCACAAAAAGCCCGGCGACCACGACGCCAAAAAGAACCTCGAGCTGGTGCTCGAGCGCATCGAGGTGCTGGCCGACAAGATCAACAAGGGCAAGAACACCCTGCTCAACAAGCTCAAGCTGCTGGTCCAGAATCAGCGCGCCCTGCTGCAAGAAGTCCGCGAGCTGATGAGCCACGTGGCGGCGCAAAAAGCCAAAGCCGACCCGGTGGCGTTCGAGGATCAGTTCCGCCAGCTGGCCGTGCGCGAGCGCGAGCTGATGGCCGACGCCACCAGCGTCTCGGACCTGGCCGGCGCCGAGCGCGGCAACCTGGAAAACAAGCCCAAGAACAAGCGCAAGGACTCCGACAAGGCGCGTATTTTCCAGCTGAAGAACGTCGACAAGTACATGGAGCAGGCCCGCTCCGCCATGGCCGAAACCCGCCGGCTGCTGCGCCGGCTGCAGGGAGACAGCGGCCACAAGCGCGCCGACGCGGCGCTCACCGCGCTCAAACGCGCGCGCGACAAGCTGCTTTTGCCCGACGCGATTCTGCGCGGTATCCTGGCCGACCTGAGCGTGCTGTTGCAGCACACCCAGGCTCTGCTGGCCGTGAACAAAAAGCTGATCAAGACCAAAGACGGCAAGCCGGCCCAGGCGCCGCCGTGGCTGACGACGCCGCTGCTGGCAACGCGCCAGCAGGTATTGACTAGTCGTCTGGATGAAGTGTTCAACTACATGCTGGCCATTGCGTCGGCGGACCTGAGCAAAAAGAACGGCGCCGGCAAAGACCCGAAGCAACTGCCGCCGGCGCAAAAAGCCACGCCGCCCAAGCCAAAAGACCCCAAACAGGCCCAGCAAGAAGAGATGCGCAAGCGTTTCGTCGCCAACACACAGGACGCCGTGGGCTACGTGCAGACGGCCATGACCAAGATGCGCGCGGCAAAAACCGATCTGGACGGGGGTGCAGAGCAGCTGGACAAGGCCGTGGAGGCTCAGGCAGGTGCGGCCGAAGCGTTGGGCCGCGCGTTGGAGCAATACGCCGCGTTGCGCCAGCTCATCGAGCTTGCCTACGCCGACCAGGGCAAGATGGTGGCGGTGTTGTCGCCGCCGCCGGATGCCAAGAAGGTGCACAATCGCAACGAGGCGATGCTGGCCCAGCTGTCGCCGGCGCAGCGCGGCGAGCTCACCCGCACGTTGCTCGAGTACAACACCGACCGCCTCAAACGGCTCGAGCCGATGCTGGCCAGGGCCCTGAAGAAAGCCCAGGCCCAGGCAACAGCAGCGCCCGCGTCCAAGCCCGCGGGTCCCAAAGCGCTGCCCAATCCCAAAGACCCCAGGGCAGCGGCGGCCAAGAAGGCCCGGGCCGAGGTCCAGCGCTACACCCAGGCTCAGCTGTTACGCGGCGAGGCGGCCGAGGCGTTGGCCAAGCTCACGACCCAGCTCGGCGGGAACAAAAAGCCGGACAAGGCAAACCCCGTCGACACCAACAAGCTTCTGCCCGACGCCAAGATCGCCCACGACAAGCTCGCCGAGCTGCGCAAGTTGTTCTTCAACCTGATCCAGCACCTGCGCGAGCTGATCCGCGTCCAGTCCGACACCCTGGACACGACCGTGCGCGCACAACAGGCCACGGGCAAAGAGCGCGTCGCCCAGCTCGGGCCGTTGCCGGACACCCAGGCCAAGCACGCCCAGGTGTCCCAGGCGATCAGCAAAGCGCTGGGTGAGCAGGCCGATCAACTAAACAAGCAGAACGGTAAGTCCCTCGATAAGAAGCAGCGCGACTACGCCAAGAAGGTGAGCGAAGCAGCCGCAGAGGTTACCAGTGCGACGGGCAAGATGAACGACGCCACGACCAACCTCGAGGAAGCGCGCGACAAGTCGGCCACCACCACCTACGACCTCAAGCCGACGCTGGCGGACCAGCGCAAGGCGCTCACGCATCTGTCCCGGGCGCTCGAGCTGTTGCAGCCACCGAAGAACCCAAAGCAAAAGAACAACAAGAAGCAGAACAAAAAACAGCAGGACATGTCCAGGCAGCAGGCGCAGAGCCGCCTGCAGCGCGCCCGCGACCGCGAGGCGCAGCGCAAACGCGCCCAGCACGGCGGCAAACGCGAACCGGTGGAGAAGGATTGGTAATGCGCCGTGCCGCGCTGCTTGCAACGGTCGCCCTGGCGGCCGCGATGGTGTGGCCGTCGGCGGCCAGCGCACAGTTTCGCCGGCGCTCCTCCGGGCCGAGCGCCCGTTGGGTCAAGGTGTCGGACGGCAACATCTACGCCGGCATGTCGGCGGTGGTGGCAGTGGTGGTCGATGGCTTCGACGACTCGCCCGCGCCCAGCCAGCCGACCATCACGATCAAGGGCGTGACGGTCAAGGCGGCGGGGGTCCAGCCGCAGGTCCGGCAGTCCATCGACATGATCAACCAGCGCATCACCCGCCGTGTGAGCTTTCAGCTGCAGTACCAGGTGGTGACGCCCCGCGCCGGTACCTATCGCCTGCCCAAGATAACGGTCACCCAGGGCAAAAAGAACGTGACCGCCCAGCCCGCCACCTTTCGCGTCGTCGAGCTGCCGTCCACGCGCAACATGAAGCTGGTTGTGGAGCTGCCCAGGCGGGCCATCCGGGTGGGAGAGACCGTGCCCATCTACATCGACTGGTATGTGCGCAGGCGTTCCCTGCCCCGCCACACCTTCCACATTCCGCTGTTCGACCACCACGACGCGTTCGACATCGCGGCACCGCCGAGCAAGCCGGGCAGCGACGACGACACGGTCCCGTTTTCCGTCGGCGCCAACAAGGTGGCGTTGCCGTTCACGGCCAGCCGCCAGACCGTGGGCGGCGTGTTGTACATGCGCTGGCGGTTCACCGCGAACGTCACACCCACCAAGTCCGGCCGGTTCAAGCTGCCGGGTGCGCGGGTCGTCGCCGATCTGGGCGGACCGTTTGACTCGAGCCTGTTCAAGGCCGAAGATCAGCCGCGCAGCCTGGAAGTAAAGCCGCTGCCCGCCAGCGGCCGGCCGCCCAGCTTCAGCAACGCGGTGGGCACCGACTACTCCATCAGCGTGTCGACCAAACGCTCGTTCGTTCGCGTCGGCGACCCCATCGCGCTCGAAATCGTCATCCGCGGCAACGGCCGCATGGCCGGATTGATCCTGCCGCCCCTGGACGGTCCCGGCGGGCTGCCGAAGAACAAGTTCACGGTCCCCCAGGACGCCGCGGTGGGCGAAGTCATCGATCACGGCGCGGCCAAACGGTTCAACGTGGTGGTCCGGTTGGAAAAGCCCGTCACCGGCATTCCCGAGCTGCCATTTTCCTACTTCGATCCAAGAACTGGCGCCTACAAGACCGTGCGCTCGGACAAAATCGCGTTGCAGGTCAAGGGTGCGGTGAGGGTCGGCGCCGACGACGTAATCGGTGCCAAGCCCAGGGCGGGCGGCAAGGCCAAGAACGAGGCGACCGGGTTCGTGGTGACCAACGCCCAGCTGGCGCTGAGCGCCCCCAACCAGACCCTGCACAAAGCCACCTCGGTGGCATCGCTGCGGCCGCTTTTGTACCTGCTGTACGGCCTGCCGTTGCTGCTGCTGTTGGGCCGACTGTTCTGGGTACGCACGCGCGAACGCCGCGGCGACAGCAGCGCCGTGCGCAAGGCCCGCGGCGCTGTGGCCGACGCACTCGCAGCGGCGCGGCGACAACCGGCGCAGGAAGCGGTGGCCGATGTGGTTCGCAGCTTGCGCGACCTGGCGCGGATCACCGGGGCATCGTTGCGCGACGCCGACGAGGTGATCGAACGCCTGGAGAACACCGGGTTCGATCCGGCCCGGCGCGACGCGCCCGTCGACGCGGCGTTGCTCGGCGACGTCAAGACCCTGGCCGACGGCTGGAAACGCCAGCACAAAGCCCGCCGCACGGCGACCACCGCCGCCGCCGTGCTGCTGGCCGTGAGCCTGGGCGTGCCGGCCATCGCCCGGGCCGCCGAGGTGAGCTTCGACGACGCGCGCCAGGCCTACCAAACCGCGATGAAGTCCCAGCAGCGCGACGTGCGCCGCCGCGGCTTTGCCCGCGCCGAGCAGATGTACCGCGAGCTGGTCAAACGCCACCCCGACCGGCCCGAGCTGCTCGCCGACTGGGGCAACGCCGCCCTCGGCGCCAACGAGCTGGGCATCGCCGCCCTGGCCTACAAGCGCGCGCTGCGCCTGGACCCGGACCTGAGCCGCGCCAAAGCCAACATGGCGTGGATCCGCAATCGCGCCGAGACCAAGACGCCCGAGGCCAAAAGCGCGATCGATACCCTGTTTTTCTGGCACCGCTCGCTGACCGTGCCCCAGCGCCACCTCGGCGCGGCGATCGCCTTCGCCATCGCCATGCTGCTGCTCACCCCGTGGGGCTGGCGCACCGTGCTGCTGCGCCGGCTCGCCGTGCTGCCCCTGGTCATCTGCGCCGCCATGTTGGTGTCAGTGGCGATGGAGCCCGACCGTTCCAACGAAGCCGTCGTGGTGCGAGACGCGGTCACCATCCGCGCCGCCGACAACCCCGGCGCGCCAGCCGTGGCCGCCCCCCTGCCCGCCGGCGCCGAAGCCACCATCGTCAAGACCAGCACCGGCTGGACCAAGATCAAGCTCGCCGACGGCACCGCCGGCTGGGTCCAAACCAGCACCATAAAACGAGTCGGGGACGGACCTAACTAACGGAACTTTTGCGCCGAAGCTTCGGTTCTTCCAGGGGAAATGCCGCCGGCGCCAGGTGGGAGTTCGAACGGGGATTGGGGCCCCAAACACCCGACGCCGACGGCAATAGGAGGATCAGAAGCGCAGCTTCGCGCCGAGACGCACCGACAGCGGCGCGTAGCGCACGGTCGGGTTGCCGAAGTTGCGGTGCCGGGCGACCGGCTCGGGAGTCTCGGCGCCGCCGCTGCTCTGGCGCTTGGCCCACACCAGATCCGCGTAGTCACCGCCGACGATGGGGTTGACCGAGTCGGTGGTGTACTCCTGCGACACGCTGAAGGTGCCCTGGCTGTTGAACACGTTGAACACGTCGGCGAACACCTCGAGCGACATGCCGCGATCCAGGCGCCGGCCGTAGGACACGCGCACGTCGAGGCCGTAGTCGAAGTCGCCGCGGCCCATGGCGCCGCGCGGCAGCAAGAACGACTCGCGGCGGCCGTACAGATAGTGCCGCGCCAGCGCATTGATGGGTGTCCCCGACAGGGCGCGCAGGCGTACGCCGGTCGTCAGGATGCCCGCGCGCTTCAGGTCCATGCGGTAGTAGCCGTCGAGCTTGAAGTAATGCGGGCGATCCTGCGGCAGCGGACCGTCGCGGTTGGCCAAAAGCTCGATCAGGTCGTACTGGGACGAGATGTTCGGATCGACCTGGCCGTTGTCCGACGACAGCAGCCCGGGAAAGTTCCCCTCGGTGCGCGAATACGTGTACGACGCCTGGGCGAACATGCGCTTGCTGAACCGCTTGGACGCAGTCAGCTGAATCGCCATGTAGTCCCGGCGCGGCCGATCGAAGTTGCGGATCTTGCGGAACTGCTCGAGCTGGCCCTCGAGCCTGGCGCGCTCGTCCGGGTCGGAGGTCGCCGCGATGCGCGCGATCATGTCGTTCTCGGCGCTCGCCGACCACTCTCCGGGGTTGGCCAGAATGTAGGTTTCGGCGTTGTCCACCGACACGTCCTCGAGCACGCGGCCCAGGGTGCGGTACTGCAGCGTGGCGCCCAGCTTGATGTCGTCGGCCACCGCGTATTCGACCCCGAAGATCGCTTCGTCGAGAAACTGCGGGCGCACGCCGGGAGCGACCAGCACGCCGCTGCCGAACACGGTCTGACCGTAGGCCGGCCGCTCGCCGTTTTGCCCGCACGGGACACTGACGCTGGTAATCGGGTCGCTGCCGCACTGGTCCTGGGCGTCCCACACGCGCTGGTACAGGGTCTCGCCGCCGAACGAGCGGTTATTGATGTCCATCGGGATGGACTCATAGAACCGCCCCCAATGGCCGAAGATCTTTGACCGGCCCACCTTGCTCCAGTCGTAGGCAAAGCCAGCACGCGGCGCCCACATGTTCTTCATCACCATTGCGTTGGTGCCCAGGCGCTCGCCGGTCAACGGGTCGGTGGTGTTCTGCAAATGCTCGGCGTAGCGCAGCCGCTGCTCCTCGTAGCGCAGGCCCAGGTTGAGAGTGAGGTTCGGCCACGGCTGCCACGAGTCGCGCAGATACGTCGACCAGTTGACGGTCCGGCCCGCGACCGGGCTGCGGCCGAGGAACTTGCACGCATGGTCCGCGTCGCTGTTGTCGTCGTGGCACACCTGATCGAACTCGGCGTTCATTTCGCGGCCCAGCTGCACCCAACGCATCTCGGTGACGCGGTTGGACGGCGCCAGCTCGATGTCGTAGACCGCGCCGCCGCTGATGTGGCGCACGTTGGTGAGCCGGTTGTCCTCGACGTCGACGCCGGCCTTGATCTCGTGATCGCCGGCCCAGCGCAGCCGCTGGGTGCCGGACAGCTTCAGACTGAGGCGGTCCTCGGTGGTGTCGAGCAAGCCACCGGGACCGCCGATGGCGTAGCCCAGGCCATCGTCCGGACAGTTCTCGATGAACGGATACGGGTCGCCGGAGCTCGCCCCGTCAGCGCAGCCGCGCGCAGTGGCCTGAGACTCGAAGCCCAGCTGCGACAGCACGCCCAGGTTTCCGTAGTAGATGTTCTGGCGGGGTATGTCGTTGGCGGTCGGCTCGATCGAGCCAGAGGTGATGGCGCTGTGGTGCCAGCCAAAAACGAGCTCGAGCGTGGTCTTGTCGTTGTTGAGCTTGGACGTCCACTTGGCCGCCAGGTCGGTGGTCAACCGGTTGGTCTTGAACGACGTCGCCGCCGGATCGCCGCGCACGCCCGCCGACTCGGACACCGCCGGCGTGGTCAGTAGACTCACCTGCCCCTGATTCGAGCGGTTGGCGGCGTAGTTGAGCTTCGACACCGTATAGTACGTCCGCGTCGAGCTGTGCAGCGTGCGCCGATCCAGGTCCTCGTAGATCAGAAAACCGGTGTCCGGGTCCTCGTCGGGCACACCGTCGCCGTAATCGCCGGGCCGGCACGCCGACAACTTGCCACTGTCGAGCAGAATGCGGCAATCGGTGCGCCGCTTGGTGATCTTGACGACGTCGGTGCGGCTGAACTGGGGCGCAAAACCGACGTAGAACCACAGCTTGTCCTTGATGATGGGCCCGCCGAGCTCGACGCCAAAATCCGCGGTGTAGGCCAGGTTGGTCTCCGTATCGATGGAGCTGGCCTCGGTCGGCGTGCGCTCGCGGGCGGCAACCAGAAAGCCCGGCGTCACGTAGCTGAACACGCTGCCGTGAAAATCGTTGGTGCCCTGTTTGGTCACCGCGGTGACGATGCCACCGGTGCTGCGCCCGTACTCGGCGTTGTAGCCGCCGGTGATGATGTCGATCTGTTCAACGAAGTCGGTGACCACGGTCGAGCCGATGTTGCCGTAGGTGATGCCGGTGACATCAACGCCGTCGAGCACGACGCGGTTCTCCAGCGAGGTGGAGCCCGAAAATGCCGGGCCGACGCCGTCGTTGTAGCTGCCCGGTGTTACCCCGAGGGCGCCGATGATGGTTCGCCCGGGGGTCGGTACGTGATCGAGATACTCGCGGGGTATCTTGAGAATCAGGTCCGACGTGGTCGGATCCAGGAGCGGCGCCTTGCCCGAGAACCTGTACACCACGCCGCCCTTGGACAAATCCATGGACGCGTGCACCGGCGTGGTGTGGTTGATGGACACGACAACGTTGGTAAACTCGGCTCTCACCGATGCCGAGTAGAACTTCACGAGGTAGACCCCCGGTGGCAGATTGCTGATCTTGTACTGGCCTTTGCCCTCGGTCATCGCCGTTTGAGCTTCGGCCAGCACCGGCGAAGTCACCACCACGATCACTCCGCTGAGCGGCGCGCCGTGATTGAGCTTGTCGCGCACGACGCCGGCGATCGCACCGCTGGTGGCATCCTGCGCGCGGGCGTTCGTCCCGACCAGTAGAACCCCGACGACAGCACCAAAAGTGAACGCAGCTTTACCATGAGACATACGTGTCCTCCCGCGAGCGGCGGGGCGCCATCGCCACCGCGTTTGCTCGCACAAACAATGTCGCGCAGCTCACAGCCGTATTCAAGGCCGCGTGAGTCGATGTAAAATGGCTTTAGCCCGTGTCATTTCGCGGTTCGGACATAGCGGTGCGCGACTCTCGGTTGATGCTGACGTGCATCGTTCTTGCGCTCGCACTGACAACCGCGGGTTGCAAGAGCAACCGCGGTGAGGACTCGGCGTCGCGGTCGACCGAGAAACGCAACGCGCACCCTGATGCAGCGACCTCGCGCGACCCGGCGCATCACCGCCGCTGGACGCTGCGCCGAGTACTCGACACTGCACTGCCGCTGCTCGGCAAACCCATCGCCGACGTGAAGAAACACTACGGAAACGCGCTCGCGCAAAAGGCTGCCGGCTACGTGTTGACCCTGCCCGCCATCGGCGACCGCGGCCGGCCGACCTTCGTGACGCTCGACGGCGACGAACGAATCAGCGAAGCGGTGGTCCTGTTCGACCTGGCCAACGACGGTGACGCGATCCGCGCCGAGCTGATGCGACGCTGGGGAAAACCGCGCACGAGCCGCGAGCACAAGTGCCGGCTGCACGGCTGCGTGTACGGCAACGGCCCGGTGGCGGTGGTCAAGCCGATCGAAACCAGCGGGGTTTGGTCGATTCGTTTGCGCGCGCGGCCGTGAGGCTGCCGGGTGTTGCCCGGGTGTTGCCCGGGCATGTGCGGCACACTCAATAGGTATGCGACAGGTGATCCAGATGGCCTGCGCGGTGGCGATGGGCGGCGTGTTGGTCGCGTGTGGCAACGGCCAGGACACCTGCCCGGTGGCCGATCGAGCAACCTGTGAGCCACTCCAGCGCGGCTGGATCGACCGGTCGGGACAGCTTCGCGGCTATGTCGTCGACTCGATCCAGCTTCCGGCCACGGCAGCCGAGCCGACCAAGGCGACCAAGGACGGTTTCGATCTCGACGGCGACAAAGACTCGCTCAGCTTCGACCTCGGCTTCACCGCGGTGCCGGCGAGCTTTTGAGCGAACCGCGTTCGGCGACCACGGAGGGACGGGAGTCGAGTGAAAGCTGGCGACGTGGGGCCGCGGCCGGTATCCTGCCATCATGTCCGCCAACAGTGATGCAACCGAGCTGACCCAGTCCAAACGTTATTGGCCCGAGGACGGCAAGCTGACCTTCGACCAGCTCGCCCGCATGTCGGTGGCCGAGCTCGGTGAGCTGTACCGCGCGGGCGCGGTGCCCTACTCCCTCGAGGTCCTCGACGGCAAGCTGCGCGGACGCGTGCTCACCATGGTTGGTCCTGGCGGCCGGCCGCCGCTGCTCGACCTGGCGCGCACGGTCGCTGCCGCCAGCTGGTTTCCGTGGGCGGGCAAGACCCTCGACGCCGCCGGCCCCACCGAGGGCACGGGCATCAATCGCATCCGCCTGCCCGGCGGCATCAAGCGCACCTGGTTTCCGTTCGCCACCACCATCGGCCGCTCGGCCATCGACGACGAGCCGTGCATCCTGCTCGACTACGACCGCGACGACAACCCGTGGGTCGTGCGCAAGATCCGCGACGAGCTGCGCCAGGTGGCGCCCAAGCTGTTTCTCGGCCCGGCGATGTTGATCACGCCGACCAAACCGCGGCTGCTGATGTACTTCGAGTTGCACGGCTAGCCTGGCGCACACGCCGGTCACACAAGCGCATTGCGTGGGCATCTCGAACGCTTGGCGGTGGCGGCGCCCGTGTTCGATCAGGCCCGGGCGCGGGACGGCGGCTGTCGGTTTCCCGGCGAGGGAGTTGGTGCTTCACTGCCGTTCGGGCGCGCAGGGAGTTGGCGTTCCACTGCCGTCCGGGCGCGCAGGGAGTTGGCGTTCCACGCCCGTCGTTCGAGCACCCACGCCCAACCGCCGGCTGGCGTGGGCCGGGCGGTCGCTGGCCGCCGGGGGACGTGGCCCTAGCACTACTGTGTTGCGTGACTGCTGGCTAACAGATCGATCACGTGGGAGTTTTCCGCA
>Ga0114931_10007945_pt1 | contig 12895 bp, 12 predicted proteins | sample 2SBtaG_FD_89579 | JGI IMG/M metagenome (GOLD analysis project Ga0114931, IMG submission 89579) | Deep subsurface microbial communities from Kolumbo volcano to uncover new lineages of life (NeLLi) - 2SBTROV14_V59a metaG | ecosystem: Environmental > Aquatic > Marine > Volcanic | place: Kolumbo...
CCGTTGGGAAACAACGGATCGCCGATCATCCGTTCCACTGTTGGAGGATGTTGACCATCTTATTTGATTGTGAGACAGTGAGCCATCATGAATCCGAACTTTCTCAATCGTCGACAGTTTGGAAAATGCATTGCCGCTGCGGCGGGAGTCCTCGGAACCGGTCTGGCGGAGGGACAGGAGCGGGTCAATCCAAAAAACCGACCGATTCCTCTCCGGCGCGGTGCCCGGGCAGAAGTGGGCAAAGTTTTCGGCACGAATGAACGTATGCACCTGAGGACTTCCGGAAATCTGGAAAAGGGCGACTGGTTTCACGAAAATGATCGAAAGATTCCTCTTGTCGGCGACTACGATGTGATTGTTTGCGGGTCCGGGCCCGCCGGATTTGCCGCGGCCCTGTCCGCGGCACGCCGCGGGGCAAAAACGGCTCTCATCGAAGTGCATGGTTGTGTCGGCGGCGTCTGGACATCGGGCATGCTTTCGTGGATCATAGATGGGACCGGTAAACCGGGTATCATGAAAGAACTCCTGGCCCGGCTGGAATCGGAGAAGCGCGGCCACGCCGTTGGCGCTTCCTGGGTTTACCACCCCGATCCAATGAAGCTGATGCTCGAGGAGTTGCTCCTGGAAGCCGGTGTGCATATTCGTCTTTTTACCAGAGTTGTCGGAGCGGCCAACGATGAAAATAATCGCCTCGCCGCGGTCATCACGGAATCGAAATCCGGCCGGGAAGTCTGGACGGCCAAGGCTTTCATTGATGCAACGGGCGACGGTGATTTGAGCGCTCAGGCGGGGTGCAGCTTTGATTTTGGCCGCCCCGGAGACGGAGTCACCCAGCCGATGAGCCTGATGGCCCTTTTCCATGGAGTGAAGACTGACGACATCGCGCCTTTTGTGAATCATCTGGCGGCGGAACGCGGGCTGGGCCGGGGGAAGAGTAACTTTTTAAAGGAACTTCGGCGAGGCGGCATCGACCCATCCTATGGGGGGCCTTCGATCTTTGAAATTCACGATGGGCTGTATGCCATGATGGCAAATCATCAATACGGCGTATCCGCCATCAATGCCGATGACGTGACCCGTGCCACCCTGGAAGCTCGTCGCGAGAATTATGCCCTGATTGCCGCTCTCAGGAAACTGGGTGGCCCCTGGAAAAATGTGGAGATCGTCAGCACCGGGGAACAGATTGGAACCCGGGAAGCCAGACGGATCAAGGGCCGCTATACCGTGAGCGGTGAGGATTTGAAAAAGGGCGCCCATTTCGACGATGGAATCTGCCGGGTGACCTTCGGAATCGATGTTCACTCAACCATGCCCGGCAAGACCAAAGCAATAGAGGCCAAGCCCTTCAAATCGAAACCTTACGATATACCGCTTCGCTCCCTGATCGCCGCTGACGTGGACGGCCTGATGATGGCTGGTCGCTGCATCAGCGGAGACTTCATCGCCCACAGCAGTTATCGAGTGACGGGCAATGCCGTTGCCATGGGGGAAGCTGCCGGCGTCGTCTGCGCGGTGGCGGCGCGGGAAAAGTCACTTCCCCACGAGGTGCCGTTTGCCGAGGTCCAAAAGGAGGCCACCGCGTAAACACGAACCACTCCGGCGAAGGCGACTCCACCCGTTTCGCGGGTTCCCCGCCACAGCAAACAGGGTCAGGTCACGGACCCAACCCTGTCGCTTCAGAGAGGCGGAGTCTCACGTAAAAATCAGGAAATTCCCCCAATTTTGGTGACACCGGGCAAAGGCACACCCGAAGGTTTAAATTTGTCGTCCCATCTGAGATTTTTCTCTCCGGGATAAAAATCCTCCTCGGCTGCCATGGCTTCTTCCCAGGTGACCTCTTTTCCGGTGTGGGCTGACATCCGGCCCATGATGGCCATCATGGTCGAGTGCATCATCCGTGGACCATTGTTGATAAATTTACCGGTCCTGATGGACTTGAAGAGATCGTTGTATTCGACCTGATACATGTTTTGTTCCTGGCCACCACTTCGTGGTTTGCGATACTTCCAGACCAGCTTTCCATCGTTGTCTTCGATATACGGGTCTGCGCCGACGCCGATCACGGCCGTTCCTTTGGTTCCTCGAATGTAATCGGCGTTTTCGTTGGTACAGCCCGGAGTCTTGCGGGAGGCAAGATGGCACCAGACGTTGTTGGGATATTCGTAGGCCACATGGAAGTGATCAAAAATATTGCCTGCCCCAACCTGCGGCACGGCCAGTCCCCCCGTAGAGCGGCAGCGAATCGGGTTGGCGTCACCCATGACCCAGCCGATTTTGTCAACGCTGTGGACGGCCTGTTCGACGAGACCTCCCCCGCCCAACCAGGTATAGTTGTACCAGTTGCGGATCTGCCATTCAATGTCGCCCATGCCATCGGTTCGCAGGCTGGGATCAAGATGGGGTTTGGAATGTCCGGAGTAGTAGGTGGCATAGACACTCATCACATCTCCAATGGCGCCTTCCTCCATAATTTTCTTATAGATGGCGACCCGGCTCGGAGAGTAACGCCAGCAAAAACTAGCCACGATTGAGAAGGGTTTTCCCTCTGACATTTTCACCGTTTCATAGCCGTAACGGATTCCCGCGGCATCGACGGCCATGGGTTTTTCGGCAAAAATGTGTTTACCGGCTTCCACGCAGGCCCGCAGGTGCAGGGGGCGAAAACCGGGTGTGGTCGTCAGCAGCACCACGTCCACATCGGAATCGAGAACGCGCTTGTAGGCATCCAGACCGACGAACTGGCGTTCCGCGGGAACGGAAATTTTTTCGGTGAGCGCCTTGTTTTTTGAGAGGGTGTCCAGCGACTTGTCGATTCGGTCCTGGAAGACATCGGCCATACAGTGCAGCTCAATATTATCGTCAGCACTCAGTGCCTGGGCCGCGGCGCCTGTTCCCCGGCCACCCGTTCCGACAAATCCCACCTTGATTTTTTTGGCGGGATCAATCGCCTCTCCCCTGGCTGCCCCGGCAAAGGTGGCCGCGGCCGCAGTGGCTCCCGCGGTGGTGCGCATGAATTTCCGACGATCTGTTTCCAACCCTTTCCGGTTCTCCCGGCTTGTTCCTTTTTTCTTTGTGGTCATAATTTTTAAATTCTTTTCAAGTCATCAGCGTATGCCAACCCGGGAAATGAAACCGATCGGCGTGAATTAGGCAAGGTGAAAGCTGTGACGTAATCAAGTTCGCGCTTTTGCAGAAGCGAGATGAAAGTTTCCCTCGATCGGTTACCCTTTTCTTCATTAAAATGAGCCTTCTGCACTGCGAAAACGGGAGAACCTTATCACTGCTTCGGCGGATGATTGTCGGCGTTGTTTTGTGTTCCTTTTGGCCTGTGCCGATCGCGGAAGCCCACAAGGTTTCATCTGCTTCGGTCCTGGTCGAGGTGGATACCAAAAAGCACTCCTATCAGGTGGGGGCCGCTCTGGATGTGGCTCCCAGTCAGAGTCAGGCGCTGAATGAACAGATCAGCCCGGAGGATGCGGCACGGACTTTTGCCAAAGATTATCTCACTGTTTTGTTCGACAAAACTGAACAAAAACCCGAGCTGAGTATCCACACCGAAACTGCCAGCGACAAAGAGACTTCTCCCGATTTGCAACGGAAACAGGTCATCGTGAATCTCAGGGGAAAAATCCCCCGGAACGCCAAGGATTTTTTGCTTTACGTTGATCTGCGTTGCCCCATGGCGGTCGTCATGGTTTTTATCAAAGACCAGCAGCCCGCCCGGAGAATGCAGGTTGTTCTGCCGGGTGAATACAGTCGGCCCTTTAACGTGGAACCTGTTCTGGAAGGCAATCCGTTTGAGGAAAGCGGCGCATCGACCAGCGCCAAACAGGTGGAGAGTCCCGCTGCGACCGGGGCCAGCCAACTCCCGGCAGCGAATGTATGCTCATTTGGGTTGCGTTTGTTCTCAGGTGAAACTTATTTGATCCCGGCCCTTCTGGCCGCGGTTCTCCTGTGGGCCCTGGAATTGCGAACGGCGCTTCTCCTGATTGCATTGCTGGTGGTCGGACAAGGTGCGGCGCTGTCTCTCTCCGCATTCGGCCTGGACGGGATCAGGCCCGGATGGTTCCAGTCAGTCACCGCTGTGGGTTTGATTGCGATTGCCGCCAGCTCCATCTTCCGGAAAAAACAAGGCCCGCTCTGGATGTGGGCCGTGCTGATCGTGGTCATTGGGTTTTTTGGGGGAATGTTTCTCAGCGGAGCCACGTCGTTCCGGGAACTTCGGTCCACCGGCGGGATGGTTCATCCTGACCGCCTGGCGCTGTTTCTTCTCGGCTTCGGGATTTTTCAATTTCTCGTCGGAACGATCATGGCCTTTTTTCTGCGGTATTTCAGTGTGCAAAAGTGGTATCGCAACAGTTTTGGACTCCCGGCGGCTTCGGTGTTGGTCGGGTATGGGATTTTTATTCTGGTGGAGCGCTGGATGTAAAATCCACATTCGGAACATCGGAATCAGCCAGAAAGAATTCCCGGATTAATCAATAGACAAACCGTTGGTTTCGAGGCTGAGTGGGTTCGCTTTGGAAAAAATTTTTAAAATTTCTTTTCTGCTGTTCGTTTCTTTCGCTTTGGTTTTGTGCCTTCCGGGTTGCATTTTGAGCAACGTGACCAAGTCGAATGCGGCATCGATGGCGGGCACGACCATCCCCGCGGAATGGACCGGCGGTCGATTTCGGATGACGGGTCCCGCGGCCGTGGGATGGGTCGATGATTTCGAGAGTGCCCGGCTGACCAGCCTGGTGGGAGAGGCCGTCAGTGAGAATTATAATCTGGCGGCCGGTCGATCCCGGGTCCTGCAAGTGCTGGAGAGGGCTCGCGTGGCCAACGCGGCCCGCATTCCCAGTGTCGATGGCGGGCTCAGTGCGAGCCGTTCTCAAAATCTGAGGGGTGCCGCTTTCCGGACGGTGACGGCGAGTAACTACAACCTGACGCTCGATTTGTCATGGGAAGTTGACCTTTGGGGGCGGGTGAAAAATCTTCGTGATCAGCAACTGGATCTGGCAGTTGCGGAAACAAACATTTATGAGTGGTCGCGCCTTTCCCTGGCGGCAACGGTGGTAAAAACAGCGATGGAGATCGCCGAATCCCACGAACAGATTCGCATTGCCCGGGAGAATCTCAAGAGTCTGAAAACCAATCTGAATATTCTGGACTCCCGACTGGAAGCGGGGGCAGGGGATGATCGGACCGCGCTGGATATCAGTCTGAGTCGCGCCGATGTGGCCCGTGCCAATTCAAGTATTCTCGTTGAACAGCGCCAGATTGATTCGGCCCGCCGGTCTATGGAAATTCTGCTGGGGCGTTATCCGAAGGGCGAGATTGAAGCGCTCAGTAGCCTGCCGCGAATGGGACGGAGGATTCCGGCCGGTCTTCCCTCCGAGTTGCTTCTCCGTCGCCCTGATCTGCTGGCTGCCGAAGCTCAGGTGGACGCAAAATTGAATGACGTGGCGGCGAACCGGAAGGCCCTGCTCCCCGCCTTTCGACTCACCAGCCGCGGTGGAACGAGTAACACCACTGTTTTTGAGGATTTGTTTAACATTCAAAATCTGATCTGGAATATCGGGGGCAACCTGACGCGACCGATCTATGCCGGAGGTCAGTTGAGGGCGGATATCCGGCTGAGCGAACATGAACGGGATGAACTGGTGGCCAATTATGCGGACAAGGCCCTGACGGCATTTCGCGAAGTGGAGACTGCTTTGTCCTCGGAGAATTATCTGGTAAAACAAATGGAAGCCCTGCAGGTCGCGGTGACAGAAGCACGCCGGGCCGAGAAGTTGAGCCTGAGCCAGTATGAAAAAGGCCTGACTGACATCATTACTCTGCTGGAGAGCGAGCGACGCTACTTCACTGCTCAGAGTTCCCTGTTGCAGGTGAAATTGCAGTTGTTACAAAACCGCGTCGACCTGTATCTTGCGCTGGGAGGTGACTTTGATCACAAAGCGCTGGAGCAGCAAAAGTAAGGAGTCAACAGGGTCAAGCCACTGAGTCAACAGGCTTGCCTCACTGCCCTACTCTTTCAATTGAGTCTCTTCCCCCTCGATGATTTTTGTTTCCACCACCAGGCTGCCGTCCTCCGTGTAAATGCGTTTCAATGAATGAATATGGGCGGCCAGGAATTCGTTTTTCGGATCCAGTTTAAAGAAGTCGATTCCGGCAAAGCCGCCAATGAATGCTTCGGGAATGGCGCCTGTTGCAGGCCGGATGTCCACAACGCGAAACGCAATGGTGCGGGTCCGCAGTTGGGGAATGAAGAGGAAATCTCCATTCAGGTAACGGTAGCCCTTGCTGAAAATTCCTTTCCTGACCGGTTGGGCCATTTCGGCGAGAATGCCGGATTCCCCAATTTTCTTTATGAAAGTCTGTCCCCGGAAATCTTTGGCGATTTCCATGGAGGCAATCAGCGTATTCAAATCCTCCGCGGTGAAAAGAACCCGATCCGCCCGGTTCTGGCTGACCGCGGCTTTGATGGCGAGGAGTTTTGACTTGGCCGCGGCCACCTGATCCGGCGTGGGATGCAATTTTGGTATGGTGGCGGGCTTGTCCTGAGTAAAGGTTCCGATCTGCCGGTTCTGGGTCATTCCGACCGTCGTGTAGAGAACGATCAGTCCGCCGAAAATCAGAACAATCGTGCTGAAAATCAGGCAGCCAGGAAAGGGGGAGCCCTGGTTGGAATTTCCACGGCCATTACCATTGGATGGAAGATCTTGGGGCATGTCCCACTGTGACGATTTCACCGGGAAACGCAAAGGCCGATTTTGCTTCCCGCGCTGCCTGGGTAATGGTGATTGAAGTCTTGCATTTAATTGAAGCGCTTGGCAGGGTTCCAGAATGAAACGCGTTGTCGGAATATTTGTCCTGCTGGTGTTGGTCTATCTGGCTACCTGGGTCTGGAGTGATCTCTCTACGGGGCGGACAAGTTTTCTCGCGGCGTTCAACCAGGAAAACATTCTGCGCCGAACGGCCCTTTTCGGGATTCTGGGGATTGGGGTGGCCTTTGTCATCATTACGGGTGGAATTGATCTGTCGATTGGCTCAGTTGTTTGCCTGGTGGGAGTGATGTTTCCCTGGTTGGCTGTGCAAAAGGGGTGGCCGATACAATGGGTGATGGTTCTGGCTCTGGTGGTTCCCATTCTGATTGGATTCGGTCATGGATTGCTGATCACCAAGCTGAAACTGCAATCCTTCGTGGTGACCCTTTGCGGTCTGATGATGTACCGGGGTATCACCCGGGGCTTGACCAATGATCAAACCGCCGGATTTCAGAATGAACTCAAAGGGCTGCGATGGCTGGCCACTGGGGAAGTTCCCTTGATCGGGAATTTCGGGGTTCCCGTCCCCGTCCTTCTGTTGCTGGTGATCGCGGTGGCCGCCGCCGTCCTGTTAAACCGGACCATCTTTGGTCGCTACTTACTGGCTTTGGGAAACAACGAAGAAGCTGCCCGGTTCAGCGGGATTAATACTGATCGAATGACCGTCCTGGCCTATGTCATCTGCTCGTTTCTCTCCGGGATCGGAGGCTTGCTCTTTGTGCTCGATACCAACTCGGCTCAGCCGGTGGATTTTGGGAGTTTTTACGAACTGTATGCCATCGCCGCCGCCGTTCTGGGGGGATGCAGCCTGCGGGGCGGCTCGGGCACGATTTCCGGTGTGATTATTGGAACGGCCCTGATTCAGCTATTGCGAAATATGATCGTGCTGGTTGACCAGATACCGCAAAATATCGAGTTCGCGGTCATTGGCGCCGTGATTCTGATCGGCGCGATTGGTGATGAACTTGCCAAGCGATTTGTCGCCAGGAGGAGAACCTCTTGAGTTGTGGCTACAGTTTCCGGATGGAGATATCCTTGAACCACACTTTCTGGCCGTGGTTTTGCAGACCGATATGCCCTTTGCGGGGACGCGAAGCAAGCGCATCCTTGAATTTGTTGGAAGTCCCATCCGGATTTTTTCCCGGAGTGGTCCACTGGCTGACATCCACATCGACCACTTCAATGCCATTGATGGTGACCTGCACATTGGAGCCCTGGCAACGCAGAATGAGATGGTCCCACTGGCCTGTTGGATGAGCCGGATTGGCCAGAGGAGCTTTTCCGTCGTAAAAAGATCCGTTCAATTTGCGGTCATCGCGCGGGCCGTGTTCCCTCTGGAACCCTTCGTTGTCCATCAGCTGAATTTCGAAACCCTTTCTGACGGGGTCGTTTTTGTCCGCCCAGTAAAAAATGCCGCTGTTGGCCGCATCGGAGAGTTTGTAGTCGAGGGCGAGTTCAAAATTCCGGTACTCCTTTTTTGACATGATGTTTCCCATGCTTCGGGAATGGGTTTTTCCGTTCTTATCCTGAACATCTTCCATCCGGCAGCTCAGGGCGCCATCCTGATCGATGAACCATCCCTTGGACCGGAATTCCCAGGCGTCCAGGCTGGACCCATCGAAGAGAATCTCGGAATCGTCGGTGACAACGACAGGATGACAGCTGGAATTGAGAATGAACGAAATGGTAAAGAGAGAAAGCAGGACAGGTTTCATAGGGAAATCAGTAAGACGAATGCAGAGCCGGAAACAAGATATAATTCACTCCAAAATAACCCAGTTTCCATGGATGAATATCGTCGTTCTCATAGACATGGATTTCATAGCCCATTTCTTTGATAAAACGGGTCACTTCCGTACCGTGAGCCCCGTCCAGGAGTGGTTCATTAATTTCGAGAAGGATCACGGGATGGTCGCACTGTATGACATTCTGAGCCCCTCGCAGCACTTCGATTTCAAATCCCTCCACGTCGCACTTCATGAAACTCAGGGGCTTGATTTTGCGGCTTTGGCAAAATTCATCGACCGTGAGAATCGAAACGCTCTCCCCTTTTGACCGGGCCTCGTCGTCACCGGCAAGCAAAGTGGCCTCGTAGTAGTTCGGGGTTCCGTCCGGATAGGGGGGGATGTGAATTTCCGCTTTACCGGACCAATCCGACAAAGCCGCCCGGACGCAGGTGATGTTGGACCGGCCGAGCGACTCGACGTTGTGTTTCAGGGCATCAAACATATCCGAGGTCGGTTCAAAGGAATAGACCCTGCCGCTTTCTCCAACGGCATCAGAAAGAAACCGGGTGTAGAGCCCGAAATTGGCTCCAATGTCCAACACGGTATCACTGGGGGAAACCAGCTGGGGAATCACCTGCAAATCTTTTTCGTCGGAGAGACGGGCCGCACGGAATTTCCGGAGATAATGGCGCCTGAGAAAATTCTTCCTCGGGAAATCGGGTAGCAGGGTGATGACTTTTTTTACCGAGGGCATATTCAGGAAAAATAACCGTATAATCCATATTATCAATAATGAAGATTGTTTTCGCAAATTGGTTTTTTCAGGAGGCAGGACGAAAACGGATACGTGGAACGGCGGCGAGAAGATCCCGGGTAGAATCGCACTTTGGATTTTCGAACAAGTCGTTGGCGTCACCGATCTCGATTATTTTTCCCATTTCCATGACGGCGATCCGGTCGGCTATGTAATGAACAACGGAGAGATCGTGCGAGATAAACATCATCGTCAGGTTCAGTTCGTCCCGCAATCGGCAGAGCAGATTCAAGATCTGCGATTGAATGGAAACATCGAGAGCTGAAACCGGCTCGTCTGCGAGGATCAGTTTCGGCTCCGGTCCCAGTGCCCGGGCGATGGCGATGCGCTGGCGTTGTCCGCCGGAAAATTCGTGGGGATATTTCCGAAGATAACGAGGATCGAGACCTACCCGCTTCATCAAATGGGCGACTGCCTCCTCCATTGCACCGCGACTGTGGGCCAGTCTCTCGTGCCGCGTGGCAATGGCTTCGGCCAGGGTACTGTAAACCGTCATTCGCGGATTGAGGGATGAGTAGGGATCCTGAAAAATCATCTGAAAATCACGCCGTCGTTTCCGAATGAGTTTTGGAGGTAAATCCGCGAGACGTTCCCCTTCCAGCACCACGCTGCCGACGGTGGGCGGGATGAGTTGCATGACGAGCCGCGAAAGAGTTGTTTTCCCGCAGCCACTCTCTCCCACCACCCCGAGGATTTCCCCTTTTTCGATGGTCAGCGAAACATCATCCACGGCGCGAACCGTTTGAACTTTCCCTTTGAAAAGGCCGATCTTTTTCGTGAAATGTTTGCTGAGGCCTTCCAGTTGGAGATAGGACATGAGTTTCAGTGTTCTGGATTTTTGCTTACGCAGGCAGGGCAGTTCTGCACCCAGTGGTCAGCTGCGACTTCGACCAGATCGGGTTGTGGACCTTCCCGGCAGGCTGTGTTCTTTCCCGCCGTCTCACAACGCGGAGCAAAAGAGCAGCCGCTGATTTCCCGGGCGAGGTTGGGAGGCATTCCCGGAATGGTATAGAGATTTTCACCCTTCCGTTGCATGGCCGGTATGGAGCGTTCCAGTGCAATGGTGTAGGGATGCTTTGGCTGGCTAAAAAGTTGATCCACCTTGGCGCGTTCCACAAAACGTCCCGCATACATCACATTTACCTGATCGCAGACTTCCGAAACCACGGCCAGATCATGGGTAATGAAGATGACCGCTGTCCCGAGGGCTTTTTGCCGGGTCTTGATCAGATCGAGAACCTGCTTTTGAATCGTGACATCAAGGGCCGTGGTCGGCTCGTCTGCAATGAGGATTTCGGGACGCGTGATCAAGGCCATGGCGATCATGACCCGCTGTCGCATTCCTCCTGAAAATTCGTGGGGATAACTGTGAATGCGGCTTTCAGGATCGGGAATTCCCACTGCATCCAGTTCCGCGATGGCACGCTTCAGGGCTTCCTTTCTGGAAAGGTGATCGTGAATGAGCAGGGGCTCGATCAACTGGGTGGAAATTTTCAAAAAAGGATTAAGCGAGGTCATGGGGTCCTGAAAAATGAGCCCGATGCGCTTTCCCCTCACCCGGCGCATCTCCTTTTCGGAAAGGGACAGGAGATTGGTCCCATGAAACATCGCCCGGCCTCCCTCAATCTTTCCGGGAGGCTGGGGAATCAATTGGAGCAGAGAATAACAGGTCACTGACTTCCCGGAACCGGATTCTCCAACGATTCCAACGGTCTTTCCCGCATCCACGTTGAAAGAGACACCATCCACTGCCCGAACGATGCCTTCGCGAGTGTGAAACCAGGTTTTCAGATGATTGACTTCGAGGAGAGGCATAAAACGGATTTCGAAATGCAGCAATATCAGTTGGTGGAATATTCCCCGCCGTCAGGCCAGCGGACGATCTTGCAGCGGCTCATGTCGTATGGCTTGAACTCTACCACGACAATTGCCCCCGCCGCATCCTGAAAATATTTTTCCGGTGTCCGCGGTCCACCCCTGGGAACGACGGCATAAGCAAGATGTCCGTTTGGCATCTCCACTTGGTAGAGCCTCCCCGGTTCGTAGACCGAGCGGATCGTTCCATTGCCTTGGATGGGAGGGCGTTCGGGCATGGCTCTGAATGTGGATGGGAAGGTGGAAAGTGCTGCGTCAATGAATCGCTACTCAAGCTTGGTCCGGATATTGCATGAACTATCCGGGCTGCTACACCGTCGCAAAAACAACTGCTCGGATAAATCGGAAACGGACCAGGAAACGCCAGGCTCGGTTCCCTCGCCCATGGTAGACAGGTCACGGACTTTTTCAACGATTCCCTCGCTCATACCATCCAAGTCCGACAGACTGCTCTAGTTCCTCTCCAGTTCCCCCACAACGCGGAACCCTCGCTTATTGACCAGAAAAACTTCCAGCGATACTCGAAGCGGCGCGGCGCGGAAGTGCTCCACGATTGCCGGACCGTATTCCTCCAGTTGGCCTCCGTCGGCGGGAAATACATAAAGCAGATTGCGATCAACCACGACGACCTGGAGTTGATCGCCCAGTGTCTCGGCAAAAATTTTCAGGAAATGAGGAGACAGAATGACGCTGCTGAGAAAGGGATCTTTCTCTCTGAGGACGGCGTATTGAATCACGCCACGGGAATCACGCACCAGCTCGGGCTTTACTCTTCCGGCTATCTCGTCAGCCAGTTTTTTTGCCCCTGTCAGATAGCTGCCCCAATCCAGTTTTTGCTCTTCCCATTCCGCTCTGGTAAAATTCTTCACCCCGTAATCCCACTCGTGAGCGGCGACCAGTTGGGTGTGATGAGCGCCCTCAATCTTCCGGGCCACCTCGGCTTGATCATAAGTGCCATCGAATAACAACCCGGCCCGGTGTTCCGCTTTCTCCTGCCCACGGGCGGGAAGTGAAAGGGAGAAAGCCAGCGAAACCAGAACGGCGCAAGCCAGTTCGAAAATGTTCCCGCCAGGTGTGGAAGCTACGATCATCTATTTGATTTTTGCACGTCTTGGGTGAAGGGACTGAGAACGAATTTCGCAAATGATTACATTTTTACAAGGGGCACTGGAAGAAAGCTGGCCGGGTCGGATCGTGGTAAATGTCAATGGAGTCGGTTACCAGATTGTGGTTCCTCTGACCGGCGAGGAGGCATTCGGCCGAATGGGTGAGTCCACCAAAGTGTTGATTCATTTTCATGTTCGGGAGCAGGAGCAGACGCTTTTTGGGTTCCCGGACAGAGATTCGCGAGACCTCTTCCGCCTGCTGATCAACCGGGTTTCCGGCGTCGGTCCCAAGGTGGCCATGTCGATTCTCAGCGGAATGGAGACCAACGACTTCAAGCAAGCCGTGGTTTCCGGCGATATCGATACCATTTCAAAAATCAAAGGAATAGGGAAAAAGACCGCTGAAAGAGTGGTGCTGGAGCTTCGGGACAAAGTGGGATTGAAAGAAGCCTGGGAGACCGAGCAAACCGACTCCACCCATGTTTCGCCCCGGCAAAAAGCTCAGAACGACGCCCTGTTGGCGCTTATATCACTGGGCTACAAACAGAATAATGCCCGCCA
>Ga0114931_10007946_pt1 | contig 12895 bp, 11 predicted proteins | sample 2SBtaG_FD_89579 | JGI IMG/M metagenome (GOLD analysis project Ga0114931, IMG submission 89579) | Deep subsurface microbial communities from Kolumbo volcano to uncover new lineages of life (NeLLi) - 2SBTROV14_V59a metaG | ecosystem: Environmental > Aquatic > Marine > Volcanic | place: Kolumbo...
GCCACCGGCGGAAAACAGTGCAATCTGCACCTGACTGAAATCAAAACTGTCCAGGTCCTCCACCATCAGTGTGTGGCCCTTGAAGCGGATCGTCGAGCCTGCCGAGCGGGCACTGGCCAGTGGATAAAGCTTTTTGACCGGGAAATCCCGTTCGGCCAGAATGCTAATCATGGTTTCACCCACAGCACCGGTGGCACCAACAACGGCAACATCTACCTGCTTGTTCATCACATGATTCCTTATTTTGAGCCTGTTAATACGTCCCGCACCACCACGACTGCACTCAGGCGCTTTCCTGCCTGAGTGCTGCCACCACCGCATCACCCATCGCGGCCGTACCTACCAGCCGGGTTCCCGTCGTATGGATATCACGGGTGCGCAAACCCTCATCAAGCACCTTGTTAACAGCGGACTCAAGCAAATCGGCAAGTACCGGTTCATCCAGGGAATAGCGCAGCATCATGGCTACAGAGAGAATAGTTGCCAGCGGATTGGCCACGCCCTGGCCGGCGATATCGGGGGCAGAACCGTGGATGGGCTCATACATCCCCTTGGCCTCGGCATCCAGGGAAGCGGAAGGCAGCATACCGATGGAACCTGTCAGCATGGCTGCACAATCTGACAGGATATCGCCGAACAGGTTAGTGGTCACCAGCACATCGAACTGGCGAGGATCCCGCACCAATTGCATGGCGGCATTATCCACATACATATGGGAAAGCACCACCTGGGGATAGGATTGTGCGTGCCGGGCGCTGACCACCTCACGCCAGAGCTCAGTGTATTCCAGCACATTGGCCTTATCGATAGAGCATACTTTTCTGTTTCTTTTCATAGCAATATCAAAGGCAACCCGGGCAATACGGTCAATTTCCGACTCCCGATACACCAGGGTGTTAAAGCCTTCCCGCTCGCCATCCGGCAAGGTCCGCACCCCCCGTGGCTGACCGAAATAAATACCGCCGGTCAACTCACGGACGAACATGATATCCAGACCTGAGACCACCTCGGGGCGCAGGGTGGAGGCCCCTGCCAACTGGGGGAATAACAGGGCCGGCCGCAGATTGGCAAACAGCCCCAGCCCTGAACGCAAGCCCAGCAGCCCCCGCTCCGGCCGCAGACTGATATCCAGACATTCCCATTTTTTACCGCCTACCGCACCCAGCAAAACGACATCTGCCGCTTGCGCCAGGGACAGGGTTTCATCCGGCAAAGGATGACCATGTGCATCATAAGCGGCACCACCTACCAGCGCCTGTTCCATTTCAATCGCCAGAGCATGGGACTGACGCAGTTGCTCCAGCACCTTGACCGCTTCAGTGACAATCTCCGGGCCAATGCCATCTCCCGGTAAAATCAGTATTTTTTTGCTCATCAGAATAGGTTCCCGTTAGCAATGGTGAAATAGCCAGGGGGCCTCCCGCCGGCGGCGCTTTTCATAAGCCTCGATCTCTTCCCGATACTGCAAGCTCAGACTGATTTCATCCAGCCCGGCCAGCAGACAATGCTTGCGGAAGGTCTCAATCTCGAAATGAAAAGTTTCCCCTCCCGGGTGGATCACAAGCTGGTCAGGCAAATCGATGGTCAAGCTAAAACCCTCGGTAGCCGTCACATCGGCAAACAGGCGCGCCACGATATCCGCCGACAGCACAACCGGTAACACCCCGTTCTTGAAACAGTTGTTATAGAAAATATCGGCGAAGCCAGGCGCAATAACCACCCGGATGCCATAATCCAGCAGGGCCCAGACAGCATGTTCCCGGGATGAACCGCAGCCGAAATTATCCCGTGCCAGCAAGATGCTGCCCCCCTGATAACGCGGCTGATTAAGGATAAAATCCGGATTGAGCGGGCGTTTGCCATGATCCATACCCGGTTCACCCTGATCCAGGTAGCGCCAGGCATCGAACAGATTAACGCCAAAGCCGGTACGCTGAACCGATTTTAAAAACTGCTTCGGAATAATCGCGTCCGTATCCACGTTCATGCGGTCCAGGGTGACCACGATACCGCGCACAATTTCGAATTTCTCCATGAGAGTTACCTGCTAGGTCCTGTTGTTCAAAAGTCACGGACATCAACAAAATGACCGGCCACCGCCGCCGCCGCCGCCATGGCAGGGCTCACCAGATGGGTCCGGCCGCCGGGGCCCTGACGACCCTCGAAATTGCGGTTGGAAGTCGATGCGCAGCGCTCACCCGGCTCCAGACGGTCAGCATTCATCGCCAGACACATGGAACAACCCGGATCACGCCATTCGAAACCGGCCGACAGAAAAACCCGGTCCAGCCCCTCCGCTTCCGCCTGCTGTTTTACCAGCCCGGAACCAGGCACCACCAGTGCCTGCCGGATATTGTCGGCAAGCCGTCGTCCCCGCGCCACCTTGGCGGCGGCGCGCAGATCCTCAATGCGTGAATTGGTGCAGGAACCGATAAACACCTTATCCGGCCTGATATCGGTGATTTTCATGCCCGGCTTCAGTCCCATATAGTCCAGTGCCAGCTGCAGGTTCTCGCGTTTAAGCGGGTCACTGCAACCCTGCCATTCGGGTACCCGACCGCCCACATCGGCCACCATTTCCGGCGAGGTCCCCCAGGTCACCTGCGGCTCAACAGCAGCGCCATCGATAGTCACCTCACGGTCGAAGCTGACACCGTCATCGCTGTGCAGTGTCTGCCAGGCAGCCACCGCCTGTTCCCAGAGCGCGCCCACGGGAGAAAAAGGACGTCCGCGCACATAGTCGATCGTACGCTCATCCACTGCAATCATGCCGGCACGGGCACCCGCTTCAATGGCCATATTACTGAGAGTCATGCGCCCCTCCATGGACAGCGAGCGAATGAGCTCGCCAGCGAACTCGATGGCGTGTCCGGTACCGCCGGCGGTACCGATGCGACCAATGATATAAAGTGCGACATCCTTGGCGGACACCCCGGGAGACAGCACCCCGTCGATAGTAATGAGCATATTCCGTGATTTCTTCTGCACCAGGCACTGGGTCGCCAGCACATGCTCCACTTCCGAGGTACCGATCCCGAAGGCCAGGGCACCGAAGGCGCCATGGGTCGAGGTATGCGAATCACCGCAGACCACCGTCATCCCGGGCAGGGTTGCCCCTTCCTCAGGGCCAATGACATGGACGATCCCCTGACGTGGGTCATTCATCTTGAATTCCGTAATGCCGAACTGCTCACAATTGCGGTCCAGGGTCATCACCTGTTCGCGGGACACGGGATCTGCAATACCGGTGGCACGAGCGGTGGTCGGTACATTATGATCCGGCACTGCCAGAATGGCATCCGCTCGCCAGAGATCACGGCCGGCCAGACGAATGCCTTCAAAGGCCTGTGGTGAAGTCACTTCATGGACCAGGTGGCGATCGATATACAGCAGGCAAGTGCCATCATCGTTCTCCCGTACCACATGGGCATCCCATAATTTATCGTATAAACTTTTCTGCGCCATATTTCTTTAATACTATTCCCAGGTTACGGTGCGGCATATCATACCCTATTTCCGCCAGATTACACGGCGGGCAGCGCCACAACATGTTAACATTTACGCCTCGGGCCGGCATGATAGCGCCGGGGCTGATCACCATGACAGGCAACAAAGACAACAGGCAATGACAGCAACAATTATAGACGGCAAATCGATCGCCGCGGAAATCCGCCGCCATATCAAACAGCAGATTAATAAACGATTGGCGCTGCAGCGCCGTGCCCCGGGGCTGGCAGTCATCCTCATCGGTGAGGACCCCGCTTCACAGGTCTATGTCAGAAACAAACGCCTGGCTTGCGAAGACGCAGGTATTCTATCGCGATCCTATGATCTGAGCGCCACCATCAGCCAGGCGGAACTCCTGGAACTGATCGGGGAACTGAACCGCGATCAGACCATCGATGGCATCCTGGTGCAGCTCCCGCTACCGCCCCGCATCAACACCGAAACGGTGATTGAAGCCATTCGTCCGGACAAGGACGTGGATGGCTTTCACCCTTATAACATCGGCCGGTTGGCATTGCGACTATCAGGGCTGCGCCCCTGCACCCCCAAAGGCATCATGAGCCTGTTACAACATACCGGGCTTGAACTGGCAGGCAGAGAGGCTGTCGTCGTCGGCGCCTCCAACCATGTGGGTCGGCCGATGAATTTCGAACTGCTGCTGGCCGGCTGCACCGTCACCACCTGCCATCGTTTCACCCGGGACCTGCCCGGACACATCGCCCGGGCGGACATCGTGGTAGTCGCCGTGGGCAAACCTGAAATCGTCAAGGGCCCATGGATCAAGCCCGGCGCTGTCGTCATCGATGTCGGTATCAACCGCACGAAGGAAGGCCGACTGGTCGGGGATGTGGAATACACCGCCGCTGCTGAACGCGCCAGCTGGATCACGCCCGTACCCGGTGGTGTGGGCCCCATGACCGTCGCCACCCTGCTGGAAAATACGCTGTATGCCGCGGAAGTCCTGCATGAAGAGACGGCACAGACATAAGACACCGATACAGGTGATTCCGCGGCCTACTTTCTCCGCCAGGTCGTCCCCGCAGGGCCATCCTCCAGAATCACGTCCAGTGCGTCAAGCGCATCCCTGAGCCTGTCGGCCTCGGCCCAATCGCGGCGCGCGCGCGCTTCATCTCTGCGAGTAATCAGTTTATCAATATCTGCATCATCATTGCGGTCGTCCCCCTGAAGATATCGCTCTGGGTCCTGCTGCAGGATGCCCAGCAAAGCACCCAATCGCCGTAAGCTCGCAGCCAGCTCAGCCGCTACCGCCAACTCACCCGTCGCCTTGGCCTGATTAATGTGGTGACTCAAGTAAAACAGGACTGCAAGTGCTTCCGGCGTGTTGAAATCATCATCCATGGCAACATGAAAACGGTCGGCAAAAACACAGTCTTCCTCCGCCCCATCTGCTTCGAGTCCCCGCAAAGTCATATAGAAGCGCTCAAGCGCCGCCTGCGCATTATCCAGATTGACGGTGGAATAATTCAGTGGGCTGCGGTAATGACTGCTGAGGATAAAATAGCGCAGCACTTCAGGCCGGTACTGTTTCAGCACCTCACGCACTGTAAAGAAGTTGCCCAGGGACTTGGACATTTTTTCTTCATTGATCTGCACAAAACCATTGTGCATCCACACATTGACGAAGGGATGGCCGGTGGCCGCTTCCGACTGGGCGATCTCGTTCTCATGGTGAGGAAACATCAAATCCATCCCCCCGCCATGGATGTCAAAGTGGTCACCCAGGCAGTGTGTGGACATGGCCGAGCATTCGATATGCCAACCCGGTCGCCCGGCACCCCAGGGAGCGTCCCAGCAGGGTTCATGAGGCTTGGCGGCCTTCCATAAAACAAAATCCAGCGGGTCCTCCTTGGCGGCGTCCACCGCCACCCGCTCACCGGCGCGTAGCTCACCCAGCTGTTTGCCGGACAATTTGCCATAAGCGGCAAAACGGCTGACTCGATAGTAGACGTCTCCCTGTGGCGTACCATAGGCATAGCCCTTATCCAGCAGCCGCTGGATCATACCGATAATCTGCCCCATAGCGGCCGTCGCCCGCGGTTCCTCATCCGGCGGCAGCACACCCAGCGCCCGGGCATCTTCATGCATGGCCGCGATATAACGGGTGCTCAGCGCTACGACCGATTCGCCGTTCTCACGGGCCCTGTTGATAATCTTGTCATCGATATCGGTAATATTGCGCACATAGGTCACAATAAAACCCCGGGCACGCAGATAACGCACCACGATATCAAACACCACCAGCACCCGGGCATGCCCCACATGGCAATAGTCATAGACTGTCATGCCGCACACATACATGCGTACACTGCCTGCTTCAATCGGCACAAAAGGTACTTTCGCTTTCTTCAGGCTGTTATAGATTTGCAACATTCGGAATCACCGCGCTCCGGACCGGGACTCTAAAAAGAGCCACACCATAGCAAAAAAGCGCTGACCGCGCATCTGGCGCTTTAACCCGGGCGCCAACCCCATTATCATCAGCAGGCTGGAATCATAACAAATGGACGGCGCCCCATGAACACGACCGCGAGATTGATCATTCTTTTAGCCCTGCTGGCCACTAGCGAGCTGTTGCTGGCGGCGCCTGCAATAGCCGCACATCCCCGGGTGCAACTGGAAACCAGCGCCGGCGTCATCATTCTGGAACTCGACCGCGACAAGGCGCCTGCAACCGTGGCCAATTTCCTGCGCTATGTACACGACGGCTTTTATGACGGGACGATTTTCCATCGGGTGATCAAACACTTCATGATCCAGGGAGGCGGCTATGACACCCACTTCCGTAGAAGACCCACTCACGCCGCTATCCGCAACGAGGCGAATAATGGTCTGAAAAATACCCGCGGTACTGTTTCTATGGCACGCATCGGCGATGACCCTCACTCGGCAACAGCTCAGTTTTTCATCAATACCATAGATAACCACTTTCTCGATTACTCGGCGCAGACACAGGATGACTGGGGCTATGCAGTCTTTGGCAAGCTGGTCCAGGGCATGTCAGTGGTAGATCGTATTGATAAGCTGCCTACCGGTCAGGGAGGCCCCTTCCACCGCGATGTGCCGCAGCCGCTCGTTGTCATTCGACGCGCCACCGTGCTGCCTGTCACCACACCGACACGCTAGTGTAGTTACCCTATGGACACTACACCAGGACAAAGGCCCATGGCCCAAATCCATATCGGGACCTCGGGCTGGCACTATCCCCACTGGAAAACGCGCTTCTACCCTGTCAGCAGCAAGCCTGCAACATGGCTGTCCTGGTATGCGCAGCACCTGCACTGCGTCGAGATCAACAACAGCTTTTACCATCTGCCGGACAGCCGGAGCTTCAACCGCTGGGCCAGACAGACCCCGGATGATTTCAGCTTTACCGTCAAGGCCTGGCAGTTCATCACCCACCGCAAAAAACTCAAGGATTGCCAGGATGCCGTCATGCAATTTCTGGAACAGGCCAGGGGCCTGGGCCCCAAACTGGAGATCATCCTGTTCCAGCTTCCACCCCGCTGGCATTGCAATCCCCAACGGCTGCAGACCTTCCTGCAGGCACTGCCGACCGGTCATCGCTATGCCTTCGAGTTTCGTGACCCCAGTTGGCACCAGGAAACGATCTACCGGATGCTTCAGGAACATAATGCGGCGTTCTGCCTGTTCGAACTGGGAGCCTTAGAAACCCCTCTGGTCGTCACGGCGGATTTTGTCTACATCCGCCTGCACGGGCCTGCCGGCCCTTATACCGGCAGCTATACGCCAGCCCGGTTACGCAGCTGGGCGGAAAAATTGGGCCGCTGGCAAGCGCAGGGTAAAGACTGCTGGATTTTTTTCGATAATGATGAATCCGGCTACGCCGCCAAAAACGCCCTGCTGCTCAGCAAGCTGATTGTAGCAGTGCCGGAATCCATCAAAACCAGGGGCCTGGGTGCCGGAGCGGGCCTGTGCTGAACCTGCTTCAGTATCCGGCATGGCGCCTGGCTTCAGAGCTTCCTAAAAATATTTCTCGGTACTGATATGCCCGGGGAGCTGGCGGCGATGACGTCTGAGGCCACGCCCGGCAAGCACTGCGATGGTATCGTTGATCATCGCTGAATTGCCGCACAACATGACATGCGAGCGTGCCGTGCTCAGGGAAACCCCCGCCCGTGCCTCCAGTTTCCCATCCTGAATAGCGGCCGGTATGCGACCCTGGATCGTGCCCGCTATCTGCTCGCGGCTGACAAAGGGCACAAAATGAAATTGTTGTGGATGCTGACTCAGCGCCTGTGCGATGACTTCAGCGTAGCTGAGTTCATCGGCCATACGCACGGCCTGCACCAGCACAATATGTTCAAAGCGCGCCCAGATCTCCGGGGTTTGCAACAATGATAAAAAGGGGCCGACACCCGTACCCGTAGCGAGCAGCCATAAATCAGGCGATTCAGGCACCTCATCCAGGGTCAGAAAACCATGGGGCTGCCGGTAAACCCACAGAGTATCGCCGACACCAAGCCCGGCCAGGCGCGGACTCAGCAGGCCATCAGGGACAACATGAAAATAGATCTCCAGCGGAGCTTGCTGAGGGGCGTTGACCAGGGAATAGGGGCGACCGACACGTGTACCCGCGACATCCAGGCCGAGGCGGAGAAATTGCCCCGCCTTGAATGGCAGTACTGCGGCCTCAAACTGCAAGGAAAACAAGCGTGGCGTCCATGACTTTTTTCCAACAATGCTGCCTTCAATCCAGTCCATCATAATCAATTATAGATAGCGTATCAGATATATTGCATTCCCACCCGCTGATAAAACAGCCATCAGCTCCCCTGCCTCATCTCACCTGCATGCCGCCTTACCAGTCCAGCCAGACCTTGCAGATAATCCGCATTATCGTTCAAGGCCGGGATATAGTGAAAGCGACGCCCCCCCGCAGCCAGGAAAAGATCGCGATTCAGCAGGGCAATCTCTTCCAGCGTCTCCAGGCAGTCCGCCGCAAAACCCGGACAGATGACATGCACATGACCGCGAGCAGTTTGCGCCAGTTCACCTAAGGTGGCATCTGTATAAGGCTGCAGCCATTGCTCTTTCCCGAAACGGGACTGGAAAGACACCTGCCAACGTCCCTGAGGCAAACACAGTTTTTCTGCCACCAGTCGCGCCGTTTCCAGACACTGCCCATAATAGGGATCTCCCGCATCGCGCGTGCGCTGTGGCATCCCATGAAAGGAAAACAGCAGACAATCGGGCTGCCCCTGAGAGATCTGCGCCTGTCTGACGCTGGCAGCCAGCGCCTCGATATACCAGGGGGCATCATGATAATGGCTGATCATGTGCAAGGCCGGCAAAGCCTTCCAGCTGCGTAGCGCGGTCGTCACCGCATCGAAGGTGGAGGCGGTGGTGGCCGAGGAATATTGCGGGTAGAGGGGCAGCACCACCAGATTCTGCACCCCCGCCGCACGCAATTTCTCCAGGGCGGCGGCAATGGAGGGATTGCCATAACGCATCCCCAGGGACACCCGTACCGGTGTGGGACACAGCGGCGTCAACAAGGCCTGCAAGGCTGTGGCCTGAGCGCGGGAAATCGTCAGCATCGGGGACCCCGCCGCGGTCCAGATACGCTGGTAGGCATGGGCTGAACGCCGCGGCCGCAACCTCAACACAAGACCATGGAGAATCAGCCACCATAAACTGCGCGGCAGACTGACAATCCGCGGATCCCAGAGGAATTCCCGTAAATAGCGACGGGTTGCCGCCGGAGTAGGTGCATCGGGCGTCCCCAGATTGCTCAGCAACACCCCGGTCAGCCCCTCTTCAGCGGCAGACCCGCAGTGCGGAGACTCAACCATCAGCGCTGCCGACCACCTTCACTAAGGACCTGTCAGGCACACACCATTCCCGGTACTCAATCACTGGACAGCAGCAGGTTGTTCATCCGCCTGACAAACAGCACCGGATCTGCCAGCTGCCCGCCCTCACTGAGCATTGCCTGGTCGAAAAGGATGGCCGCCCAGTCACTGAAGCGCGCTTCATCTGCCTCATCCCGGGCGCGTTTCACCAGGGGATGCTGTGGATTAATTTCCAGCACGGGCTTGCCGGCGGTCACATTCTGACCGGCGGCAGCAAGAATCTTCTGCAGATTGATGGCCATTTCCTGCTCCTCCACCACCAGACAGGAAGGTGAGTCGGTCAAGCGGTGGCTGATGCGCACGGCATTGACCCGGTCATCAAGCACCTTCTGCATCCGCTCCGTCAGCGCCTTGAACTCATCGGCAACCTTATCGAGATCCTGCTTCGCCTCCTGGTCTTCAAGCCCTCCCAGATCCAGATCTCCCTTGGCCACCGAACGTAGCGGCTTAGCGGCATACTCTGTCAAACTACCCAGCATCCATTCATCCACCCGGTCATGCAGCAACAGCACCTCCAGGCCCTTCTTGCGGAATACCTCCAGATGCGGGCTATGGCTGGCAGCCGCATGGCTCTCGGCGGTAATATAGTAAATGGCCTCCTGTCCTTCCGGCATCCTGGAGAGATAGTCATCCAGTGATACCGACTGGGCATCATCTTCGTTGTGGGTGGATGAAAACCGCAGCAACTTTGCAATCCGCTCGCGATTGGCATCATCCTCTACCGGCCCTTCCTTGAGCACACGGCCAAACTCCTGCCAGAATTTCTGGTATTTTTCCTCATCATCCTTCGCCATCCCCTCCAGCAGCCCCAGCACTTTCTTGACCGAGGCACCGCGAATGACGTCAATCTGCCGGTTATGCTGCAGAATCTCGCGGGAAACATTCAGCGGCAAATCATCAGAATCCACAATACCCCGCACGAAACGCAAATAACTGGGCATCAGTTGCTAGGCATCATCCATGATGAATACCCGGCGAACATAGAGTTTCACGCCGTGGCGGCGATCGCGATCCCACAAATCGAAAGGCGCCCGGGCCGGGATATAGAACAAGCTGGTGTAAGACTGACGGCCTTCCACATGGGTATGGATGCGGGCCAGCGGATCCTCGAAGTCATGGGCAATATGCTTGTAGAATTCATTATATTCTTCCGCGCTGATATCCTTTTTGGCGCGCGCCCAAAGGGCGGAGGCACGGTTTACGGTCTCCTCCTCTCCACCACGATCCTTGTCTTCCACCGGCATCAGAATGGGTAAAGCAATGCTGTCGGAATACTTCTGGATGATATGGCGCAGCCGGAAACCATCGAGGAATTCATCTTCATCCGCCCGCAGGTGCAGAACAACCTCGGTGCCCCGCGTCGCCTTTTCCGCATTTTCCAGGGTATAGCTGCCTTCGCCACCCGATTCCCAGCGCACCCCGTGCTCAGGCCCCAGTCCCGCGCGGCGCGTGCTCAGGCACACCTTGTCGGCAACGATAAAGGCCGAATAAAAACCGACACCGAACTGTCCGATCAACTGGGCGTCCCGGGTCTGGTCCCCGGTCAGCGCCTCAAAAAACTGACGCGTCCCTGATTTGGCAATGGTGCCGATATGCTCCATGACCTCCTGGCGACTCATGCCAATGCCGTTGTCCGCGATGGTAATCATACGCGCGGCCTTGTCATAGGACACCCGCACCTTGAGGTCTGCATCATCCTCGTACAATGCCTCATCGGAAAGTGCTTCGAAACGCAGCTTGTCGCAGGCGTCCGAGGCATTGGAAATCAGTTCGCGCAGAAAGATTTCCTTACTGGAATACAGGGAATGGATCATCAGATTGAGCAACTGCCGGGCCTCGGCCTGAAAATCCAGCGTCTCTTTATGGGTCTCTACAGTCATGGTTAGAATGGGCTCCTCCTAGCATATTCAGCGGCCATTATATACCGGCTTCTTGCGGATTTTCCTGTAATATATTGCAATCTTCCACCGCATTATAGCTCCACACCCAGGGTACTGGCATTCAATATGTGCCGCGATACCTCCCTTACTGCCCACCGGGACTGCCAACAAACACTCGCTTTATGCTCCCTGATATGGTTGAATTGTAAAAAAGACCGAGCCGACAATGGAAATCGATACTGTCATTACCACCCCTTTTAAGGACCAGAAGCCGGGCACTTCCGGCTTACGTAAAAAGGTCAGCGTTTTCCAGCAGCCCCATTACCTGGAGAATTTTGTCCAGGCCCTGTTCGACACCCTGCCGGGTAGTCGGGGGAAGACCCTGGTAGTCGGTGGCGATGGCCGCTACTATAATGATATCGCCATTCAGACGATCCTGAAAATGGCTGCGGCCAAGGGCTTTGGCCGGGTCCTGGTGGGTCGCAATGGTCTGCTCTCCACCCCGGCCACCTCCTGCATCATCCGCAAGTATCAGGCATTCGGCGGCATCATCCTGTCCGCCAGCCATAATCCAGGTGGCCCGGACGGTGACTTCGGCATCAAGTACAACAGCGCCAATGGTGGCCCGGCGCCGGAAAATCTGACCGATCAGGTTTACCAGAATACCCTGGAGATCCCCCGCTACCAGATTGTCAATGGCCAGGACATTCCCCTGAATACGCTGGGAGAACACCCTCTAGGCGACATGACCGTTCAGGTAATTGACCCGGTCGCGGACTATGCCGAGCTGATGGAAAGCCTGTTTGACTTTGACCAGATCAAAACGCTGCTGGGGGATGGCGTATTCAACCTCTGCTATGACGCCATGCATGCGATTACTGGCCCCTACGCCCACACCATCCTGGAGGGACATCTGGGGGCACTGCCGGGCACGGTGATCAACGGCACCCCGCTACCCGATTTCGGCGGCGGTCATCCCGACCCCAACCTGACCTATGCCAGGGAGCTGGTGGATATCATGTTCGGTATCAGCGCCCCGGATTTCGGCGCGGCATCCGATGGCGATGGCGACCGCAATATGATTCTGGGAAAACAGTTTTTTCTCACCCCCAGCGACAGCCTCGCCATTCTCACTGCCAATGCCGACTGTGCCCCGGGCTACCGCTCGGGTTTGAGCGGGGTGGCGCGATCCATGCCGACCAGCCAGGCGGTTGACCGCGTGGCGGCAAAACTCCATATCGACTGTTATGAAACACCCACCGGCTGGAAATTCTTCGGCAACCTGCTGGACGCCGGCAAGATTACCCTGTGCGGCGAGGAAAGCTTCGGCAGCGGCTCCAGTCATGTCCGGGAAAAAGACGGCCTGTGGGCCGTACTGTTCTGGCTTAACCTGATTGCCAGCCGCCGTCAGTCAGTGGAACAAATCACCCGGGAGCACTGGCGCAGCTATGGGCGCAATTTCTATACCCGCCATGACTACGAGGGCATGGAAATCGCCATCGCCGAAGAAATCATGGACAATCTGCGCAACAAGCTACCCAGGTTACAGGGTAGAAACATCGGCGCTTACCACATCGTCCTCAGCGATGACTTCGCCTATACGGATCCGATAGA
>Ga0114931_10007947_pt1 | contig 12894 bp, 12 predicted proteins | sample 2SBtaG_FD_89579 | JGI IMG/M metagenome (GOLD analysis project Ga0114931, IMG submission 89579) | Deep subsurface microbial communities from Kolumbo volcano to uncover new lineages of life (NeLLi) - 2SBTROV14_V59a metaG | ecosystem: Environmental > Aquatic > Marine > Volcanic | place: Kolumbo...
AACGCTTGTTGACATCAAAAAAGTTTTTACAAAACCGGCCGCTTAATATTTTAGGAAAACAAGAAATCTTAGGTCGTCGGGATTATGATTTGTAAATTTATTGCCCGGCGTTCGCGCTTTTTTGCTCTTCTTTGATTTTTTGAATGAATAATTTTGCCCGCTGGCTATAATAACTGTCGTCCCGCGCGGCGAGAATTTTAGCAACCGCGAGCGCGGCATCGGGACGCCCTAGTTGAAGATAAATATCCGCCAACCGCGCCAAGTAACTGGAATTTTCCGGAAAACGTTTGTTAAGACCTTCAAAAACAACCGCCGCCCGCTTAGAATCTTTAATCGCCATAAACGAATTGCCGATCTGTTCCAAAACCGCAACGCTGTCTTTATTTTTATCAATAATTTCCTGGATGTCGTCATAAGAACGGGCAAATACCGCTATCCGTCCCAGGGTCGCCCAAGCATTTTCAAACCGGGGGTCGAGATCAACGGCTTTTCGAGCTGTTTCAACCGCTTTCTTTGAATCGCCGCGAATTAAGTAATTTTCCGCCAAAACGAAAAGGGCCAGTTGCCGCTTGGGGTTAAGTTCTAGAACTTTCTTTATATGTTCAAAACCAAGCTCGGCAAATTGGGAATTAAGCGCCGTAAAACTATTGTAAGCATTGGCGGCAAAAAGGCGCATTCGCACATCGTCCGGAAACCGAGCCAAATAATTTTCCAAACCTTTTAACGACTTTGAGATCAGATCAAAGTGCGCCTGTTTCAAATTGGTTGGATTTCTCATAAGAGAAATGCCTGCTTGATTGGCTTGCTCTATGGTTTCGCTGTATCCAAAAGTATTATAGGCCAGCGCTTCTTCAAATTTATCGGCGGCCTTTTTAGCTATTTCCGGATTTAGAGGAAGCGCTTTCAGTCCGTCCGCGGTTCGCGTTTCGGCAATCTGAATCGCGTCAATGAGGGTCAAAGACTGTTTTATCGGCTTTACGTTGGCGACATAAATAATCGGCGTTATAACAATCAAAGCGGCCAGACCGGTGACCAACGATTTGGAGATATTCTGATCTCCTTCGTTACTTACCGATCTTTTAGGCAGTACATATAAGCCGTGCCCGTAAGCCAGGATTGCGAAGAAGGCCAAATAAGTATTGAGATTGTCAAAAACGAATAGGTTCTGGACGAAGTAAGCGAAAAGCCCGACAATGATAATAATAAAACTTTTTCTTGAGACCGCGCCTCGTTTATAGAGCTTGGAAAAAATAAAAATGGCGCCGCCCAAAAGAGTAAGATACGATAGAACTCCTAAAATTCCGGCGTTGACCAGCCAATCAAAAATAACATTATGGGCGCGGTCAAACCACGGCTCCTGATTAAACATCTCCGGACTGTAATATTTTGAAAAGACATATAAGAATCCTCCTTGACCCCAGCCCAAAATCGGCCTCTCCTTAAAACCCTGAATGGCCATGTTCCAAATTAAGAACCGCGACTGCCCTTCTTGCAACGAGATTGAAGCGTAACGTTCAAGAAGTGGGCTATTTTTCACAAAACCCGTATTCTTCATCAGAAAAAGCCCCGAAGGAATTAAAACGGCTAAAATAATTAAGGCGAGGAGAATTATTTTAAGCCGCCGGGCGACATTTTTATCTTTCCGCACTAACCATAGATAAATAACTGAAAAAAGAAAAATTCCGGCCAGAATTCCCAAGAAAGCCCCGCGCGTTCCGGTTATGTAAACAAGGACAAGGGAAAGCGCGGCAATCCCGCCATACGCGTAATTAAAAATTCGGCGCAACTTCGAGAAACCGAAACTTTCTTTTTCAAAAAGCAAATAAAGGGAAAGAGTCGCGATAAGAATTAGATAGGCCGCTAAGTAGGAAGGGTTGCCAATGGTGCTGGGCGGCCGGACGCGAAAACCCGGCTGGAACACTTCCACCCAGCCCAGTTTTTGGAAAAGTCCGTAGAAAGCCACCAGCGCTCCGGCCAGAACGAAAATATTTAAAAACTTAAGCCATTCTTTTTTTGACTTAAAAACACTGCTTAACATCAAAAAGTACGCGCCTAAATGAAGAAGGGTGATAAATCCTTCCATGCGTTCGTAGTTTGACCAAAAGGCCTTGAAAGGAAAAATACCGAAAGCGTCGGCCAGACCGACAACCGCCAGAAAAGTTAAGAGGGCGCCGGAAAGAAAAGAAAACCGCGGCCGATACTCTTTTTTAAGGATAAGAAGGCCGGCCCAAAGAACCAGCGCAATCTCAATCAAAATCCGAAACACGAAATTTCTTCCCGTGATGAACGGAAAGAACATTGATTGCGTAACTAAAAGCGAAAGAAACGGGATAACAAAAAGAAGGATTTTAATTCCTCCTGAATATATTTTTTCCAGTAGCTTAGAATTCATGAATCGGCCAGGGTAGAATTTTTATCTTCAATTTTCATATCTTTAGAATGCTTGCTGACATCGTCAATAGTCAAACCTTGATTATTAAGAATATTTTCATTGAACTTCCAATCGGCTATGAGAAGATCATAAACATCATCAAGACCTCGCTCTCGCGCGAATGTTTTAATAGCGGAAAGGTCTTTGGGAAAACAATAACCGCCGAAACCGCGGTAGCCGCCGTGTTGAACATTCAGGTGAGAATCGCCGATCCGGTAGTCCGCGGCCATTCCTCGGCGGACATTTTCGTAATCGGCGTCCAGCTTATCGCAGATCTCCGCCAAAGCGTTGGCCCAATTTATTTTTCGGGCATGATGGATATTGGCCGCGTATTTAATAAGTTCCGCTTCGGTGGCGGAAATTCTCGTCTGTTGATACGCGTCGGTTCCGCCCGGCGACATAAACGGCGCTCGGGGCAGAATAGAGAGAACCAATTGCGCCGCGTCAAGACTTTTATCGGTGAACCCGACAATCTGGCTGAAGGGCTTCACAAAATCCAACCAGGCCTTGCTCTCCGTGAGAAACTCCGGATTAAAAAGAAATTTATGGGCTGGATATTTCTTTTGAAAGTATTCGGTGGTGCCTGGCAAGATAGTTGATTTCAGAACGATTATTTTTCCCGCTTGATCGGGACGCCGGGCGGTATCAAGTTTAGAAACAACGTCTTCAACAATTGAAAGATCACAAGTGCCGTCGCCGTTCCGCGGCGTCGGCACGCAAACAAAAACAACATCGGCATCGTTAACATCACCGGCGCGTTTTTCCGGAACAATATCATAAGTGAAAAGATCTTCACCGAGCTTGTAGCCGCGGTGTTCCTCTAAGTATCGCTTCAGGGGAGTTCCTATCCACCCGACGCCGATTATCCCGATTTTTGGTTTAGGCATAGGTTGTTATTGTATCCCAATCCTCGCAAAAAACAAAAGTTACCGCGAATCATTATTCGTATAAGCTTCCAAAAGATCCGAACTGGACCGGATTTTTCCGGGCCCGACATTAAAAACCATCTCTATTCCCAAACTCTTACACAATTTCGCTTCCGGAATGTCAGCTTCATTTTTTCGATCACCGCCATTGGCGAAAATATCGGGTCTGAATTTTTCTATAGCCTCGCAAACATCGTCCGCGTCGCTTTCAAGAACATAAACATCATCAACGCATTTTAATTCTTTTATGATTTCCGCCCGGTCTTCCTGAAACATAAACGCCTTGCCCTTTTTTCGTTTCAGCCAGGCGTTACAGTTAACGACAACCAAAAGTTTATCGCCAAGCTTTCTAGCTTCTTTAAACATTCCCAAGTGGCCAATATGAAGCGGATCGAAACCCCCGCTGACCATGACCACAACTGGATCTTTTTCTTTATTGATTGTCATTTTATTAAAAGAATAACTTAAATAATTTTAAGATGCCCTGTTTCCACGGGACACGATGTGACACCCCCGATTTATTTTTAAATGAAGTAAGGTTGGCAAGATACCATTCATAATTTCTAACAAGAGCTTGTTTATTAGAGTATTGTGGCCGAAAGCCAAGTTTTTGCTTAGCCCTATCAATTGAAACAAAGCTATCCTTAGTAACGGTTTCATATACCCATTTATAAAGAGGTGATAAGCGCAAAAACTCAAGTGTGCGTAGCATCCAGATCATTGGACTTGCCGGAAGACTAACAATCCGCTTGCCAAATCCGGCTCGATCCAAAACGGCTTGGTAGTCCTCTTTGAGCGTATCAAATTTTTCGGCCCCAATGTTAAATATGTCATTAACAATATTCTTGTCTTTAGTGATAGATAGATAAGTTGCCTGACATAAATCCTCAACATCAAGAAGCTGGTAACGGTTATCTCCACTCCCTAATATAGGAAAGTTCTTTCCGTCTTTTGCCCAATCATATAGAAGTGCAAAGACCCCTAAGCGCTCTGGTCCAATGAAAGACTTGGGCCTTAGGATTGGAACACACATTCCTCGTTTTCGATATCGAAGACAAATATTTTCCGCCTCAATCTTTGCCTTTCCATAGGGACCAACTCCATCAAGTTTGTCGTCTTCGTAAATTGGATGATGATCGGGAATACCATAAACCGCAGTTGAAGAAATATGAACGAAGCGATCGATTTTATTGCGCCAGGCGCTATCAATGACTGTTTTAGTTCCTTCAATATCGGTTGTATAAATTTCCTTAGCAGAATAGAGCGGAAGAGCCGCCGCACAATGAACAACGACATCTATACCTTTCATCGCCTTCTCAACGACATCCTTATCACGAATATCCCCCCTCACTGCCTCAACGTATTGAATATCAGGATAGTCAAACGGTACTATATCCAACGAGCGAATAAAGCACTTACCACCATGTTTTGATTCAAGGTATCGAATTAAATTAATTCCTAAAAAACCAGAACCCCCAGTTATGAGATAGCGGATCATGATACGTAAACTGTAATAAACATAAAGAAAGCCCAAGCAATAATACTGGTTACAATAATTCCGTCTGAAAGGAAAATTTTCTCTGGGAACTCAACTCTTGGAGACTTATAAACCAGTAAGAGATATCGAAAAATGCCCAAGACAACAAATATATTTGAATAAACCACTAGTGATACTGAAGTACCCAAGATGCTGTAGAGCCCATAAGAAATTAAGGCAAGAGCTGCCGAAATACTCAAGAGGTGCTCGAGGAAAACGGCATTATATTGTTTAAGTACTTCTCGCTGAACCGGTTGAGAAAGTTCTGCTCGTCGCTTTGCCCCGACAATAAGAAGGGCCGCAAAGAAAACGCACAAGACAAGCCATCCAGATAAAGAGATATTCGTAGCGACTCCGCCGACTGCAATACGCACAACATAAAAACTTGCAACAATTAGAATATCTACAATGGCAACGCGTTTAAGCCAAAGAGTATATAAAATATTTAGTATTACATATATTCCAATAGGTATTAGTGTTGATGGCACTAATTTTAGAAGCAAGAATAACGCCGCAACGAAAAGCACCACAGCAAATATTACAGCCTGAGATACACTAATAGCACCCGACGCAATTGGACGATTAGATTTAACTGGATGTTCCCCGTCTTTTCTTCGATCAAATATATCGTTAAAAATATATAGACTACCCGCAATTAAGGTAAAAACAACAAATGCGTAGATGCTTTTCTCAAGTTTGTCGGCAAAAAACAATTCATGACCAAAAAATACCGGCGCAAATATAAGCAGGTTTTTAATCCATTGATTTGGACGAATAAGCTTTAAGTACTTCATATTAGTCGTTTGAACAAACGATATACCACATATGCTATATCGTCCAATGCATATACCACCCTATTAATAACAGAATCCCTACTAACAATAAGTCTTTTGACCTTGATAAACTTCGCTCCTATCCCCTTTGCAAAAACGCCGTCCACAAGAATCTTGTCTCCAACAACCGTGAGAGGTTTTTTTTCTTTGTTCTCGACAAGAGTGGCGATTTTCTTATTGGGCTTGCGGAATTTTGACGAGGTAAACGGAATGCTGGTTAGTTTAGTAAATTCATTCTTTCGTCCAGGTATATTCTTGTTGGAGCAAAAATAAATAGTATTACCTTGGTTTTCGAGTTCTTTTAATTTAGTTAAGATTTCTTTATCTAAATTTTCTTCCCCGTCAGAAACAAGCGTACCATCAATATCAATTAAGACAATATGGTTTTGTATGTTGCTGAAATCAGTGTCCTTAAAATATTTTTCCATACACCTATACCTTCTCTGTAAAATACACAACAAAAACCAACCCGATTACTATTAGTACATAACCAATAATTTGAAGAAGATTTATCTTCTCTCCCAGGCCAAGATAAGCATAAGAATTAATAATAAGAAAACTCATAACCACCATGACCGGATAAGCCGTTGAGAGAGGAACGGAACGCAAGGCTAAATAATAAAATATTGCGTTTATTCCAAAAAGAAGAATTCCTCCTATAAATAAAGAGTTTTTTGCAATTACCTCCAGCCCCTTAAGCCCCTGGAGTAAAAAACCATGCCGTGAACTAATTTTAAGAATTATGTTGGCAGCCGCATTTAAAACAAAGGCGATAGTTAGGTAAAGATATGGCATGAGAAATTGTAGTGCTATTTATTAATTTTGTAGATGTGGATCCCGTCCTGACTCCGTCGATGCGATTGAAGCGCTATAGTATGAACCGGCTCCACTTGATCAAAAAAATCATCGATACCCAAAAATGCTTTATAGCGATACGTGGGATAGATATCAAAATCACTTATATATTCGATGTTTTCTTCTTTAATATACTCCCAAAGTCGCCGCTCTTCCATCGCTCGGGCGGCATTTACATTAACGAGCCCGTCGATATTAGTAACTCGGTGCTTAGAGAAGTACCCCTGGACACCAGAATTAAACACTCCGACAATGGTCCCTGCTGGTAAATTCTCATTTCCCCATTCGGCGGCGGCGAGCATTTCAGCCTGAGCAATTTCCCTGTTCCTGAGATTTTGACTCCACCCAACATAGAAAGACCCCAATATAACAACAAGTAGTACGGCCGCGAATATTTTTTTGTATTTAATGTGAGGAGTAATGCGATCAAGCAACCAAGAAAGGAATAAGATAAAAAATATATTAAAAGCAACGAAATACAACGGTCTAAATGTCCACCTAATAGACGCATTGGCAACAAAATTAGCAATAAATCCAAAAAACAAAAAAAGTTCTGCCGGCCATTGTTCTAATTTAAAATTAAGTTTCGAATCTCTTTTAAGAAACCACCATCCTAAAAATAACCCAATAAAAATAAACGCGAGAACTAGCATTCCCGTATATTGAATAATTTGTTTTAATCCTAAATACGTAAAGAATCCAACTGCTTTCAATTGAACAAAAATACCCGGCCCGTTATCTGCTGAAACGAGCGTGTGATTAATAAGTATTGGAACTGTTCCCGAAACTGGAATAATCATTCCAAAAGTCGTGATATTCCAAATGAGCCACGGCAACACGACGAGTGTCGCAATAATACCAACGAGTAAAACTTTTCTATATTTTTTATCGCCGCGAGTAAGAAAAATCCAGAGTAAGAAGAAAATAAAATAAAACACGTTATCAAGTCGAGCCAGCATCATCAGTCCTCCAACTATTCCCGAAAGAATATAAAGATAATTTTTTCGTGATTCGCGAATCTTGATGCCAATAAGAATCAGAAAACCGACAAATAACACTGAAAGCGCCGTTTCCAAACCGCCCAGCATTTCATAAATATTAAACGGATTAAAAAGCCAAAGTCCCATCGCCGTTAAGCGCAACCAAATATTCATGGTGTATCGGGAGACGATTCGGAAAATAATAATCGCGATGAAAGCATCAAGAATTATGGAGAAACCCAGAGTGGCGTAAATCGGCGCCAAATCCGGAACGCTTGCCGTCCCGAAAATCTTAAATATCGGCAAGAGTATGATAAGCCAGAGAGGATGGAAACCATTGGCGAGATTAACGCCGTCCACGGTCGCGCCGAGACCGTGCAAAACATTTTTGGCAATCAGGAAGTAATAAAAAGCGTCATCGGAAATAAAATTGGTAACAAGAAAATTAATCGGCCGGAAAACAAGCGCTATTTTCAAAGCCGCGCCTAAAAATATAACCGCCGCGATCGGCCCGTATTTTTTTAATTTATGAGCCATTGTATTACAAACATAATATCACAAAGCGCACCGCTCCTAAAACAAAATAGCGGCTGAAAAAGAATAGTGTTAATATAAGCGTTATGGTCAAAAGAATCCTTGACTGGCTAAGTAAAATTTTCAAAACCGACTTCCACTATATCGCTAAAGGCGGTTCCACGCTTTCGGTTATGCATGTGGTGAGCGCTCTGGTGAGCTTCGGGCTCACAATTGCTTTTGCCAATCTATTGCCGCCGGAGACATACGGCACATACCGATATATTCTCTCGGTATACGCCTTTCTGGGCGTGCTTGTTCTGCCGGGAATAGACACGGCCGTCATTCAAGCGGTAAGCCGGGGTTTTGACGGCTCGCTCAAAGAAGCGTTCGCGCGCAAACTCCGCTGGGGAATTTTAGGTTCAGCCGCTTCAGCTCTTTTCGCGATTTTCAATCTTGTCCGCGGTGATGTAACACTGGCAATTATATTCTTTTTTATCGCGCTCATTATTCCTTTTATGGAAGCGGCTTCGGTTTATACCGCTTTTATGAACGGGAAAAAATTATACCGTCCCTGGGTGGTTATGGACATTACAACATTGATTGTTTCCGGCGCCATAATTGCTTCAACGCTTCTTCTGACCAAGAATATATTTATTATTATTCTCGCTTACTTCATACCGCTTGTGATTATGCGCCTTATTTTCTTTTACCGAACCCGACGTTTCGCCAAAAATCAGAACACCGATCCGGGACTCACCGCCTATGGTAAACAAGTAACCCTTTTTCAAATTATCAGCCGCGCTATTGCTTCAATAGACCAAATAGTCCTTTTTAACCTTTTGGGTCCGGCTCAAGTGGCTGTTTTCAGCTTGGCCATGGCGATCCCGAATCGCGCCCGGGGGCTTCTTCGCATCAGCGGCACATTAGCCATTCCGAAATTTTCCGTCCGCGAGTCGGGTGAAGTTGCCCGTTCCCTTTGGAAAAAAATAAAGTTTTTTATTATTTTTATAATTTTCTGGTCCTTGGTTTATGTTCTTATCGCTCCGTGGATTTTCAAATTTCTTTTTCCGCAATATATTGAATCTATCAATTTTTCAAGAGTTTTAATTTTCTTTACCCTCTCCTCCATTACCTACCCCATATCTTCGCTTTTCTTCGCCCATAAAAAGATGAAGGAAAATTATATAATCAGCATCGGCAGTATTTCGGCAAAAATCATCGCCCTGGCGATCTTTGTTCCTCTTTACGGAATTTGGGGGGGTGTTATCAGCGTCTTGGCCGCTTCTTTAAGCACAATTACCATCTCTCTTATTCTTCTGAGAAGAATTGCCCGGACGCCTCAAAAAACTGCAACTTAATATTTGTAATGAATTAAAGCGTCAACGCGATTTCTAAGCCGCTCGGTATTTTTTGAACCGATAACGGATTTCAATATTTTTTTTCCGGAAGCGCGGATAATATTTAAAAATTTTTTTCTTCGGTAAATCCTTATAATTTCCCGCCAATCGGAACCGACGCTTCGCTCTTCCTTCGCCGCTTCGCTGTATAAAGACGTCTCTTTCGCCATCAAAACTTCAAGGGGGTATCCGCGCGGTTTTTTAATTTTGATCAATTTCAATCCCGATTTTTTTGCCAGTAAGTCCAACGTGTGAGGCGTATAGTTAAATGTGTGTGCTACCTGGAAAAATAAATCCATGGCGATAAACGGATTGATAGCGCCCGGCACACCAATGTAGATAACACCTTCAGGTTTTAATATTTTCGCGAGTCCTTTAAGAATTACTAGCGGATGCATGAGATGTTCAAATGTTTGGTTCAGAATGATAAAATCAAACTTCTCGGTATTGCGGATGAAAAAATGTTCCACGGTTTCGTCTTTAAGGCTAATTCCTATTTTCTTTTCAGCAATGTCTCTTGAATACGGATCGGGTTCCAAGCCGACGTAAGTGATATTTTTTTGTTTTTTAAGCAAATATAACACCTGGCCGAAACCGGCGCCAACATCAAGCACGCGGCCGTTCTCAGGAACATATTCAGCGATAAACGGTATAATCATTTTCTCCGTTGGCGTCTCATATTCTTTATTGGTGGTCTGTTCAATTTCCTCAACATAAGCTGGCCGATCGTAAGGATTTAAGTATTCAAAAAAGTCGCTTCTGTAAAACTCTTCATATTCCTTATCAGACATTCGCGGCGTAATGCGAATCAACCCGCAAGTCTTGCAAATTACATTCCGCAAGGGCACGCCGGGAAATCCTCTGCGTGCCAAAGTTTTATCGTTAAACCCGCCACAAATTGGGCACGGTACTTTTACCAACTCTTTGTTTAGATATTTTTCAACGCTACCCTTGAAATGATATTTAGTCATTTATTGATCGGTTCTAATATTACTTAACTTCCTAGCAATTAAATAGAATCTGTCCTTAAGATTAACCGCAAACTCATTTGCTTCCAAAAATTTTTTCAAATGTTGCGGATTATTTTTCTCCTCGTCTATCTCATGAGCCTCCATAGTAACGAAGCTAATAGACCTCAGGACATCTTTCGGGGCATTATAGATAACCTCATACTCCGCTCCTTCAATATCAATCTTGATCAGGTCAAAATTTGTAAAATTATAAGAGCTCATAATTTCTGAAAGCGTAATCGTCTCTACTTCTTCCTTTTCTGAATTGCTTGAACTTTTAATTACCGAGTGTCCGCCTGAATGAGTTTTGCTAATCGCAAGCGTGACGGGCTTCTGAGAGGTGCTCCAGACAGCTCGATGCAGGATCATTATGCGATCTTCAAGATTGTTTTGTGCTATATTTTCCTCAAGCAATGAATAATTTTCGGCGCCGGCCTCGATAGCAATTATTTTAGCATTAGGAAATTTATGAGCGGCAAAGAGAGAGAAAATTCCAATCTGTGCTCCTAGATCAACAATAGTTCGAACATTCTCAAGTGTGTTTTTATTATTATCAAAGTATGCTGACTCATCAAAAACTTCACCAACAAAAAAGGAATCATATGTCCCCGTTATAAAAGTTATTTTAAGTCCGTTACGAAAATAAAATGTTCTTTTTCTCTTACCCAAAAGATAAAAACTATCAATTACATAAAGCCCCCAATTCTTGATTAGCAAAATCATCTTCGGTATGTACTTGGCCCGATGATAAATTTGTTTTCCCCGATATAATAAAAATCGCGGCGCACTTTTTATTTTACGAAAACTGACCATGTATAAGTTAATATCTATTTTTTAGGCATTTTAAGAAGATCGTTGATTGCGAAGAGAACCCTAATTTTCTTCTTCATTTTTTTTGAGCAATCATATAAAGAGTCACGTAGCGCTTACTTGTTGGTAACATTACAAGCCAAACTAAAAATGCTGGCACACCAAACAAAACGCCGTCTTTGATTCGAGCAAGTAAATGAACAAAGCTGATTTTCTTTTGGGTTCTATTGTCAATTTTTACGATTCCCCCTTCAACACTTTTTTCTTTCATTTTACCCACTATGTTAAACGAGAAAAATCTTCCGTATTTAAATCTGAGTTTCATTATTATAAATCTTATACCATCCGTCTGCCGCCCCATATATTTAACCGTAAAACCGTGCCGCTCCCAAAACCGCGCCAAAGATTTTCTATTCCAACGAGTTAAGTGGCGCGGTGGCAAGTCGTGCGGCTGGAGCCATCGAGCGCCTCCGCGATAAGGCATACTCATGGCGATATACCCCTTGGAATCAAGCATGCTTTTTACCATTTCGGCAAATTCATTGTGATTATCTATGTGCTCAAACACGTCAAAGAAAGTTATTAAATCAAATTTTCTATCTGGATATTTATTTTTATAATCCTCCAGGGTGGCAACTTCAACATTTTTCAATCCCAAAGATTCTTTTGCGGCCTTAATCGCGTCATGGTCAAAATCTATACCTTGTCCGTCCCAGCCGTTCTGCTTTGCCCAAAAAAGAAAATTCCCCGTCCCGCAACCCACATCAAGAACCTTTCCCGTTTTTGGTTTCAAAAATGATATTATTTTCCGATGGTTTTGGTTCGGCTTGGTATGCGGATCTATGTTTCTGTGCGCGTAACGCGGATCGTTTTCATACCAGTCCGCTCCCGGATTTTTAAGCGGCGTCCAAAATTGCCCGTTGCATTTCAGGCATTGATATAGCGTATATTTCCTGTTTATTTTTCCGGCAAAGTGCTCGGCAAGCCTCCTGAAAGACGATTCTTCCTCGCACAGCGGGCATTTATCTTTTTGATTCATTTAGAAGTTTAAAATAAATTTCCTTTGTTTCCTCCGCGGTTTTTTCCCAAGTAAACTTCATCGCTCGCCCTAAACCTTTTTGAACAAGACTATCATAAAGATTACTTTTTGATAAAACTTTAATCATGGCTTCAGCGATTTCTTTCTTATTTAGAGGATTCACCAATAAGGCGGCACCACCAGCCACCTCGGGTAACGATGTCGTGTTTGAAGTTATGACCGGCGTTCCGGAGGCCATTGCTTCAATAATCGGCAGCCCAAACCCTTCGTTAAGCGATGGGAAAACAAAAATCCTGGCCGCCGAGTAAAGCGCGTTTAGATCATCTTGCTCAACATAATCAATAAAATAAATGTCCTCTTTGTAGGGTGACCTGCCACGAGCGTTAAGTGGTTTTTGATAATTTCGGACCGGCGACCCGACAACGACAAGCGCCTCACTCTGATTAGCATACCGGTTACGCATATATGTATACGCGTCAATGAGCGTCTCAACATTCTTGTGTTTCTGAAAACGTGAAACATCAAGAATAAATGAGTCCGGTAAAGAATATCTTTTCTGA
>Ga0114931_10007948_pt1 | contig 12893 bp, 11 predicted proteins | sample 2SBtaG_FD_89579 | JGI IMG/M metagenome (GOLD analysis project Ga0114931, IMG submission 89579) | Deep subsurface microbial communities from Kolumbo volcano to uncover new lineages of life (NeLLi) - 2SBTROV14_V59a metaG | ecosystem: Environmental > Aquatic > Marine > Volcanic | place: Kolumbo...
TCCTATACTCTTCTTCAAGGGATACCATGGGTAGATTCCACCCCTCGTATCCGAATGGGTTATGAATCACGTGAATAACGTAAAGCTCGGCCCCGTAATTTTCGGCCATGGACATGCCATAATGGACGGCCTCTCGGCAATATTGGGTCATTCGACTTACCACCAAGATTCGTTTTATGTCTTTCATCGATTCCCTCCTTCCTTTCATGCCATTTGTTTTGTTTTCCTTTTTGTCGGTGCATATTACCGTGCACTATACTGTAAAGTAAATTTCTCCTGTATTTCATGGAGATTACAATCCTGAAAGGTTGTTGACTTTGGAGGGAAAGCATTGCCACGCTCAATATTGGATGATTTGGTGAGGGCAGGGAGATCCGAATGATTAAAATATTATTCCGGGAACCATGTCTCTACAGAGGTTTCAATGGGAGACCAGATCGGGCAGAGTGATTAATCTCAAAATCGCATACCAGAGGGGTGTGATCGGACAAGGTGATCTGGGGAATTTGAAAACCGGCGATGCTTATTTCAGGGCTGTGGAAGATGTAATCCAGTTGTCGGCGAGGGGCCCGGCTGGGGTGGGAGGGTTCGCCGTTTGTGTTGGCATTGTGGAGGCCCGTAGCGGCCAAAAACAATTCCAACTCCCGGGTGCCTCGCAACACATTGAAATCCCCGGCAACAATGACGGGTTTCTTGATCTTTTTCAGCATCTCATAGAGGTCTTGCAATTGGTATTGACGGTGACGGAATTTGATGGACAGGTGGACGAGGAAGATGGTGCAGTCTTCCAACTCCAGTTCAATGACAAGGCGTTTGACGCCGTTCTGGAAATAGTGAAACCGCTGGGCCACAATTTCCTGGTTCGTCAAGATTGCATTCCCCTGTTTGCTGAGCAGAGGCATCTTCCGGGCCACGGAAGAGGAGGAATATTTTGTCTGAAACACATGCTGGTGCTGCAAAGCCCAGGCGATGGACTGTGCCTGATTGTGTTTTTGGGAACGAAAGGACCCGCTATCCACTTCGATCAATCCAGAAATATCCGGGTTCACCGACTTCATGAACTCCACAATCTTCTTCAGATTACCATTTGTGTGCTTAAAATACCCGCTGTACGGCACCGGAAGGTGGAACTGCCTGCCTATGCCTGCCGCAGCGGATGTTATAGAGAAGAAATCTCATAACCATTTTTGCTTCGTCTTGGATTATTTGCCACGATAGTATAATAATCATTTTTGCAGGAAAGCAAAGTTCTTTCGTATCAGCTCAATAAAGATGAGGTGAAATTACCAGCTCAGAATGGACTTTTTGCACACCTTGAACATTTTTGATAGTTTCAATAATTCGATTCATGCTTTCGCTGTCATTAGACAGTCCGCTTAATTCTACAATTCCCCCCTCAACAATATTTATGGTTAACATGCTGTCATCCAGGTCGTTATTTAGGAGGGTACCTTGGATTCTTCTCAGTATTGATAGTCGTTCCATGGCCTCTAGTGCAGTAAGGCTGCAAGCGTTCATTTCCTCAGCACGAGCTGTATCCATTACGAGCTTGGCGATAGTCTCATATCCGATTTTGGCCGAATTTAGGATCAGGTCATAGAGGTCTGGGTCGTCAAGATCCATGTCAAAGGCGAGACGACTAAATTTCCTTTGCTTGTTGTCGGTTTTCTGGAGTAATTTTCTAGCAGCATCAACGTCCAACTCTCCCTGCTTACGAATTATTTCCAGCCGGGCGGCCTCAGGTGCATTAATGCGTACATGCAGGGCACACCCGAAGTCCTGGAGTAGAATGTGGCTTCCATGGCCTATGATGACACCTTCCCCTCGTCTGGATATCTCATAGATGATAGCATCCATATAATCCATATAAACCTGTGGGCTGTTGCGAAATAGCCGTGAAAAAAAACCTGGGTTTCGAAGCGCCTCCAGGTCCTCCGAAAGGATGCCGACTTTTGGAGCCAGCTCCAGGAGTTCCTGATCATCGTAGATTTCTAAATTTAATCCCGTTGCGACATTGTGTGCAATTTCCGGCACACCACACCCCATATAACCTGAAATTGTAATGAGTGGCATCTTTGCTCCTCCTTGAATAAGAAATTTGAGATTTTATGACATAAACATCATCTGAAAAGCAAGTTGGGTAGAAACATGGCAATCTGAGGAAATATGACCAAGAGTACGACACAGATTATCATACACACGAGGAATGGAACGATGCCCCTGAAAATTTCTTGCATCGGCACATCTCGTGCCACGCTGCCAATGGCGAAGACGTTAACCCCGATTGGTGGTGTAATCTGGCCCATTTCCATGGTGATGACCGTAACTACCCCGAACCAGATAGGGTCAAAGCCCAGAGCTACAATCGATGGAAAGATAGTAGGTAGCACAAGAAGAATCATGGGGATCACATTCAGAAGACAGCCAAGAACCATAAAAAGGACAATCACCGCCGCAAAAATAATATAACGGTTTACCTACATCTCTGTAACAAATGTTGCCAATATAAAGGGCAAACGAGTGGCGGCTAAAAAATATCCCAGGATTCCCACGCCGATAAGTATCATGAGAAGTTTCGTGGTTATTTTCAGGGTGTCTTGCAAGGAGGACACGATCATACGTTTGGTGACACGCCTCCTGACAAAGGCATAGACGAACGCTCCCACCGCCCCTATTGCCCCACCTTCCACCGGGCTGAAAATCCCTGCAAGAATGCCTCCCAGAATAAGGATGAAGAGGAGCAACATGGCGATAACGCCTTTTAAAGAGATAAGCTTTTGTTTGAAGCTAGAGGCTTCTCCTCGGGGCGCCATCTCCGGTCTGACCTTTGCCAAAAGAAAGATCGAAACAATGAACATCGTTGCGAGAAGCAACCCTGGAATAAGTCCCGCAATGAAAAGCCTGCCGATGGATTCCTCTGTTACAATGGCGTAGAAAATAAAACCTACACTGGGTGGAATGAGAATCCCCAGAGTTCCCCCAGCGGCAAGACATCCTGTTGCCAGAGACATTCCATATTTCTTCTTTTTCATCTCCGGTACGGCAAGGGTACCCATAGTGACAGCAGTGGCCAAGCTGTCACCGCAGACAGCGGCAAAGCCAGCACACCCGGCAACCGATGCCATGGCCAGACCTCCCCTCAGCCTTCCCAGCCAGATACTCGCGGTCTGGAAAAGGTCTTTGCTTATACCGGAATAATAGGCCAGTTCTCCCATGAGAATGAACAAGGGGACAACAGTCAGCATATAGGAAGCAGCCGTACTATATGGACCAATTGCAAGCATGGCCAAAGATGGCCCGACCCCTTTATAAACAACAATCATGCCAAGGAATCCCGTAAAGGCCATTCCAAATCCAATGGGCATTCCCAAAAACAAGAAGATAAAAAGCAAAATCATTCCTAGGAATCCGGCAGTTGACCCGTTTAAGTTTGAAGGAGCGAAACCAAGCATCGGTGCAATCATCAAGAAACAAGAGAGAACCAGTGCGGCGAGAAGCCAGCGTTTTCGTGCACTCTCTAGGGAGCGTTGGAGAGACTGCAGAAAATGAAGGAGTAATGCCAGGGCCAATAGAATGGCGCCAAGGCCCGCAATAAACCAGAATATATATGTAGGGATGTGAAGATCATAGGTCGTTTCATGATCCATGATCTTCTTTATGCCTTTTGTGAAAAGTTGAGAAGACATAAGAAAAAAGAAGAAAGTACTGATCAAGTAGGTGGAGCAGTCAGTAATATCTTGTGCCCATTTTGGGAATTTTGAAATCAAGAGGTCAATGCGTATGTGGCCTTCGCTGATTTGCGTGAAAGCGAGCCCCAAAAAAACGATAATAAGAAGCATAAAACCTTCAATTTCAATGGTTCCTGGAACAGCACCCTTGAACAAAAACCGGGCCAGAACATCGAAAAAAACAGGCAACGGCATAATACCGAGCAATGCCAAACTGACATAATTGGAAATCCTGCTCACGGGCCGAACAATCTTTTCCAAGCGTCGCAAGAACGAATGCAGGCCGGTGTTCATCACAAATACTCCCTCTCTGCAAATCAGCGTTGATACAAACGGTAACCACAAAAGCAGGCAATCCCGCTTCTAGTCCTTATATCCCCCTACAGTGGTCTTGGAATACTTTTCGGCCAGGCGCTTGACCGTGCCGTAAATCTCCTGAGCATTCTTGTACCCTCTCTTTTCAGTTTTTTTGACCCACTCATTATGGATTCCCTGAACCTTTTTTCGCCACCTCATTTTTTCGGCAAGGGGGAGGACATAGAAGGTGTGCCCCTTCTCCTTCATCCATTTGGAATCATGAATGGATCCCATGTCAAGCGTTTTCCCGGAAATCCTGGCCATCTTATAGCCAGTCGTATCTTCCAGTATCTTTTTTAGGTCCTGAGGCAGGCTGTTCCATTTGGCTCTATTTATAGCAGCATAGAACGGGTCACACATGATATCGACGATCGTATGATATTTTGCCGCATCAGTGATCTTGTACGCCTTCATCGGTGCAATGGGACAAATCACACCATCTGCCATTCCTCTTTCCAGTGCCAGATAGGTATCATGAGGTGTTACCTCGATCGGATTTGCTCCCAGTTCTTTTATAATGTGACGTATTTGGGGATTCCATCCAATCATCTTCTTTCCCTGCAAATCTTCTAAAGTACGAACCAATTTTTTCTTGGTATGCACCTCGAATAGGGCGCTCGCCCATTGCCATAGAACCTTCACTTCGTTGTATTCCTTTCTCCACTCCGGGAACTTGTTGTAAAGATCCCACGTTGTGAGACTTGCGGCCTCAGCCCCGTTAAAAATCAGGGGCAGTTGAATAACAGGGGCAAGGGGAAATTTGCCATGAACCCAGTGACAAGGAGATGCAACAATATCGGCAACACCGGCTACCACGCTGTCATAAGCCTGCCTGGCAGGGACCAAGGTGTTTGGGTTAAAAAAGACAATTTTTAGTCTTCCTCCACTGAGTTCATCTACCTTCTTTATCCAAGGTTTAAAACCGTTGATTACCGTCGGGTGTTTGTCTGGATATTCACTGGCAAACTTCAACGTATACTGGTCTCCCGCAAAGGCAGACCCGTTGGACATTGCCAAGAACAAAACACAGGAAAAAAGGGCCGTGGTGACAGCAAACAGTATCTTTCTCATTTCTACCTCCTCCAGTTAATAGGGTTTACTTGTGCGGCTGAGCATTATTCTTTGCAAGAATGACGCAGCCTTCCCACTGATCGATCCCCAAGTGACGCCGGAAAAGCTCTTTTCAGCATCTATTCATCATCGTATTTGAGAACACAGAGTGCCGAATCCGGCCTATAGTCGAGAACGCCCTCAACTTTTGTAACTCTCTGAGGACCTATCTTTCCGGAGCCGGGCATCCTAAAGCGAGTTACATCAGGACGGGGCGTGGGGGTTTCCACCGGTCTCTCCAGTTGAGGTATCCACTCATAGGGGACCCTGTAGGCCCTGTAAACCATATTGATTTGCATCATTTTACCCCAGTACGGGCTAATGTATTCCCATACTATTTCATGTTCGGGGGTTACCTCAACAATGCGCCCGCCCGATCCCTCGGTGATCAAAGTGTTTCCATTGATCAGTCGCTGGGCAGAACTGATAAAGGGGCTGTAGAATCTATTGGCATCGACAGGTGTTACCAGCCCGGCCTCCAAAGGGGTATACTGCCATACTGTTTTGCATGTCATCGGGTCGAGCTCCAAGACTCGGGAATAGTCCCTCAGGGCGTTGTGGAATCCTGTCGGAGAACCCGGGTTGGGAGCCCCATATCCTGCCCATCCGCCGTTATCAAAGACGAGGATGTTCCCTTCACCGGGAAGCCCCTTCGGTATCATGTGTGCGTGGTGCTGACCAATAATCCAGCCTAATTCCATGAGTTCAGGAGTGGTATCGTAGTAAGGGCCTAATTTCCATACGAGGTTGCCCGTTTTCTTGTCAATTATTGCTGTTATGTTGGCTTCACGAGCACACCAGATTATATTTTCTGGATGGAAGCGCTCGTCACCACGATCGTACCACTTATTCGGGCCAAGCCAAGATACGGAATTTATGTGCATCCAGTCTCCCATGCCGCCCCCCGAAGGCTTCCAGTTGGGATTACGGCACATGATATTGCGGGCGTCCTCTCTGAAGCCCATTTCATGAAAGTGGTTATTGCAAACCCATTCCCAGAGAATTTCACCATCCCAACTTACTTCGACGATGATGTCGTCCACCAAGGGTTTGTCGCTTATCTCGGGATTCTTCACATTTCTATGAGAGAGGAACAAGGTCTTTGCTTGATCAACCAGCGGATCCATGCCTGGAGCATAATAACCAACAGGGTTGCCCTCTCGCTGATAATCATGGTGCTGCCTGGCCATCCATTGGGGGTCTTCTCCTGGGTCTTCGATATATTCATATTGATTAAACCTCCACACGATATTTCCTTCCCAGTCAACCTGCACGAGATCAATCATGTCCTGCATGCCGTAAGCAGTGTTTCGCTCCCCTGTATTTCCGATAACATAACCACCCGGAAGAATCTTGTTTGGGAAGCCATGCAGTCCTTTCCAAAGCTGGACTTCGTTGCCGTTCATATCGATGAGCAGAGCACTGACCTCTTTGGCCTGGAAGATGGTGTAACCATTCCAACACTTTTCGGGATAAAAAATCGTTGTTCCTGTGGGATAGACGCTCGGATATGTCATTCTTGTTTCCTCCAAAATGTCGTTGATAGTCTTGATTATTTTCTCTTGAATGCAATGTGACCCGGCCTGCAATCATTATTTCTGAATTGGAATCTCGCTGGAACCGAAAATGAGCTTACGAATGCACATCAGCTTTCTTCGAAATTCTACGTTCCACATCTTTGAAAAGATCGTTGGAAACAATGTATCGAACCTTTGGATTGCTGCCCTCAGACGCAAGGAGTGCTTGTGGTTTCGGAAACTTGGTGGGCTTCACGTTTTGAGAATCATCCAGGTCGACGAAGGTCATTGCCTGTGATGGGCATGCAACCACACATGCCGGTTCTCTGCCTTCATCGATTCTGTGTGCGCATAAGGTACACATTGATGCTTTTCCAGGAGGATGCACACGGTTTGATTCTCCCTTTGCCTGTAAAGGTACATTCTCGCCGGGAAAATATTCTTCATCAGGATTAATGCTTATTACTCCGTAAGGGCAGGCTGCTACGCAGGCATGAGCGCCCCTGCATTTGTCTTGGTCAACAAGAACAATCCCGCCTTCTCGCTTGTAGATAGCTCCATTCGGGCACGCCTTTGCGCAGGGAGGATCTTCACAGTGCATACAGGCATATCGGAAATAGACGATACGTTCGAATGTTTCATTTTCCACTTCCAAGACTTTGTTCCACGATACACCCGGACGGGTAAGGTTTTCTTGTTTGCAGGCTATGACACAGGTCATGCAGCCTGTGCATCGATTGAGATCAACAATTATACCGTATCTTGCCATATCTCCCCCTTTATGCCGCATCTCATTCATATTTTGCTCACTTGACAGACGACTTCCTTAAAAACAGGAAATCCTGAGATGGGATCAAATTGCCTTGGTATCAACTCATTCACATTGGCCTTTGCCCAACCATGCATGATGCCGACAACGCCTCGCGGAACCATAATCGTTGGTTTCGCCGTCACCTGCATTTGGCCCCAGGTTGTTTTCAGAATGATTTCATCCCCTTCTTGTATTTTTCTTTCTACAGCGTCTTTGGGATTGATGGTTAGCAAGGGTTCTCGTTGAAGTTCCAACAGCCACGGGGCATCTTCCCGCCATTTACTATGGGTGATAAAAGGAATTCTTGACCCGGATATTAGAATCAAGGGGTATTCAGTTGTTGTTTGCATGGGCTCTTTGTATTCGGGTAGAGCAGGGTACCCATACTTTTTCAGGGTCGTTGATACAGCCTCAATTTTTCCAGACGGGGTCATAAATCCTGGCTTCTTATCCGGCCTTATATCTCCAGTTTCATATTTTTTAAACAACTCAGGACCCTTGGCGGGAATACCAATGCCTCTTTCCTGGTTTTTTCTCAAATCGTCATAGGTAATGTTCCATAACCCAAGGATCTCATTGCACGCCGCTTCCACGTCGCCATCAAAAAAGAGATCTTTGTGTCCCAGTCGTACTCCTATATCGAGTGCTATTTTCCAGTCTTCTTTGCACTCACCGAGCGGAGCGATCGGGCTGCGCCCGAATATTTTTCGATCGAAAAAGGCAAATGGAGCGAGTCGTTCGTAGTTCATGGCAGCCGGCAGAACAAGATCCACGTAATCATGGGTCCACGGACGGTAGAAATAGTCCACGGCCATGGCAAACTCAAGGCCTGCAATGGCCTGTTGATATTCATGGGATTGAGGCCAAATCATGGTGTTCAGACCCCATCCAAGAAGGCCCTTGATTTTTCCTTGCTTTATCCATTCAACAAGATAATTGGTTTGAACCTCCCAAAGTTTTTCCGCCCAGACAGGGAAAGCCTCAATGTCCAGCCTATGCTCTTTCATCTGATTCATTTTGTCTCTCATGGAAAACTCTGGAGGTCCGTCAGCCCATGGCCCAGCCATTTCCACAAGAGGATTTGTAGGCTTCAAAACACCGCCTGGGACATCAATATAGCCGCATATGGCAGGGATAAGCAGGATGGCCCGATGGTTATTTGTTGCGTTTGAATCGTGGGTTGTCCCCTGAGCGCCTGTCTTCATTCCTCCAGGCCCATTTGTGGCGTAAAGCCGGGCGGCCTCGATAATTTTATTCGCAGGAACCCAGGTGATTTTTTCAACTTTTTCCGGAGGAAATTCCCTGACATAATTTTTCAATTCATCGATCCCATGGATCCAGTCCCTGCAAAAATCCTTATCATGCAGATCTTCTTTAAATATCACGTGCATTATGCCTGCTGCCAGAGCTGCCGTAGTAGCTGGACGCGGCTGCAGATGGATATGAGCCAGGGTTTGGGCTGTGGGTGTAAGCCTGGGGTCAACAACGATAAATTTCACTCCACGTTCCTTGGCCTCAAGGAGTTGAGCATGGCACATGAAAGGTTGCCCGGAATAGGCCGGATTGGTACCCCAGATTAACGTCACCTTTGTCTCCTCGGTCGGTAAATTCCCCATCGTGGGGAATCCATAGGTCAGCAACTCCGCGAGCATTGCTCCCCGTCTGCAGGCTGTGGAACTCTCACACCCGTAGTTGACCGACCCAAATGTAGCAGCCAGGCGCTGGACAGCAGCCCGGGGTTCCTTCGGATCCCCAACGTAAAAGAACACTGCATGAGGCCCATACGTTTTTTTTATTCGCTTCAGATGACCGGTGATCATATCATAGGCTTCATTCCAGGAGATTCTGACATACCCAGGATCAGTTGATCCTTTTGGCCTCGTTCGCTTCATGGGATATTTTAGGCGGTTTGGATGATAAAGTCGCTGGAGAGTTGCGTATGCCTTTGAGCAGGGAGGGGAAGCAGGGAAATCGGGCCATGGTTCCACGTGCGTTACGCTCTCATCTTTTTTTGTAAACTTTATGCCGCAAAACGGAACCTCATTACACCCATCACAAAAGGTATACCCTGCCTCCATCCCTTCCCCCGGTCTGACGGCCCACTGAGCGTGGACAAGCTGTTCCTCTTTTTCCATAATTCTTTTTTGCTCCATATTAAATTAAGAATAATCAATACGCCCTTATGGGCTACAGCGCTCTCTTTCCTTAGAAAGGTCTGCTGCACAGGCAGAAATCACCTAACCAGACTTGGCAACCACAGGGCAATTTGGGGCCAGGCGATGACCATCGCCATTACCACAATATCAAAAATGATATAGGGCAAAGCTGCCCTGCAGATGTCCTGAATGGTTACCTCCCGTGGAGCCACACCCTTCATCACAAACAGCAGCATACCAAACGGGGGGGTTATCTGCCCCATTTCAAGATTTATGAGCATAAGGACTCCAAACCACACGGGATCAAACCCAAGCACTTTGCATATGGGCATGAACACGGGGAGACAGATCATCATGATAGATACCGTCTCCATGAAAGTACCCATGAACATTACAATGAGTTGCATGCCCAGCAGGATGAGTATGGGATGGAGATCAAGTCCTTGCACCATGTTGGTAAGTCCTTCGGAGGCCCCGGTAAAGGCCAGGATACTGCTGAAGGTCTTGGAAGCTGCTATGATCATCAGAACCATGCCCGTGATTTCAAGAGAACCGGTCATGGTCGCTTTTACCACGCCCCATGTGAGCCGACGGTAGGCAATGGCAACCAATAGAGTGGCGATGACGCCAGAGGCTGCTGCCTCGGTTGGTGTGGCCACCCCCAGGATGATCAGCCCTATAACCATGAAAATAATGAAGGCCATGGGCAGCAGGTATTTGGCCGTCAAAGCCATTCTTCGAGACAAGGAAGTGACTTGAGCTCTGTAAGGTGGGGCAATAGACGGTCTGAGCCAGGTGGTCAATATAATATATGCGGCAAAAAGCAGCCCCAGGATCAACCCGGGAATGACGCCTGCCATAAGAATGTGGCCAACGGAGATTTTTCCGATGCTCGCCAGAATAACGGCCAGGGCGGAAGGGGGGATCAACATGGCAAGCCCGCCAACCCCGATAATGGGTCCCACAGACATGGAGGTGCTGTACCCTCGTTTTTTCATTTCCGGCAGGAGAATGCTCCCGAGCATGGCCGTGTTGGCCATAGTGGATCCGCTGGTTGCGGCAAAAATAGTGCCGCTTGTCGCTGCCAAAAGGCTCAGCCTCCCTGGCAAGCGTCCAAGCCACTGGTCCAAGATATCAATTGTGTTGTAGGCAAGCTTGGATTGGAACATGAGCTCGCCCATGAGAATGAACATGGGAACAGGAGCGAGCCCAAAAGTGGATAGAGAGGTAAAAATATTCAGCGTGACATTTTTTAGACCGGGAAGGCCCATAAACATGATGATTCCCAAGAGATCCATCAGGAAAAAAGAAAACGCGACCGGGAAGCCAAGAAGGAGGAGAAAAATCAACCCGGCGATAAAAAAAAGTAAGACGGTCCACCACTCCACGCTAGTCTCCACCGTCCTTCCTGGGTTGTTTCAAAACATCTAGAAGTTCCATACTTTCCTTCTCAGACCATATGGAGATAAACTTCCGAAAAAACTGTAGCGTTAAGAAAAAGAAGCCCAGGGGAATGATGGCGAGGACCCAGGCTTTCGGCACATCTACGGACCCAACATCTATTACATTCCTGAAAAAATGATCCTGTGTGGTATAGAAGCCAAACCATGCGAGCGTTCCACTCAGAGCCATGCCCATAACACAGTGAATGAGATTCAACGCTTTTCTGCCCTTCCGACCCAGGTGTTGGACAAGGAGTTGTATGGAGACATGCCTATCCCTTTTAAGAACCCAGGTCGTCGCAAGGAAAGTGATCCAGAGCAATGCATATTCGTTGAACTGGACTACCCAGACAGGGGTCGGGAGATGCAACTGGCGGGTAAAAATAGAATAACCAATTGAAAAGGTTACAAAAAGAAGGAGGAGGCACGCTAACACAGCCATTGCATTGCATAATCTATCCAAGAATCTGCCCATTGAAGTCCTCCCTCCTTCTCTTCTTTTTTATACAGGGTATTTCTAGTGCTTTGTAATCAGTTCCCTGATTTTTTTTGCCTCTACCGGTGCCTTCTTTGCAATGGCATTATAGAGGGCATCATCGGCCATCTTCTTGAATTTTGCTGCTTCACCACTAGAGAGTTTAATAAAGGTCATCCCCTCTTTCTTGAATTTTGTCAGTTCGCTGGCCAGCTGTTTCTGTTCGTTCTTGATGTTAAAATGTGCCAATTTTTCAGTCTGCGAGGTCAGCAGGTTCTGGAGATGCCGGGGGAGCCGGTTCCATACATCGAGATTGATTAAGACAAATTGGCAGGGTTCATAAAAACCGGGAAAGACAATGAATTTGGAAACAGGTACCAGGCCGAAATCCCGGATGGTTCCAGGGGGAAGGATATAGCCATCCACCACCCCTCGTTCCATTGCGGTGTAGATGTCCGGTGGCGGCATGCCGATTGGGACCGCTCCTACCGCCTTCATAAAGGGGATAGTAGTTGGAGAACATCTTATTTTTCTGCCCTCGAGATCGCTGACCTTCGCGATAGGCTTTGACAGAAACAGGTAAAATAAAACTCCGGTTCCCACACGCCCCAGCATATGGATATTCGCCTTTTTCTCATGCAAACTTTCAAGATAGTCGAAGACACCAGTCTTGCGCTCCTCCCAGGGACGCATTGTAGTCAGGCTCATTGTATCTATTTCAGGTATTATAGAAGTGTAATAGCTGCCAGCGGTGTATACCATATCGATCAATCCTGTACGACATGCCTCCGCTTGCTCTTTATTGCGAATCACTTCACCGGCGCCCTTGTATTTCACCTTCAGTTCACCGGGGTACTTTTGGTCTGCCGCTTGCTGGACGTTTTCCAAGAATTTAAGAAACTGCTGTGACTCAAAGGTTGACTTGGGCCAGGCTGTGAGAGCGCTGATGGTATAGGTTTTGGCTGAAACCGGGCTGACTGGCAGTATGAACGTGCCAATACAGAAAACCAACACGACTATCGTACAAAGCAGATTTTTCTTAGACATGATTGCTCCTTTCCACTGAGTTGTTTGTTGTGATAAAGGGCCTTTATATTTGGACAACAATTGGAATACCCGAAATATATCTCACCTCCTTTCCTTCTGTACTCTCAAAGGGTTATTGAAACACTGGGGTTGTTTTACATGCATCAATTTGAATGCGGCAAAAGTTGAAGGGTTTTTTGAAAACAATTTACCCTCCGGGAGCGCCGATTTTGCCGAATCTGCTGCGTTGGCAAGGACTTGAAGTATACGA
>Ga0114931_10007949_pt1 | contig 12892 bp, 8 predicted proteins | sample 2SBtaG_FD_89579 | JGI IMG/M metagenome (GOLD analysis project Ga0114931, IMG submission 89579) | Deep subsurface microbial communities from Kolumbo volcano to uncover new lineages of life (NeLLi) - 2SBTROV14_V59a metaG | ecosystem: Environmental > Aquatic > Marine > Volcanic | place: Kolumbo...
GGCATGCCCCGGACTCCCACCCAGTAGTCTCTCCAGGAGCATTCCCGCCTCGGACAGTTGCCCCTGCTGAAAACAGCTAGCCGCACGGCGAAACAAAAGATCCATGTCCCCCAGCTGCGTGGTGTCGTGGCTTGTCATTTCTGAATTGTGTATCGCCTAGCTAAAAGAGCTTAATCCCTGCACTGTCCGGATTGAGTAGACAAATTCACATTTAAACCCTGTTTTAAGTAACGGACTACTTCGAAAACCACCAATATGCTTTCGATACCTACCGCTTCTGGCACCAGAACTGATACTGACTTGTAAATGCAAACGGGTACTCACGTTCAAATGCCCGTGCCTTGTTCTGGTTGGCTACAGATAGGTCGTCGGGATTCAAGAGTCGATAACGATGTAAATCCTGTGGTGTTTCCAGGTCGAAGCCAATTATGCGAAGCCCTGCCGTCTCCAGCATCTCGTACAACTCGTCCATTTCAAAGGTGTGCTCGTGGACATTAAACAGCAGGAACCGGGCTTCGCTAAGTGTAAAGAAGTCCCTGGACGTGGTCATGCTTTTGATGCCCTCATTGGTGTCAGGCAAAGAAACAATATCCTGTCTAGCCTGCCGGATACCGTCAGGTGTTTTGGGCCGGGCCATTTTCCTGATGTACTCCCGCGCCATCAATATCTTATTGCGTGCCGCTTTTCGATAAGTAGACACATGTAACAGACCCTTATCCTCCAGGAGGTCCGAGAATAGCTTTATCGTCTCCGCAGGGCTTTTCATATTATGCAGAACACCACCCGCCTCAATGACATGAAATTTATGTGTACTGGAATCAAGCTCCATAATATCGGCATGTTGAAAAGTAATATTGTTTACCCCCATCTCCCCGGCCATACGTTGACCATACGCAAGGGATGACAGGCTCAGATCAACCGCAAGCACCTCCGTGGCCTCAAATTGCGACGCAGCCAGTATCGCGTGGCGGCCTGTCCCGCAACCCGCAACAAGCATCCTGAGTGGGCGCGGATCAACCCCGGAGTCTGCGAAGCCGGGATACTTGCGGCGAAAAAATATTCGACAGGGTTCCGGCGAATACGTACCCACACTGAGCCAGCGCGGATAGGGAGAATCGTCATATTCACCTTCTATTTCCCGTGAGTGTGACGATTCGATCTGTGTCAACCTTGTGATATTACCCCTTATTTCCGCCTCTATCCTGAAATCATTGAGTTGCCTTTTAATCAGCAAGTCCAGTTGCATTACGCCAGGCTCGTACAGACACTCTATGTAGCGATCAATGAATTCCAGTGCATGCAGCGGGCGGTACATGGCAAGTACGATAAGCCGGAATATATCCGAGCTCTCCGGTTTTTCTGTTTCACGCCTACCAGATGACAGAGACTGTTCAAGGCGCTCCAGTTTATCCTCCTGGTCTGAGGTAATGGCGTAGCTGTACTCGGTTTGGAAACACTGACAGGCAAGGCTTGCAAGAAATGAATAATCAAGGTTGTACAGGCCTTCCTGGCTTACAGGTTCCCGATCGGCAATGTTCAAACAAACGTTACGAATCCTGGTAAGCATCACTTCAAGACCCACATCACTTACCGTTGTATTGCACAAGATATTCAGAAACAGCTCATCATTGAACAGGGGGGTGAAGTGACCGGAAAGTATTTCGGCTTCAAGGCGTTGAATATCAACTGCCACCGATGACCCAAAGATGAGGTTTAATGACGGATCTTGTTGCAATAGTCGCAGAGACGGCTTGAATAACGTCTCATAGTCTAACCGGTCTGCGCTGAAGCTCCTGGTAATTTCCGCGCGAACACGTTTCAGCGTCTCTTCCCGGCGGGGAAGATCAGACAACAACATCGGAAATATTTGCCTGAGGGCAAGGTTGTCCGGGTATTTCTCCAGGATATCGAGACAGCCGTCAAGAGCTTCGGGAACTTCACCGAGTTCCCAATGGAGCAGGCACAGGCTAGCCCGGGATGGCATATCATATTGGTCGGCTGCAGTGATGATACTCCACTGCTCGATAGCCCCTTGCGTATCTCCCTTGTTCCGGAGCAGCGTGGCAAGCGATCTGCGAACATCAAGTAATGCTGGACCGTATTGTACCGCCTGGCGCAGGTGGTGTTCCGCCGGATCCAGCCTGCCCATGTTTGAGTAAACCGTTCCAAGACCTTCATGAGCCGAGGCAGACTTCGGATCCAGCCGAAGCGCCGTGCTGAAAGTGTCCTCGGCATCCTCCCATCGGTTGAGTTGTATCAACAACCGTCCCGTCGCACAGTGAATACTCAGGCGATCAGGCGATATCGCGGTGATCAAGCAATAGGCCTCAACGGCTTCCGGCAGCCTTTCCAGAGACTGCAGTACATGGGCTTTGGTCAATAGTGCACCGGTGAATTCAGGGTCCAGGCTGATCGCACGCTCGCAACTCTCGAGGGCTGCGTTATTTTTACCGGTCGCAGCCTGCAACCTGCCCAGCAGGATCCATGCTTCTGGATTATCCGGTTGTAGTTTGCAGATTTCGAGATACAGATTACAGGCATCCTCCAATTGTCCTGCATCAGTAAGCGCCTCGGCGCGAATCTGTAGTTCCCGGGATTTATGTTGTTTGGTATTCACTGGTTACTGCTTTATCCGGGCATATACAAGGTGTGTTTGATTAGAATGATCACAAAGCTTACAGACAACTTGCCAAACTGCACGTCCTGTGGGCGGATACCGGGTCTACTGGAAGCATAACCCACCTATTCTTCAGGAATCCAGCTCATCTGTAATTCCCTGACGACAGTCAGCCTGTAATCGAAAGAACAGTACCGCCGCTCGCCCTGTGCTGATCAAGCTGAATCTATCTTATGATGTAATCAGGCCTGTTGTGACTGGAAGCGTTCCCACATCGATTCATAGGATTCTTCCATGGCACGGGCCAGGCCGGCACCGTCACAGAGCGGGGAACACGCCATCTGTTCACGCAGGTTCGCACGTAAGTCGGCACGCCTGGCAGGGTCGCGCGCCAGCGCGAGCGCCTTTTCCAGATATTCTTCCCGGCTCTCCGCAACCAGATCCTCAAGCCCCACTGCATTCAGCTTACTGGCGCTGATGCGCTCCACATAGCGCTGCCCGGCCAGAGTCACCACCGGCACCCCCATCCACAATGCCTCAGCCGTCGTGGTGCCCCCGGTGCGCGGAAACGTGTCCAGCACAATGTCCACCCTGGCATACATAGACAGATAGGCATCTAAAGGCACGCCTTGCTGCAGTACCAGACGAGCCGGGGTAATCCCGTGATGCGCAAACCGCGCATATACTTGTTCACGGGTCAGAATCTCCCCCAGCGGCATATCCATTATCAATAGCTGGCTGGCCGGCAAGGCATGCAACAGCTCACACCACGTCGCAATTACATCCTCGGTCAGCTTTGACAGATTACTGAAGGAGCCGAACATGACTTGCCCATCCGTGTGAGGCCCGGGTGCCACCGGCGGCGCCCCCAGCGGAGGTTGATAACACACCCAGCAACGCGGCAGTCGCCAGATTAACTCAACTGCCTGTTCCTGAGTATCCGGTGGGTGCAGCACTGAATCAGTGATCCAGTAATCCATCGAGGCAAGCCCGGTACCGGCAAAATACCCCAGGTAGGTCACCTGCACCGGCGCCGGACGGTAAGTGAAGGCCCTCAAGCGATTGCCTCGCGTATGCCCCGCCAGGTCTACCAGGATGTCAATGCCATCAGCATGGATCTGACGGGCCAGCTCGGCATCATCAAGGTCATCCACGAAGCGCCAGTGCCCGGCAAGCACGCGCAGGCGTACGGTAGTGGCATCGGAAAGCGCCTGACTGCGTGTGGAATAACAAAAGATCTCGAAACGAGCCTGGTCGTGTGCGGCGAGTAGCGGTTCAAAGAAATAACTGGCGGCATGCATGCAAAAATCATAGGACACATAGCCGACCTTCAACCGCTGTCCGGGGCGGGATTCAGGCTTGCACTCCGGTAACGGTCGTAAACGCCCCCCCTCTCCATGGATCCTGTCCCAATTCCGGTGTTCTTCAAGCATCTCATCAGATGGCAGTTCTGCGCATGCCCCCAGCAGAAACAGCAGGTTGCTATGGCACTTTGCATAATCCGGTTTCAGTTCCAGCGCATGTCGGTATTGATCCTCAGCCTCCTCTGCTCGTCCGGTTTCCCGTAATGTCTCTCCATAATTGTTGTATGTCTCGGCCAGGTCCGGCTTCAGTTTCAGGGCACAGCGAAAACTGTCCATAGCGGCCTCTGGTCGGCACAGCTTGCGTAATACGATTCCACGGTTGTTATATGCCTCAGCATGGCCAGGCTGGAGCCGGATCACCTGATCATAGGCAAACAGCGCCCCTTCCAGGTTGCCCATTTCCCTTAATGTAGCCCCGCGACGGAGATATGCCTCGGAGAAATCCGGTGCAAGCCTGATCGCCTGGTCAAAGGATGCAAGCGCCCCCTTCAGGCGCCCTCCTGCATACAGGGCAAGGCCAAGATTGAAATGGAGCATGGGGCGGTGATCCGGGTCATTTCTTATGGCCTGAGAGATCAACCGGTCAGCGAGATCATACTCACCACGATTGCCGGCAATGACACCTAACAAGTGAGTGGCATCAACGTAATCAGGACTCTTGTCCAGCACTCTTTGCGCAAGGACTTCAGCCTCGTCCAGCTGCCCCTTCTGAAAACAGGTGACTGCCTTCTGCAACAGTGCCACGAGCTCATTTTGTATTACATTCTGATCGTTATTCATTGCTAATTACCAAACGCGAGTACTGGCTGCTTACCTCAGATAATCCGTTTTCTATCACTGCTGCCCCACCAACCGCAATCCCGGCAGATATATGTTGATTAAATGCGTAGCAATCGTAAGATTAGGAATTGCTATGGTTCGGAAGTTTGTGGTCATTATAAAAACGCATCCGGAATACACACACAGGTACTGCCATATAATTAGAGTTCCCGGACAAAGTCAACAGGATACCAGGAACAGATTGTGAATGACTGATGATGATTTAATCTTTTTTTGTGGAATCACTCGTTCTGAATTAACAAAAGACTGTTCGAACCCGAGGCCCTTATTATGACGTTACTCTTTATTCAGGAAAAGAGGCAATGAAAAGAGAGATCGTATTTGTGCATGTGCCAAAGACCGGTGGCGCCAGCGTGTTACAAATATGTTTACGCCATAGAGTGGTAGTAATTGGGCACGACCTGAGACATCCGAATTATTTCTCCCTGATGGACTATAAGAAGCATAAACCGGATATTTTCAGCTTCACTATCGTCAGAAACCCCTGGGACAGAGTGGTCAGCACGTATTTTTTCCTGAAGGGAGGCGGTATAAAACAGGAAGACAAGGAAGATTCAGGGAGATTTGTGGACCGATACAGCTGTTTTGATGAGTTTGTTCTTGAAGCGTTCAAGGATGAGGAGATCCTTGAGCAGATTCACTTCAGACCGCAGCACAAATGGTTGTCAGATGACAGAAGTCTTATTGTAGACCAAGTAGGAAAGTTTGAACACTTACAGGAAGATTGTTCAAAATGGTTCAGGTTGGTGGGTTTACCAAACTACACGTTACCGCATGTCAACAAGAGTACGCACAATCAATACAAGACCTACTATACGGACAAAACAGCCACAATAATACGCCATATTTATTCAAGGGATATTGAGTTATTTAAATATAATTTCTAACCACTACTCCACTACCCGGTAGAATTACACAAAGAACCAGAGTGATAGATCTAGGCCCAAATAAGAAAAGAATTATTCGTTTGCGACGGAATATTGCAGACCGTTGCCTGATGTGCCCACCAGGATATCAACTGGAACAGTTATTCCGCAGCGACAAAGGTATTAACTACAAAGCACTATTACGGCAAATCGTGGCAGAAATACCCTCCAGTCAACCGGAAAAGTCCTTCGGTGCCGGTTTGCGTGAGAAACTGCGTCGAGTCGGCAATGAGTCTCTTGATGCCGGTTTGTTGATGGCCTCAATGCTGTACAACCGCGCCTACGATCTGCCATTCATTCCGGACCTTGGCCGGATCCCCGGCTTTTTTATAGGAGATTTTCTGCACTACATGACGAACCCTGTTCTCCTGTTTACCGAACAGGGAGAGGAGGAACGATATATTGCATATATGGAGAAATGGATCAGCTATCTCCACAAACATATTACCGGCGATAAAAGTGTCCCGTTCTGGGAACAGGTGGCAGAGTTTTTCGTAGCAAATTCCGATTTTGGCCCGCTTTACTTCAGTGATGCAAATCTTGTGAAACTATACACAATGCGAGGCGATATCATTGAACATTTCCTGCTGATAAATGTCCATGGAACCGACTATAGTTTTCAATACGATGCGCACAGGAAAGACGAACAAATCCGGATCGGAATTCTTGCAAAACATTTTACGCCGCATCCTGAAACATTTGCAGCACTGCCCGTGTATGAACATCTTGGTCCGGATTTCAGGGTAATACTATATTCATTCAATTCTGTAGAGTCTGACGTCCAGGACTATTGCCACAGCCATGCTCACGAGTTGAAAGTGTTGCCGCAGCAACTTGATCTACAGGTCATGACCGTTCGTGATGATGATCTTGATATTCTGTTTGTAGCAACCAATGTGACCTCAAAAGTCAACCAGGCATGCCTGTTAGCCGCACACAGACTGGCACGACGACAAATTTCGGGTGTAGGATCTGTTACAACGACAGGGCTTCGAAATGTCGATTATTACCTGACGGGGAAACTGACTGATAATCCGGGCAATAGCGTGCAATACAGGGAGTCTCTGTTATGGATGCCCGGGCCTGCGCATTGTTTCTCGTACTGTGGCTCGAATAATTATGCTGTAGAAAATGTAACACGGCATGAATTAGGAATAAAAGAGGATGCAATTGTCTACATGTCAGGCTCGAACATGTTCAAAATATTACCGGAACTTGGGCATTCCTGGGCAGTGATACTTAAAGAGGTACCTGACTCTGTGCTTATGCTTTACCCCTACGGTCCCAACTGGTCAGCGGACTACCCCCGGCAGGAATTTACCTGCCGCATTCAGGGTATTTTTAGAAAGTGCGGAATAGCAAGCTCCAGACTGGTTATCCTGGACCCACAACCGGTACCAGACCGTAATCAGATCATGGAATATGTAAAGCTGGGGGATATCTATCTTGATTCATTCCCGTTCTCAGGCACTACATCATTGATTGAGCCTCTGGGACTCGGGAAACCGGTAATCACCAGACAGGGCAGAACATTCCGCACGTCAATGGGTGCTGCACTGCTGAAATCAATATCCATGGAGAAACTTATAGCTTCTTCCGTCTCTGATTATATTCAGATCGCCACCGAACTGGGTGATGACCATGAACTGCGCAAACGACTGGGAGACATTATCATGGCAGCAATGAATAATAATCCACCGTTCCTGAATAGCGAATTATACTCAGGAAACGTAGCTAATATCTTTCGTAACCCCGTGTACAAGGCCATAGAATCCGGGCAGGATGTTTAGCGCCCTATATTACGTATGTTAATTAATCGCCGTGGCAAGAGTACGAAAAACACCACAGGGTGAATCCATAACTCTCATACTGGGTTCAAACGGGAGCCAGGTATTGGTTATTTCCGGCGTCTGGAACAAACTGATACCCACCGACGGAACCAGGGTCTAATTACAGGGTTACCTGGAGCAGGAATTTTGCCATACAATCAATCCGACCTGGATGTCATTAAAAACAAGGCTATCAACTGCCTGCAACGCCATGAGTTGCAAGAAGCCGCCAGGCTCGTTGAGTCTGTCTGCCTGAAAAGCAGTGGTGATACTGATGCATGGGAAATGCTGGCATCAGTCTACAACCAGCTTGGCGACATCGACAAGGTAGTACACGCCTGCCGGCAACTTGCCAGTCTCCAGCCACAATCAGCCCGCACACAATTCAACCTGGCCTTTGGATTGCATGAAACAGGGCAGTTAAACGATGCAATCGGCTGCTACCAGAAGGTGCTCGATTTGGAACCAACGCATGTTGAAGCGCAATACAACCTCGGAGTCGCATTTCAGGAACAGGGGAACCCGGGCGCCGCTATCAGTCATTACAGAAAAGTGCTGGGAATTCGGCCACATTGGCAAAAAGCACAAAATAATCTAGCCCTGGCTCTAAGAGAAACTGGCGATCTCCAGGGTGCAATAGCTATTCTACAGCATGCGATTGAAGCCAACCCCTCATCTATAAAGCTCCACCATGCACTTGGGGAAACTTATGAGGATGATGACCAGATTGAGAAATCGATCAGACTTTATCAAAAGGCTCTTGGCATGGACCAGAAGAATGCTACATCTTATTTACATCTTGGGGGTGCCTTGCTTAGCCTGGGGGATTTCGATACCGCATTGTCACAGTACCAAATAGCCCTTCAGAAACTGCCCGGGAATCCCGACATCCTGCTTGGCCTTGTCGATGTATACGATGCAATGGGAGAATATGAGCAAGCTTGTAAATATCTGCAGCCATTACTCGATAAACGTCCTGAGAGAGTCGATATTGCACTCAGATTTTCAATACTCTGCAAACACATGCACCGGTGCAGTGAAGCTACAGCTATGCTTCAGCGGCTGATCAAGCAAGACAATCTACAGACGCCTGACGCGAGGAGGTCGCATTTTTCGCTAGGGAGGTTGTTTGATGCTGCGGAGGATTACAATCAGGCTTTTAAACATTTCCAACTTGCCAATAATTTAAGCCACTTCTCCTATGACATACAGCGATTCTCTGAGTTGACTAAACTATTGACCGCGACATACTCAGCGGAGAATATAGCAAAGCTACCGCGCATAAAGACAGGTCAGGATTATCCAGAACCTGTGTTTATTGTCGGGATGCCACGCTCCGGAACGTCGCTGCTTGAACAGATCATTTCCACACATACCAATGCATTCGGAGCCGGGGAACTGAATGTAATACCCTTGCTCGTGGCCAACATGGGCAGCGAGCTTCTCAGCAACTACCCGTATCCGCTCTGCTTGAACGAACTCACGGAGGGAATATTATGTGAATTCAACAAGCGCTACATGGATTATATCGGGAAGCTTTATGCCGGCTCACCCCAGGTAGTTACAGACAAAATGCCTGAGAACTATCTGCACCTTGGGCTAATTGAGTTGCTGTTTCCGCAAGCGAAAGTGATTCACTGTGTTCGCGATCCTATGGACACATGTTTTTCTTGTTACACACAGGAATTTAGTGGCACGCATCATTATGCATATGACCTGACAAATCTGGGCGCCTATTATTACCAGTACCAGAGGATCATGGCGCACTGGAGCCAGGTACTCATGCTTCCGATTCTGGAAGTCCGATACGAAGACATGGTCACCGACACCGAATCTACCTGCCATGAGATATTTGATTTCCTGGGGCTTGACTGGGAGGAACAGTGCCTTCTTTTCTACGAATCCGGTCGATTTGTCAAGACTGTGAGTCAAAAACAGGTCAAACAGCCAATCTATACCGAATCGATTGGGCGCTGGAAGCACTATCAAGCATACCTGGGGCCACTGGAATCAGCGCTGAAAAAAGGCATGTAATTATATACAGTAACTTCGTTGTAGATATTACAGTGGGAGGCAGATGCTTCATATTTTCCAATATACCGCTATCGACAAATATGTTTTTCATGCATGAGGCATGCCCGACCGGTACTGGATCAAGATTACTCATTCCGTGGGACATACTCTGCAGCTGGTGTTAGCTACCTCCAGGGCAACTAATCCATTAGTTATTTTTGCGGCTCTTCCCCTGGTCGAGTAGGTCGCACCTGTCCAGCATGGATCCATTGTCCCGCACCTCTCTTGTCAGGGAACGCTGCAAGCCCTCCCTGGACGCTCAACGGCTTCATCCCTGAAGCCGATGCCCCCGACAAGAGAGGTGCGGGACAACGGATTACCGAACGTCTCTACAGTTACTCGATCAGTGGAAGAGTCATTTTTGCTTTACATGGATTATCATAAAGATAAAATGGTAAAAGTTATGAACGCACCACCCTGGCAGACGGACGTTACCTCATGGTTCCAGCAAGCAACCACATACATTCAGAATGGTCAATTGGATGTAGCTGAAATATATATTAAACGAATCCTGAGCCTGCATCCAGAGCATGCAGGCGCCAACCATTGTATGGGCCTCATTGCAAGCCAGCGTCGTGAATATGATTTGGCTTGCCAGTTAATATCCCGAGCCATAAAAAGTAATCCGGACGAGCCCCTATTCCACCTACACCTTGGTATTGCCTTGCAAATGGGGGGCCATTTCGAGGATGCGCTGGCATCTTTTGATCGCACCATTCAACTCAAGCCAATGCTTGTTGATGCACATATCGGCCGTGGCTATATTTTACGGGGTCTCGGCCGTCTGGAGGAGGCCCTGGCGGCCTATGATAAGGCTACCCTGATCAACCCCGAATCTGCTGACACACACAGAAGTCGCGGTGATATGTTAAGTGGCATGGGGCGCATGGAGGAGGCATTAATAGCCTATAGGCAGGCCATTCAGATCAATCCTGAAGATTCTAATACCCACTGCAATTGTGGTGTAGCCTTGAGTATGCTGGGTCGTATGGAGGATGCACTGGTGTCCTATAGAAAGGCCATCAGGATTAACCCAGCTTTTGTAAGAGCATATAACAATTATGGAAATGCATTAAGGGCTTTGCACCGCCTGGAGGAGAGCCTGGCGGCCTTTGAGCAGGCTCTCCACATTAGCCCACAGTGTGGTGAGACGCATAGAAATCGTGGTGCTGCATTAGATGCACTGGGTCGTGCGGAGGAGGCACTGATAGCTTATGAGCAGGCTATCAGAATTAACCCGGAGGATGCCAAGGCTCATCACTTTTATGCAATGTCCTTGTTGCTGATGGGTGATTTTCAGCGTGGCTGGAAAGAATACGAATGGCGCTGGAAAGACAAGGATTACACCACTCCACACCGAAACTTCAATCGTCCGCTTTGGAATGGAGAATCATTACATGGAAAAACCATTCTATTGCACGCCGAGCAAGGGCTTGGTGATACACTGCAGTTCATAAGATATGTCTCATATGTGGCGCAAGCAGGTGGGCGGATAGTGGTGGAATGCCAAAAAGCATGCATCAAATTATTGTCAGATATTGAGGAGATTGATCTGCTGGTTCAGCAGGGTGAGCCACTACCCGCCTTTGATGCCCATGCACCGCTACTAAGTCTCCCAGGAATACTGGGGACCACACTTGATACCATTCCAGGCGCCACCCCCTACTTGTCTGCGCCGCCACTTTCTTCATCTCTCATTGAGCAGTTCAGAATGAATACGAAAGATATTCGTATTGGCATCGTTTGGGCCGGGAATCCTGAGCATATTAATGATCGCAATCGCTCTATTGAGCTGACATGGTTTCACTCTCTGTTAGCTGTTCCGAATACCAGGTGGTACAGTCTCCAGGTTGGCAACAGGCATGCGGATCTTGGAAAGACAGAGGGATTTGATGTTACAGAAGATACAAGCCCATACCTTACAGACTTCTCTGTTACGGCTACTGTCATTAATCAGCTTGATCTTGTGATATCTGTTGACACCTCGGTGGCACACCTTGCTGGCGCACTGGGCAAACCTGTGTGGGTATTACTACCCTATAACCGGGAATGGCGCTGGCTGCTAAATCGTGACGATTCACCGTGGTATCCAGACATGCGGTTATTTCGCCAACAGACCCGGGGGAGTTGGCAGGGCGTGTTCGAAGAAGTTGGTAATGCACTGATGGAATTGGACATCGATTAATGAAGCCAGAGTATCGTTACCCGCGCTCGAATTGCGACTATTCTTTTATTACTTTCACCACCATGCGAAACTCTTTGATGACATTGTTATATCTTCTTGCTGCGGATAGTAATTCCCCTTCAGATAATTTTCTCTCCTTCTGAATTTGCACCCACAATGGATCGAGCGTGACATTTATACTCACTATCTCCAGATCAACATCTAAATAAATACCTAACGGGCTGTTAGGCAATCCATCTGCTACCCACTTTTCATTATTCATTTTTGAGAACAGCCCAATACCTTCTGGTGTAATTTTTCTAACATGGGTTGGATCATTAATGAAATCATCATGCCTTGGGTGGGGAACAGCAATATTAACTAATGCCTGGTCTTTACATACACGATATATTTCTTTAACAATATTCAGATATATATTCGTTTCCTGCCCTAGATGTTCCATTACATGATTCAATACTATTTCCGTTACGCTGGAGTCGTCCCATGGCCACGGGAAGATTTCCAGATCATGATGTAGATCCGGCTCACCGTATTTGTCTACATTGATGTAGCCTTTTTTGTGGTTTACTCCACATCCTAGATTCAACTTGATATCTTTTACCATGTAAAGTTCCTATAGATAACATTGCAATTGAGATGAGCAACATTAGCCACACATTTCTTGAAGTTCCTTGTCAGCCAGTCTTGAATAAATGTGCGGCCCAACCTGGAATTTTCCGATGAAACAAATGAAATCCTGGAGAAGAACTCCCAAATTGGTAATTAAATGATTTTGCCACCAAATTCAGGCTGTTTCGTGAGAAAAGACTAATATGCCCGTTTCTTGGCGATGCATACACCAGGTCAATCGATGATTTTGTTTAATGTTTCCATCCGACAATAGCGTGGACAACATAATAATACCGTCATTCTCCAGAAGAGTATTTAACTGCGACATTAGTACCTTACCACTGAAATGTTGGACAAGAATACAAAGAAATTCTCATGCTGTATCAGAACAGAGTGCAGGGAGAACGAAATATTCACGGACCTTAAGTGATGCAGCCAGGACACGCCGA
>Ga0114931_10007950_pt1 | contig 12892 bp, 10 predicted proteins | sample 2SBtaG_FD_89579 | JGI IMG/M metagenome (GOLD analysis project Ga0114931, IMG submission 89579) | Deep subsurface microbial communities from Kolumbo volcano to uncover new lineages of life (NeLLi) - 2SBTROV14_V59a metaG | ecosystem: Environmental > Aquatic > Marine > Volcanic | place: Kolumbo...
ACCTCTCTCAGTGAGGATCGCTTCCTCGAATTCGTCATCGACGAGCTTGAGAAACAAGACCTGCCGGATGGTGCAATCTGCTTCGAGATTACCGAGACAGCTGCGATCTCCAATCTGTCGCGCGTCGTGCATTTTATGCAGGAGCTGAAGAAACTCGGCTGCAAGTTCTCGCTCGATGATTTTGGCAGTGGATTGTCGTCATTCACCTACCTCAAGAATTTGCCGGTCGATTACCTGAAGATTGATGGCCAGTTTATCAGCAACGTTGCTGAAGATTCCATCGACGAAAGCATGGTCAAGGCGATCAGTGAGGTCGGCCACGCGATGGGTATAGAGACGATCGCGGAACGCGTTGAGACCAAACAGGTTCTGCAAAAGCTTGGTTCACTTGGCGTTGAATTTGCGCAGGGTTATTACATTGCCAGGCCAGCATCCGTGCAGTCATTCGAGCCCTGGGATGGCAAGTCAGGCCAACTATCGGCCTAAAGGATGATCGACGGGTACTCGGCACGGGATTAAGAACTCTGCCGGTCCGCATTGTCCACGACTGGCATCGCGATTTTGTTGCGGTACACTGTCACAATGGTCGAAGATTCCACCCCTTTGGATGACACTGAAGCTCCGGCGCAGTTACTGTGCGCCGACGAGCCGGGACCATTCCAGGTACTTAATCCATTGTCGGAATTGCCGATTCTGCTGGTCTGCGACCATGCCAGTTTCCGCTTCCCGAAGTCACTGGGTGATATGGGGCTCGATCCCTTTGCTCGCCGCTGCCATCTTGCCGTCGATATCGGTGCCGGCGCGCTGACTGAAAAGCTTGCGGCCAGCCTCGGTGTAACGGCGGTCCTGGCGCAGTATTCGCGCCTCGTTATGGACTGCAACCGCCAATTGATGGATCCCAGTGCATTCCTGCAATTTGGTGACGGTATTCTCGTTCCGGGTAATCGAAACCTGCACCAGTCGGACAAGGACCTGCGCGCCGAAACCCTGTACTGGCCGTATCACTCCGCTGTCGATAAGCAGGTACAACGCCTGCGGAACACCGGCCCGGCACCGGCTTTCATCGCCGTGCACAGTTTTACGCCAGTCATGAACGGTGAAGTGCGCCAATGGCAAATGGGCGTGCTGTGGGACACGGACACCCGACTGCGGGAGATTTTTCTTGAGGACTTCACGGCCGCGGGCTATTTCGTTGGTGACAACGAACCGTACTCCGGCAAAGCACCGCAGGACTTCACTATCGATCATCACGCGGAAGAAATCGGTTTGCCGCATGTGGGTATCGAGATTCGCCAGGACCTGATCGACGATGATGCCGGGGTCGACGAAATTGCGAGCGTCATGCACAAGATCATCGAATCAATACCCAAAAGACTAAAAGCGATGGGGACAGGAGATGGGGAAGAACGAACCAACATTCACGATAGGGGTTGAGGAAGAGTATTTGCTCGTCGACAAGGAGACGCGGGCTCTTGTCATCGATCCGCCGGAAACCTTGATGGCCGAAGCCGAAGAGAAATGTGGCGCACAAGTGACGGCCGAGTTGCTGCGCTCACAAATCGAGGTTGGCACAAAGGTTTGCCACAACGTGCAGGAGGCACGGCAGGATCTTGCGCAACTGCGCGGCAACATCATTGAAGTCGCTGATGGTCATGGTCTGGCTCCGATCGCCGCATCGACACATCCGTTCTCGAAGTGGACAGACCAAAAACATACCGAGAAAGAGCGCTATTCCATGCTGACCCATGAGATGCAGGGTGCCGCGCGGCGACTCGTGATATGCGGCATGCATGTACATGTCGGTATTGATGACGATGAATTGCGCATTGATCTCATGAATCAAATCTCCTATTTTCTGCCGCACTTGCTCGCGCTGTCGTGTTCATCGCCGTTCTGGGGAGGCAGGGACACCGGTCTGAAGAGTTACCGCCTGACGATTTTCGATGCCTTGCCGCGGACCGGGTTGCCGGAGCGTTTTGCGAGTTGGGCCGAGTACCAGCGCCACGTCAATATCCTGAAGGGTGCAGGCTTGATCGATGATACGACACGAATCTGGTGGGACCTGCGCCCGAGTGCGCGTTTTCCGACGCTTGAAACGCGCATCATGGACGTATGCACAAGGCTCGACGACACCATCGCGTTGACGTCGCTACTCGTTTGCATCATGCGCATGTTGTATCGCCTGCGTACGCGCAATCAGCGCTGGCGGATTTACACGCCGATGTTGATTCGTGAAAATCGCTGGCGAGCGATGCGTTACAGCTTCGATGAAGGCATGATCGATCTCGCTAAAGGCGTGGTCGTTCCGTTCGAAGACCTGCTGGAGGAAATGCTGGCACACGTGTCCGAAGACGCCGAAGCACTGGGCTGTGAAAATGAACTCGCTGACGTACGGCGAATTCTTTCCAGGGGAACGAGTGCACATCGTCAGCTGAAAGGCTATGAGCTGGAAAGAGCGAACGGTGCCAGTGTTGAGGACAGTTTGAAATCGGTCGTCGACACATTGATCGCGGATACGGCGGAAGGCCTCAAAATGTGATCGGATTCCCACTTTGGGCACCGGAATGCGGCCTGCGTCGCATTATGTAGAGCCAGACCCCGTTAGCATTGTCTCATGTCGATGCTTAACCCTTTAGTGGCGCCGTTTCTGGCGATTTTCGCGGTAGCTTACGCGGTGCTTGCGATGCGCGTTTCACGCTCCGCCCCGCAGTATGCGAACAACATGGTCAGCTTCTTCCTGTTCCTGATCGCGGGCATGATGGCGGGGTCAGCATTCTCCTACGCTACGACTGACGCGAATCTGTTCGCTATCGGCCGAACCTTAAGTTTCTTCTCGGCCGGATTTATTCCGGTGGTTTTCTACATCATTTACCGTGATTACACGGTTGGTACCCCGAGTGCGCTGGTCATCGTGATGCTCAGCATTGTGCCTCTGGTGACAACCGGACTGGCGATGACGAACTCCCTGCACAATCTCATCTGGGTCGCGAACGAAACCGCCAATGGTCTCAGTCACAGCAACGTGACCGATCACTATTGGTACAACCGGGTATACGCACCGTTTACGTACGGCCTGTTCGCCTATTCGGCAATCGCGCTCATCGGACGATTGCCGAGCATAGCGCCGGCTCACCGAAAAACTATTTCCATGCTGCTGGCCTGCGCGTTGTTACCGTTCGTGGTCAGTATAGCGAACACTTTTCTTAGTCTGGGGCCGCCGGATTTTCCGTTTACCTCGATGACGCTGGCTTTTCTCTGGCCGTTCTTTGCCTATGCCAGCCTGAAGTTGCGAGTACACGAGTTCAGCCCGGTTGCGTATCAGACTTTATTCGATCACGTGCGTGACCCGATTTTCGTTCTCGATAATGAGCAGCGTATCATTTGTGCAAACAAAGCTGCGCAGCAATTGCTGGAGGGCGATGAACATGAATTGATCGGTTGCAAGTTGTGGGAAGACTTTCCTGCTGCCCGCGCGATAATCGAGCAAGCGAAAGAACTCGATTTGACGCAGACGCTGCGCATGGATACCAACAATATCTACGAGGTCAGCGTCGGTCCGCTATCCGGACCAAACGGACAAAGCGTCGGCGTGGTGGTCGTATGTCGTGATGTTACCGAACGGCGCCAGGCACTGAGTCAGTTGGCGGAAAGCGAGCATCTGATTCGTACCTTAATCGAGACATCGTCTAACGGTATCCTGCGGTTCGCGCGCGATGAAAACGACCCTGATCACAAGTTTCGCTGTGTTTTTGCCAATCGTGCTGCAGAATCATTCGCTGGAGAGGGACTCGGAACACTGGTGGGTATGCCGCTGGAAAAGCTGCACTACCTGAATCCTGAAAAACTCATGAAGCACTTCGGTGGTGAGGACAAAGCACAAACACAGGTGAGCTTTGAAGTGGCTGCTGACACGGATCAGGACGATCACTGGCTGCGTATCGTCGGCGAGCCGGTAGGTGATGATTTTTCGGTCACCCTGGTCGATATTACGCAACGCAAACGCAACGAAGACAAGATGCTTGCCGATGCGTTGCGAGACCCGTTGACCGGCATACTGAATCGTCGTGGATTCGAGCAGGAAGGTGCGGCGTGCATCCGTCGCAGCAGTGTTGGTGCGGTCCTGTATCTCGATTTGAATCAATTCAAATCGATTAATGATCGATTCGGTCACCAGGCAGGCGATGCACTGCTGAAAGCGTTTTGTCATCGACTGGAGTTCTGTCTGCGTCCCGAGGATATTTTGGGCCGGCTCGGTGGCGATGAATTCGCGATCATCTTGCCAGGCGTCCCGGTCGACGATGTCAGGCATATCGCCGAGCGCCTCGTGCAGACCGCATCGGAGGCATACATACTCCAGGGTCAGGAGATCAAGTGCACGGCGAGCGTCGGGATTGCCCTGATGCTAAAACACGGTGAAGAGCTATGGCACCTTCTCAGCGTAGCGGATGCGGCCATGTACGATGCCAAGAGTATCCCTGAAGAAGAGGCGGCCAACGATCGCGCCGCTTACATCGAAAAAGCCACCGCCTCGTAGGAGCGCGTCCCACGCGCGACCCCAATGTCGCGATCATCACACGCGTCACCAGTCGCTACTGCCTGTTGTGTCGTGTCGGCCGACGCGTGTGATGATCGTGACGGTCGCGCGTGGGACGCGCTCCTACAGGAGGCTGGGGTCGCGCGCAGGGCGCGCTCCTACGGTAGTGGGTAGACCACAATATCCAGCGCGGCCGGATTACCGATGGTGTCGAAAGCAACCATATCGATGACATCCCCGCGGGCGAGGTCGAGGCGGAAAGGACCGGCAAGTGCTGCGGTGTCCTGGAAGTCGGTGATGTACAGATCGAAACTGCCGGGTGCCAGTTCAAGTGCTTGAATCGGCACATTGGAAGTAATGCCTATTCGAATCGGGATTTGTCCGTCAATGCCGGCACCGGCATCGACGACATACAAATCCGTAAAATCAAAGTTATTGGTCGCCGGGAAGTAGAGTAACTTGGCCGCAGTGCTGATCGACCTGCGATCCAATATATTGTTCGTTGTCGAGTAGACACCACCGGAGCCGATCGCCGTGACGCGATAATGCAGGTTCTCAGCCGCGGTAAACATTGTGTCCAGCGATACGACGGATGTATCACCGCCTGGCGTATAAAAATACTCGTAGCTGCCTGCAGCGACATCGATGTCCGCGCTCAGGTCGCGATACGCATGGCTTGTGAGTATCGGCGAGTTCAGGGCCGCGTCGTCATAGACGTCCGTTGTGCCCATTTCCATCGCTGCATGCAGGAATTGCACGGTTGATAATGCGAGAGGATCGCGAAATGCAATTGCGCCGCCTTGTGCGCTGAACCCACGTACGACCAATGATGTAGTGTCATTGGCATCGCCGTCAAACGGTGTGATGATCAGGTCGGTCCGCGGCAAAACAGTGGTCGGCCGCGATGTATAAAGAACGTCTGCCGGATCACCGCCGGTCGTGATGGTAATGACGTAGTCGTCTGCCTCAAAATCCAGTGGCGCCGAAATTTCGCCAAAATTCAGCGTCGCCACCTGTTCACCGAGAACCGGTGCCACGCCGTTCAGTGCAAAATAAACGTCAATGCTGCTGGCGCCGAACTGATCGCTGGTATGTGCAAAGCGTGCCTGGAAGACCGTATCAGTATCGACAAAATCGCGCTGCGTTTCTTCCCACAGTGTCAATACCGGCGCGGCGATGGTCCCGGTTGCCACTAATGTGTAATGCTGGTTCGCGACAAAGTCGATATGCTGGCTGGCAATCCGGGTTAGCGCCGTGTCACCGGCAAAGAAGGTATCGAAGTTAAACGTAAAGTCGAGGTCATCGTAGCTGGCTACTGTTGACGCGCCTTTGTACGGGACCTGGCCGATCGTTGTCTCCTCGATCAGGAAATTCAAACTCGGTGACCCGTGGATCGCGTTGATTGCCATGATACTGGCTTTGCCGGTCGGAGTTGGCCGGTTTGATCCTACACCGCAGGCACCCAGCATAAATCCACTGGCAAGCACCAGCACCAATACAATCTGTTTCATCAATTGATTCATTCTTTTGTTGCACCACCAAAGCCGTACACCGACTTCATTTCCAGAAATTCTTCCATTCCGTGAGCACCCCATTCGCGTCCATTACCCGATTGCTTAAAGCCGCCGAAGGGTGCCATGGCCTCGAGGTCTGCACCGTTAATATGCACCATGCCGGTACGCATACGCGATGCGACGCGCCGCGCCCGTGCGAGGTCACCGGACGAGACGTAGCCGGACAAACCATACGGCGTGTCGTTTGCGATACGGATGGCGTCATCCTCGTCCTCGTAAGGAATGATCGACAATACCGGCCCGAAGATTTCCTCGCGCGCAATGCTCATATCGTTACTGACATTCGCAAACACCGTTGGTTTCACGTAGTAGCCCTTTTCGAGTCCCTCAGGCCGCCCGGTACCGCCGGCAGCCAGCGTCGCGCCCTCGTCGATGCCCTTTTGGATCAGGTCCTGAATCTTGTTCCACTGCAATTCTGAGACCACCGGGCCGACACGTGTCCCTTTTTCTCGCGGATTACCGACCGCGGTTGTGGCAGCGATTTTTGCGGCGATCGCAGCCGCTTCGTCCATTTTGTCCTTTGGCACCAGCATCCGTGACGGGGCATCGCATGACTGCCCGGTATTCTCGAACATGCTCGCGGTGCCCTCTGCAACCGCTGCCTCGAGATCCGCGTCATCGAGAATTATGTTAGCTGATTTGCCGCCAAGTTCCTGGGCGACACGCTTAACGCTCGGCGCCGCGTTTTGAGCGACCAGTATGCCGGCACGAGTCGATCCCGTGAACGACATCATCGCTATGTCCGGGTGCTGGCTAAGGGCGGTGCCGACACCCGGGCCGTCACCGTTGATGAGATTAAAAACACCGGCGGGAACGCCGGCTTCATCAAGTATTTCAGCGAACAAAATGGCGTCAAATGGCGCGATCTCGCTGGGTTTTAGTACCATTGTGCAGCCAGCCGCTATGGCCGGTGCCACCTTCACGGCGATCTGATTGATGGGCCAGTTCCACGGCGTGATGAGTTCGCAAACGCCGATTGGCTCTCTGACGATCATCGTCGAGCCAATTTCTTCCTCGAAGTTATAGTCCCGCAGCGCCTTGAGGGCGGCGCCAATGTGCTGGGTACCGCTGGCTGCCTGCGCATGTCGGGCCAGGCCCCAGGGTGCCCCCATCTCGTCCATGATGGCTTCCGCGACTTCGTCCGCTCGGCGCTTGAACACATCCAGGATCGACCGCAGGAGATCAATGCGCTGTTCGCGGCTGGAAGTCGAGAAGGATTCGAAAGCTCGCGATGCCGCAGCGACGGCAAGGTCGACATCGGCAGCGGAACCGATGCTGATGCGGCCGTAGACCTCCTCAGTCGCCGGGTTGACGACGTCCAGCGTCTCTGGCGTTACAGGGTCGAGCCACTGGCCATCAATGTAAAATTGCAGTTTTTCGAGCATTCCGGTCCTCCACAAATGAGCCGCGCATCATAGCGCAATTCCCGCTTCGCGGTGCAAGGGTTGTGGGGTCAATGCGGCGGCTGACGGAGGCCCGCGCCCGGGCGCCTCCTACAAGGCGAGGAACTTCTGACGGTACTTCGCAGGTGGTATGTTGTACCAGGACTTGAAGGCGGTCGTAAACGTGCTGATATTCGAGTAGCCCAACAACATCGCAACCTCGAGTGATTTCAGGCTGCGGTCGCTCAGGTAGTTGATAGCCAGTACAGCGCGAACTTCCTGCAGAACTTTCTGGAAGCTGGTCTTCTCGGCCTTGAGACGACGTTGCAGGGTACGGCGGCTCAGTTTCAATGCCCGGCAGGCAGCATCCGCATTGGCCTCACCACAGGCCATCAGATCAGCAAGCTTGCGTTTCAGCTGGCCTGCGATATTGTCCTGATTGTAGAGAGACCTGAGGTACTTCTCGGCCTGGTCTGTGAGTTGATGGTACATCCCCACATTATACCCCAGCCGGGCCCGAAAATAAGGAATCAAAATGACAGCACCTGTCAGCTATGCGCTGCAAGGCCACATCGGCGTTATCAGCGTCAACAATCCGCCCGTGAATGCATTATCTCAGGCAGTCCGCCAGGGACTCCTTGATGCGATGAAGGAGGCCGAAAGTGATGCATCCGGCGCGCTTGTCATTGTTTGCGACGGGCGAACCTTTATTGCAGGTGCCGACATCAGCGAATTTGGCAAGCCGCTGAAGTCTCCGTGGCTGCCCGAATTGCTGGACACGATAGAAGCGTCGTCAAAACCGGTTGTCGCAGCGATTCACGGTACGGCTCTGGGTGGCGGCTTCGAGACGGCGCTCGCGGCGCATTACCGATGCGCAAATCGCTCCGCAAAAGTCGGTTTCCCCGAGGTGAAGCTCGGATTATTGCCGGGGGCCGGCGGTACGCAGCGTACTCCGCGACTCGCAGGGGTCAGGGCATCATTGGACCTGATCACTTCAGGTGCCCCGATAGCAGTGGCCGATGCCCAAAAAATCGGTCTGATCGACAAGATCATCGATGGCGATCTTCGCGAAGGTGCCATCGCCTGGGCCGAGGAACTGCTCGCGGACGGCGCGCCGATCCGTCGCAGTAGCGAGCAGCCGGTAGCCGAGTTCGATACGTCGATATTCGGTGAGTATCGCGCGTCACTGGCAAAAAAAGCTCGTGGGCAAATCGCACCCGGGCACATCGTTTCCGCCGTTGAGGCCGCTACGAGTATGCCCTTCGAAGAAGGCATGAAGGTGGAGCGGGAATTGTTCATGAAATGCATGTCGAGCCCGCAATCCGCCGGAATGCGGCATATATTCTTCGCGGAGCGGCAGGCGTCGAAAATCGATGGTCTTGCCAAAGACACTGCGCTGCGCGCGGTGGAGAGTGTCGGCATCATTGGCGGCGGCACCATGGGTGGTGGCATTGCCATGAGCTTTGCCAATGCCGGCATCCCGGTGACCCTGATCGAGATCAGTGACGAGGCCCTGCAGCGTGGCTTGTCCATTATCGATCGCAATTACGGCGGCAGCGTCAGGCGCGGCAAGCTCAGTGAAGAAAAGGCGGCTGCATGCCGGGCCTTGATATCAGGATCGACGGATTACGCGGCACTGGCCGATGTCGACATGGTCATCGAGGCCGTCTTCGAAGATCCTGACCTGAAGAAAAAAATCTTCACTCAGCTGGATGCTGTTTGTAAGCCCGGGGCTATCCTCGCAACGAATACGTCCTACCAGGATGTCGACGCAATCGCCGCGGCAACGAATCGTCCTGGGGACGTTGTCGGCACGCACTTTTTCAGTCCGGCTCACATCATGAAATTGCTGGAAGTCGTGCGCGGCAAAAAAACAGCGGATGATGTGTTGGCAACGGTAATGGCGCTGGCAAAGAAGATTCGCAAAGTCGCAGTCGTATCGGGAGTTTGTTACGGTTTTATCGGCAATCGAATGCTGCGGCCGTACGGTAAAATGGCACAGATGTTGCTGCTCGAAGGTGCATCGCCACAGCAGATAGACTCGGCGATGGAGGCCTGGGGAATGGCGATGGGCCCGTTACGGGTTTTCGATCTGGCAGGCTTGGATATCGGTTACAGCGCGCGAAAGTCGCTGTCTGATGAAGAGAAGGGTGATCCCAGGACTTACCGGGTACCCGATTTGCTGGTCGAGGCGGGCAGGCTCGGGCAAAAATCCGGGGCGGGCTTTTATGCCTACGATGACAAGCACAGGCCGGCACCGGATCCGGCCGTTGATGAGATTATCGAAACCGCGGCAGCCGACCTCGGTGTTGAGCGGCGTGAAATATCGGACGCGGAAATAGTCGATCGACTGATTTCATCACTGGTTGACGAAGGCCGCAGGATTCTCGATGAGGGCATCGCACAGCGCTCAGGCGACATCGATGTCGTTTATGTCTACGGCTATGGATTCCCGGTCGCGAGAGGCGGTCCGATGTTTTATGCGGACCAGCAGTAAAGGAGTAGCGTCATGGAAACAGTGTGGATACAGATTTTCATATTAACGTTTGCAGAATGCGTTGCGCCTGCGGGCAAGGCCGTTTGCCAGGAACAGCAATTTGAATTGCAGTTTCTGAACAAGGCGGATTGTGAGTATGCATTGCAGCAACTAATTGCGACGAAGGATGATTCAGACCGCATCATCGTCAATCGTCAAAAGTCTGCTTGTGCACCGTCGGCCGTCGAGAGTGAAGCGTTTGACAGTCTCGAGGCGATTAATCAGGCGAACAAGGACACGGTTGGCTGGCGGGTCCCCGGAGAAACTGATGCACGACGCTCCGCCGTGAATCAAGATTACAATGCACGTCTTGCGGAACTCATGTCCTGCGAAGAAACCAGTAATGTTGTGCCTTGCAAAGTCGGCGACATCATCGTTGAAGACGAAAGCGGCGACCGCGTCGAAGTCTGGAAACAGAAATAATCCTGATGTCGACAACATTTTACACGGCCGACCTTTGTGACGCTGACGAGGCGAACGTAGGTACAACCGAGCCCGTATTTTCCATTTACGGCGAGCGGCTCACATTCGGTGGGCCGATTCGGACGCTGCGCGTCTTTGAGGACAACTCGCTGGTGAAGAAGGCTCTCGCCGGTGACGGCGCCGGCGCCGTACTTGTTATCGACGGCGGTGCATCGTTACGCTGCGCACTGCTTGGTGGGAATCTCGCAGCAATGGCCAGCAGCAACGGCTGGGCAGGGCTTGTCATCAACGGCTGCATTCGCGATGTGCATGAGATCAATGCCTGCGATATCGGCGTTCGGGCGCTTGCTGCCTGCCCCCGCAAAAGCGAGAAACACGGAAGCGGTGAGAGGGACGTGGAACTCGCCTTTGCCGGTGCCGAATTTCGTCCCGGTGAATACGTTTACTGCGATCTGGATGGTGTCATCGTTGCATCGAGGGATTTACTGGATCGTTGAGATCGCTCTGCGTGTCGCCGCTTGCGGTGCGGAGTTATTCAGATTAACAGTACCGTCACTGTTCCTGCTGATGCCGAGTCTGTGTAACACCGGGGCAACATCCGGAAAGCCCTCGTCATTCGCGTACTCGCGGTAGAGCGGCATAAACACCGGCGAATCGAGAAAGGAATCCAGCTTTTTAAACAAGCGCGGTCCGGACCAATGGCGTCGTGATGGCAGGCAGCAGGCCTGCAGTTTGCCGAGAACCGTATCGAGCGATTGTTTGCCGCCGGAACGACTGCGCAACTCTGTGTCGGCGAGTAGCGCAATTGCCGCGCCACTCCAGTAGATCTTCATTCTCGCGCGGCGATTGCCGCCGGCAGCGGCTTCGTTCAGGGAAAGTTCGGGCCGGGATTCACGTCCTCGCTGAAAGCCTTCGCTCAAACGTTGCCAGGCGATTTGTGGTGTGTAATGTCCGGCGCGTGACATGATCACGTTTTGGTAGTAACTGGCGAAGCCCTCCGATATCCAGCGATATCGCTGATTGAGCAGCGGCAACATCAGGTGGCTGAACTCGTGGGTCGCGGTCCAGTCTGCATAGAACTCACTTATCGGCCGATCGGGATTCACAAAAAGCTCAATGGATTCGCCACCGTGGCGGTTGACGCGACCGAATATCACAGCAGCATCGCCACCCCAGGAGTTTTCCGTTGTGGGAATGACAATCACCTTTGCGTCGGGATTGGGGAAACGCCCGTAAACACGACTGACATTGTCTGCCGTGGAATTCAGCCACTCGACGATCTGCGCGGCCTTTTGTTCGTCAACGGGCTGCATGACTTCGATATTGAGCGTTGCGGCAGAAACAGCAAGCAAAAAGAGGGAGTCCACGATCATCATCTGATTATGGACTCAATACTGACGCACAAGTTTCGTTGCCGTGCGCTCAGCTTTCCCCAGATCGATAGTGATCCATCAGGATCTGGGCGACTTCCGGGCGTGCGACTTCCGGCGGCAGCGCGATTCCATCGCCGAGCATTTCCCTGACCCGCGTGCCCGACAGGATTATATAATCGCTGATTTCGTGGTCCGGCGCTTCCCGCATCATGACGACCTTGTCGAGCTTCTTCGACCAGGCGGTGTGATCAGCAGCGAAGATTTCGATATCTAGCGCGCCGTCGGGAATTTCGTTAAAAATTTCCTGTGCATCGAACGGGCCATAAAAATCGCCGACACCCGCATGGTCGCGGCCCACGATCAGGTGGGTTGCCCCCATGTTCTGGCGGAAAAGGGCGTGCAACACGGCTTCACGCGGTCCGGCGAACAACATGTCAAAGCCATAGCCTGAGACGAGTACGCTGTTCTCCGGAAAATACAACTCGACCATCTTGCGGATGCAGGCATCCCGAACTGATGCCGGAATGTCGCCGGCCTTGAGCTTGCCCAGCAACATGTGAATGACGATGCCGTCAGCGCCAAGGCGCTCCATCGCCATTCGGCACAGCTCTTCGTGTGCCAGGTGCATCGGGTTCCGGGTCTGGAATGCGACAACCGTTTCCCAGCCACGCGCCGCAATTTCCGCTCGTATCTCGACAGCGGTCTGGAAGGTGCCGGCGAAATCGGTTTCGAAGTAACTCAGGTTGAGGACCTGAATGGGACCGGACACGCAGTAGCTGCCTTGTGCCTGAAAGACAGCGACACCCGGATGTGACGTATCGAGAGTGCCGTAGACCTGCTCGGTAATGCTGTCTTTCTGTTGCTGAGAAAGCGCTTCGATAGCGTCAACAGTCATGATTGCGATTACCGGCTCACCTGCAACGTTCGGATCCCGTAATGCGATTCGGCCGGCACCTTCAATAGCACTGACATCATTGCTCAGATTGAGCACAGGGACCGGCCAGAACAGTCCGTCCACCGTGTGCATCTTTTCTGCAACGCTGAGTGCATCGGCAACGTTCATGAAACCG